>PPCM01000030.1_pt1 | contig 340212 bp, 265 predicted proteins | sample 1555541 | NCBI WGS metagenome assembly PPCM01 (sample SAMN05284479, study PRJNA326546) | Marine sediment metagenome, whole genome shotgun sequencing project. | isolation source: marine sediment | place: Germany: Wadden Sea | collected 2012-09-05
GTAACTACTCACCCGTTCATGATTTGAACTCAGTAACTGAGCCAGTTAATGCCATTTGAATCGCAACCAAAGGGTTTACCCCTTGATTTGACATCGTTTGTAGGTAGCTTGAAATTCTGCAATATGCATGTGCGTATTCTTCTTTCCGAAAACAACCTGATATTTTTTGCTTTACCTTAGCCATGCGCAGGTCTCTCTCAGCCCTGTTATTTGTAAATGACACATCCGCATTTTTGGCAAATAACAATACAGCGGTTTCATATTTATGCAGCCGCTCCCAAAGATTATGTGCATCGGACTTGGCAATTTTGCCCCGCTTTCCTTTTGGCTTTGGAGGAATGTCGGGGAGCTCTTTGCTTCCTCTCGTAAGAATATTCCGATAGCGCTTCTGCAAATTGGCATATTCCTTATCACTAAGGCGCTTCTCGTCACGTTTTGCAACAGTACGACACGTTTCCTGCAACAACTTTTTCACATTACGGGCCCAGCGGTATTCATTGGAATCAATAATAAACGCCAATTCCCTCAGCAGGTGTGAACCGCAAAGCCCGTGGCCGCAGTGATCGTAAGATAAATATGATGCCCAGCAGTCATGAATGATTACACCACCGTATCTGGGAATGATATCCAATCCCACAATGGCCTCCTTACCTCTCTTGCGATGAAGCAGTTTCAGAGTTGTACCACCGGATGAATACACATGAATCCAGTGATTTTTCTTGTCAACTCTGAACGATGTCTCATCTACGTGAAGCGAAGGCGCTTGAAGAAGGCTTTCAATCGCTGAAGCCTCCCATGTTTCCAGCGATTGGTAGAGGCGCAGAACATACTTGAGCAGAGTGGCCTCAGATATAACCGTATCGATCATGGCCGCTATTTGCTTTTGAACCCTATTCAGAGCGACCATCTGGCTGATTATCAAATGAATGGCAAACGCCTTAATCCCATTGCCATATTGCAGGCTACCCGGCATATCTTCTGGGAAATGCCCCTTTACTGTATTCTCACAATTGGGGCATTGCTTTATTTCTGCATCAATATGGTCAACCACCTTCTCAAAAACAATATCAATTTTCGTTCGCCGCTCATGCCCCTGACAGGGAGTATTGCCCAAGTCAAGACCGCAGGTATCACATGTGGTGGCTTTGGCAACCGAAATCGTTTCTTTTGTCCTGGTGTTGCCGACCTTACCGGAAACTTTCCGGCCTTTGCCCTTGCTTCCAGGTGGCAGCAGGCTCGTTTCATCCTTTTGCGTTTGGGATGGCGGCAAACTTGAATTTTTGCTATTTTTACGTGTCTTCTTTTCCAGAAAAATTGACAGTATCAATTCCACAACAACCAGAAGACTGCTCATCAAAACTCGGATTTCGGACGACACTTTTCCTTCTGAACATAGCTGTTCAAATTCACTTTTAAGGCGCTCCACTTCTTCTCGAACACTTGTCTTATCGATCGTTGCCATGGTTTATATTATACCACAGCTTTTTGGGGCCTCGTGAGAGGCTGTACAAGCGATTATCTCAAAGGTTTCTACCAAAGTAGCTTAACCCAGTGGCATTCACGGCAGCAAGCCTGGCTTCCGCCTTCACAACAGGGAATATTCAGCGACTTTAAAAATTTTCATTTTTTCCCTCAAAAAACCTGTCAAGCTTTTTTTTTGTTTTTTTTAGGGGGGAGTAGTTACACGAAATGAATTCATTGAGCAGATCTTTTATTTACGATTACCCGGCACCGACACCGAAAACCTCAGGCCAACAGGCCTTTTCAACGGAATGATCAAACGAGCTTCAGGACTATCACCACAATGGCGGCATACCGCGCGAGCTTGCCCAGAAAGACCATTACGGCAAAGACCCTGAAAGGAATCTTGAACAGCCCCCCAACGAGGCAGAGGGGATCTCCCACCACGGGAACCCACGAAAGCAGGAGGGACCAGGAGCCGTACCTGGAATAGATCCTTTCGGCCCGCTCCCGGGAGTGATCATCGATCCTCAGGACCCGCTCCATCAAAAAGGGCCCCCCGTAAATCCCGATATAGTAGGTGGTGCAGGCCCCCAGAAAATTACCGGCGGTGGCCGTTACAAGAAGATTCGCGGGGTCGAGGGGTTTGAGCAGAAGGGCCACGAGCAGCCATTCCGATCCAAGGGGAAGCACCGTCGATGCAAGAAAGCTCAATAAAAAGAGGTGGGCATATCCGTGACTTGCCGCAAAATCGGTAATCAACGCAAACAAAAGAACCTCACGAGATCCCGGTGTGTCCGGGACTCCAAATCGGATTTTTCTTTTTCAGAGTCTTTTCAAGCCTCAAGCAGTCGTCGTTGCAAGAAAGTCTGCATATCACGGCGACCATCGGCGATCAGCAACACATAGATTTTATCATCCATGATTCTATAGATGGTTCGGTAGGGCTTGAAAAAAATTTCACGGTATTCACGAATTCCCAGTGCCAACAGCTCCTTCGGGTGAGTACCCCGCTCCGGAAATTCCGACAGGCTGGTCAAGGATCCCTCAATCCGGTCAAGAACGCGATTCGCCTTCCCCGGCACATCATGCCGATCGATATAGTCGTATAGCTCCTCGAGATCACGCACCGCGTCATCGGTCATCAATACCGTAAACGGCATCACCTGTTCTCCCGCCTCCGGCGCAGGCGTTTGATCACATCGGCGACGGGTTGGACTCGGTCTTCTTCGATTTGACGGTTACCAAGCGCCAGAATTTTCAGGAGAGCCATCGTTTCCTGGGTTTGCTCATAGCCTTCGATGCTCTGAATGACCGCCTTGGCCTCCCCGTTCTGGGTGATGATGAGCGGTTCTTCCTTTTCGCCCAGATTCCGCACAATTTCGGCGGCATGGGCCCTCAAATAACTGATAGACTTGATCTGAGTGGACAATTTCATGACCTATCTCCCTTTTTTTGGCACGACTAAATATAGTCCATAAACAGGTCATGCGTCAATATTGATGGCGATGATCCTCCGCGCCTTTACCTTAGAGGCCCGAGGGTACCGTTTCGTTTATTCAAATCAGCTCTCAGGGTATGGGGAGGGTCGATTTTTCCAGGGGATATATAAAACGAACCGGCGACGACTTCATTGGTGTCCACCGACGCAACCGGCAAACAACATATCAAATCGATCAGGCTTTACGATTCTTGTAGGCCAGGGCGTTGTCCACAACGGCCCTTGCCCAGCCGGGTGTGCCGGGGGCAAAGAGATGGGTGTAGGTGGCAAGGACGTTCTTGTAGGAGATGCCGTCGATATTGTCCTTGATGCCGGTGCCCCGGGTCATGGCGTAGACCATGTCCGAATCCCTGCCCTTCCATTCGAGGACGCTGGAGTATCGGAACTCGTGCCCCTTGATCTCGGTTCCCACGGGGAAGTAGGGGTTTTCGCCGGATACCTTGATGATGGTGTACCCGTGGCCCTGGGGGCGCTTGGAAAAGCCGAAACGGATGGGGAGGATGCCGGTCATGGGATAGGCTTCGCCTTCGAGGACAAGCTCCTCTCCGAGGTACATCAGGCCGCCGCATTCCGCGTAAACGGGAAGGCCGCCGTCCACAAGATTCTTGAACTGTTTTCTGAAGGCCGTGTTGTCGGCAAGCTCTTTGGCGTGGGTCTCGGGAAAACCGCCGCCCATATAGATGCCGTCCACCTCGGGCATGGCGGGGTCCGTGAGGGGGCTGATATAGACGATCTCGGCACCTTCGCTCTCGAGGGCCTCGATATTTTCCATGTAATAGAACTGGAACGCGGAGTCCTTTACGATACCGATCACCGGTTTATCAACGGTGTGGACGCCATTCCGGGTTTTCCAACCTGCCGCCGAAGCTTTTTCGGAGCCCCTGTCGACTGTTTCAGGGGAGGAGGGGCTGGAATCGGTATCAACCGAACCGGCTTCGATGCCCTGGGGCAGACTATCCCCGTTTACGGTTCCCTGTTCTTCGGCTGTTGATCCCTCGGATGTCGTTGCCTCCGAGGCTGATGCAACACCCGTTGCAAACTCAGCGGATGAAGAAACAACTTCCGTGGATATTTCGGGAACCCTGCACGCGTCCCCGACAGGGAGTGCACCGGCCTCCCGCGCAGCCTCCATGACCTTTTCCAGATCGATATATTTCCTTGCCACATCGGCGGCCGCATTGATGGATTTGATGGCCCAGTCGTGCTCCTGGCTGGGAACGAGGCCCATATGGCGTTCAGGAAAATCCTGTGTACGGAGCTTGGGCACGGCGCCGAGGATGGGCACGCCGCAGTGGTGTTCGATGGATCTGGTGAGGATGCCCGTGTGCCTTGGGCCCGCCACGCGGTTCAGCACGGCGCCCCGGATATTCACGTCGGGGTCGAAATGCTTGAGGCCGAGAACGGCGGCGGCCATGGTGCGGGTGGACTTGGTGCAGTCCAGGCAGAGGATAACGGGAGCCTTGAAGAGTTTGGAGATTTCAGCGGTACTGGTTCGACCTTCGAGGTCGATACCGTCGTAGAGACCGCGATTTCCTTCGATGACGGCGATATCGACGTTGTTTGAGCGGGAGAGGAATGAGTCCCGGATCACCGCCTCTTGGGCGAGAAATGTGTCCAGGTTGTAGCAGGACCGGCCGGCCGCGAGGGCTAGCCAGCCCGCGTCGATATAATCTGGTCCTTTTTTAAAGGGGGCGATCTTCCTGCCCGTGTCCCTTAATGCCGCAGTGATACCCAGTGAGATGATGGTCTTGCCGGAGCCGCCCCGAAGGGCTGAAATGACGATCCTGGGAACATCGATCGCGTCCGGGTTGGTCTGTTGCTGCTGCATTGGAACCTGCGTTGAATCTTTTAAATGCTGAAAAAGCGCGCCTCTAAAAAAAGGGGCCGTTTTTGCTACTCGTCGGCTTCGCCTTCACCGGCTGCCTGCTTACCCATGCCCTTGAGGCCGATCATGGTGGAGCTTCCGCTTGACCAGTACTCGAGGGTTCCCTCGCCAACCATCTTGTTAACAAGGTTCTTTACGGCACGGGGCTTGTCCTCGGGGAGCATCTTGTAGAAATCCTTGAGGTAGAACTTGGATTTGGACTTGGATTTCTTCTTGAGCTGCTCAACGATCAGATCTTTTTTCTCTGCTTCTTCCATTTCGGATCTCCTTAGCTGTTTGGCCGGAGCCGATAATCGGCTCCGGCCTTAGGTGTTACAACACAATATAAGCGTCTAAAAGGATCTTAGAACTTGAACTGTGTGGTCTGACGCCATGTGTGGTATGCCGCATCACGGAAGTCGTCGATCAGGTGATGTGTGAACTCGAGCTCACATACATCAAAGAATCTCTCCCATCCGATTCTCTCAGCCCACTCACCGAGACGCTCGTACTTTCTTGCGCCCTCGGCATATCTCTCAACGATGTTGGAGATGGTGTCGGTCATCTGGGGCCAGCGGGGCATCTCGTTGGGGATGAAGCCCACAACAACCTTGGAGAACTTGGGTGCGCTGATCCTGTTGGAAACCTTACCGCCGACCATGAGGACGATACCGTCACCCTCGGTGTCCGCGAGAGGCATGGAGGGACACATGGTGTAGCAGTTACCACAGTACATGCAGCGCTCGTTCTTGATGGCTACGGAGTTGACCTTCTCGCCGTTAACCTCTACCTTTGCGGGCTTGATGGCCGCGGTGGGGCAGGCTGCGATGGCCAGGGGAATCTCACATACCTTGTCCAGGTACTCGTGATCCAGCAGGGGGGGCTTACGGTGGTAACCGAGGATCGCGATGTCGGAGCAGTGTACCGCACCACACATGTTCAGGCAGCAAGCCATGGAAACACGGAGGTGTGCAGGCATTCTGTGATCCTGGAAGTCGTTGAACAGTGCATCCATGGTGGCCTTAACGGTACCGGAAGCGTCTGTTGCAGGAGTGTGGCAGTGAATCCAGCCCTGTGTATGAACGATGTTGGTGATACCGGAACCGGTACCGCCCACGGGGAACTTGTAGGATCCGCCGGCAAACTTACGGCTCTCGAGGTCCTTTTTCAGCTCTGCAACTTTTGCCTTGGAATCAACCATGAACTCGATGTTGTTACGAGTGGTGAAACGAAGGTAACCGCCGCAGTGCTTGTCGGCGATGTCGCAGATCTCGCGAATAAGGGTACCGGACATGAGACGTGCAGCACCGGCTCTTACGGTGTAAACCTCGTCGCCGCCCTCGGCTACGTGTACGAGTACGCCGGGCTCGAGGATCTCATGATACAGCCATTTTCCCTTGTTCTTCGCGATGACGGGAGGATAAAACTCATCATATTTCTTAGGACCGATATCGGTGATCCTGTTTTCCATCGGTTTGTCTGGGTTGTAACCCGAAGATACAAATGCCATGTTCTTTGCCCCCTCTTATCTCTGATGATGTTTTCTGAATTCGTTGATGTCGCCTTCCCAACCGCCGGGTACTTCGTCTTCTTTCCAGAAGATGTAGGGGTTGGTACGAGGAAATTCAACATGCTGGGGAAGCGGATCCAGTTCGCACTTCTCAAGGAGTCTCTGGAAACCGTTACGGATGATCAGCTCACCAAGACGCTCACGGTTCTTTCCTTCTTCCATCCAGTAATCCCAGATCAGCTCGATAACATCCTTGATCGCCTGGTAATCGTCTTCCTTGTTCACCTCGATAAAGGGAACGAGGAGGGTACCCATCTGGGCGCCGTCAACGATGGGAGCCTTGGCGCCGACGAGGATGGAGAGACCTGTATCCTTACCGATGCGCAGAGCCCTGGGCATTACGCTGATGCAGTGCATGCAACGTGTACATTCCTTGTCGTCGATCTTGAGCTCATCGCCTTCCATCCACATACACTCGGTGGGACAGAGATCGAGAACCTCTTTTTCGATGCTGAAGGGACCCCAGTCACGACTACCCTTGTGGGCGCCGCCGTTGGAGGGGAACTCGCCTGCAACGTAGCCCTTCACGGCATCCTGGTCGATACGGATCTGGTCTTTCCAGGTACCGATGAAGGAGATGTCGGAACGAGCGATTGAAGCAACACAGCAGTTGGGGCAACCGTCGAACTTGAACTTGAACTTGTAGGGGAACGCAGGCCTGTGGAGCTCATCCTGGTATTCCATGGTCAGGTTGTAGCAGAGATCCTGAGTATCGTAGCAGGCAAACTCACAACGGGAGGAACCGATGCAGTCGGCAGGAGTACGAAGGTTGGAGCCTGATCCACCGAGATCCTGTCCCATACCGTGGGTCAGCTCCCAGAAGATCTCCTCGAGCTGAGGAGTGGTGGTTCCAAGGAAAACGATATCGCCGGTTGCACCGTGCATGTTGGTGAGACCGGAACCACGCATCTGCCAGATGTCCATCAGCTTGCGAAGGTACTCGGTGGTGTAGTACTTACCGCCGGGCTGGTTAACGCGAACTGTGTGAAAATGTGCAACGCCGGGGAACATTTCGGGCTGATCGGCGTAACGACCGATAACACCACCGCCGTAACCGAAAACACCAACGATACCGCCGTGCTTCCAGTGGGTTCTTCCGTGCTTGTAGGAGAGCTCAAGGATGCCCAGCAGATCGTCAACAACGTCTACGGGACACTGATACTCAATACCTGCTTCATTCTTTGCCCTAACCTCGGCTTCGACCTTAAGATCGGATACAAAACTTGGCCACGGCCCAGATTCAAGCTGGTCCAACAAAGGGGTTTCATGCTTTGCCATTGCCCTACCTCCATTTATTAAAAATTTACCGACTTGACGGTAAAAAAATTATTACCTTCCCCAACTACTTAAGGGGACGTCAAGTCAACCTTCACTCAATAACCACTTAGAATCATTAAAAATGACCCACTATATACTTTACCGTATATTATATTCCATATCGTTCAAGTTTGACGATATAAGATTATTATTACTTGTTGTCAACAAAAAAAGGCATGATTACACGGCTTTATCATTGTTCGAAAGCGGGGTGTTTTTACTCACCAACACTTTATATTGAGCCGGCAAAATTATTTTTTTCCCTATCTTGTGGATTTTTCAAAATTCCGGACGGTTTTAAAGCCCGAGAAAATCTCCCAGACGTTCCACGTGGGCCAAAAGATTCTCCCTGATCACCGGAACATCGGGAGCGTCGGGGTTGCAGGCGCCCACAACGGCTGCGGCGGCCTCCATAAGATCCTCCCGGTCACGGGCGGATAGAAAATGTTCCATCCCTTCGCTAAGGGAGAGGGGGGTTCCCGGAAGCTCTCCTTTAACCTCGAGGGCGTCGAAAAAACCCTTTACCGTGGCTTCCAGGGCGATCTCCCCGGCCCATGCCGTTTCCTTGATCCCGTCGATGCGGTCCAGCCGGGTCCGGATGGAGAGGTTCACCAGAAAGAGTAAAAGCCCCTCGAGCATGGCCGAAGGGTCCCTCTCCTCACTTTCGAACATGGTCCCGTGGTTGCGGATGGTGATCAGGCGCAGATCGATTCCGTTTTCATTCCGCCGCACGATAAAGTCCCCCGCCGCGTGATGCCAGGGCTGCACCTGCTCGAAGGTGGAGACGTCGTAACAGCAGGTGAGGATCACTGCCGCCTGACGGTAGAGTTCAAAGGTTTCCGAAGGATTGAGAAAATAACTGCCGTCCGCCGTGTCCCAGACGATGATCCCCTCATCCCCGGCCGGGGTCCGGGAAATATGAAACTCGTAGAATCCGTCGAACCATCGGCCCAGGAACATCCCTGCCGTATTCCCGCCGTCGCCCTCCACCTCGCCGTATCCGTAAACCTTCGGGATAAATTCGCCGGCGGGGGTGGCTGCAAGTTTTTCAAGAATGGGATACTCCCGAAGGATGCACTCGGTTCCCTCGGGGGAAACCGCCACATTGACCACCAGGGGCAGGGTCTCGCCGAAACAGGTCACCTCCACCCGTCCGGGATGGTAAAACTGTCCGTGCTTTTCAAGGCGGATCCGAATCGATTCGATATCACCGGCGATTGCCGTTTTTCCCGAACGGGATTCAACGGCCGACAGCAGCACGCCGCGATTGTTTCTTTCCAGGAAGGCTTTAACGGCCGTGAAGTAACCGCCGTAGGTAAGGACAACGCCTTTTCCCTCGTATTTCCGGTCCATGGGAAGGGGGCGGTCCCACAATTCGCTTCCCGTGTGAACAGGGGTGTTGTCTCCGGAAATATAAAAGGTTGTTTCAGGCTCGCTCATTCAATTTACTCCTGCCCGCCCCGTACGTTCCATGCCGCCGGGGGCACAATGGGTTCCGGGGGGCCACAAGGTGTCCATCGTTTTCCGGACCGTGCCGTTCGACTGTTTATAGGGGCGCGGTTGAGGGAATTCGATCCGTTTGGGCATGGGGTCGCCCTGGGTCCGAAACAGCTTTCGGAGAAACCGCGCGGTAAAATCCCTGTTTCACGGGATTGAATCCGGGATCGACATCTTTTTTTCACGATCAATGCACACCGTTTATTTGGGGGTAAACGGCCGTTCGCACTCGCGACACGATCCGTCCCCTTAAAGGGCCCTGGATCGAGGGGGATAAAAAAAATTCGTGAACCCGGCAACACCGGGTCCACGAATCGGTCAATCAAAAGGGTAGGGGGATTATGCCCTGTGTTCCTCGAGCTCCTTGAGGATCTCGGGAGCAACCTCGTACCCAAGTGCAAGGGCCTTGTCCGCATATTCCACGGCCGAGGCAAAGTCCTCTTTCTGCATGTAAGCGATGGCGAGGTTGTTGAAAGCCACGGGGAAGTTGGGCTCGAGCTCCAGGGCTTTTTTGGTGGTGATGATGCTCTCTTCGGTGAGGCCGGCCATCATATAGGCGTTGGCAAGGCTCACATAGGCCTGGAGAAACTTGGAGTTGTGAACGATGGCCTTCTGGAGGTTCTTGATGGCCTTCTCCGCATCCCCCTGCTGGAGGTGAACAAAGCCGATGTTCGCGTATCCCGGTGCAAAGCCTGCGCGGGCCTTGGTTGCACGGGTGTTGTAGTAGAGACAGCCCTCCATGTCGCCCCGGTTCAGGCAGAGACCGCCGAGCTGCACGTAGGCCTCGGCCAGGCTGGGGCTGCATCCGATGGCGTCGTTCAGGACCGCCTCGGCCTCCTCGTACTCCTTCTTGCCGATCAGCGCCACGGCAAGGTTGTAATGGGTGGTGCCGCAATCCTGATTCATGGCAAGCTGCGACCTCAGTTTGGAAATAAACTCATCTGCGTTGTTCGCCTGTGTCATGATACCTTGTTCCCTTATTATTCCGCGACCGAAAGCATCTTGCGACCTTTCGGCCGGTGTTGTTTATCCCATGGGATCGAACCGCGCCCTCCGGGGCGGCCGCCGAACCCAAACCACAAGTTTTAACAGCCAGAACTAATATGACGGCCCGGCAATGTCAAACAAAATCAAAGGGGCAATACCGCCATTTGAAGGTTTACTTGGCGTATCCTTTTTGCTAAAGGGTCGATCTTGATAATAATATCCGGCTATGATAGTTTTTTTTCCGATTACTTGATCATAGACGTAAAATCGCCACGACCACCATATATTAAGGAGGGGGTTATGCTTACAGGATGTTACACCGCCCTTGCAACACCGTTCAATGGAGATGCCGTCGACTACGAGGGTCTTTCACGGCTCACCCGTTTCCAGATTGAAAACGGCATCACGGGAATTCTCGCCGTGGGCACCACCGGGGAGAGCCCCACGCTCACATGGGACGAGCACAACAAGACCATCGAATCCATTGCCGAGAAAACCCGGGGCAAATGCCTCTGCATCGCCGGAACCGGCAGCAACAACACCGACGAGGCCCTCTCCGCCACCCGCCACGCGGTTGCCGCGGGCGTTGACGCGGTCCTGCTCGTGGACCCCTATTACAACGGCCCCAGCTCCCAGGAGATCCGCAAGGAGTATATCGAACCCATCGCAAAGGGATGCCCCGAGGTCGAGATCATCCCCTACATCATCCCCGGAAGAACCGGGGCCCAGATGCTCCCCGAGGACCTGGCGATCCTCGCCGGTCAGTACAAGAACATCAACACCGTCAAGGAAGCCACCGGCAACCTGGACAATATGAAGCGCACCCGCGCCTGTTGCGGCGACGACTTCACCATCCTCTCCGGGGACGATTCCCTTGTGTACGATATGATGAAGGACCCGGCCATCAAGGCCGCCGGCTGCATCTCCGTTGCATCCAACATCGCCCCCGGCCCCATGACCGAGATGATCCGCCTTGCTGCGGAAGGGGACACGGAAGGGGCGGAAAAGCTCTTCAAGGCCCTGACCCCCCTGTTCGACATCGTCACCGTCACCACCGAGGAGATCACCCCGTTCGGAACGGTGAACAACCGGGCCAGGAACCCCCTTGCCCTGAAAACCCTCATGGCGATTATAGGAATGCCCTCCGGCGGATGCAGGCGCCCCCTGGGCAAGATGACAAGGAAGGGCGTGGACAAGGTCCTCGAAATCGGCAGGACCCTCCAGGCGAGCAGCCCTGAGATCCTCGCTCCGGTTGCCGAGTTCTTCAATGTGGATATCGACGCGCGCCTTGCCGATCCCGCATCCTGTGAAGGCCTCTTTTACGAAGCCTACTAAAACAAAAAGCCCCCCGGAACGGTTTTTTTCGTTCCGGGGGGCTTTTTAATTTTCCTGCGGCATTGGACTCTCGGGATTACTCGGCGCCCTGGCGCTTCATGGCCCGCTCCTTTGCCTTGTCCTCGTCCAGCTGGAAATCGCCCTCTTTAAAGAGGAGGAACTTCAGCCATGAGAACGCGAACTTGAGCATCTCCACTTCGTCGTCACGGATCTTCTCGACGGTTTCGGGAGCCACCTTGTAGAGGTCGAGGAAGGAGCTCTCGAACACGAAGCGCTTGAAGCTGTCGATGTTGTAGCAGGCGGTGAAGTACATCTGCTTGGTCTTTTCGGTGAGCTTCACATTACCGGGGAAGGATCTTTTCCGCACCACCAGTTCGCTCCAGCCGGCATTGATCTCGTCGTGGATATCAACACCCTGATCATTGCGCCACTCCCTGACCTCCCAGACCTTTTCCTCCTCGAACCCCTTGCAGTGGGGCTCCTTAACGATAAAGAAGAAGTCGTCCTCCTCGGGATTCTCATCCTTGTGGCTCAGCGAGGCCACGCCGAGGGGATAATAACGGCAGGTGGTGGGCCGGTCCTCGTAGATGAGACAGCCCTCGTCCCTCACAAAGGGGCAGGAGGTGAGCTCGTCGTCCAGGAGTTTCATGGTGACCACGGGAAGGTCGGTCTTCTCCAGGAGGTTGATGTCCGTGTAGATGGCAAGGAACTCCTCGGAGGAGAGCTCCAGGCGGTTCTTGAGGCGAATCACATCATAGGGGGTGAGCATGATCTTGATGCCCCTGCAGCATTTCGTGAAACACGAAACCCCTTTATGACATTCGAATTTAAACTTGTCCCCCATTCCCAGGCGAACAGGTTCTATGCGGGCCTTGTCTTCAGGTGTATCCATTATATTAAAATCTCCCTTTATAAACGTAATTTAAACTCACCTTAATATCCAAGGTGCCCGCCGTTGTCAAACAGAATCCGGAATCCCCGGAAAACCCCGTGAAATCTCGACCGCCGACTTTTTACGGAACCGTCAATTTTGCACTTGATTTATGGCGGCGTATATCGGTAGGTTATGTGCAGCCGGCCGGAATCGACGGATTATCCTTCTCTTTTGACGCAATAGCGTAACCGGCCGTCACGGCGGGGGAACGCTCTCCCCTCTCCTTACCGTATTGTTCAGGGCCCCGGAACAGGAGAAAACAGCCTGGTCAAGGGGGCATGCCGCCGAAAATTAACCGGACACCGCATTCAAACGCAAATTCGAGGAATCCTGAGATGAAAGTTCGTAAAGCCGTTTTTCCCGTAGCAGGACTGGGAACCCGTTTTCTGCCCGCCACAAAGGCCCTCCCAAAAGAGATGCTGCCCATCGTGGACAGGCCCCTGATCCAATATGCCGTGGAGGAGGCCCTTGCCTCGGGTATCGAGCAGATTATTTTTGTCACCGGAAAGGGAAAGGGTTCCCTGGAAGATCATTTCGACCACTCGGCCCAGCTGGAAAAAACACTGGCCGCCAAGGGCAAGGAAGAACTCTTGAATGCCGTGGAGGAGCTGGTTCCGGAAACCGGCACCATCATCTACACCCGCCAGAACGAACCTCTGGGACTGGGGCACGCCATCTGGTGCGCCAGGGACGTGGTGGGGGACGAACCCTTTGCCGTGCTCCTCGCGGACGACCTGGTCCAGGCCAAGACCCCGGTCCTCGCCCAGATGCTCAAACGGTTCCAGCGACTCAGGTCTTCCATGGTCGCCGTAATGGAGGTGGATCCTTCGGACACCAACAAATACGGAATCCTCGACGCCGAGGAACTGGTGGACAACGTGGTCCAGACAAGGGGCCTCGTGGAAAAACCGGACCCCGGACAGGCCCCATCGAACCTGGCGATCATCGGGAGATATATTCTCACACCGGAAATATTCGACATCCTCGGAGAGAAAAAATTCGGCGCCGGAAACGAGATCCAGCTCACCGACGCCATGGCCAAACTCCTGGACCATCAGCCCATTTTCGGTTACCGCTTCGAGGGATGCCGGTTCGACTGCGGCGACAAGGCCGGTTTCCAGATGGCGAACCTGGCCTTTTCCATGGAGCGGCCGGAACTCAGGGAAAAGATGGCCCCCTTCCTCAAAACCCTGATCAACTGCCGGGAGTCCTGATCCCCGATACGACAAAGGCCCGGTATATTTAAATATCGGGCCTTTCATCCGACTTTCCGCGAGCACGGACCGGGATTCGGCCCTTCCCAAAGCTCCGGTAAAACCGGGGACTCTTTATATTATACGATTAACCGCCCGTTGCCCGGAATCCCCTTGGAAGCGCCCCCCGAACAACTTGAAGATAATTGTGCAATTCCTCATCCTAAGTAAGTGTCACCCGCAGATGAAGCGGCCCCGACGGCAAGCTTGATCCCCCGGTAAAACGTCGACGCTCAAAAAACCAATCACAACCGGCGGTTGTTTTAATCTGATTGCTCCGCACCATGGTGTGGTCGAAAAAAGATATTGAAATTTTAACGAATCCATCAAACTTTGTTCGTTTTTTTATATTCCTTAGCGGCGGTAGATGCTGTAATACTTCAACACCTTTTTCACATAGTCGCGGGTCTCCCTGAAGGGCGGAATGCCCTTGTGGGTTTCAACCTGAGTGGGCCCGGCGTTATAAGCCGCCAGGGCCAGGGAGACCTCTCCGTCAAAGCGGTTGAGCATCTTTCTCAGATAGCGACTCCCGCCCATGATGTTCTCGCCCGGATCAAAGGGATCCGTGATTCTGAGGGATTCGTAATTCTGGGGCATGATCTGCATCAGGCCCCGGGCTCCCTTTCTGGATACGGCCCTTGGGTTGAAGTTGGACTCCACCCGTATGATCGCCTTTACCAGGGGAAACTCCACATCGTTCTTTTTCGAGGCCTTTTCGATAAGGGGATCGTAGAGGTCCGTTCGAACCTTCCCCTTCTTCACCCGCTTTCTTTCCCTCATGTAGAGCTTGTACTTGCCGGAGGTGGGGGTGTTGGAAAAGTGGATCACCCCGTCCTCGTCCGTGTACATGTAGATATCGGCGACGGCGGTCATGGGCGCGCCCGTCGTAAGGAGCAGTACAAAAACAACACCGGCCCTTACCGGGCTGGAGATCACGGTTTTCCAGATCCGCGCGGCGCATCCCGCGCCGCAGAGTCTTATGTAACCGCCCAAACTCACCTGCCCGCCACGCTCTCTCTGAAGCGTTTAAGGATAAATTTTTCGGGAAAATCGGGTCTTGCAAGATAGGGAAGGGTGTTGCTCTCAAAGGTTTCGAGCAGCCTTTCAAAGGTTGCATCCTTTTCACCATCCCCCACGAAATTCTGCTCGCCGCGATATTCGAAGGTCTCCCGCTCCCCAAGGGCCTTGCGGATCGCATCCACGTCTGCGGCCTCCGATGAAAAAAGGGATTCGGTGATCTCCACGGTGAGCCTCGCCTCCATGCTCACCCAGAAGGTGTCCGCCGCGATCTTCCGTGAAGTATCGTGAATTTCCAGGTAACGCTCATCTCCAAGGTCAATTTTTTTTACCAACGTCTCATTCATGAAATATACTGCAGCCCCTACTGTTAATTTAGTTCCCGTGATGGAAAGATACAGGCCCCGTGCAACGCAGGGTCAGGGTTAAAACCGATTGGGAATTTACACGCCTTTCCGCCGGGCAAGAACCGGCCGTATCTTCCTGAAACACCCTCCGGTTGTTCACCCCCGTCAATTATGGCATATTTCCCAGCTTATGTCATATAGTCGTTCATCCGCCCTTTAACAAGCGTTTTATATGTGATAGATCGTAATTGGCGACGGGTCCCGACTCCGGGTTTTCCCGCGTTCATTCAGTCACGCTTGCTAAAACGTTTTTTTCAAAGTGCGCCGTCACGGACTCAACAACACGGTCGGTTCCGGTATGAGGGACCGATGAAACTCTACCAAGGAGAGGATGTTATGGATTTAGTGGAACAGGCCAGGGAAAACGCTGCGGACAACTTCAAAAACGGGCTCAACTGCTCGGAATCCATTGTAAAAGCCATACTCGACACCGGTGAGGTGGATTTTCCTCCCGAGGTGGTTGCCATGGCAACGGGATTCGGCGGGGGAATGGGGCTTTCCGGCCACAACTGCGGCGCCCTCACCGGCGGGATCATGGCCATCGGCGCCGCCCACGGCAGGCGCGATCCCCGTCAAGGCGAGTTCAAGGATCGGGTTAAACAGCTCTATGGAAATCCCGGCCTGTACCGGTTTTTCAACAGCTTTCCCCATAAATTCAACGAGAAATTCGGAACCGTGGATTGCAGCACCCTCAATAAGGATTTTCCGGAGTGGATGGACAAGGGGCGCTTCAAGAACTGTTTGAAGATCGTGATCGAAACCGCCGGCATGGCAATGGAGCAGATCATCGAAGGCAGGGAAAACGGATACTCCCAGCCCTTCGGGAAAAACATGGCCGGCAAGGTCTGATAAAGGGAAAGCGGAACAGCCCGAAAATTCGCTTCAGGCTGTTCCGCTCAAGTCTTACAGGGGCCGGCAGGCCTCCTCTTCCTCGCGGGATTACAGGGGCCAGCAGGCCTCCTCTTCCTCATCGTCGCTGATCAGCACGCCGGCCTGAACCGAAATCACCTCGTCCTCCTCGAAAAAGAAGTTGAGTCCCGCCGAATCCATGGACAGACACTCGCTGTGATCATCCTTTTCCTCGGTGAAATCCGAAATGCCGTGCTTCGAGGCCAGCTCCATCACCTTCTCCCTGGAGTAGCCGTATACATTCTCATCCCAGACAAAGAGCTCACCGCCCTCCACCTCCATGCAACCCAGGCGGTAATCGTCCTCCTCCTCGAAGTAGACGCTGATTCCCTTTCGCCAGTAGTTCCAGGCGACGGTCTTTCCGATCTCGGGTTCGTCAAACAGCGTTTCATCCTCGGGTGAGCCCAGTATCGCCTTGACCTCGTCCCTGGACAGGCCGAACTTCAGCTCTCCGACACCGTATCCCGGCACAATCGTGAATTTTTCTTCCATTTTACTTTTCCTTCCGTCGATTCATCCCGGAGGCAAGCAGCATGAGCGCTCCCGGGGCGATCCTCTCGTTAATATCCATTTTCTTTCCGCAAGGCTTTCGAGGACATCCGCATCGGGGCCCTTGCTCCACCCGTGAGCAATCCGCCCCCTTATCCCTATCTTCTTGTCTTCCAGGGCCCCTGTCGTCGCTCCGTTAAAACGGATCAATCCAAGGGAACAGCGGCTTTCCGGGCCCTTGTCCGCTTCCCGCCCTTTGCCGGGACACCTTCGAATCGGTCCTTCCGGTGGCGGACAGCCAAAGCTCCTCCAGGGAAAAACTCCGCTGTTTCGTATCCATCGGGCGCATTCGGCATACACGATTCGCTCCGGTATGATCGGCTCCAGTCCGGCCCGGTACCCATTCATGGGACTCACTATAGTATAAAAGAACCCATGCGGCAAAAGAATAACAATTGGAGCCGGGGCCTAGGCATTTGGATTTCATCTCCCATGAACGCATCCCCAAATGAATCGACCGTCGTCAACGTCAACGACCCGAACAGCAATCGGAGATCATGCCGGAGCTGCTTGCGTTTGTCTGTCCGGCACCCTCAGGGCAATCGCATGTAGATTTTCTGATCAATGAATTCATATCGTTACAAATTGACGGCCATTGATTACAACGGCTTGGGTCGCAGCCGGCGGGCATGCCAAAGTTACTTGCGATTCCCCTGCCGGCACCCTGAAAACTCTTGTATCCCCTTTACAAACAAGCTATATTTCACAATTGCATCCACCGGGGCGGACAATTAAAAGCCTTATTTTTTAGTTGGTTGCAGAGATAATCATTGAAAATTCCGCCACGGCGCCCATCCCCTTATCCAACAGATGCCCTTGTCCGGGCGGCCCGGCGATATACCCGTTGGTCGCTGTTTGCCGAAAGGGGGCCGGCGCGCATTCACCTTCATTTATCTGGAGTTTTATTTATATGGGTTTATTATCAACCAGCGCATCCATCTGCCGTTACAGGGTCCAGGGAAAGATCGACGACGCCCTGATCGAAACGGTCACGGAAAATCTCAAGAAAAACACGTTCACCGAGATAGACGACGAGCCTTCGGACCTGTCCGTGGGGTGGACCACCATGGAAAATCCCTATGCACCGGATTTTGAGAGCTCCACGTTTCTCATCGGGACCTATTTCGTGTTTTCCCTGAGGATCGACAAGAAATCGGTTCCCTCGAAGATCGTCAAGAAACACGTGAGCCTGGAAACGGCCAAGCGCCTTGCGGAGAGCGGAAAGGAGTTCCTCTCCAGAAACGAAAAGCAGCAGATCAAGGAGCAGGTCACCGATGTTCTCACCACGAAGATCCCCGCAACCCCCAGCATCTACGACCTGATCTGGAATTACGAGGACGAGACCCTCCTCTTCTTTTCCACCCAGAAGGCGGCAAACGAGGAGCTGGAGACCCTGTTCAACAAGTCCTTCAAGCTCACCCTGGTCAGGCTCTTTCCCTATACCATCGCCGATTTGACCATGGGGCTCACCGACAAGGAACACGATATCCTGTCCAAACTTTCCCCCACAAGATTCACGGAGTAGACCATGCTTGACGTTTCCGTTTCATACAATCGTTACAAGTTCCTGGGGAACGAGTTCCTCACCTGGCTGTGGTTCGTGATCGAAAAAGAGGGCCGGCTTATCGAGAATCCCGAACAGGAACCGGTGCTCCTCTCCATCGGAAACCGGATCTCCTTTGAAAACCGCCTGAACGACGACTCGGTGGAGACCATCACCATCAAGGGAGACGATGCCGGACTCGAAGAGGGGGTCCTGTCCCTGAGGAAAGGTTCCCTCGTCACCGAGCTCAACCTCGTACTCAAGATCGGGGACGGGGAGTGGCGTTTCAACGTGAAGGGGGAAAGCCTGAACTTTTCCACCCTGAAGCACCCCGAAACGGCTCCCTCCGAAACAAAGGACGACAGGGACGGCGTTGTTCTTGAAAAGGCTTACCTTTATAATAAAGCCATCGACATGGTGGATCACATGTTCAAGAAGTTCATGACCCTCAGAATTTCCGAACAGTGGCAGACGGACGTGGTGCCCCGCATGAAGGAGTGGATCGCCTCCTGATCGTTTCATGACAATAATTGTCAATAGCCCCCGGGTTATTGACAATTATTTGTCCTCTTCAGCCCGTCCGATGATCCGCCCCCGGATCGGCTTGCCAAGGAAACAGTGAAATGTAATTCGCAACCAAATCGCCTTATTATCCCGCGACCGGCCTCTTTCAAAACTTCCATTCCCAATTTCCCGGCATTGATCGGTTCACCAACAACCTCTCCACCCGAATGCCCTGTCAACAACACGGCAGTTATAAACATTTCATTCCCCCTGCCTTCGACGTTCTTGAAGAAGCGGCTGTTTCCCACGATCGCGACGGCCGGACCCCGTGATCATCCGTTTGAAATGCTTCATGAACACGATTGAACTTGTCCGATTCACGGCAGTCGAGACGCAAATTCCCGCCCTTCAATTTTTCGCGTATCCACATCACCCCGAAATCGTCGTTCCACCAACAACCGAAATCAACAAGCGCATGTCAATAACCGGCGACTTATCAACAATCATCAAAACATGATCGTTCAACACAACCCGACCTCCCCTGAAGGGATCGAGCGGCGCCTTACGTCACGGAGCGCACCGGGAATAAGGCATCACCCGGAAAGAAGCCGCGCCGGTTCCCGCGAAACATGCCCCCTACGCCACAGGGATTCCGGGCACATTTTTTGCTTATTTACAAAAGGGCCGGGCGTGAAATACGGGGGCGAAAAGTCGCGGGACCCAGCATTAAAGACCGCCGCGTCCTCCAATGTTTATAAGGTTGTACATAAGACGACAAAAGGGCGTGGGTTATGAACAACCAATCATGGCTCAAAATCAAAACCTCCGCCCGGGATTCACGGGGGCTCCCTTCGCGGGTTTTCCCATGGAGGGGCCCGGGCTCTTACTTTCCTTCACGGGCGGGAGCCGAAATGGGAACAGTCCGTTAACGAGAGCTTGACTTTCGTCGTGTAAAATAGTTAAAATTTAAGACTATTTTACACGCGGGACGAACCATGTGCATTGCTCGAACGTTTATTACGACCCCGGTTCCGAATCCAGTGAATATTCACCCGGTTTGGAAACGGGTCCGGTTTGGCATGATGATCAAAGGTAACGGCCGGGGCAGGAAACGCCCCGATAAAAAGGGGCAACAGTTCATCGCCCGTTTTTTTCCGTGATGCGCCGACACCACTTCGATGATATTTTGTCCTGAGCGGGAGCCCCGTGATTTTCTCCGCGGTTCATTAAGGAAGCCAGGGCAACAACAAGGCAACGGCGGCGGCCCGTTGTCGGTACCAAGGAGGATAACGATGAGGTCAAGGGTTTGGGTTGTTTTGAGTTTCTTGTTTTTTCTGCCGGCATGCGGCCAGGTGGTCAAGGAGACGGTAACGCCGATTTCTCCCGAATTTGTCAACTCGGCAGGCATTAAGGTCGTGATCCTTCCGTTTGCCGATTACACGCCGGACACGAAGATCGAGGAGTACCTCCACCGCAATATCCTGGTGAGTGAATCCCTGGAGGATCAGTTCAACCGCCACGGGATCATGCCCGCGATCGGGGAGGATGTGGTGGCCTACCTAATCGATCGGGGTATTATCAGGCTCCCCGAAACCCCCGTGGAAGACTCGGAAATGACCAAACTCCTGGCCTCGGAGATGAACAATACCTGGTCCGACGCCATGAAATCCGAAATCATGGACGTGGTATACCAGAACCGGGCGCGGGACCACCGTGAATCCGGAGAGACCCCCTCGGGGAAGAGCTTCCATATGGCCCTTACCACCAAAAAGGTGGTGGAGATCGGCCGGACGTTCGATGCGGATTACATCGTCAGGGGACGCCTTGTGGAATACGAGGAGGGAAATGCCAAGGACAGCTTCAACCCCTTTCAAATCGGTATCCTGCCCTTCTTTTTCAACACCAGCTCAAGGACCGTCTTCGGCGTAGCCAAATCCGACGAGTATGAACTCTACGACAAGATGGCCATCGGCGCGCTCGGCGGCCTTGCCCTGGGCAGCTCCAACAAGAACTCCCCCATCGACGAATCCGTGGAAACCACCGAGACCGTGCACCCCCTCTTCGATCCGGTGGTGACCTCCACCACCGATTACCATGCGCTGAACACCTTTATCTGGAGCGCTGCGGGGGCGGGGGCCGCTTATCTCGCCCACAACAGCGGCAAGGTTCCCAGGGCACTCGTTCAGCTTCGGATGATCGTCCAGGAGGCATCCTCGGGCCGGGTTGTCTGGACCAACCGCTCCGAGGTGGAGGTGGTACCCGAGACCTTTTTCGCCCAGCAGGAGTATCGCTACCTGGTTGCCGGGGCCATTCGCAAGGCCACCACCTCCCTCGTGGAAAATTTCGTGGCAACCTGCGAGAAGGCGCTTGTCAAGCCGCCGGCTGAACCCCTGCCCAAGGCCGATCCCCCTTCGGGAACCCATCATGATTACAACAGGGGCTAACGCCCCGTCCGGAACACCTCCCCGCCCTTTTAAACGCCCATGCAACCGGGGCGGGGACTCACAACCAGGAGAGTCAAATGAAATCCCAGAAAACAACAAATCCCTCTATTTTCCGCCTTTTCTGCTTATATCTGCTCGCGGCGGCGTTCCTGCCCATGGTTTTCGCGAACACGGCCGGGGCAAGCAACAGGGGCCAAACCATCCTGATCTCGGTTCCCGACAACAACCCCACGGTCTTCCTCGACGAGGACCAGCAGAACCCCTACGTGATCTCCCTTCCCGACAAGGGGATCTGGTTCGTGGTCTGGGAAGACTGGCGCAACTGGAATACCAGCGGTTCCGATATTTACGGCCGCTTTATCAACGCGGACGGCGCCTTTTGCGGCAACGAGGTACTGATCACCAACTCCGCCGGGAACCAGACAGTGCCCAGGATCGCCTATCGAAACGGAGGCCCCCAGTCCCCCTCCACCGATCAGCTCATGGTGGTCTGGCAGGATACCCGGGGGGATGATACGGGCGGGTATGTCTATTATAAGACAATGGATCTGACCGGCATGGGCGGCACCTGCGCCGTCAACTCCAATGTTGCAGAGACCCCGGTGGGTTACAACAGCGTATTCGGAGAGACCCTGCGTTCCCGCTATCTGCCGAAAATTTCCTACGACGAGGACAGGGATATTTTCTGGATCGTGTGGGTGGAGGGGCGCAGCGCCATCCAGCACATCTGGGGCAAACCGTTCTATCACATGGGATACAACAACAATTACTCCTGGTCTTTCGAGGATACCACCTCCGCTGCCTTCTTTCGCGTCAAGGGGGGCACCCTCACCACCGACAACGAGGCGTTCGGAACGAACCCGGACACCATAAGGTCCGACGACGGCATCAGTTTCGTCAAGGTCAACGGACTCCTCACCATGGACAAAGAGAACAGAGCCCTCATCCTCAACAACCGCTCCACCATCGACATGGACGACATCCTCGCCATAAACGGCGTGCCCACCGTTATCCCCAGCGATCTTTCAATCAAGCTGGACAACAGCATTACCATCGAGCAGGGCACGACCCTCGAGATGGCAAACACCTCGGCCGTCGAAATCACCATCGGCAACAACACCTTCGTCACCTCGACCCGCAATATCGACGATCCCGTCAACTTCGATTTTCCCGACAACACCAAGATCCTGGAGCTCCTTCCCTTTGTCTCCGTTGACAACAACAGTACCGAGGATATATTCGAGGACGATATCATTAAAATATCCGAGGAAGGCAGCGTATTCATCAAAAAGGGCAGCGATCTCGTGGTGGAGCTCAAGGGGCCCGTCAATTTCACCAGGCGGAACAACAGTATCGACCTCGACCTGGGAATCGACGCCGACGGCGTGGACAGCGGCGGTTTCCAGGTCACCATGTACGAACCCATCTCCCTCGACAGCGGCAACAACATCACCATCACCGGCGCGGCATCCGTGAACCTCACAACCGAGGGAGGTGCTTTTGCCCGCTACGACGGCACCACAACCGCCGTCCTGAGGGCCATACTCGTCACCGCCGTGAACGGTGCCCCCCTTTCCCCCGGACTTCATACCTTCAACATCGCGATTGGATTGAATTCCCTCAAAAACGGGGACGAACTCACCCTGAGAAGCGGTAGGTTCACCATTCGAAAGCTCGCCAGCAGCTTTTCGGTCTCGGGTAATGTTTTCACCGTGGTCGAAGTGATGGAGTACTTTACCGGTGTCAACAACGTGAACGTGGCGTCGGACGCCTCCTCTCCGGAAACCCTGATCACCTGGGAGGGTACCCGGTACAGCCTCACCGTCACCTCGGTCCTGAACCTCGACGAGAACACGTTCGGAACGGATTTTAAAACCGATGCCGAGCCCGCCGACGGCCAGAACCATATTTACGCCATATTCGACAAGAACATCAAGATGCGCTCCATCAACAGCCTGCGCCTCGATACCGGTTCTCCCCTCAGCAGTTATTACTCGTCCGTGGAAGCGGACCCCATCCACAGAAAGTTCCTCGTTGCCTGGGAGGATCATCGGGAGTCCGTCAACTCAAAGATTTACGGCCAGCTGGTGTACACCGGAGGCGAGCACTACAAGAGCAACTTCATCATCAGCTTCCAGGATTTCGACGGAGACGGGGCCAACGACAACAGTGTCATGTCATCGGAACAGACCCGGCCCCATGTTTCCTACGACACGGCGAACCAGCGCTTTTTCGTTACCTGGCAGGACGGCCGGAACTCCACCATGTCCCTGGAGAACCTGGATATTTACGGCCAGTACGTCGAATCGGAAGCCACCAGCCGGGGGAACAACTTCGCCATCACCTCGGCCCCGGCCAACCAGCTCAACCCCATCACCTCCTTCAACAACGCCAACCACATGTTCCTCACCGTGTGGAAGGATGCGCGGAACATCAACGACACCAACTCGGATATTTTCGGTCTCCCGTTTACCCTGGATTTCGGCGTCCCCCTGGACTTCACCCCCACATCCATCGACTTCGGCAAGTTACTGGCCGGCACCACGAAGTCGGAAACCATCGAGTTCACCAACGGAACCATCAGCAACGTGACCATTAACTCCATCGTCACCGGCTCCGACCTCTACACGGTTTCCGGGATCGCTCCGGGCACCACCGTGACGCCGGGCTCAACCGTGACGGCGACAGTTACCTTTCTCCCCCAGAACAAGGGGAGTTATGAAGACGGCATCACGGTTACCCTGGGACCCGAGACCTTTGTTCTCAACATTCCCCTGACCGGAACCGCCGCCCTGGAAGGGGAGGGGGGGGAGATTCCCGAACCCACCGTAACCGAGACCACCTCGGCCGACGCGGCCCATCCCATCTCCGTCAATGTGAAGACCGAGGAGACCGGCAGGATCTATATCCTCCAGCTCCACGATCCCCTGGACAACAACAACATCTCCGCCCTGCTGCCCGGGGACGGCTGGGTGCATTTTCCAAGCGACACCGCCGACGGATGGCAGAACCATTCTTATATGGATGCAAGCCCCGATGCCGAACCCCTCACCATCGGAACTGCGGATCTTCGGGGTCGACCGGGCGTCCTGCACACGGCCGTGTTTGTAAAGGACCCGAATGATGAACCGGCGCCCTTTGATTTTACCACCGGCCTGCTGGACCACAGGAGGCTGGTGGTCCGAAACTCCCCGGGGGGCACATGGATCGTCACCGACACCATGGTGAACACCGCGGGGGAAACCCAGGTTTTCAAACACCCGGATCCTCTGGTGATCGTAGACAACGTGAGCCACGTCTCGGTATCGTGGGGCAGCTACAACCCCACCATCCAGTACCTTGCCGGTATCGGCTACAAGGTTGTGTTTTCGGCTGCCGGCCAAACGTTCACCTACACCCTCGGCACCTTTACCCCCAACAACTTCACGGGGGTTTTGGAACGGACGGTGGGCAACCAGATCAGCGCCCCGACTCCGGTCACCGGAACCCGATCCGGTTTTTAAGAAGGGGGCTTGATACCGCAAGCCGGTTGCAGTATGAATAACCGGGACGCGGTTTTCGTCAATTTTTCACTGCCCGGCACGGTGCGCCGCCGAACTTTTCGATCATGCGGGGGATACGGATTCCCCCGGGATCATTTTTCCCGGCAAAGCCCGCGGGGCCACAACAAAAACTCAGGAAAATCTTATGAAACACAGAATGATCAACCTCGTTTTAGGACTCACCTTTATCCTGTGCGCCGCAACGGCGGGGGCGGCCGAAGCCGATAAGAAGGAGTCGCCGGTCTCTTCCCCGGCGCCCCTTTTCACATTTGAAAAAACGGTGGAGGGAACGGAAATTCTCCATGACTTCGTCATCCGCAACAACGGGAAGGCGGCCGTGGACGTCCAGCGCGTCAAAACGGGCTGAGGCTGCACCACTGTCTCCCACACGAGACAGATCCCTCCCGGCGGCGAGGGAAAAATATCCATCAAGGTCAACACCAACGGCTACGGCGGCAGAAAACTCAAAAAGAAGATCTCCGTGATCTTCGTGGACAAGACGATCCCCACCCTGGGCCTTGCCATCGAGGGAGACGTGGAGCGTTTTGCCGACATCACCCCGAAAATCCTGGCCATGAAAGGCCATGTGGGCACGAACTTCAAGTCCGAGGTAAAGATCGCCCCCAGGGAAAAATACCCGTTCACCATCACCGGCGGCACCATGAAAATCGGTAAGGACATCGGCTTCGAGCTGACCCCCGACGGAAAAAAGGGCTACGTCCTCACCGTTGAAAACAAGAAGATGGAAAAGGGGCGGTATTACGATTACATCTCCCTGAAGACCGACAGCAAGATCCGGCCGGAGATCCGCATATCCGTGCGGGGCAACGTGTTCGATCCCAACGATCCCAATAAGGACAAGAACGCAAAGCAGCAGAACTTCCTGGAGCTGATCAGAAAAGCCCAGGAGAATAAAAAAAACAACCCCGTTAAGAGCGGCGAGGCCTCGGTCCAGAACAAGGAAAACATCAACAACTTCCTGAAGATGGTTGAGGAACAGCAGAAGAAGAACAAGGCAAAAGAGTAGCCTTTCCCCCGGCGGCCGGCTTTGACGAAGCCGGCCGCCGTCTCCCTCCCCCGAAACCGGCACGCCGCTTTTTCCCGCCCATGAAAATGTGTTCCCCCCGGCCCATGGACTCTTCATGAAAACCGCCCGGTATCCATCTTTATTATTTCCCGGGATACAACCGGAATCGTACCTAATTCAGTTTACGGCGAACCTGTCCGACCTTCCCCCTTACCATGGGCGTCCGGCTTTGTTTTTCGTGCTTTTCAAGGGGATACCGTTCCACCAACGCGGCGGATTGCCGCCGGTTGTTCAATGGATGATATTCCGCAGCAAGGCCCCCCCATTCATGCAGCTCCAGGGAGATTTACATCACAACGCCGGGGAGACCCCGCATTTGGCCTGATAAGATGAGCGAAAAAAGTTGAATCCATCCTGAATTTGGAGCAGGGATACTTGGCGTGAACACGTATTTTCCGAGTTGTTGCGCGGTAGCCGGGGAGGATCAAATTGGATGAGCGATGTGGGGGGAAACAATTTGGGGCCACGATGGGAGCGGGGGGTTTTGTTCAAACGCCCCCGGGTCCCATGGGAGGAGGGGGGCGTCCGCTCCCCGGGAGGAGCAGACGAGCGAACTTTCCCCCTCGATCCGGAGATCTATTTCAAGGGAGTTGACCTCGCCCCATTTCAGTACTTGCCTTTCATTATATCGGCTTTTGAAGTTGGCGCCCTGTAAACATGAAGATACCCGTCATTGCCTCTCTTCCAGTTCTGAACGAGCGTGTTTCTTATTATTGTCCCCTTGGGTACCATCGCCGCGACCGGTCCCATGGGGGGGTGCTCGACAAGCACAAAAACCTTGTAACCATCTTTATTTTCGTGTTTTTTCAACAATGAAACCTTCCATGTCCGAATATCGAACTTAGGATCAAATTCACGCGCGTAGCTGATCGGCTTAACACGGTTGTCCTCGGTAAAAGCCTCCATTGAGTACATGGCTTCGTAATCCTGTTTTTGCCAGGCCTTCATATAGGCGCCGACATTTTCCATAAGCTCCGCCTTGTCCGGGGAGGCAGCGGCAAGGGCCGTCTTATCCGCTTTTCCGGCATCATCGGGAACGGTTTCCTTTAAAGCGGTTCCCCGGGTTGCGCATGATGCAAGAAAAAGCAAAAAAACAAGCACTGTCAAATATTTAACTTTCATTTTCATAAAAGTGTCCTTTCAAGACTAATTGTTAGCGGGATTCGTTCCCGTTTTTCATGGATTGTCCGGATTCGGTCGGTCCCCCTTCCACGACGGGTTCGGGCGTGAGGTCCGCGGACCCCTTATTCCGTTCTACGCATATCCCCAGTGCACCGACGCTGTCAACCCTGAAAGGGTGCCGGGGCAGGGTTAACGGAGGTAACTCCGGCACGCCCGCCAACCAAAGCTCGGGTTTCTGAAATAACGAAACGCCAATTTACAACGCCGTGGGTTCATTGGCCCGACAATCTACTTGCGATTGCCCCGGGTGCCGGGTTCTTACCGGTGCTCCGGTCGGCGATTTTTAGTCGATCAATTGTCCCGTGACGGAAAAAACCGCTGTTCCCATACAGAAAACCCGGTCCATGGGGACCGGGTTTTCCTTATTGGCGCAACCATCCCGCCGTGAAGGCGGGAAGGCATCATTTTAATACATCAACCGCGCGGACCGCTTATCGTGAAGCCTCTTTCGGGGCGGCTTCCTCTTTTTAAGCACGGCCGGGAATATGCGCCGCCCGGTCCGGTGTAATCCCCTATGGCTCGACCGGCTCATCTTCCGCCGGGATTTCGAACTCCAACCCCCAGGGAATTTCGGCAAAATCGGCTTCCGTGCAATTCGCCACGGCATCATCCTTCTCTTTTTCCAGAACCTTGGCAAAATAGACCCCGGGAACGGTCAGGAGGCCGTTTTCCCCGCCCAGTTTAAAGGTGATTTTTCCGTTTCCGGAATAGCTGAACCGCTCGTCACCGCCCCCAACTCCCTGATCGACCAACAGCTTTAACGTCGACAGGGACTCAACCGCCAACGATGTTCCCGAATCAACGCCGTCATCCTTCTTAATGAGCTGAAAACATTTATTGTCAAGGTCCGGACCAGTTTCCGTCTCCCCCTGATCCGCAGCGGGCACCACAGGCCACTCAAATACGAGTTTTCCCGTATCGGAGTCATAGGTCATGGGCGCGGTCAGCTTAACCGCGCTGTCGTCCGAAGTGCACCCGACAAGGCAAAGGTCATGTTTTCCATTAACCCTCACGGGCACGTCCACTACCTTGAAGTCGATCCAACCGCTTCCATTGCTCGGATTCTTCAGGGTATCGATCCGCACATTGCACGTTTGCCCCTTTCCAAGCATGAAACTGTTGGACTCTCCGTCCGCCCCTTCGGCGTTCGCGGAAAAAACGACACCCGGAAATAATGGAGATTCCAAATAAATGGAGTCATAGTTCATAAACGCCGATGTTGTATCCTTGAGGGTAAAGGTGATGGAACGTCCGGGGATCATGTAAATCGAGCTTCCCTCATCCACCACATCGCTCAGAGTCGTTTCGATCGAAACAGTGTTGTTGCGCCCGGTTCCCTTGGCCTTGTAACCGGAAAATTCCCACCAGTACGACTCTCCCTCTTCCTCGGGGCTGAAGTACACGGTTCTTTCAAAACTCCCCTGCCCATCTGGATCTACCCAGAAAGAAGACGGTTTATTGATGTCGGTCAGGTCGTCCAATGAGAATGTCCAACTCACCTTTTCTCCCCGGACACCGCCCACCGGAACCGAACCAAAGTCCAATTCCGTTACCCCCTCACTACCGAAAACGCGTTTCTTATGGGCGTCGTCCCGATAATCCTCGGGAATCGGATCGCCTCCTGCGGTTACCGGCATCACCCCGTAATAAAGCACCACATTATTTGCGTCCAGAAGGTTTTTCGTAAAAAGATCCTTGATTTTCAGCTGGCCGCTGTCCGATGCAAAGCAATGATCCCATGCGGTTTCCGTTCCCCCCTCGCCGCTCACAAACAACTTGTCGTGGGTTTCACTTGGTATGGGAATCCAGGTGCAGTTGTTTCTGTGAAGAAAATAGTAATTACCGTTGTAAAACGCCTTTACCCAATACTTGACCGTTTGATCGGAACTGATGTCAAACCCCGAAAAATCGGTTTCCACCATTAATATGTCGTCATCGGCAAGGGGTTCCAGATCCGAATCCGACGCCACCTTATTAATATCGGCAGGGGATACCCCCTTCACGGTGTATGAACCGGTATAGTCCGCATTTTCGAGCGTGATTTCAGCGGCGGGTTCGGTTGCCCCGGGTGCTTGAATCGTATCTCCGCCACTCACGCAAATCTGATCTTCTTCATTATCGGAAAAAAGGTCGAACCAGGGAATACCGGTTTCCTTTTGAACGCATCCTTCGATGGCTTTTATATCAAGTTTAGCCCCCTCCTCGAGATATAGCAGATCCGTGTTGTAGGGCCACAGCAAATTCGGCCGGTTATCCGTCTCGACCACCGTATTACCGTCGCACTCATTGGAAGGATCGTAGTCGTCCGGACAATTGTCGTTATTATCGTATATATTGTCCCCGTCTCGATCGCTGCAAACATTGGACGGATCGTAATAGTTCGGGCACTTGTCGTCAGTGCCGTATTTTTTGTCTCCATCCGGGTCGGGACAGGCATTGGACGGGTCATGATAATAAGGACAATCGTCGGTCGAATCGTTGATGCCGTCGCCATCCGTATCCGGATCCACCGGCACTCCCGAGTTGTTGGAGGTCAGGGTATAGGAGTCGTGGCTTCCGGGCCACAATTCGGGGTTTGCCGCATCATAATGCCCCCGCACATAAAAATCATACTTTGCATAAGCGCCGTCCCGGGTTGGACGGAGGTTTTTCACCTCAACCGTGAAGGGCTTGTCCACGCTGACAATAAAAGTGTGCGGCCTTATGCAGTAAGCGGTGTACTTCTCATCCGGATCATACCCCACGATATAATGGAAATAGCCGTTTCCATCCTCCGGGAACTCATTGGCGGAAGTGGCTTTTTCCTGAAACGAGACGTTTTCGTTGATGCAACCGTTTTTTTCCGAAACATTCAGCGTGAGCATGACGTGCTTAATCGAGCTGTCGGTGGATCTTGCGGTTACCTGGAAATTAATGTTACCGCCGTAGGACAGGTTGATGTTCTTGTCCCCGTCTTCATCGGCAGCGGTGGTAACCTCCAGAGTGATCTTCGGATTTACCGGATCGTCGGCAACCCCCACGCCGGAGAGGCTAAACTTCTGAGAGTCAAGCTGGTTTGGGTTGGACTGCGAGGGCCAAGAGTAGGTGTACGTTTTTGAGAGGATCTGCCCCTCCTTGTCCGGAGAAAACCAGAACCCCAGTGCCGGCGCCGCTCCGCCGGGGGCGGGATTCTTCATGATGGCCGTGATCAGCGACGAAAGTCGCCACGTATTGAGGGGATAATTAAAGGTAAAATCGTTGTATATGGAATCACCCGTGAAACCGAATGAGGTGTCCAATCCGCTCAAATCGATAAAAGCGGGGCTCCACAAACCCGCCCACCTGATCGTATCAAGCTGCAAGTCGACGGCACCAACGGTCACTGCCCCAAAAGCCTTGTCGTGGGTCACAAGAAGAGGGGAATCCGCATGGGCCGTGGTCAGCATCAGCAAACAAATACAGGGCACAAGCAGTAAGCCCGCGACCTTTTTTCCCATTGTATTAATGTAAAAACTCACATCACAAGACGTTCGTATCATTTTTCAAATTCCTTGAATATGGTCTCATCCGCAATCATCCCCTTAATCAGGGGCTGCCCTCGGAAATTAAGTGACGGTTTCAAAAAGCGACTGTCCTTGTCAATCCCAATGGTTCTTATCATCCATATTTGGTTGTTATACGCACTTTCCCCCCCTGTCAACGGGAATATAAAAACTTCCCATTTACGGCCACCCTGTCAAATCCGGCTTTGCAGCCCCAGGAAATCATTAGATCCAACGCGAAATTAACTGGATTAATTCAATTGCTTACAAAAATAGAACCATACGGGCAAGATCGTTCCCATCAATTATATTACAATCTTTCGGGCAACATGGTTCCACACACGTTCGAACTTCATTTTTTTATGCAATATTAGTACCAATACTGAGCATACATTATCTACCTCGTAACCGGCTTGCCATTGCCGTTTCCCTATCGGCCAAATAACCCATTGAATCAATGGATTTTTTATCAAGACCGGCATCCCGTCAACTGTTGAAGCAATCCCCGCGAAACACCCTCCCCGCGTCCCCTCAAACGACATATTGCAGGCAAGGGTTCGGCCACATGGCGTATCCACCCGTTCATACCCCATGAAGTTCGCATTCACGGCATGGGGGTTCTCTCTCCCGGGTTGAAATGAGGTGTAACCGGCTGTTTGAAGGGGTGAGATATCCCCATTTTCGGGATTTCGCGCTCCATCCAATCAACATGCGCAGCGACTTATATTGAAGGCCGGCATGGGGCGCGGCAATTGATTTGAAACCCCGGAGCGGCAGATCCCGAATTGGAACGGCATGCATCATGCCCGGCTCCGCCGGCTTCACTTTCACACCTCACCGCGCCCCAAAAAAAAAAGAGGGTTTTGTCCTTGGACAAAACCCTCTTAATTTTACTATCAATCAGCTAATGTATCGCTACATTATTAACGCTGCATGGAACGCCAGTTGGCAATTCCAAGGTCTCCGGTCTCGAAAGTGTAAGCGAGGCCGGGGAAAGGAGCACCACCGATGTTGAGTACAACACGACCGGAAGTGTAACCGTCAACGTCGCCCGCGTTAAAGGGAGACTTTACGAAGTCGATGTCGAACAGGTTGAGCTCCTGGCCGAGGCCGAGGGACTCTACAACACCGGGAGTCGCGGGAGAGGTGTTGCCGGAAGCAACATTGATTCCGCCGCTGTGCTCGAAGATGTCCCATACCTCTACGCCAAGGGTAACACCCTGAGCCATGAGAGCCGCGACACTTCTGTCAATGTAGCCCTGGAGGGAGGTCTGAGCGTAAAGAGTGGAGCTCTCACCGTAGAAGAACTTGGTGGGGAAATGTACAAAGTAGTTGCTCTTTGTATCGGCGGAATCGAAGTAGTAGGAACCGAAAGACTGTCCACCGGCCACGATTGCAGCCTCAACCTCGGAGATACTGTTTACAGTACCGAACCTGAGGTCCATGGCATCGTCACCGGCGGTACCGTCGAGGTCGTCGCCGTCAGCCAGAGTGGGGCCCCAAGTGTTGTTAAAGCTGATTCTCTGCTCGAAGTTGTTGCTGTCGAGGAAACGGTATACGTAGAAACCGTCGGTGGCCAGGGAGTTGTCGATGTGCAGGATAACGCCGGTGTCCGCAGCGTAGGTGTCGAGTCTGTGGAAACCGCCGGTGGTCCTGAAATCCTGAATCGCCTCTGCATTGTAGGCAAGTCCGAGGTTGGCGTTGCCGGCCATGCTGATGAAAGCGGTACCGCTCAGAACGTTGGGAACATCTGTGAGGCCCCTGTCGTTCAGGAAACCGTTGGCTGCGTCACTCCAGGTCCAGGCGTTAACGCCGGCCAGGGCAACGGTCTTGGTGAGACCGGTAAGAACTGCCTCGCCGATAACCTCAACATAACCTGCTCTGCGCTGATGAACGAGCTGAGCGTCGGAAACAACACCCGCAGAAGGCTCGAGGGCATTGCTGCTTTCAAGCATGTTGTTGCTCTGGAGAAGACCGGTGTAGGTCCAGTTCTCAGCGTCGAGGCTCTGGTCGAGTTCCCAAGCGCCGTCACCGTCGAGATCGGCCAGACGGAAAACGAAAACATCGCCGGGAGAAAGAATGATGTCGAAGTCGCGAAGCTCAGCGCTCCACTCTGCGCCGCGGAAACGAACATGGGCCTGAATCCAGTCGGTGCTGTTGTTGCTTACGGTGAAATAGTTATCTACAAATCCGTTGAAAACAGGAAAAAGCAGTGCATCACCCATCCCATCCGTTTTGAGGTTCATCGCCCCAACGCTTGAAACCAACCCGATAAGGGTTATTGCCACTGCAGCAATTATACTTTTTTTTAGTCTTTTCATCAGACCCTCCAAAAATTTAATAAACTACGTTCCTAATAATTAACCATCTTTCCTAAATAATACCAAACCACAATAGATTACCGCACATCTACAACCAAAGACCTACACACACCCCCCTTCAATATCATTTCTAATAGAGTAACGGTGGTATGCACTTGATCCCACCAAATCCACATCCGGCGCAGCTTTCATGCAAGGGACAGCCCGTGAAGTATTCACCTCTTCCTTGAATTTAATGGAAGAAGGCCTACATCACAGCCCGGCAACGCCCACATTACCGGCGGCCGCAATACGTTATCAATCTGGTGAATTCAAGTGCATACCCCATGGATTAATACAATGCGGGATTCCTTATCCTATAAAATATATCCAAAAACAGGTCCGTAATTGAAGAAATAGCGAACTATTTTCGAATCAAGCCGATAAAATGCTTATAAAGTTTAATTATGTTTGTCAAGCAAACAATATATCGGCACTTACCCGGATTCTCCGAGCAAATTTACTATATTTAATTTAGAACCACCTTAAAAACAAGCATAATCATGCAACAAACCTATTTTTAACCTGACATCAGGCCGAACATTTTTTATTGAAATGCCCTTGGGAACATTCGGCATGCCTGTCAACCGACACTGCTTTCACACCATGAGGTTCGGTCTTTAATAAGGCATATCCGTTTACGGCTGGAAATCATCGGGGCTGTTGTTTACTAAACTTATAAAACCTCAGGTACCAAGCGTAAGCAATAAATATACCATCGTTCAAAATTCAGTACATATAATAGCCTTTTATTGCGGGGATATCGGATTTACCAATCGATATATCTCATAACGATTCCAAATATTTAAAACCCAAACATATATTCCCGGCAGCAGGGGGTTACACATTTTCCCTATTAAGTACATTGAGCAACAAGCAATTTACATACCGGAGCGTATTCCATGCGTCGAACAGCTCCGATCTACCGCTTATTTTTCAAGATGTTTACTGTATTTCTACCATATCAGAATAATTGTCAAGAAAATTATCAAGTTCGCAATTAAATATCATCGCCGGCACTTCCTTTGAACGGTTCCGCAGAAACACTTCAATTACCACAATTGCCGCTTCGCAATTTCCTCGCAAAGGCATGTTTGCTCACCGGAAAAAACCGTCGTCGATATAACGAATACTCCATGAAGTTGTCCGAATCCAAAACGACTGCATGATATTGTGGTCGTTTTTCAGGGGAGCTGTTTTACACGGGGCGCCCATCCCCGTGCCCGCGAACACAACCCGGCGGTGCGGGGGACGCCGATTGCTTTCCTTCGCCTCCGAGCGGACGGGGCATTTAATTCTCCCGGGAAAAACAGCCGCCGCCCGCCCCGCATTTGTAATTTTTCCCCCCGCGATCCCTCGGGAATGGGGGCGACGTTGATGTGTCAAACAGGGGGGCGGCTGTCTAAATACGCTCATAACTGGCTAAATCCATCCAACCCAGCCCTACACATTTAAATGGAGAAATTTTCCAGGTCCTTCCTGTGAAGGGAATGAAAACAGGGATCGTTCAGAATCTCCTCCCCGTATCTCGAGACAAGGGCGCGGGCGGATTCCTCGCACCTGAGTTCCTCCGGCGCGTGAACCCCCCTCATGAGCACCCCGCCGATATAGGGGGTGTAAACATGACGGAACCCCTTTTTTCCAAGCCTGAGGCAGAAGTCCACATCCTGAAACCGGGTAAGGGATTCGTCAAAACCGCCGGCACTTTCCCATTTTTCCCTGGAAACGGCCATGAGATCCCATGAGACCGCAGAGTAGTTTCTGATACAGAGGGCAAAATTCCAGTAACCGGCACTCTGCGGTATGTTCCGGTGGGCATATCCACAAAAGCCGTTCACGCCCAGGATCATCCCGGTGTGGTAAATATTTCCGTTGGGGTAGATGATCTTGACCCCCACGGCGCCGATCTCGGGCCTCTGGGTATGTTCCAGGGCGGCCCGGGGATACTCACTGTCCAGGAGGTCAACGTTGTGACCGGAAAAAAAGAGCGACCGGCTCCTTGCCATTTTCGCTCCCCGGTTGTAAACCCGGGCCCGGCCGGCCCCCTTCGGAACCGTGAAGCAGCTCGCCCAGGGCTCTTTTTCCACCAGCTCCCTTATGTCCGCGCGATCCTCTTCCATCCCCACCAGTATTTCCACCGGCGCGTCGGCCAGGGTTCGAATACTCCTCAGGACCGGGACGATATCACGGCCTCGTGCCTCCACAATATGGGTGAGTTCAGGGGACTCGACCCTCCGCTTGATCCGGTACACCCCAAGCCCCGTTCCCGACGCCTTCACCACGACGGCTTCCTCGTTCCTCCGTTTCACGGCATTCGCAAGGGCGCGCCTGCCGGCCTCGTAGGCATAGGGTTTGGCCGAGGGATCCGACGCCACCGAGGTGGGCGCGCTTCGCCAGGAGTAGAGAATTCGCGGTATATGCCCGATTTGGCGGGCACCTTCGCTGAGCCTCAGGAAGTAATCGTAATCCTGGGCGCCGTCCATGGCCGGATCCATCCGCCCCGTTTTATCGCAGAGGGTTTTTCTGAAACTCACCATATGGGGGCAGTACATGTGACTGGTCATCATATCGGGATTCCAGTCGGGCTGCAGGCGTGGGGAGTGGCGAAATCCCTCCTGGGTCAGCATGTCCTCGTCGCTGTACATGAGATCCACGCGGGGATGTTCGTTGATATGGAGCGCGATGGACTCGAGGGCAAAGGGGGCGATCATGTCGTCGTGATCACAGAGGACCATGAACTCTCCCCTTGCCGCATCCAGGGCCCGGTTTGTGTTTCCGGCAATCCCGCGATTTTCCGTGGAAAAGATCACCCTGAAACGGGGGTCCCGCTCCGGAAGCCGTCTCAGAAGCGCGACAAACGCTTCATCCGTGGAGTTGTCGTCACTGATGCATACCTCGAAATGGGTATAGGTCTGGGAGCAAATCGCCGTCACCAGTTCCTCGAAAAACAGGGGCACGCTGTTGTAGGTCGGCATAATGATTGAAAAGAAAGGACGAACGGCCATGGCCTCGATCCTGCCCGGGGAAAGGGAAATATCCGGCGATACATTCTCGATCCATCGACGGTAGGGATCCGCCTCCCCATGCGAACCCGCCTTTTCCAGCCCCCGAAAAACTCTGATTCCCTTGTTCAGGGCCCTCTTCCACAAACCGCTCATATCCCCCACCCGATCCTCTCCATGTACGCCGGAACCGCGCCTCGGGCACCGGTTCCGGCAAAGCTGTTCTTATTTCCCGATCATCTCGAACACCACAAACCCCGCGCGCCGTTATTCCTGACGGATACTCCAGTCCTCGCGGGTCATGCTGAGGTTGGGATTGTAATATGGGTCGTTTTCCAGGGTCTTGCCCCATTTTGTCAACATGTGGCGAGGTTCGTCGGGATCCAGTTCCAGTCCCCGGCTCACCGATTCATAATGGTAGAGCGAGGCATGGGGTGTATAAACGATCCTGTACCCCTTCTTCCTGATCTTGAGGCAGAGATCCACATCGTTGAAGGCGACCTTGAGATCCTTCTCGTCGAACCCCTCCACCTCCATGAACACGGACTTTCTCATGAGCAGACAGGCGGCGGTAACCCCGCTGACGTTCCGGATCATGCCGGGAAGACCGAAATAGTAATCGAAATGATCCCCCGGCATATACTTGAAGGCGTGGCCCGCGACCCCGCCGATGCCCAGCACCACTCCCCCGTGCTGGAGCTTCCCGTCGGCGTACAGGAGCCGGGCGCCCACGGCGCCCACCGAAGGTCTCTGGGCGTGCTCGAGCATGGCCGACAACCAGCCTTTGTTCACCACCTCCATATCGTTGTTGAGAAACAGGAGGTACTCTCCCTTTGCATGGGTCACTGCATGGTTGTTGATGGCCGAATAGTTGAAGGGATGATCGTAATCCAATACCCTCACCCCGGCCTTTTTCCCCAACTCCTCCATATAGGCGAAGGTCTTCTCCTCGGTGCTTCGGTTGTTGACGCAGATGATCTCTACTTGGGTATAATCCGAACGGTACAGCACGCTCTCGACACAAACCTTCAGCATCTCGGGCTTGTCCTTGAAGGGGATGATGATGCTGATCATCGGTTCTCCGAGAATTTTCCGGTGAACCCTGAAGGAAGCATCGGTGAGCCCGCCCTTGACCGATGCCTCGATCCCGCGCCTTTCGACGGCATCTTCCAGGGATTTCATGGAGGTCATTCTCGCATATCCCTTATTGTCGTACTCCACCGCCGTGGAGCCGGGAATCTTCCGCCAGTGGTAGAGTATCCTTGGAATATGGCGGATCCTCTCCGTGACCTCGGTAAAGCGCAACACGAGGTCATAGTCCTGACTCCCCTCGTACCCCTTCCGGAAACCACCGATATCGTCGACAATACGCTTTCTATACACCCCGAAATGACAGGTGTACATGGAGGAGAGGATCAGATCCGGGGACCAGTCCGGCTTAAAGAAAGGCTCCACGCGCCGGTTGTCCAGGGTGATCTTATCCTCATCGCTGTAGATCATATCCACGTCGGGCTCGTTGTTGATGAGCCGGACCACCTCGTAAAGGGCATCCCTGGAGAGGAGGTCGTCATGGTCCAGCAGGCCCACGAACTCTCCTTCGGCCATCTCGAGGGCCCTGTTGCTGGCCCCGGATATCCCCGTGTTTTCAGAAAGAAAGGTATACCTGATCCGCGAATCCCTTTTTGCATACCCCTCGATAAGGGCGATGATCTCCTCGTCTCCGGAGCAGTCGTCCACCAGGCAGAGTTCCCAGTTGGTATAGACCTGGCCCAGCAGGGATTCCACGGCCTCCTCCAGCCAGATGGTCTCCACCTTATAAACAGGGGTCAGGATGCTGATAAGGGGCCGAAGGGAAAAGGTTCCGCACTCCTCGGAAAGCTTCTCCAGGTGCGGGGCATCGAAATTCTCATTATTCTTCTGCCAGCTCTCATACGACCCGCTTTCGGAGGCGGCCAGGGCACCGTACCAGAGCCCGGGAAACTTCCCGGGAGCCCCTTCGTCAAGGTTCAGGGAGATCCAGTAACGGGTTCCCATGGAGCCCTCCACCGGATCGAATTCAAACCGGGCAAAGCTGTTGTCCCGTATCAGGGGCGCCTTGATCACCGATCCTCTCACATGCTCCCTGCATTCCCCGTCCCGCCACAGGTCCATCCTGATATACCCGGGGTTGATGCGATTATAGTCCCCCAGAAAGAGGTCGATCCTCCCGAGGCTGTCCCGGCGGCACCGGTGGGGAAAAACGAGGACGCGGCCGTCTCCGAACGGGTGGTTGTTCATCAGGGTCAGGACCGAGCGCCGGCTCTCGGCAACGGTGGTCGAATCCCCGAGTTCATCCCCGCCGTACTCAACCACCAGCGGCATATTTCCCGGCTCGGCCTCCGGTGTATAGGGTTCAGGCGCTATCACCCCGGACAAGGTTCCGTCCTCCGCCTCCCCGCCGGTGATTCCAACGGGTTTCCCCCCCCTCGCCCGGATGATATGATCGGCGGCCCTGTGGAACCTGGAGTTTTCACATGCCGCGACCCGCTCGGAAAGCGCCCGGTTCGAAACGACCAGGGTTTCCCTCTCTTCCCTGAGCATTCTCATTTCACCCAGCTCCTCCTGCAGGGCGTCGGTAATTTTCCCGGCCTTTTCCCAAACCCGCTCCTCCCGGAGCGCTCCCTCCTCGAGTTTGGCCCGAAGACTGAAAATCTCGGCCCTCCGCTCCATGCTCTCGGACCGACTGTTCTCCAGTGAAACCCGGGTCTCCTCCAGTACGCTTTCCGTATTTTCGAGCGCTTCCCTGAGTTTCTCAAGTTCCGCCCCCTTGGACGTCAGCGCCCTGCCCCGTTCTTCCAGAAGCTCCGCGCGATGGGCCGTTTCGCCTCTCAAACGCTCTATTTCAACGGTAATCCCATCGATCTCTTGATCCTTTTGGGCCAGGCGACCTTCCAGCTCGGCGACCACAACCCCCTCGCGCCGCCCCATCCCGTCGATCCGTTCCTCCAGATACTTAACAACGGCCCTTGCATCATCCGGCCACTCCCCGGCGTGTTTGCTTCGCACCACCCGGGTCCAGTAGGTAAAATCGTACCCCCTCCCCCCCGTGCCGATGCTCCTGGATTCCATCTGCCGGTACTCCGCCGTCACAAGGGCGATACGCCGCACCGGAACCTCCCTGCCCAGCCGGATCCAAAAATCCCAGTCCTCATAGATATCGAGGGACTCGTCAAACTCTCCGATCCGTGCCGATGCCTCCTTCTCGAACATGATATTCATGGAGGGGATGTGGTTTTCATAGAGAATATGCCCCAAATCGAACTCCACGCCGGGAAAGGGCTCCCTGCCCTCCAGGCGATATCCCCCGTCCTTCCAACTGTATCGCCCCACCTCGCAATCCGTGTAGGCGCCGCCGCCGCCGGAGTATTCGAGAAACCGCACCAGTGTCTCCACGTGGCTTGGGTAGAACAGATCGTCGTCGTCCAGAAAGTTCACATACTTTCCCGAAGCCGCCCGAAGCCCCGTATTCGCGGCCCTTGCGCGCCCCCAGGATTTTTCGTGCCCGCGATACACAACGGGGTGGACGAACTCGAAATCCTTGAGCATCGCCTCGACGGACCGTCCCCCGTCGTTCACCACCACCACCTCGATATTCCCATAGGTCTGGGTCATCACGCTCATCAGGGCCTCGCGAAGCATGGCGGGCCTGTCCTTGGTGCGAATGATCACCGAAACCTTCGGCCCCGCTTTTGAGCGCTCCAGAGGAGGGGCGGCAAACTGCCTTGTCCACAGGGAGTGGGGCGACGACTCCCGGACTTCCTCCCGGCCGCAGATCCAGAATCCTTCCGCATACGTCCCCTTCTTCCCCAGGGACATGGCACGGAAGCGGTTGAGGGCAAATATGGTATCCCCGTAAGGCATCTCCTCGAACTGGCTTTGAAACCGGGCGGCAGCTGCGGTCTTGGTCTCGATCACGTCGGTAATATCCACGATCGCGTTGACCCTCAGGGGCTGATTGCTCTCAAAGAGGGCAAGGCGAAGGGAGGGTTTCCCGCTTTTGGCCGCCTCCCATGCCAGGTCCGCGGCGGCCCTGTGATCCGGGCTCAACTCCACGGGCGAGGGCGCGTATATGAGATCCGGCTCATAATCTTCCATGAGGCGCATCAGCCTCGGGAGGGCCTCCTTTGCGTCGGCCAACCCCCGGTCGGGCAGTTTCCAGAACTCCAGGTCCTCCACATCGAGAATTTCCGCCGCGGCCCGGGTCTCCTTTTCCCGAAGGGCTACATATTCCGCCGTGTCGTACCGCCCGGAAAAGTCCCCGAGGGCCCCGTTCGTGAGTACCACAACCTTGACCGCATCGTTGTTTCTCCTGTGCAGGAGGATGCTTCCGCCACACCCCAGGGTTTCATCATCGGGATGGGGCGCGAGAACAAGTACCCTCGCTCCGGTGAGATCGGTCGCGCCAAAGGGTATAAATCTGTCTTCCGAAACCATATATAGTAAATTCCTCATCCGTTGTTCATTCAAGAGCGGGACGGATTTAACGATTCTTTCATGGATCTCCCCCGCGCATTCCTTTTCGGGAAGCCTGTCCAATGCCTGCCCTGGTGGGGGGGTATACCTTATATATAGACATGGGGCGGCATTTTATTTTTCGGTAATATGTTCTTTTTTCCCAACCGAGTCAACCCTTTTCAAGCCGCCCCGGGGCACCTGCGGCCGTGAAGCAATTATAGACAAGGGACTGTCCAAAACATACTCTCGGAAATGTTTATAACTCCGAATTTAGCAACATTTCATGAAAAAAGGATGCCGTGAAACCTTTTGGTCGAGGGATTCGGTCAACAGATGATTCAATAACGCCGGACTTATCAACATCTGTCGAGAATTTGTCAACAACAGGGCCAATATCAACAACGGTCCAGGTTTCCAACCGGGACGGCCCACTCACGATTCCATCCGTCTTCCCGGGAAGCTCATTCAAATCGTGATAATTGATATATCAGCCACATGGAGCATTTTAGTTGATTCATTTCCAATTTGAGCGGGAAACGCTCATGAGCTGTAAGCGAAAGCGGGAGACAAATACAGCTGGCCCGAGCCGCCTGTCGCGTATCCGCGCGCCAGCACCTTAACAGCAGGAGCTGCCAAGGCTGCGAGCTCAGCGAGCACCCGGAGGGCCTGAACGAAATCGTGCCCCGCGCCGGCGCCCCCCCCCCTTGAAGCGGGAAGCACACCTTATATATAGTGTCCGAATTTCAGCCGGGAATAGTTCAGGGTTCACAAGTCCGCCGGCAAGTCCCCCCCCCGAAATGGTGAGATTCTTACCCGGAACGTTCCCCCGCCCACCGGTCAATTTCCGTTGGGCAAAGCCCGGGGAAACAAGGCCCACTCCGGAGGGACGGATTTCCGGGACGAAATTAAAAGCCCGCCTTTGCCGGGTGTTTTCCTGCCGGTCGCCTCCGGTGATTTATTGACATAATTAACCGAAGGCCAAAAAAGAGGACGATCAAAACGTATAAAAACACATTAAATAAGGACAGTTATCCATATTTCAGTGCAGTGGGAACTTATCGACGATTTTCCGTTTTACCAATCCAAGATCCTGTCTAAAAAAGAAAACTTATCAACCGGGCAAAAGACGCTGTTGAAAACCGAAACCTTTCCAACACAGTTCACAAGAGGGTACGCACAATTTATAGTAGGTAAATTGTGTTTAACAAACAGTTGGTTACAAAGTTATTGGTTTTTTCGACAGCCCTTATTATGATTGTTTTTTCTTTTATATATTTTACATATATTCAATTTATATAAATAACCCGTCCCCACTCCACCTGAAACGGGATCCCGTGGGAAAGCAGATTAAAATCTGGAAAACATATAAAAGGGACAATAACCTTTTCCGGGAATACCAACGTAGCCGTTACCCTCTTCGATGTTAGCGTCATCTCCGGGAGGAGACGGGCAGGGGGAACAGGGTGTTGAACTCCATGGAGCGGTTCCGATAATTGGGGGCAGCAGTGGATACCCGATGCGTTCATATGGCCGTGAATTGATTAAGCGACTCGAACGCGGGCCGACGGGCATGCCGGGGGTGCTTGGGGTTGCCCATGGATAATTTGGTATTGATATTTTGGGGATTTGTTATATTGATGTACAGTTGGTGTTTAGTGTAAACATGTAGCTCTGTACCAGAGCCGACTGGGAGTGATAAATTTGAATTGATCGTAACCTGCTGTTGTTTATTTGGGAATATTTATGAAATTTACAATAAACAAAAACGATATCCTTGATATTCTGTCGAATGTTCAAGGCATTACGGGACGTAAAAGCAACCTGGCGATTACATCCAACCTTCTGATCGGCACAACCGAGACCGGTGTTTCCATGGCGGCAACAGACCTGGAAACCGGATTCGAGGGGGTATATCCCGCCCATGTGGAATCCTCCGGAACCATTGCCGTCAATGCGCGAAAGATATTCGAGATCGTGCGTGATTTCCCCAGCGACGAGATCCTGTTCAACGAGGTGGAGAACCGGTGGATCGAGATCGGAAGCCGGGGAATCGAATACCATATCGTGGGGATGAATCCCGACGACTTTCCGGAGATCCCCGTTGTGGAGGATGTGGCCCTGTTCGAGGTGGACTCGGTGGATTTCAAGAAGGCCGTGGAGAAGATGCTGGTGATCGGCGCCGCGTCCGATGAAAAACGTGCCCATATTCTTGGGGTCAATTTCGAGCGTCTGGATCAGGACGGCACCAGGATCATCCGCCTGGCCTCCACCGACGGCAGAAGGCTCTCCAAGGTGGATTACATATACGACGACAACGTGGAACTGCCCATGGGGGAGAGCGTCATCATCCCCAAGAAGGGACTTTCCGATATCAACAAGTTCCTGATTCCCGAAGGTGTTGTGCAAATCGGGGTGCGGGACAACCACTTTATCCTTAAAAAGGAAAACGAAACCCTGGTCATCACCCTTCTGGAGGGGGAGTTCCCGGAGTACGCCGAAATTCTCGACAAGGACGAGGAGGCGGCCATCGAGCTGGATCGCCGGCTCTTCATGATGATGCTCAGGAGGATGTCCATCCTCTCCTCCGAGGATTACCGCAGCGTGATCTTCAACTTCAGTGACGGAAAGCTCCTGGTTTCCGCGACCAACCCCGATATCGGCGAATCCAGGGAGGATATGGACATCGCCTTTGCGAGGACCCCCATTGAAGTGGCATTCAATCCCAAGTATTTTATCGATACCTTGAACTCCATCAGCGACGAAAAGGTTATCCTGAACATTAAGGACGGGGAGATGCCCTGTCTCATAGAGGGGGCGGTTGATAAGAGCTATCTCAGCGTTATCATGCCGATGAAAATATGACAGACGAGCGAGACGAGCGAGACGAAAAAGACGAAAGCAGTAAATACAGCGCGGGAAGCATCAAGATTCTCGAAGGCCTCGAGGCGGTGCGAAAGCGTCCCTCCATGTACATCGGCAACGTTGGCGTCGAGGGACTCCATCACCTCGTGTACGAGGTGGTGGACAACAGCATCGACGAGGCAATGGCCGGTTACTGCGACACGGTGAACATCACCATCCACACGGACAACAGCGTCAGCGTGCTGGACAACGGTCGGGGTATCCCCGTCGGCATGCACGAGAAGGAGAACATCCCGGCGGCCGAGGTGGTACTCACCAAGCTCCACGCGGGCGGCAAGTTCGACAACGACTCCTACAAGGTGTCCGGCGGGCTCCACGGCGTGGGCATCTCCGTGGTGAACGCCCTCTCAAAGACCCTGGACCTGGAGATCTATAAGAACGGCAACGTCTACCACATGACCTTCGAGAAGGGCATCAAGACCTCGGATCTCACCATCACCGGCGAAACGGATAAAAACGGTACAAGGGTGCATTTCGCGCCGGACACCGATATCATGGTGGACGACGAGTTCAGCTTCGATATCCTCGTCAGGAGGATGCGGGAGCTGGCGTTCCTCAACAGGGGGATCACCATCGTCATCGAGGATGAGCGTACCGACGACGCCAAGACCTTCTGTTACGAGGGGGGCCTCAAGTCCTACGTGGAGTACCTCAACAAGGCGCATTCCGTTATTCACGAACCCATCATCATCGAGGGGGACAAGAACGACGTGCAGGTGGAGGTGGCCATCCAGTACAACGACACCTTCTCCGAAAAGATCTTCACCTTCGCCAACAACATCAACACGGCGGAAGGCGGGTTTCACCTGAGCGGCTTCAAGGGGGCCCTCACCCGCTCCATTAACGCCTACTCCACCAGCGACAAGGTTCCCAAGAACATGCAGGCCAAGATCGGCGGGGACGACGTGCGGGAGGGGCTTGCCGCCATCGTGAGCGTGAAGATCAAGGACCCCCAGTTCGAAGGGCAGACCAAGACCAAGCTGGGCAACAGCGAGGTCAAGGGGATCGTGGAATCCCTCATGAACGAAAAGCTCGCCGAATACCTGGAGGAGAATCCCGGCGTCGCCAAGAAGATCATCGCAAAGGCGGTGGAGGCGGCAAAGGCCAGGGACGCGGCAAAAAGGGCCAGGGATCTTGCAAGGAGCAAGGGCACCCTCCTGGATTCCACCCTTCCCGGAAAGCTCGCCGAGTGCCAGTACTCGGATCCGGCCGACCGTGAGCTCTTTCTCGTCGAGGGTGACTCGGCGGGCGGCTCCGCCAAGCAGGGCAGGGACCGGCGCTTCCAGGCGATCCTCCCCCTCAAGGGCAAGATCCTGAACGTGGAGAAGGCCAGGTTCGACAAGATCCTGAGGAGCGAGGAGATCAAGAACATCATCACGGTCCTCGGCACCGGCGTGGGCACGGAAGAGTACGACATCGACAAGATCCGTTACCACCGGGTCGTGATCATGACCGATGCGGACGTGGACGGTTCCCATATCCGGACCCTTCTGCTCACCTTCTTCTACCGCCAGATGCCCGAGCTGGTGGAACGGGGATACCTCTACATCGCCCAGCCCCCCCTGTTCCGGGTGGGTAAGGGAAAGAAGGGGATCTACCTCAAGGACGAGCCGGAGTACTATGAGTATATTCTCAACCGGGTATGCGACAACAAAACCGTGAAGATCGGTGAACCCGGAGAGGTTGTCATCCGGGACGCGGTCTACGGATTCCTCAGGAACCTGTCCGAGTACTTCAATATCATCGCAAGGCTCGAAAGACGGAACTACGACCGAAAGCTCGTGGAGCTGATCATGGACCAGGGGGTGATGGACAGGGAGTTCCTCAGGGACGAGGAGAAGATGCGTTCCCTTTCCGATCTTCTTTCCGAAAACGGCTACCAGGTGGAGGATTTCCTCTTCAACGTGGACGAGCGGAGGATGTACAAGCTCAAGGTGACCCCGCCCCTGGAAAAGGGGGAGGAGGATCTTTTCTTCGCGGGAAGGGGAGACCGGAGCGTTTACGTTGGAAGGGAGCTCGTGTACTCGGCGGAATACAAGAAGGCCGCGGCCCTGAAAAAGCTGATCGCGGAATACGACAGGGCCCCTTTCTCCGTGTTCAGCGGGGATTCCGAGGACAATGCCGTGCTTCTTGCCGATAAGGACGAATTTTTCCAGCACATGCTTGCCGAGGGAAAGAAGGGGATCGCGATCCAGCGCTACAAGGGTCTCGGTGAGATGAACCCCGATCAGCTCTGGGAAACCACCATGGATCCCGAGAACCGCGTGATGCTCCAGGTGAAGGTGGAGGACGTGGTGGACACGGACGAGATCTTCTGCCTGCTCATGGGCGAGGAGGTGGAGCCCAGGCGGGATTTCATCCAGACCAACGCGCTCGAGGTCGGTTCCCTGGATATTTAAAAGAAGGACTCGGGTATCGACCGGGATGGGGTATACGCCCCGGCGACACCGAAGTTAATCGGACCATAAAGGGCCGGGCAATTCAATTGCCCGGCCCTTTTTTATTCTTGCCCGGCGGGAAACGATGGACCCTTTCCGGATCTTCTGTTCCGGATGTCGAAAATATGCCGTTGGACGGCGGTGTGCGGCCCATGGAAAGATCCGGGGAAAAGAAACCCCACCGTAAAACAGACCTCTCCATCCCATATGAAGGCCGATATATCCCCTCGATCGCAACCCGTTGTGTCGGAAAATTTCGTACGATAAAACAGTATATCGGCGCATGGGGCGAAACCGTATCCCGAGAGATGCCGATTTCCTGAAAAATGCCCCGGTCGGGTAGTGTTTTTTCCTACAAGGCGAATCGCGAAATCGTGGATCGCGTCGTTCCCGCGCATAAGGCGCGGGCCCGGCGATTTTAAAAGTCGCGAAAAGCGAGAATTCTCATCTCACTTCTCATTTTATGATAGTGAAATGTATTATAACTATCTTATATTAAAATGAAAAGCAGATTGATTTGAATGTCAATAATTATATTGACATTGTAAAATAAACCATAGTATTTAACAAACTTCTAATACTGCTTAAATAGTGCTCCCCGGGAGGGGGACCGTGGAATTGGGCCGGTATTTCCGGCACGTTTCCGATTCCGGAATCGACCGTCATTTGACGGGGAGCGTTTCAACGGGCACGAATACGCTGCTCCTTTCCCGTTGCGGGAGGGAAGCGGGGGAAACACCTCCCCCACCAGGGGAAACACCTCCCCCACCAGGGGAAACACCCCTTTCAGGGGGAAACGGTTACACATTCAATGAGGAGGGAGTCCGACCATGAGATGGAACCTTAGAAACAAGATCGTTATTCCGTCGATTGTCCTGGTGGTGTTCGGGGTTACGGTATCCACCGTTATATCCTATGGTTTTGCGAGAAAAGCCATCACGGATCTGGTGGAAGACCGGCTCGTGTCCCAGGTGAGCGCCACGGGGCTGAGGCTGGACGACTGGATTGCCGGGACCCGGTCCGTTGTCCGGGATTTGACCGGAAACCCCATGATTCCAAAGGCGATTCTCTACGACGGGCTCCGCGACAAGGTGGCCGGGATCATGTCGGGGGTTAACAAGACCCACCCGGAGTACCGGTACACGGCGCTGGTGAACGCCGGGGGGGAGGTTGTGGTGTGCAGCGACGAATCCCTTGCCGGCAAGGTGAATGTGTCGGACAGGGCCTGGTTCAAGGAGAGCCTCCTTGGGAAAGATGTCCTTTCCGGGGTGGTGAAGGATCCCCTGACCGGCGAGGCGGTGTTCGTGCTCTCGAGTCCCACATACGACGCGGGTTCCGTGAACGGCGCCTTCATGGCCGTGATCGCCATGGATTACATTACCGAAAAGTTCATTACCCCCATCTCAACGGGGGAAACCGGGTATGCCTATATCGTGAACGAAGAGGGGATCGTGATCGCCCATCCCGACAGGTCGAATATCCTCGAACTCAACATCGGGGAGTATGATTTCGGCAGGAAATTCAAGGAGAAGAGGAACGGGATCGCCTCGTTTCATTGGCGGGAAGAGATGAATATCGCCGGGTTCGGCGGGCTCCGGGAGACCGGATGGATCCTGGCCGTGGGAACCACCGAAAGGGAGATCTTTTCGCCGGTCACAAGGATGGGAATCATCCTGACGGTTCTCGGGGGGGGGCTGGTCTTTTTCGTGGGGCTTTCCATCTGGCTTCTCCTGGGGCGCTTCGTGGTTGCCCCGGTGAAGAACGTGGCGGCCGGGCTCAAGGATATTGCGCGGGGGGACGGGGACCTGACCCGGAAGCTGGCCATCGACTCGGCGGACGAGATCGGCGAGCTGGGAATGTGGTTCGATACCTTCCTGGATCAGCTCAGGGGGATCATCCGTGAAATTGCCGGAAATGCCGACGGCCTTGCAAAATCATCCGTGGAGCTTACCGATATCTCCCATGCCCTTTCGGGGAATGCCGGCGAGACTTCCGTTAAGGCCGGGGATGTTGCAAGGGCTTCCGAGGAGGTGAACTCCCATATGAACCGGGTCGCGGCGGCCATGGAGCAGACCGCCGCCAACGCGAACATGGTGGCCGCCGCAGCCGAGCAGATGACCGCCACCATCAACGATGTGGCGGACGGGACGAGCCGTGCCGGCAGCGTTTCCGGTTCGGCGGTTTCCGAGGCGGGGGAAACTTCCGAGCTCATGGGGCGCCTGGAGCGGTCCGCCGGCGAGATCGAGGGCATCTCCGAGACCATCACCGATATATCCGAACAGATCAACCTCCTGGCCCTCAACGCCACCATCGAGGCGGCCAGGGCCGGGGAGGCGGGAAAGGGGTTCGCCGTGGTGGCCGGCGAGATCAAGTCCCTGGCCCTCCAGACATCCGAGGCGACCCGGGACATCAAGGCCAGAATAGACGATATCCAGGCTTCCACGGGCGGGGCTGTGAGCGGCATCAACCGCATCACGGGGGTTATCGGGGAGATGGACGGTATCATCACGGGGATCTCCTCGGCCATCGAGGAGCAGTCGGCCACCACCCGGGAGATCGCCTCCAACATCGGCCAGGTCTCCGAGGGGGTGAACCACGTGAACGACAACCTCATGGAGAGTTCCAGGGTGGTGGCGGGCATGGCCGGCAGCATCGCCGAGGTGAACGAGGCGTCGGAGGATATATCCCTCGGCAGTTCCCGGGTCAGTACCGGGTCCGAGGCGTTGATGGATCTGGCCCGGGGCCTCTCCTCCCAGGTGGAGCGGTTTAAAATATAGGAAATCCATGTAGATGCGGGGCAGAAACGGTCCTGTAAATCGGTACACCCTTCAACCCGCTCCCTGTTCAGCTGAACAGGGGGCGGGCCTGCCTTAATTCCATTCTGTCCATACAACAACTATGGCGCTCCTGTAAAAGGCGTGCAGCCCACGCGTGGCCATATATCCGAAAAGGACCCGGTCTTTTTTCCCGTAGTCGGATCGACGTCGTGAAAATCCCCTCGGACGGATGAAAGAAACGGTACTTTATTAATAATGGATATCGGGGCGCCCGAATGTTAAAATACACCTGCGGGGGATTTAAAATAAAGTTTGGATGGTTAAACTTTTCAATAGGTTCATAAGCAAACACAGCTCCGGAAGGGGGGGGCGGGGCTTTAAACGATGCGATTCCAGGGGGCTCCGAAAGAAGGTACTTTGCTTCAGGGGGTACCAAAGAAATTCAGGGGATACCGAAAGGACGAAAACATGAAATGGAATTTAAGGAACAAGATAATTCTGCCGCTCATGGCCCTTGTCTTGGCGGGGGCGGTCGTTTCCACCATTATATCATATGTTTTTGCGAAGAATGCCATCGAGGAGCTCGTGGAGTATCAGTTGGAGGCCAACGTGGAGGCGACCCTTCTGAGGATATCGGACTGGGTCGGAGCATGCAGGGGGGATGTGGCGGAACTGGCGGGAAACACCTCCATCACCAGCTCTATTCTCTATTACGGCCTTCGGGGCAAGGCAAGCCGGCTCCTGGCCGAAAAGGTCGAGGGCAACCCCCAGTACAACACCCTGGCCCTGGTGGACCTCAAGGGGAACCTGGTCGCGGCGAGCGATATGTCCGCCGTGGAGAAGAAGATCAATATCAAGGACCGGGATTATTTTCAGGAGAACCTCGGGGGAAAACACGCCATGTCCGAGGTGATCACGAGCAAGGGGACAGGCGATCCCATATTCGTGGTATCCAGTCCCGTTCTCAAGAACGGAAAGGTGGACGGTGCTGTTTTCGCGGCCGTGAGCATCAAATGGCTCAATGAAAATTTCCTCAAGCCCCTGAAGGTGGGAAAGAGCGGTTATGCCTATATCGCCGACAGGAAGGGGATGATCATCGCCCACCCCGACCCCGCGCTGGTGTTGAAGCTCGATATCGGCGACACTGTTTTCGGAAAGGCGTTCAGGGAAAATGCCGGGGGGCTGGTATCCTATGATTGGAAGGGGGCGAAAAAGATCGTGGGGTACATGCGCCATGAGCTCACGGGCTGGACCCTTGCCGTGGGCACCACCGAGGAGGAGATCCTGGCGCCCGCGTCAAGGATGCGGGGTGTCCTGGTGCTCATGGGGGGCGGGCTGGTGGTTTCCGTGGGGATCGCCGTATGGTTTCTCCTGGGTTGGTTCGTGGTGAACCCCGTTAAGAATGTGGCGGCGGGCCTGAAGGATATCGCCCGGGGGGAAGGGGACCTGACCCGCAAGCTGGCCATCGAATCCGTGGATGAGATCGGCGAGCTGGGAATGTGGTTCGATACCTTTCTGGAACAGCTCAGGGAGATCATCGGGGGAATCGCGGGCAATGCCGATGCCCTGGGGAGATCCTCGGTGGAACTGACCGCCGTTTCCCGGGAACTCTCGGGTAACGCGGCCGAGACATCGTCGAAATCGGCCGGGGTTGCCGGGTCGTCGGAGGCGGTGAACGACCGCATGGGCCGGGTTGCCGCCGCGATGGAGGAGACCGCCGCGAGCACCGGCATGATCGCCGCCGCAGCCGAGGAGATGACGGCCACCATCAACGAGGTGGCCGACGGCGCCAACAAGGCCGGCGGCGTTTCCGGGACCGCAGTGGCCGAAGCCGGGGAGGCGTCGGAACTCATGGCGGGCCTTGCTGCATCGGCAAAGGCCATCGGTGTCATATCCGAAACCATTACGGATATATCCGAGCAGACCAACCTGCTTGCCCTCAATGCCACCATCGAGGCTGCCAGGGCCGGCGATGCCGGAAAGGGGTTTGCGGTGGTGGCCGGCGAGATCAAGTCCCTGGCCCTGCAAACGGCCGAGGCCACAGGGGATATCAAGCGAAAGATCGAGGATATTCAGAATGCAACGGGGGGCGCGGTACGGGGAATCAACAGGATCGCGGAGGTGATCGGGGATATGGACGGCATCATCACGGGGATCGCATCGGCCATAGAGGAGCAGTCCGCCACCACCCGGGAGATCGCCGAGAACATTTCCCAGGTGTCCGCCGGGGTCAACGGCGTGAACGAGGATGTCATGGACAGTTCCCGGGTGGTGGCGGGGATGACCGAGGAGTTGGGGCATGTCAACGATGCCGCCGGGGATATTTCCAGGAGCAGCTCGGTTGTGGAAAAGAGTTCCGGGGAGCTGATGGCCCTGGCAAAGGAGCTTACCCGCCAGGTTGAAAAATTCAAGATATGACCACCGGCCCGCCCTCCCCCGGGGGGCGGTGAACCGTTGATATGGAGGAGGGCATTATGAAATCGTTTATTCGCCGGCTTGGCGTCGTGGTGATGATCCTGACGATGGGTTTTTCGTGGGGATGCATGGGGGGCGGGGTATTTGGAAACCGGGTGGTGGACGGAAAGAACCGGATCCGGATTTCCCCCGGCACGGATGAGGTTTTGGGGGTATGGACAACCGGCGATCTTTCCCTTGCCTATGGGTATGTGTTCAAAGGCGAGAGCTTGAAAATTAAAGGGAATATCACCCTGGCGAACCGGATCAAAAATTTCACCGTGATGGAGAACCTTCGACTCAGGGTTAATTTCGTGGATTCCGAAGGAAGGGTCACGGGGGGGCGCAACGTGTACACCTCGCCTTACCGGGAAGAGATTTCCATGCTGCGCCTCGCCTTCAACCGCGAGCTCCGGGTACCCCCGGGAAGCACGGCAATGGCGTTCAGCTATGGGGGCAGGGTCGGCGAGGGGGGAGGAGGCGGCGACGAAGGGGTGTTCAACGGCGGTGACGCCTGGGAGTTTTGGAAACTTCCGTAAATCCAGTTGGTTGTTTATTTTTAAACTGTTACGAGCGCATCAATCCCTGATGGTCCTGTAAAAAAATCGTGCCTTGATAAACGGAGCACGACATGGGGGCTTTTTGTGTGGTGGAGTTGCTGACTGTTGTGGTTGGAAAATATGTTTAGAATTTTTTACGAGGGCATCAATCCTTGTTTGTAATAAGACGCAGATGGGGCCGGGAGCTCTCGGAGGCCTTTTGGACCATCTGAAGGGTTTCGTACATCAGAAGGATACACTCATCGCATATCTGGGCCATGTCGCTGGAAAGTATGATATCGACCTCATATTCATGTTTACCGCAGTAGGAGCATTGCATTTCGGTAAATTCTTCCATCATGGGCATTTCCTTTACAATTTGCCGGTACCGGTAATATCCGTAACACCGTGTCAAAGCGTGACAAAGCGTGACAAAGCGTGACAAAGCGTGACAAAGCGTGACAAAGCGCCCGGAGAGGATCGGTAACCCGGATGCGCTGTTTTTCCAAAGGGTAATACGATATTCCCTTAATTACTCCAGGGTAGGAATATTATCCGATTTGGGGGGAACATGCAAACGGTATTAACGTCGCTTTCGCTCATTGGAATCGATTTCGATTGACCGGGCCATGGGCGGAGAGAGAGGGGGAGCCGCTGCGGGACCTTATCCCGGTCCGGGGCCTTTTTTTTCTTGAAATCCCGGGGCCCAAAGCCGAAGCCCCTGCCCGGCGAGGGAGCAGGGGGGAGTCGGGGCCGTGGGGTCAAGGTCGGGGTGAATTCGCGATTTGACATGGGGCTCTTTTCCATGTACTCATAATTATTCGCAATCGTGTTTTTGCCGGTATGATGCGAAGGAAAACCTTCATGCCGGCGGCGGCTTCCAGCGGGTACCCGGTAAAGACCGCCCGCGCCTCCTAATGGGCCGGGGCCCCGGTTGAAGGGGGACCAGGGAAAATGAGGGGGCCGTCTTTTCCCGTACCTGCAAATTACTATTGAGTGGGAACGGTAAATTGTTTTATGATGGATAAAACAGTTCAAGTTGTTTGAGAGGATTCGACCGGGCCTTCAGGGCGCAACGCGCTCCCGTTATATCTCCGGTTCATGTGGAGTCGATAAACACCTTCGGTTATTTTGCGGCTAAAACAGAATTTTCTTTTTGCAAAGGTAATAAATGTATATCAAGTGCTGGGGGTCGAGGGGGTCAATCCCGGTTTCGGGCAAGGAGTACCTGAAGTACGGAGGGGATACCACCTGCCTTGAGATCAGGACCGGGGAAGGCCACATCATAATCGTTGATGCGGGAACCGGAATAAGGCGCCTGGGCAGGAAGCTGGTCGACGAGGGAGCCACAAGCTGCTCGATCCTCTTCACCCACTGGCACTGGGACCATCTCATCGGATTTCCGTTTTTTATGCCCATCTACCGAAAAGAGTGGGATATCACCTTTCTCAATTGCCCTGATCCGGGCGCTTCCGTTAAAAAGAACCTCTCCTCCTTGATGCGCGCCCCCAATTTTCCGGTGGATTTCTCCGAGCTTCAGGCAAAGCTCACATTTCTTCCGGATTGCCCCGAAAAGTTCCACATCGGCGCCATGGAGGTGACCTCCATTCCCCTCAGCCATCCCAACGGCGGCCGGGGATACCGTTTTGAAGAGGGGGGCAAATCCTTCGTGTTTCTCACCGACAACGAGTTGGATCACGACCACCGGGGGAGACGCGCGTTCGAGGACTACAGGGATTTTTCCTCGGGGGCGGATCTTCTCATACACGATTCCGAGTACACCCCGGGCGAATACGACGGTTTCAGGGGCTGGGGACATTCCAATTACGCGGATACCGTTGAACTGGCCCTTTGCGCCGGTGTCAAGCAGCTGGGACTCTTTCATACCAATGCCGACAGGACCGACGACGCCATGGACGAGATCGTCAGGGCCTGCGAGGGGATCATCCGCAAAAAAGGGGGAACCCTCTCCTGCATCGGGGTGGGGTGCGATACGGTTTTCAAACTGTAAGAGCGCCCGTCACGTTCCCCGCTTCAGTTTCGGGACCCATAGAACCGCGAACCGTCGGCAACCGCTTCGGTTCCGGGACAGGTTGAAGACCCCTGTAAAATGTCCTGGATCGATCAAGCGGCCGCACCATATCGCCCCAAACGAGCAGGGCGGGATGCCGTGACGGGGGGGCTCCGGCGGGGTGGATGGGGCCGTAAAAAAGCTTACAGGCCCCATATGATTCTTTCCGGCGGATCAGTCTTCCACCGGAAACATCTTTTCCGGATCCATGTAGACCATGGCCCTGGCCGAGTAAATATCCACGGGTTTATTGAGGGTCTCCACCACCGACGGATCGAATGTTCGTTTAATCTTTCCGGGAATACCCGCAACGAGCGAAAAGGGCGGGATCTCCGTGTTTTCCAGTATCACCGCGCCCGCGGCGATGACGCTGCCCTCCCCGATTCTCGACCCGTTCATCACGGTTGCCCCCATTCCGATAAGACAGTTGTCCCCCACGGTGCAGCCGTGGAGGATGCACCGGTGCCCGATGGTCACCCTGTTGCCGATCACCAGCGGTTCTCCCGCATCCACGTGCAGCATGGTGAGGTCCTGGACATTGGTCTCCTCTCCGATGGATATGGCATCCACATCCCCCCTGATAACGGTATTGAACCATACCGATGATTTTTTCCCGATAACGACCTTTCCGATGATCGATGCATTGGGTGCGATGTAAACCGAGGGATCGATAACGGGCCGGTCGTTTTCCAGTTGATACACAGGCATCTTGAAACTCCTCCTTGGTAAAAGGGCGTCATATATCGGGTTGCGGCCATGAATGCGGCCACCGACTTTTTGCAGAACCAATCATGTTTGTTTCGGACAACAGTTTAAGACAATGATACGTTTGCGCCCAAAATTCAACCCCTAAGCGCATGGGGGGCAAGGTAAGTCCGGGAAAACGGTATTTTACGGGGGGGCCGCGTTCGATGGACCCGTTACAGAACCCGGGATTTCTGTTATGGATGGGGAAAAAGGCGATCATCGGAAGCAATATTGTTTTCGGGAGATCCCCGAGGGGATCGATGGGCACTGGGAAAATCACGGAAAAGAGGGGAGTGTCAAGTGGCTGAAGAGAAGATTCTAAAAGGGGCGGCGGCAGGGAAATTCAAGGGGCTTCCGTGGCCGGAACTCATAAGGGGAACCCTGCTGAAGCGCTACAAGCGCTTTCTGGCGGACGTGGAACTGGAAGACGGAACGGTCGTCACGGCCCACTGTTCCAACTCGGGAACCATGAAGACCTGCTCCACGCCGGGATCTCCCGTTTACCTCTCCTATCACGACGATCCCAAGAGAAAGCTGAAATATTCCTGGCAGATCATCGAGATGCCCACCTCCCTTGTGGGGGTGAACACCCTTGTTCCCAACCGCCTGGTATTTGCCTCCATACGCGAGGGGATGGTGCCCGAGCTCACGGGATACGACCTTATCAGGAGCGAGGTGAACACGGGAAACGGCTCCCGTATCGATATCCGGCTCACGGGAAAAGAGAGGGAAACCTGTTTCGTGGAGATCAAGAACTGCACCATGATCCATGGAGGAAAGGCGAGCTTTCCCGATGCCGTTACAACGCGGGGGCAAAAACACCTTGTTGAGCTCCGTGAACTTTGCGCCGGGGGAGATCGAGCGGTTATCTTTTTCCTGGTTCAGAGGATGGACGCGGAACTCTTTTCACCCGCGGACCGGATTGATCCCGATTACGGGGAGGAGTTGCGCCGCGCGGCCGACAGCGGCGTGGAGGTACTCGTTTACGATGTCAAAATCGATATGGAAAAGATCCGGTTGAACCGGAAAATTCCTTACAAGCTCCGGGAGGTTTCAGGGGCTGTTACCTAACGAGGTTTTTTCGATTTGTCCATCCCCACAACAGCAACCCGCCGGAAACCGCGATGAACCCGCTGATCAGAAAGAGCCCGGAGCCCAGCCTTTCATAAAACATGCCGCTGAACAGAAGGCCCACGGCCATGCCCAGGCCGTAGGTGACGGCATTGTTCACGGACTGACCGAAGGTCTTGTTTTCCGGGGTTGTTTCACGGTCGACGTAGAGGATGCAGGCGATGTGAAAGGTACCGTAGGTGAACGCATGGAGTGCCTGGGAGAGGAGAATCATTGCCGGGGACACGGTGAGGAACAGGGTAAACCACCTCAGGGCGGCGGCCCCGAAGGAGAGTACCATCACCTTTTCCACGGAAAGGATGTTGAAAATCGTCCGGGATTTGACCATGACCGCGATCTCGGCAATGGATGCCAGGGCCCATGCGGCCCCGATAAAGGTGTTGCCGTAGCCCAGTTCCGAAAGGTGGATGGAGAAGAAGCCGTAATAGGCGCCGTGACTTGCCAGCATGAGAAAGAAACTGAACAGGAAGATGCCGACGGAAGGGGTGATGAAATTCCTTTTTTTACTCCCGGTGGTTTTTATCTCTTTTTTTTGGTAACGGGGAAGGGCAAGGGAGGTGAGGGCCTGGGCAAGGGAGCCCGCGAGCACCAGGGTGAGGATGATCCGTGAAGGGTAATGGTCCATGACCCGCCCCAGAATCACCACCACGAGGATAAAGTTAATGGAGCCCCAGACCCTGATGTTTCCGTAGCTCTTGCGCCGGTCGCCCAGAAGGTCCATGGTGAAGGCCTCCAGGAACGATATGACGGGCGTGTAAAAAACGGAGTAGAGGATGGAGATCAGGAGCATGCCGGTGAAATTCTCCGTGAACAGGTAGAAGGTCCATATGCCCGTGCCCATGAAGTTGCACAGGATGTAAATGGGTCTTCTGATCCCGTATCGATCGGCCAGGGCGCTCCACAACAGGGGGAAGGCAAGGGCCGAGAGGGTTCTTACGAAGGAGAGGATGCCGATCTGAAATCCTGAAAAACCGAGGTGCCGGCAATAGAGGTTGAAGTACGGAAGAACGATGCCCATTACGCCGAAGTGAAGGAAATACTGCAAGGCAAGGGTTCTTTCGGGGCCGGTATGCTTGTCGATGGTTTTCTCCAGTTTTACGTGTCGTTAAAGTAATTGTGAACGGTTTTAACCGGCTGTATGAAGCGGAAGGCTTGCCGGGGCGAAGGCATGCGTGAAACCGGGGCCCACCGCCCCGCTTTGTCCGAAGGGCGTTCAAGGGGGCAATATCATATAAGGGTATCGTGTTAAAGATAAAAGCTCTCACGCAAAGCAGGGTGCTCCGGGCGGGCGGCGGAGATCCCGGTCCACTACTGAATGGGGGCACGAAGGTCCGACCGGCAACGTCCGGCTGTTTCGGGCATTTAGCAAACGGGAAAAAACGGTTGGATCAATCGTTATGCCGTGAACCGTTTTACGCGTTTATATTGAAACAGTAAACCTTCCCCTGTCTCCGCACGGCCCCTCGCAATTTCATAAAGGCCGGCCCCAAGGGGAGTGCATCGGGGAATATTCACTTTACAAAAAAATACCCGGATGGTAGTCTTTACAAGCATAAGTTTCGATTTTTGGGGACCCTTATTTCATGTTGCAAGCTCCATTTTTCAAATTGAGTGAACAGGAAATGAAGTGACAAGCATCGAAATTTAAAAATCCTTTCCTGTTTCCGCTTCCCAGTTCGATACGGCGTATCCCGTTAAAAACCCGAGGTAATCGGGGTGTCCATCCCAAACCGGCTGTTTTGACCGTACCCTTGGTATTCTATTCGTCCTGTTCCGTAAAGCCGCCGTATCGTTCTTTTTTATGCCGCATAAGGAGGTCCCGACGGTTTTACGGAAGCTATTTCACGGTATCAACCCAGATGATCAGCAGGAGCCGATTATGGATTATATTAAAATTCGATTTGGCAGCGACGAGTTCGACAAACAGTGTTCGGAATGTGACAAGTCCCTGGGGGAGATGTTCCAGTCGGTGAATCCCATTTTCTGCCTTTCCGAACGGGTATGGAAACCCCAGATGGATATTTTCGAGACCGACGACGAGGTGGTGATCCAGGCTGCGGTGGCCGGGGTGGCCAAGGAGAGCCTGGTGGTGGAGATCAGCGACAAGGCGGTGAAGATAAACGGTTGGCGAAATCCCCACCCCCCGTCGGGAACGGCCACCTATCGCCTGGTGGAGATTCAGCACGGCAATTTCGAACGGATCCTCTTTCTCCCGGCGTCCATCGACCCGGACCGGGTAACGGCGACCTACAAGAACGGTTTTCTACAGGTCAACCTCGCGAAGCTTTCCCTTAATAAATCCTGCAAAATAACCATAAAGGAAGAGTGAAGCATTGAAACCGCGCCAAGAGATGCCGAGGCCGGTTCGATTCCCGTCCCTTTACAAGGAAAGTGAAGGGGACGATTGGAGGTTTTTATGATGGAAGAACATCCAAAAGTAAGTGTGGCGACCGATAAAACACCGGAGATTTTACCTATTCTTCCTCTTTTCGATGTGGCGCTCTTTCCCAAGATGGTACTGCCCCTGGTGGTGATGCAGGGGGAATCCCTGCAGCTCATTGACGAGGCCATGGGCAAGGGAAGGGTGATCGGCTTTCTCCTCTCCAAGAGCCCGAATATCGAAAACGGGTACCAGCCCGAGAAACTCTACACGGTGGGCACCAGCGCCATGATCCTGAAGATGGCCAAGGGCGAGGATCACAAGGCGCAGCTCATGGTCCAGGGGCTGGACAGGTTCCGGATAAAGGAGTTCGTGACGGGAAAACCCTATCTCCAGGCCCGGGTGGAGTTCATCAAGGACCTCGAGGTGGACGAAAACTCCAAGGAGATCAAGGCCCTTGTCGCAAATGTGCTGGAGCAGTACAACCGGATCGTGAAGCTCTCGCCCGCCCTGCCCCAGGAGATCGGGGCCATGGCAAAGGCGATCCAGGAGCCGGGAATCCTCTCGGACATGATCGCCTCCACCATCAACTCCTCCCACGAGGAGAAGCAGAAGATCCTTGAAACCCTGGATGTGAAAAAGCGTCTGAAGATGGTCACCCGCCTGGTGAACTACCAGTTGGAGATCCTGGAACTGGGGAGCAAGATCCAGACCCAGGTCAAGGAGGACATGAGCAACAAGCAGAGGGAATACTACCTCCGGCAGCAGCTTAAGGCCATCAAGGAGGAGCTGGGGGAGAGCGACGAATCCTCGGTGGAGGTCGATGAGTACAGGGCAAAGGTCGCGGAAAAGGACCTTCCCGAGGAGGCCCTCAAGGAGGCGGAAAGGGAGCTCAAGCGCCTCGGCAACATGCACGCCTCCTCCTCCGAGTACACGGTGACCACCACCTACCTGGACTGGATCACCTCCCTGCCCTGGAACGACAGCACCGAGGACAACCTGGACATCAAGGCGGCCAGGAAGATCCTGGACGACGACCATTTCGGCCTGGACAAGGCAAAGAAGCGGATCATCGAATACCTTGCCGTGAGAAAGCTCAACCCCACCTCCAAGGGGCCCATCCTCTGCTTCGCGGGCCCTCCGGGAACCGGCAAGACCTCCCTGGCCCAGTCCATCGCAAGGGCCCTGGGGCGGAAGTTCGTGAGGATCGCCCTTGGCGGCGTCCGGGACGAGGCCGAGATCAGGGGGCACCGGCGAACCTACGTGGGGGCCCTTCCCGGCCGGGTGATCCAGGGCATGCGAAGGGCCGGGTACAACAATCCGGTCTTTATCCTGGACGAGATCGACAAGGTGGGCAGCTCCTTCCAGGGGGACCCCTCCTCGGCCCTCCTGGAGGTCCTGGACCCGGAACAGAACTTCTCCTTTTCCGACCATTACCTGGACGTCTCCTTCGACCTTTCCAAGGTGATGTTCATCACCACGGCAAACGTGCTCCACACCATTCCCCCCGCCCTCAAGGACAGGATGGAGGTGCTGGAACTCCTGGGCTATACCGAGGATGAGAAGATCAAGATCGCCAACCGCTTCCTGATTCCCAGGCAGCGAAAGGCCCACGGGCTCTCCGCGAACCAGATCTCCTTTACCGGGGGCGCCGTCAGGAAGATCATCGCCGGCTACACGAGGGAGGCCGGCCTGAGGAACCTGGAGCGGGAGATCGCCAATATCTGCAGGGGGGTGGCCACCCGTATCGCCGAAGGCACGGCCGAGTCCGTGGACATCAAGGTGGTGAACGTTCCCAAGTACCTGGGCAACCCCAAGATCACCCCCGAGGTGAGCTCAAGGATCTCCACCCCCGGGGTTGTCATGGGCCTTGCCTGGACCCCCGCCGGCGGCGACCTCCTCTACGTGGAGGCCACCTCCATGAAGGGCAAGAAGGGGCTCACCCTCACGGGACAGCTCGGGGACGTGATGAAGGAATCGGTGACCACCGCCCTCTCCTTTATCCGCACCAATGCGGAGGCCCTCGGTATCGACGGGGATTTCTTCGACACCCGGGATCTTCACGTCCATGTGCCGGCAGGGGCCATCCCCAAGGACGGTCCCTCCGCCGGGGTCACCATGCTCACCGCCCTCACCTCCCTGTTCACCGAAAGGGTGGTGAGGGACCGGCTGGCCATGACCGGGGAGATCACCCTGAGGGGCCAGGTCCTTGCCGTGGGCGGGGTCAAGGAGAAGGTGCTCGCGGCCCACAGGGCGGGGATCAAGACCATCATCCTTCCCAAGTGGAACGCGAACGACCTTGACGATATTCCCAAGAAGGTCAAGAAATCCATCAAGTTTCACTTCGTGGACAAGATGATGGATGTGGTGAACCTTGCCCTTGAAAAAAAAGCGGCGAAGAAAGGTTCCGAAAAGCGGGAGGTGAGACCCCGGGAGAGAAGAAAATCACCCATGGAGCAGAGCGCGACCCTTCGATCGGATGAATCATAAGGGGGGCGTGTTAAAGTTCCGAGGGGCTTGTTCCGAAGGAATATAAGGCGGGTGCGGGGCACCCTTCAAGGAAAACCCCTCGGGACGGTACAGGGAGTGATATTGTTCTTATCAAAGGATTACAGGGCAGGATATCCAGGGCGGAAAACGATCTTTTTCAACGCCCCGGGTGTCCTGCTTTTTATTTTCATCCTCTTTGGGGCGGCGGGCTGTTCAACGGCGGCCGCGCCCCATGCCGGGACGGGCGGCCGGGGCGGAGGTCCCGGTAAAATAAAGCCCTACAAGGTGTTGGGCCGGTGGTACCGCCCGGTCGCGGATTCATCCGGTTTCAGCCAGGAGGGAATCGCGTCCTGGTACGGCCGGAAGTTCCACGGAAGAAAGACCGCCAACGGCGAGACTTACAACATGTATGCCATGACGGCGGCCCACAAGACCCTGCCCCTGGGTACCCGGGTACGGGTGAAAAACCTCGCCAACGGACGGGAAACGGAGGTTCGGGTCAACGACCGGGGCCCCTTTGTCCGTGGGCGGATCATCGACCTGTCCAAAAAGGCGGCGGGAAAACTGGGGGTCCTGGGGCCGGGCACCGCGCCCGTGAAGATATGGGCCGTGGGCTCTCCCCCGAAAGCGGCGGTCCCCTCCCCGAAAGCCCCGGGAGATCCCTCCACAAAGGCCGAACCTGCGGATTATACGAGGGGCATCTTCACCGTCCAGGTGGCGGCATATCAAAACTACGACAATGCCGTGAAACTCCGGGAAAAACTGGAAAGGGAATACGGGTTTGCCGTGATCACCACCTATCACAGGGGGGCGTCGACCTTCTACAGGGTTCGGGTGGGGCGGTTCGACAGGCTGGGCCTTGCCCGCAAGTTTGCAAAGCGCCTTTGGAAAAACGGCCATGCCGGCGCTTTCACCGTGGCGGAATAGTTTCCATGGGGCGTCCGCCGGATTCCCGCATACAGGCAAAGATCCATTGACATTTGTCCGTGTGAAAAGTTACGAAAGGCGGATGAAAAAAGTACATGAAACAGACAGAGTGGTTTTTTTGGACCGGGACGGGGTGATCAATGTTGATTCACCCGATTATATCAAGTCCCCCGATGAGTTCCACTTCATACCGGGCAGCCTCGAGGCGATTCGAGAGTTGACCCTTGCCGGTTTTAAAATCATCCTCATTACAAATCAGTCCGTGATCAACCGGAAGATGGTGAGCCCCGAGGGCCTTACGGCAATTTTCGACAAGTTGAAGGCGGGGGCGGCCGCAAAGGGGGGCAGGATCGAGGATATCTTTTTCTGCCCCCATACCCCCGAAGAGAACTGCGCCTGCCGAAAACCCAAACCCGGCATGATTATCTCGGCAAGGGATAAATACGGCGTGGATCTCTCCCTCTCCTGCATGGTGGGAGACAGCGCCAAGGATGTTCTCTGCGCGAAAAATGCCGGTTGCGGCCGTTCGGTGCTGGTGAGGACCGGGAACGGCCCTTCGGCCCAAAAGAGCCTCGCGGATCAAGGTTCTCTTCCCGATCATATCGCGGACGACCTCTGGAATGCCGCCATCTGGATTATTAAAAATCTCTAAGGTTTAAACCCAATGATCACCCTTGACGGCAAGATAGAAAAAATCAGCTTTTACAACGAGGAGAACCACTACACCATCGCCCGGTTCAAGACGGGGCAGATGAAAAAGGTGATCACCGTGGTGGGAACCCTTGCCGGCGCGGGGGTGGGGGAGAAGCTCAAGCTCAAGGGCAACTGGGAGGTACACCCAAAGTTCGGGGACCAGTTCAAGGTGGACTCCTTCGAGGTGACCCTTCCGGCTTCGGCGGGGGGGATCCGGAAATACCTGGGATCGGGAATCATCAAGGGGATCGGCCCCGCCATGGCCCGGAAGCTGGTGGACCATTTCAAGGAGGAGACCCTCGATATCATCGAGAAGTATCCGGCAAGGCTCCACGAGATCACGGGCATCGGAAAGGCAAAGGCGGGGAGGATCGCCGATGCGTGGAAGGAGCACCACTCCATCCGGGTGCTCATGCAGTTTCTTCAGGAGCACGGCGTGAAAACCGCCTGCGGCGCTGCCCTCCTCAGGGAGTACGGGGCGGACGCCGTTTCTGTGATCCGTTCCGACCCTTACGTGCTGGCAAAGGAGATGCCCGGATCTGGGTTTGCCGTTGCCGACGCCCTTGCCATGAAGCTGGGAATTTCAGAGGATGAGCCCATGCGCATCAGGGCGGCCCTCCTCTTCGTGATGGATCTTTATGCGAACGACGGCCATGTGTTCTGTCCCGGTGACCGGCTCACGGGGCGCGCGGGTTCCATGATCCGGGTTCCGAGGGAGAAGATCGAGTCGGAGGTGACAAAACTCCACGAAACCGGGGAGGTGGTGGTGGAAAACGGGGAATCCGGCGATTCACGGGTTTACCTGAAGGATCTTTATCTTGCGGAAACGGGGATCGCCGCAAGGCTCGGGGCCTTTCTCACCGTTCCGGTGCTTCCCCCGGAGCTGAACCCCGAGCGAATCACCCTGGAGGTCTTGAAAAAGCTGGCCATACAGCTCTCCGAGGAGCAGCTTTCGGCCCTTTCCGAGATCCTGGCCCACAGGGTGGTGGTGATCACCGGCGGCCCGGGCACGGGAAAGACCACCCTGATCCGCAGCGTTGCCGCCATCTTCGATGTGCTGGGAAGGCGGATCCTCCTTGCCGCGCCCACCGGGCGGGCCGCCCGCAGGCTCTCCGAGGTGACCCGCAAGAAGGCAGCCACCATCCACAGGCTCCTGGGGTACAATCTCACAACGGGGGAGTTCGACAAGAACCCGGACGATCCCCTGGACGCGGAGGCGGTGATCATCGACGAGGCCTCCATGGTGGACACCTTTCTCATGTACCACCTGCTCAGGGCGGTGCCCATGAACGCGGTGCTGATCCTGGTGGGGGACATCTTCCAGCTCCCCTCCGTCGGGCCGGGCAATATCCTCTCGGACATCATCCGTTCGGGCAGGGTCAAGACCTTCGAGCTCACCACCATCTTCCGGCAGGCCCAGGAGAGCCCCATCGTGGTCAACGCCCACAAGATAAGGCAGGGCATGTTTCCGGACTTCGACAGAAAGGACGAGGAGACCGGCCTTTCGGAGTTCTACTTTATCGAGCAGCACAACCCGGACACCGTGGTGAACACCATCGTTGAGCTCTGCAGTGCAAGGATACCCAAGGTCTTCAAGCATATCGACGAGATCCAGGTCCTAACCCCGATGCACAAGGGGGAGGTGGGCACCATCAACCTGAACCAGGTGCTCCAGAAGGTGATCAACAAGAGCCCCGTCACCGTCGAGACCGGGCTCACGACCTTTCGCCAGGGGGACAAGGTGATGCACCTCAAGAACAACTACCAGAAAGAGGTGTTCAACGGCGATATCGGCATCATCACGGCAATCGAAAAATCAAGGCGCACGGTCACCGTGGATTTCGAGGGCAGGGAGGTGGAGTACGATTTTATCGAGCTGGATGAGCTCACCCTGGCCTACACCATCTCCGTGCACAAGTCCCAGGGGTCCGAGTACCCCGCCGTGGTGGTCCCCATCATGGAACAGCATTATCCCCTTCTCCAGAGGAACCTCCTCTACACGGCCATGACCCGGGGCAAGGGCCTCGTGATCATCGTGGGCACCCGAAAGGCCGTGACCATCGCCCTGAACAACGACAAGCCCCGTCAGCGCCTCTCCACCCTCGACCGCCGCCTCATGGAATCTTGACAATACGGCCGTTGACGGCATTATAACTACCTAAAGTTCAATAAACTATCTGATTGCCACCGACAATCAGCCCGCTCTATCCCCGGCATTGCCGGCGGCACTTTAATAAAGCATGCTCCATGGCGACTTTGTCGCGGCGGGAATAGATGCTCCGAATTTCCAAATTACCGGCAGACCTGATGGAATGCCGGTAATTTTACTCTGTAACAGCGGCATCCCATCCGTAGGATTGATGATCCTGTAAAAAGTTGGCGTTATAAATCCGACCACGACCGGCAGTTGTTTTAATCTGCTTGTTCCGCGCTGTGCCTGGACAAGAAAAAGACGCCGGACTGCGGAACATTGGTAATCAGCGTAAATTATAGGTGATGATGCAATTTAGATGCATGTTGTTGACAGATCGGTGCTGTAAATGGTAGAGGTGGTGTGTGAGAAAGTGACCCAGGGTCAATTTTTCACAACCCTTCATTGTAGACGCGAAAAAGCCTCGGGGTGCAGCGCCCGGGGCTTTTTCCGTTGGATATACCACCGTCCGTTGCGTTGAAACCTGCCTTGAAGCTCCCTGCCGAAAATTAAAACCGAACCGTATCCGGCGGTTTCTTTCCTTGACCGGGCATGGTGTGATCTTCATGTAAATAGTTTTAAGAGTATTTTCGACTGCGGTGCCCGTCACTTCACTTGTCGGTGGGTTCATTATACAGCGGTTGCATTTTCGATGCACTGTATTTTACAGGAGCTTCATGGGGTGTTGCGCATTAAAAAAAGCCCCCATGGCGGGAAGTGTTACCCGGGCTTTCGTTTACTCCCGGCAACGCTTTTTTCGGGAGATCGGTGCCGGTGAACGGTTTTTCGGGATAGGAATCTCCCGGCCTAGCACGGGATAACTGTTCATGTTGGTTGGTATGGGTAATTATTAGGGGTGATTCTATAAAAAACTTGACTTACTTATTGTCGATGTTAGGAAATTACGCTGGGTATTTCCAAATAATGGAAACCCGGTGCCCGGCAGGTGTTCCGCTTGCAAAAACATCTGAATTTTTTAATCGATCCTAATCGGGAAAAGTGTTCGGTCCAAAGGGGATGATCAGACCCCTTGCGGGGAACAACGGGCTTTTTTTGTATCGATTGAATAAATACAGATGGGCCGGCGGGCGGAAGGGAGGAATGGTCGAAGTTCGGCCCGCAATCGTACTGTCGGTATTTAAAGGTGGTATCCGTTGTTTTCCGGGGTTTTGTTTCCAGTGTTGTGCCTTTCGCTGTTTAGTCGGGATAATGACGACCGGATCGGACCCGGATGGATCGAGCCGTGATTTTAACGGGAATTGAATAGGTTGAAAAAGGAGTCAAAGATGAAACGGATGATGATCGGATTGTTGGCGGCGGCGGTAATCGCCGCAGGCGCGCTTCCCACTTGCGCAACGGCTTCGGAAAAGGTTCTGAAGATCTCCACCACCACCAGTACCCAGGCTTCGGGCCTCCTGGACATTCTTCTGCCCGAGTTGAAAAAGGATACGGGAATGGATGTGAAGGTGATCGCCAAGGGAACCGGTGCCGCCATTCGCGACGGTATCGACGGAAATGTGGACCTGATCTTTGTTCACGCCAAGTCCAGGGAAGAGAAGTTCGTCAAGGAGGGGTTCGGAATCAAGCGCTATGCCGTGATGCACAACGACTTCGTTATCCTCGGCCCTGAAAAGGATCCGGCGGGCATCAAGGGCTCTTCCGATGCGGCGGCCGCCCTTGCAAAGATCGCCAAGGCCGGCGTGGTGTTCGTATCAAGGGGTGACGACAGCGGAACCCACACAAAGGAGCAGGCCCTGTGGAAGAGCTGCGGCGTTCCCGTGAAGACCACGGAAACCACCATCGTGAAAAAGGGTAAGGAAAGAAAAATCAGCTATGTACATCCCGAAGGATCGTGGTATGCTTCCATCGGCCAGGGAATGGGCAAGGCCTTGACCTACGCGGATGAGCGTGAGGGATACGTTCTCGCGGACCGGGGAACCTTTCTCAAGTACAAGTACGGGAAAAAGACCCCCATCGATCTCGTGGTTCTCTTCGAAGGCGACAAGAGCCTGAGCAACCCCTACGGCGTGATTCCCGTGAGCCCCAAAAAACATCCCCATGTGAAGCATGGGCTGGCCAGGGAGTTCGCCGAGTGGATCACGGCTCCCAGGGCCCAGGGCATTATCAAGGATTACCGCCTTGTGGGCAAGCCCCTGTTTTTCCCCGATGCCGTAAAATAGTTTAGCCGGGGCGGCTTTTGCCGCCCCTTTTACCCCCGACCGGGGGATGGGTTTTTCATGGATTTTTTGTTCGACAGTCTTGTTTCAGCCGTGCTCCTGGTGCTCTCCTTCGACCCGGAGCTTCTCATGATCGTCAAGGTCTCCCTCAAGGTCAGCGGCGCCTCTACCCTCCTTGCCGGCATCATCGGCATTCCCCTGGGGTTCTCCATTGCATTTTCCACGTTTCGTGGAAAGGACCTGGTGATCACCCTCCTGAACACCCTCCTTGCCCTTCCCACCGTGGTGATCGGCCTTTTTCTCTATGCCCTGATCTCCCGCAGGGGGATTTTCGGGGACCTGGGCCTGCTCTACACCCAGCCGGCCATGGTTCTGGGCCAGACCCTGCTGATCATTCCAGTTGTCACAACATTCGTGATCGCGGCGGTGAGCCGCATCGACCGGCGTTACCGTAAAACGGCCATGACCCTTGGGGCGAATCGACTCCAGACGGCGATGGTGGTGGTCCGGGAGGCGCGCTTCGGCATCATGGCCGCCGTAATCGCGGCATTCGGCCGGGTGATCGCGGAGGTTGGGATCGGGATGATGCTGGGGGGCAATGCAAAGGGCTTTACCCGCACCATGACCACGGCCATGGCCCTGGAGTACGATAAGGGGGAGTTCACCCTTGCCGTGGGGCTGGGGATCATCCTCATGGGGATCAGTTTCGGAATCAACTTCCTGTTCCACTTCTTCCAGGGGAGAACATCCTCCTGACTGCCGCAGAAAACGGTTCTCGGTGAAGATGTTGATCCCGCTCCTGATCGGCCAACGACGCCGGGTTGCCGGCTCTCCATGGATTTTTCAATCCGCGCCGCCGGTTTTACGCCGCAGGATCGATCTTCCGTAAAAAAGCGATGGATCGGTCAAGGATAATGAAGATACGGAATACATTTCAGTCTGTCGAATAAAGGGGATAAAAGACGCAACGGAATCACCGGAGCCGGGCTTGGACGGGTTTCACTCCCGAGCGGGGTTGCTTGATTTTCGGTGGAATTAACAGCCGGGAAAGGTCAAGGCGGTGGGGGAAATCATGCGTTTTCACCCTCATTGTCCGTTGAAACGGGAACCTTCAGAAAATCGATCCCCTCATCCCTGAGGAGCTTCTCGTCCGCTTCCGTGCCGGCCCCCCTGATGTTCCTGGGCTCGCCCACCCCGTAGTGGATCTTCAGGGCTTCCTTGGTGAAATCGCTTCCCACGTTCTCGAAGTTGGACTCAACGAAATCGGTGATTTTCCGTTTCAGCTCGTGGGGATCGAGGGCGGGAAGGCCGCTCGCTCCGGGAGCGGAGGCTCCCCTGGAGATTGAAAAGGTGGTGGGAACCTTGGTGACGCCGGTGTCTTCGCAGACGGGGCAGGAGATCAACCCCTTTTCCCGTTGCTCCTCGAATGCGTTTCCGTCTTTGAACCAGCCTTCGAACGTATGTCCGCCGGTGCATTGTAAATCAAAAGCGATCATGATCATTGCTCGGTAATGGGAAAAAAAAGTCCCCGCGATCGCCCTTCGGCGGGGCGGGATTTCATGGGCAACCGTTTCAAACTTTCTTTAATAACATAAGGTTAATTTCATTAAAAGAAAATTGTGAGATATAAACTTGCCAGATCCGGCCGGCCGTTATAAGAGATATGGTGCTGTTAATTGAACTCCCCCGGGAAACGGGGTTCAGGATCGTTTTCAATGAAGAAAAATTTTGGAGAATACCACCCATGAGACGCGTTTTGTTTATCGGTTTTTTTCTGATACTATCCGGCATCGCCCATGCTGAAACCCGTTACGTCAGCGGTGTCCTCGACGTAACCCTGAGAACCGGCAAGGGCACCAGTCATAAGGTCATCTCCATGGTAAGGTCCGGACAGCCTCTCCAGCTGATCGAGGCCGGTCCCCAGTGGTCCATGGTAAGGGCGCCCAACGGAAAAGAGGGCTGGATGCTCTCCCGTTTCGTAACGACGGACAAACCCGATTCCATGCTCCTTGCAAGGCTGAGGGAAAAATACGACCGCCTTTCCGAACAGTACAGATCCCTCAAGGAGGGGGGCGGAAAACTGGTGGAGGAGAACGGGGAACTCAAGAAAACACTGGCGGAAAAAACCGCGAAACTCGACGAGGTTACCAAGGCCTTTGCCTCCCTGAAGAAAAGGTCCGCCGATTTTTTTGCCCTTGAAAAGGATTACAAGGAGTCCGCATCGGAACTTGAGCGGCAGACCGAAAAGGCCGAACTGCTGGAAGACCGGCTCGGTGAAAAGAATATCAGGTGGTTTCTCAGCGGCGCGGGTGTGCTGCTTGCGGGAATTCTCATCGGCCATATTGCCAAGCGCAAAAAGCGTACCTCTTACTACGGGATTTAACGAATGATCATCGAAACGGATTTTCTTGTCATTGGAAGCGGTGTCGCGGGCCTCACGTTCGCGCTGAAGGTTGCGGAACACGGGAGCGTGACCATCGTCACCAAGAAGGGGGTGGCCGACAGCAGCACCACCCATGCCCAGGGGGGAGTCGCATCGGTTTTCGACGAGGCGGATTCATTCGACCTCCATGTGGCCGACACCCTGGAGGCCGGGGACGGGCTCTGTGACAAGGGGGTCGTGGGAAACGTGGTGAAGAACGGCCCCGAGCGAATCCGGGAACTCATCGACCTGGGGGTGAAGTTCAACGAGAGCGAGGCCAACCGGCTCGATCTCGGGCGTGAAGGGGGCCATTCCCAGAAACGGATCGTCCATGCCCTGGACATGACGGGCAGGGAGATCGAGAACGTCCTGGTGGAACATATCCGGAACCACAAGGGGATCCAGCTCTACGAAGACCATATTGCCGTGGACCTGATCACCTACTCCACGCGGATGAAGAGTGGGCTCGTGGTGGCAAGCCGCAGGGATGATTGCTGCGGCGCCTATGTCCTGGATCAGGAGAGCGGCACCGTAAAGACCTTCAGGGCCAAGATCACCCTACTGGCAACGGGCGGGGCCGGCAAGGTCTACCTCTACACCAGCAACCCGGATGTGGCCACCGGAGACGGTATCGCCATGGCCTACAGGGCGGGGGCCTCGGTGGCGAACCTCGAGTTCGTGCAGTTTCACCCCACCTGCCTGTACCATCCCGATGCCAAGAACTTCCTCATATCCGAAGCGGTGCGGGGGGAGGGGGCGCGTCTCGTGGACGCGGAGGGAACCCCCTTCATGCACAAGTACGATCCCATGAAGGATCTGGCGTGCAGGGACAAGGTGGCACGGGCCATCGACCGGGAGCTCAAGAAGAGCGGCAACGATTCGGTGTTCCTGGACATCTCCCACGAGGATTCGGAGCGGGTGAAAAAACGCTTCCCCAACCTCTATGAAAAATGCCGCACATTCGGTTTCGACATGACCAAAGAGCCCATTCCCGTGGTGCCCGCGGCCCACTACATGTGCGGCGGGGTTGCCACGGACACCACCGGAAGAAGCGATATCGGGAACCTCTACGCCATCGGCGAAACCGCCTGCACCGGTCTTCACGGCGCCAACCGGCTGGCCAGCAACTCCCTGCTGGAAGCCCTTGTCTATGCAAATACCGCCGCCGCCCAGGCCATCAAGGATGTGAAGGAGATCGATTTCAACACCCTTCCCTCGCCCCAGCCCTGGGACGATTCCGGCACGGCGGACAGCGACGAGGCGATCATGGTGTCCCACAACTGGGATGAGATCCGCCGCTGCATGTGGAACTATGTGGGGATCGTGAGGTCCGACAAGCGCCTGGAAAGGGCGGAGAGAAGGCTCGCCAACATCCAGAAGGAGATCCAGGAGTATTACTGGGATTTCAAGCTCACATCGGACCTGGTGGAGCTCAGAAACATCGCGACGGTGTCCGAGCTCGTGGTGAAGTCGGCAAAACATCGAAAGGAGAGCCGGGGGCTCCATTACAATATCGCCTTTCCCGATCGGGACGACCGGAACTGGCTGGTGGACACGGTTCTCAAGCGGCACCAGGGCCTGGGGTAGGCGACCCTCCCAACAGCTTAGGAATACAAAACTATTAACCTGAACTACATTTGCCGCCGAGCCTGCTTCATCGGCGAGCGACAACTACACGCCGGCCTGAGTATGGGTGCATTTATGTTCAAGTAGTTTGTTTTGCGTTCCTTATTATACCTGAAAGTGGGAAAAAAATGACATTTCAATCATGGATCATGTATCTGGCATTGGTGATCGTTGCCACCGCGACACCCGGACCGGCGGTTCTTTTTGTAATGACCAACTCCGCTTTGCATGGATGGAGAAAAGCGATTTTTGCGGCGCTTGGCAATATTGTCGGTCTTTTTTTTCTTGGTATTGTCGCTGTAACGGGATTGGGAGCGATTCTCGAGGCTTCGGAAGTGATATTCAATGTCGTTAAATATGCCGGTTCGGTGTATCTGATATATTTGGGGCTTAAACTTATTTTCAGTAAAAGTTCGGATTTCAGCATAAAAAGCAACCATCCCATCTCCACCGATGTACCGCCTCTAAAAATATTTATTCAGGCATTTAGTGTTGCGGTGAGCAATCCAAAGGCAATCGTGTTTTTAACCGCGCTGTTCCCGCAGTTTGTTAACAAGAACGGGGCGTTGTTTACTCAATTTTCCATTCTCATCGTTACCTTGATGTTTTTTTCACTCTCTTTTTTGATGTTTTACGCCTTGATAGCCCATAACGCGAAGAACTGGCTGACCAAACCGGATAGAATCACCGCCGTCAATCGAACAAGCGGTTCTATTTTTATCGGCTTTGGGGTCCTCCTGGCCACGTCGTCCAATAAATAACTCAACTTTCGACCTTCACGGCGCAACGTCGTTTACCCATGGAAACACCGTCCGTTTCGTGGGATATTCGCGGCTGCAAAACATTGCGGCAAATAAACTCGAATCCTGAAAGTTGAGTCAATAATATGGGGCATCATGAAGGAACCGTCGGACTCGCCGGCGTTTGCCGCGGAATTTCGGGGACGGTAATTCATGCTGATTCCGCAGAGGGGGATTCCTATTTCCGGCCCACGTAAAGGGTGACGATGCCGAGGGTCATCTTTTTCCAGGTCACGTCGCGGAACCCCGCCGATGAGACCAGCCTTGCAAACTCGTCCGCAGGGGGAAAGTTCAGAACGGAATCCGGCAGGTATTTGTAAGCATCTTGATTTTTGGAAAAGAATCCGCCGATAAAAGGAAGGACCTTCCTGAAGTAGAGAAGGTAGAGGTCGCGAAAGAACCCCTCGGTGGGGGTAGCCAGCTCCAGGACGCCCAGGGTTCCCCCCTTTTTCAGGCAGGCGTGGAAGTTGGAAAGGGCCGTTGCCTTGTCGGCGATGTTGCGGATGCCGAAGGCGATGGTCACGCTGTCGAAGGATTCCTCGGGAAAGGGGAGGCAGAGTGCGTTTCCGGCAAGCAGGTGAATATTGCCTTCGGCACCCTTTTCAAGGACCTTTTCCCTGCCGAGGACCAGCATGCCCGGAGAAAAATCGGCACCCACCACGGACACGTTCCCGCCCTTCTGCTTGAGGGCTTCCAGGGCCACGTCGCAGGTACCGCAGGCCACGTCCAGCAGCTTTCCGTTCAAGGGAATATCCACGGCCGAGACGAGCTTTCTACGCCAATACACGTCCTGGCGCATGCTCAGGAAGCGGTTCAGGAAATCATACCTGGGGGCGATGGTGTCGAACATATCTTTAATAAATGGAAGTTCCAGATTCTTCATTGACAATCCCGATTCATGCTTTATCTTAACCAGTTAGTTTTTTTGAATTCATTGTTTCCCGGGGCGATCTCCGGGGAACATCGCCATACGGGTTACGTAACTTGCCGATTACGGTTATCACAACATAATCACCATGACAACAAGTGGGGTTATCAAAGTAACGGAAAACTAAATGACTACCAAACGAGATTATTACGAGATCCTGGGCGTTGCCCGAGGTGCTTCCAAGGACGAGCTGAAAAAGAGCTATCGCAAGCTGGCGCTGAAGAACCATCCGGACCGGAACCCCGGGGACAAAGAGGCGGAGGAGCGGTTCAAGGAGGCTGCCGAGGCATACGACGTTCTCCAGGACGACAAGAAACGTGGGCTCTACGACCAGTACGGCCACAAGGGCCTGGAGGGACAGGGATTTTCCGGAGCGGGCGGATTCGAGGATATCTTCTCGAACTTTGGGGATATTTTCGAGGATTTCTTCGGTTTCGGCGGTGGCGGCGGTGGCGGCGGCGGCGGGCGGCGGGGCGGCAGGTCCAGGGTCCAGCGGGGCGCGGACCTGCGTTACGACCTGACCATCGATTTCATGGAAGCGGCCTTTGGCATGGAGCGGGAGATCACCGTTGAGAAGATGGTGGCCTGCGGTGGCTGCAACGGTTCCGGTTGCGAGGGCGGAAGCGAGCCCGAGACCTGCTCCAACTGTAACGGTACCGGTCAGTACACCCAGAGCCAGGGCTTTTTCACGGTGCGGACCACCTGCCCCTACTGCCAGGGCAAGGGCAAGACCATCTCAAACCCCTGTCACGAGTGCCGGGGCCGGGGTCAGGTACCCAGCTCCAAGAAGGTTTCCCTCAAGATTCCCGGGGGCGTGGATTCCGGGTCCAAGCTCCGTCTTACCGGAGAGGGGGAGGCGGGCGCCCAGGGAGGACCTCCCGGCGACCTTTACGTTTTTCTCACCGTGAAACCCCACAAGTTCTTCAAGCGCAACGGAAACGACGTGATCTGTCTCATCGAGATCAGCTTTGTCCAGGCGGCCCTGGGCGACAGCATCGCCATCCCCACCCTCAAGGGCGAGGAGCAGCTCGATATTCCCAAGGGAACCCAGTACGGCGACACGTTCCGATTCAGGGGCGAGGGAATTCCCTCCCTCAGGGGCGGCCGCCGGGGAGACCAGATCATCCAGGTGGATGTGAAAACCCCCACCCGTCTCAACAAGAAGCAGGAAAAACTCCTCAGGGAGTTCGAAAAGCTGGATTCCGACAAGATCTCCAACAAGTTGAAGAATCTTCTCAAGGGATTCACCCAGTAGACGACCCCGTTCCCATGCGCCCGGGCGCGTGGGAACGACCCTGGAACCCGGTTTGATCAAATCGAAATCATGGACTATCGGAGAAAAACATGTTTGAACTGAAAGTGGTCAATAAATTCGCGGCGGCTCATAAACTTCAGATGGTGGGTGAAAAATGTGAAAATCTTCATGGGCACAACTGGAAGGTGGAGGCCTACGTGGAGGGCGAGAAACTGAACAGTGCCGGTGTTCTCATGGATTTCGGAATCGTCAAGGAGCACCTCAAGGAGGTCATGGCCTACCTCGATCACAAGTATCTCAACGAGGTGGAACCCTTCACGGAGAGCTGTGCGTCGTCGGAGAACATCGCCGTCTATATTGCCGAGGAGCTGGCAAAAAAGATCGACGACGACTTTGCGAGGGTGTCCCGGGTCAGGGTCTGGGAATCGGACAACGCGAGCGTGACATACCGGATTCCAAGGTAATGCAACCGCATGCCCGTCAAAGGAAAACCGCCCTTGACCCGCAGGGGGAATGTGCCTGCCAAGGGTAAACCGCCTTTGCCTCGCGGGAATAAGGCGCCTGCCCGTTTAAGCTGCGCTCCTGCGGGCGTCCACGCCGGCTCCCACCGGCATGCCCGGCGGCGGTGAAGAGGTTTCCCCGGCTTTCCGGCCGGATCGGACGTCAATGGGCCGGGATGAAGTAAAGTGACGAACAATATAAAAAAGGCCCTTCACGGGCCTTTTTTTATGCTGTTTCTCCGGAGTTATGTTCTGACGGGAAAGATGCGTTTCGCGGAGTGGTTATTGTCCGATATGGGCCATGAGCTCGTCCCTGGTGATGATGGCGGACACGTCCTCCACGTGCTCCCGGATCTTTTCCACGCCCCCCTCCTGGCGGTCGATGAGGCTGACTACCTTTACCACCTCGAGTCCCTGGGTTCTTGCCCGCTCGATGGCCTTGATGGTGGAGCCCCCGGTGGTGATCACATCCTCGAGGATGGCCACGCGTTCCCCCTCGCGCATATCCCCCTCCACCCAGTTGATGATACCGTGATCCTTGAGCTCCTTTCGGATGGAAAACGCCTTCATGGGATCCTTTTTCAATTCCGACGCAAAGGAGGCGGCAACGGAAATGGGGTCGGCGCCGAATGTGAGGCCGCCCACGCCGTCCAGCTTATAAGTTTTTACCGCGTCGTATACAAGGTGACCGACAAGAAACATCCCCCTGGGATCGAGAATCGTGGGTTTGCAGTTTACGTAAAAGCTGCTCATTTTCCCGGACACGAGTTTGAAGACCGGGGTTTCGCTGTATTTAAATGATTTCTTGCAGATTAATTCGATGAGCTCCTGTTTCATGTATGACCTCGTCACTGATAAGCTGATTGTGAACTTAGATGTCCCTGTAAAAATCCCATACCTATTTTAGCGGTACACGATACTTTTGCGCCAAACCAAATCGGCAACGTGTTGTTGCGCCTGCCTGTCGGGTACCGGATCGCCGGAACGAAAAACCCAAGAGTAATAATAAGGGTAGTTTTGCAGGCTAACTTTTAACTGTACCGTATTTTAAATGGTTAATCAACGATATTGTTGCGGTGAGCCGTCTCGGGGAGACTTGCGATTCCATCGGAACGCGGCTCGCCTCGTTTTTCGCCGCTCGATCAATGGGAAATGACAAGAAATTTTGTTGATTTTAAGATGTTTATCGGATTATATAGCCTCCACTGAAGGAAGAAGCCTTTATGGGATTCAGTGGAGGCTATGCGTAAGGAAAACTGGGACACAGCACTCCCTGACGTCTTGGAATACATATCAACAAACCCCCGGGCGGTCAATGGGAAAGCCTGGGAACATCCGCTCCCCTAAGCAGGATAAGAGATGCTGATATGACTGAAAAAGATAGTATAATTAGAATGTTCCACGTTTTTAAGAGATATGGCGCCAAAAGTGCTCTTTCCGATCTCTGCCTCGATGTGCCCAGGAACGAGTTCCTGTTTATCAGCGGCCCTTCCGGTGCCGGCAAATCCACCCTTATGAAACTCCTCTATATCGGCGAAAAGGCCAGCGAGGGACAGATACTCATCGACGGGATGAACCTGGCCCGGATTTCGAGAAAGCGGGTCCCCCTGCTGCGGCGGAAGTTCGGAATCATTTTCCAGGACTTCAAGTTGATAAATCGCAAGACCGTCTTCGACAATATCGCCTTTGTTCTGGAGGCGGCGGGCGAGAACCGCAAGACCATGGAAAAGAAGGTCAACAGCGTCCTCCGAACCGTGGGCATGGAGAATCGGCGCAATGCGTATCCCCTGAGTCTTTCCGGGGGAGAGCAGCAGCGGATCGCCGTTGCCAGGGCTGTGGTGGGAAACCCCGAGATCATTCTCGCGGACGAGCCGACGGGCAGCCTGGACGCCGAGTCTGCGGAGGTCGTCATGGAGCTGATCAGCGGCTTTCACAAGCGCGGCGGGACCGTGATCGTCGCCAGTCACAACAGGGATCTTATCGGAAGGTTTGCCGAGCGCACCATTTTCCTGAGGGAGGGGCGTATCGACGATGTGGAGGAACATGACCCCAAACCGTCGCCCATAACCATACTTTAAAGGTTGAAGTGATGATGCACCATATAAGACGGGCCTTGAAGGATATCCGGGACAACAGTTTCATCAGTTTCGTGACCATCGTGACCATCATGCTCTCGGTGGTGATCGCGAGCGCCTTTTTCCTTTTTCTCATCAATGCCGGCGACCAGGTCGACTCCTGGAAGGGGGGGGTAAAGGTCATTGTGTATGTTGAAAAGGGGAGCTCGCCTGCGCGCGTGAACGAGCTCCTGGAAAAGATATCGGGGGTCAAAGGGATAAAGGAGGCGATCTTCCTGCCCAGGGACCGGGCACTGGAAGATCTGAAAAAGCAGATGGCCCACCAGGCTTCCCTCCTGGACAACCTCAGGGAGAATCCCCTGCCCGATGTGGTGGAGGTGCGTTTATCCCCTTCTCTCCAACAGTGGGAGATGATCGAAACCATCGCGGAGGAGCTGGAAAAGTTGGCCCTGGTTGCAGAGGTCGAGTACGGGCAGAGATGGATGGGACGATTTATCAGGGTATTCAATCTCCTCAAGGTGACGGGCATCGGACTCGGCGCGCTGTTTTTCATGATCTCGGTATTTATTATCGCGAATACCATCCGGCTGGCCCTCCACGGCAGGCGCGAGGAGGTGGAGATTATGCGGCTGGTGGGGGCCGAGGACAACTATATAAAGCTCCCCTTTTATTTTCAGGGCATGCTCCAGGGGGCGATGGGCGGAAGCCTCGGCCTCGGGCTGATTTACGGGGCGTACCTCTTCCTGCTCTCCAACCTGGACCAGGGGCCGGCGGCCCTTATGATTCATGTGCGTTTTTTTCCCGTGGGGATCTCCTGTGCAATAATTCTTTCGAGTGCAATGGTAGGATGGCTGGGATGTTATCTATCGTTAAAACAGTTCTTAAGGGTCTGATACCCATCGGGGCGGGGCTGCTCCTGCTCTGCATTTCCGGCGTTTCACCGGTTTCGGCGGCCGGGCCCGGGGAGTACGGTATTATTGAATCGGCAAGGCTCAATATTCGCCCGAAACCCTCTAATAAGGTTGCCCCCATCGATGTGTTGAAAAAAGGAACGCGGGTAGAGGTGTTGGCCCGCGTGGATGGATGGCTCAGGATATCCCACGGAAAAACAGTTGGATATATTCGGAATCGCAAACGCTATGTTCACCTGTTCAAGGAGCGTGACGGAAAGACGATTGCGCTTCCCGATGCCGACGGCGAACGGTCTAAAAAAGCGGAACCTCCTGGGAATTTAAAGAAGGCGAAGGAGGGGGCCGCAGCAAAGGCCAAGCGGGAAGCCACAAAAAAGGCCAAACAGGAAGCCGCGAAGAAGGCCAAACAGGAAGCCGCGAAGAAGGCCAAACAGGAAGCCGAAATAAAGGCTAAGAAGGAGGCTGAGCAGGCAGCGGTTAAAAAGGCGAAATCCGAATCCGAGAAAATCGGGCGCAGCATAAAAAAGCAGGAAGCCGAGGTTGCCCGTTATGGAAAAAAGGAGGAGATGATCATCAACGGTCTCAATGAGATCGATCTCTCCATGGACCGGGTCGGGAGAAGAATCAAGGCTGTTGAAGCGGAAATTGCAGCTCTGGACAAACAGATCCTGGAAATCGAAGGGCGGAGCCGTGTTCTTGAAAAGGAGATGGCGGCGGATGAAAAATACGTTGCCCGGCGGATTGAAGCCCTTTACAGGTTGAAGCTGATCGGAAAGTTCAACCTGCTGGCGTCGTCGGAAACCCTCCACGAGTTCGCATTCCGCAAAAAAGCGATGGAAACCATCCTTGCGGGAGATGCGCGCCTCCTGGACACCCGGATGCAGAAAAGCGAGGAACTGTCGCGGCTTTCGGAGAAACTCGGAAAAACAAGGGGGGAAAAGGCGACGCTCCAGGAGGCCCACGCCGAAGAGGCGAGGATCATGTCCGTTGAAAAAAGGAAACGCCGGACCCTCCTTTCCGATATCAGGAGCAAAAAGGCCCTTTCCGAGGCTGCCGTCGCCTCCCTCAGGGAGCAGGCGAAAAAACTGAACGACGTGATCGGAAATATGGCCGAGACCCTCGATTCCCATGTAAAAACAGCTAAACAACATAAAAGGTTGCTCAGACTGCCGGTGAAAGGTAAAATAATATCCACATTCGGCCCGGCAAAGGACAGCCGGTTCGATGTCGTCACCTTTCAAAGCGGTATCAATATCAGGTCCGACAGGGGAGAGCCGGTCCAGGCCGTCAAGGCGGGCAGGGTTCTCTATGCCAGATGGTTCAAGGGGTACGGAAACATGATCATCATCGATCATGGAGAGAGTTACTATACCCTTTACGCCCATGCCCAGGAGCTTTTCAAGAAGAATGGCGAAAGTGTCGAGGAGAGAGAGGTTATCGCCACCGTAGGGGAAACCGGATCCATGGACGGTGTAAAGCTGCATTTCGAGGTGAGGCACCACGGAAAACCCATAGACCCTTTGAAATGGTTGAAAAATGGTTGACGGGTCCACACAGGGTTCTACTGCCGGAGAGAAAAACGGCACCACAGGTTCACCAGGTTGCAAGGAGCGGATTTATGATTGGATGGAGAGGTAAGGGGGCGCGAACCCGAATTTTGATGACGGTTGCCGTTCTGTTCTCGTTTTGGGGCACCGGTTTTGTCGGGGAACCATGGGCGGCTCAGGAGGAAACCTACAAGGGGCTCAAGATTTTCTCGGAGATCATCGAGGAGATCGAAAAGAACTATGTTGATCCGGTGGATACCACCAAGCTCATGGAAAAGGCGATCCAGGGCATGGTCAACAGCCTCGACCCCCACTCCGTTTTTCTATCCCCCGAGGATTACCAGGAGCTCCAGGAGGGAACCAAGGGGGAGTTCGGCGGTATCGGTATACAGGTCAGCACCAAGAACAATGTGCTCACCGTGATCTCCCCCATCGAGGGGACACCCGCGTTCAGAGCCGGCATAAAGGCCGGGGACATCATCGTAAAGGTGGACGGCCTCTCCACGAGGGATATGAAACCCTTCGAGGCCATAAAGATGATGCGGGGCAAGAAGGGCGATCCCGTCACCATAACGGTCATGCGCAAGGGGGAAAAGGAACCCATCGATTTCAACCTCATCCGGGACGACATCCCCATAGAGAGCGTGAAGTATGCCACCCTAAAACCGGGCTACGGATATCTCAGGGTGTTCAACTTCAGGGAAAACACCACCCAGGAGATCGAAGCGGCCCTGGTGGCCCTTGAGTCGGCAAAAGAGCCCCTCAAGGGGCTGGTGCTGGATCTGCGGAACAACCCGGGCGGACTCCTCAACCAGGCGGTAACGGTTTCCGACCTCTTTATCGAAGAGGGGGTTATCGTCTCCATCAAGGGGCGCCGGGATATGAACAGCAGTGTTTTCGAGGCACACCCCGATGAGGTCAGGCGCGGGTATCCCATGGTGGTGCTCATCAACGGGGGAAGTGCCAGCGCATCGGAGATCGTGGCGGGGGCCCTCCAGGATCATAAGCGGGCCCTGATACTGGGAACCACCTCCTTTGGTAAGGCATCGGTTCAAACGGTGAAGCCCCTGAAGGACGGTTACGGGCTCAAGTACACCATCGCCAGGTACTATACCCCCAACGGCACATCCATCCAGGCCCAGGGCATAGAACCCGACATCCCCATGGGGTTCAAGCTGGAAGATTCGGACAGGACGGAGGACCCCCTGTTTCCGGTTAAGGAGAAGGATCTTAAAAACCATATCGAGGCCAAATCCTTCGGGAATGAAGATGTTGGGAAAGGCGTCGACAAAAAGAAAACGAACAAGGAAACGGGGGGCGAGAAAAAGGCGGACCCCGTGGGCAACGGGGTGAATATTGAAGAACTTCTCAGGGACAATCAGGTGAAGCGGGCTTTTGATCTCCTTATCGGCCATGATATGTTTCGAAAACTGGGCGCCCGGTAAAACGAGCGGTTAAAACAGGAAGGAATATCTTGGCGGATGGCTGGAAAGAAACCTGCGGGCGGGAAAAAAAGTACGACCACGAAAAAACGATCGGCGGTTAAAAAGAGCCCGGCAAGGAAAAAAAAGGGCGGTGATTCAATTGGCGAGAGTCTGAAAAAGATCTTTACGGGGATCACGATTCTCCTGTTTCTTGTGGTGGCGGCGGCATTGATCGCCAACCATTTTCTGGGCAGGGAGGTTCAAGGCCCCATTCGTAAGAAAGTTCCCCATATCGTAAAAAAAATACCGGGGAAAAAGAGAACCGAAGGGGGAAAGGTGGTGGTGGCCGTTAAAAAAGCGCCCGAGCCCGCTGCCGCAAAGCCCGAGGCCGGGGAGGTTACCCCCTTCGAGGTCTATCCAAGGGAGGAGGTTCCCGACAAACCCATTGAGAAACCCTCGGTATCCAAGGGCGACAAACTGCCCCTGGTGGCGCTGATCATCGACGATATGGGACACGACAGGTCCATTGCAAGGAAACTTGCAAACCTCGACGCCATGATGACCTTTTCTATCCTTCCTTACGGCGCTCACAGAAAATCCATCGCGAAGCTTGCCGAAAAGAAAGGGTTGGAGGTGATGCTTCACCTGCCCATGGAACCCATGGAGTATCCCAAGGTGGACCCGGGGCCGGGCGCCCTTCTGAGCTCCATGACCCCGGACCAGCTGATCGCCTCCCTGGACAAGGGACTTGCGGCCGTGCCGTATATCAAGGGAGTCAACAACCATATGGGATCCAGGTTGACGACCTCTTCCAGTCAGCTGTACCAGATCTTCACGATCCTGAAGAAGGAAAAGCTGTTCTTCATCGACAGCAGAACCTCCGCAAAGACCCTTTGCAGGCCGTCGGCGAGGCTCCTGAAAATCCCATTTGCCCAGCGGGATATTTTCCTGGATCATCTTCAGACGCGGGATTTCGTTGAAAAACAGCTTACCAAACTCGTCAAGAGGGCCGAGCGCAACGGGGCGGCCATCGGTATCGGGCACCCCTACAACGTGACCTACGAGGTTCTAAGGGACCGGATCTCCAAACTCAGGAAAAGGGTGAAGCTCGTCGCGGCTTCCGATCTTGTCCGTATTCTGGATTAATGTCCCGGGGGGAAAAAAGACCCGGTTCCTTTTCGGATACATGATCGTTTATGGTCTGGAACTGCTTTTTACGAGGGGATGGGATTAAAAAAAGGGGACATACCGGTTTTGTATAAAAAAAAGGTATGTCCCCTTATGCTTTTTTGAGCTGCTCGGCAGGCCGGTTTCCGGGTGGGTATGTGCCGATCATCCCATCGGATTTAAGCAGGGGCCGCGAGTTAAAAAAATGGAACTAAAAAGGGGGCTGTTCTATTTTCCACGTGAAAAAAGATCAGCCCCCGTGCTTATGCACAGGCGATGACGGGATCGGGCTTAGACCGGTTTTGCAACGATGCTGACCCAGGTCTCCTTTGTGATCACCTCCACGGGTTCAAAACCTGTTTCGGCCATCTTTTCCAGGACCATATCCCTGTTTTCCTCGATAATGCCCGAACAGACGATCATCCCGTCGTCCTTTAAAACCCGTTTCATATCGTCCAGCAGGACCACGATCACCTCGGACAGGATATTGGCCACCACGAGGTCGTAGCGCTCCTCCACCAGGTCCACGAGGTTTCCCGTGACAAGGCTGATCCTCTCTTCGGGGACCCGGTTCAGTGAGAGGTTTTTGCCGGCGATCTCCACGGCCACCTCGTCGATATCGATGCCGTGGAGTTTTGAAGCGCCTAGTTTTGCCGCCGCGATCAGGAGGATTCCCGAGCCCGTTCCCACATCGAGCACCGCGCTCCCTTCGGTAAGGTATTTTTCGATCATGGAGACGCAGAGGGAGGTGGTGGGGTGGGTACCGGTTCCAAAGGCCATGCCGGGGTCGATCTCGAGGATGATCTCCCCCTGCTTCCGTTCGTACTCACGCCACGTGGGCTTGACCACGATCCTGTTGCTGATCTTTTCGGGCCAGAAAAACTCCTTCCACGACTCCGCCCAGTCCTCCTCGTCCATCTCGCTGTACCGGATGCTCCAGGTATAGGAAAAGTTCTCGGCGAGCTTCGAAAGCTCCCGTTCCAGGGTTTTGCAGCGCTCATCGGCCAGATCGTTCTTGGGAAAATAGCCCTTTACGGAATAATCGGTGGGTTTTTCCACCGCGTTGTCCCCCCATCCCTCCACGGGATCGAGATGGGGCAGTTCAACCACCAGCCCCTGGAGTCCAAAACCGTAAAAGAGATCCGAAATAAGGTCCTCGGCTGTTTCCAGGTCATCCGCCTCATATACGACTTTAACTTCTATCCATTTCATATTTTTTTATTGGTCCTTCATTTCACCGGAGGCCGCGACAATGGCGCCGTGGGCATATTCGATGATCGAAACAAGGGTAACGGTGATGATGATCCAGGAGAGGACGTGGAGGGTCCACTTGCCGGTGAAGTTCCAGTAAAGGGGGCCCATGATGATGATCACCGCTCCCACTCCCTGGAAGATTGCCTTTATCTTACCGCTGCGCTTGGCCGACACGGTCTTTCCGAACCGGGTGAGGGTGATCCTGCAATAGGCCACGGTGATGTCCCTGAAGGCCATGGCCATGGGCACGAGGGGGATCACAAGGTCCGAACAGGCGAAGCCCCAGTAGACGATCAATCTTGAAATGCTGTCCGAATAGGGATCCAGCATGGCGCCCCACTCGGTGACGATTCCGATTCTTCTTGCCAGAAAACCGTCCAGAAGGTCGGTGAGTTCCATCAGTCCGATGAGCACCAGGCAGAAGAAAATATTCGAAAAAGAGAGTTTGGCGGAAAAGATCAGTATCGAAGCCAGGAGCATGGCCATGGGGATTCGGATAAGGGTTAGAATCTGGAGTAAAATGATGTTTCTCTTTTTGTCGCTGCCCATCTTCGGCTTCCTTAATGTTTGAAATTACAAAGTAAAAATATATTGTCGACCGGTTCCGGTACGTGTGTCAACGAGGCCGCCTGCGTGGAGGGCAAAGTTCGATCGGAATTCCCGCCGCAACCCGTGTTCCCCCTGGAGAACAGATCCCCATGATCGGCCGTTTTATCAATCCCGTGAAAAACGGAAGTTTTTCATTGTTTCAAGTGAAAACCGCGAGGCTTTCCTGTTTTCCAGTGAACCCCGTGGGATTCATGAGTTCCAGTGAAAACCGCCGGGATTTCATCGTCACGGGAACAACGCCCTTCCCATGGTAAATCTTCCTTTTATATTAAATCACCTTTGAATTCAAGGCCCCTTTCCATATCGGCGGTGGATTTGACGGCGAAGCACCCGGCTTTGGGAAAACTGTTCAGCCGCGACTGGATTCTCCCCGAGGTGCCGGGCGCTTCCGGAAGGATTCCTGGTGTTTCCGGAGGTCTTGGGAGTTGCCGGGACCCATGACAACGGTTTCGGATGGGGAAAAGGTGGGTTTCGAACAGCGGTTCCCTTCGGGCGTTCGGCACCCCCCTTTTTTAAATCGGCCATTTCTGTTAAATGATACGGGATAAAATGGATGAAACATGCGGAGCCGGGGACATGGCCCGTTGGAACGGCGGGCAGTATCCCCCATATGGATAATGACGGCTCCCAAGGATAAATCCAATGGGTTTTAAGGCCTGAAGGCCGGAAATATATAAAGGTGTGAAATGATGATGACCGGAATCGAGGAGTTTGATCGGGATGCCGCATTGGGCCTGGAAGGGTTTTTTTTCGATATAGACGATACATTTTCGACCCGCGGGAAGATTCTCCCGTCCGCCTACGGGGCCCTTTGGGACCTTCACGATGCCGGGTTGAAGATGGTGCCCATTACGGGGCGACCGGCCGGATGGTGCGACCATTTTGCCCGGATGTGGCCGGTGGAGGGGATTGTGGGGGAAAACGGCGCCTTTTATTTCTGGATGGACAAGGCGGAAAAGCGGCTGAAGAAACGCTTTTTTGACGAAGATGCCCTTCGCGGGGAAAAGCGGGAGCGTTTGAAGGCCCTTGCCGGGGAGATCCTGAAAGAGGTGCCGGGCACGGCCCTTGCCTCGGACCAGGGATACCGGGAGGCGGACCTGGCCGTTGATTTCTGCGAGGACGTGCCGCCCCTGGAATGGGGGGAGATCGAGAAGATCTGCCGGATCTTTGAAAGGCACGGTGCCACGTACAAGGTCTCCTCCATCCATGTGAACGGATGGTTTGGAGATTACAGCAAGCTGACCATGACCCGGAATTTTGCCCGGGAGCGATGGGGCATGGATCTGGATCTTGTGAAGGACCGGTTTCTATACCTCGGCGATTCTCCCAACGATGAACCCATGTTTCGGTATTTCCCCAATGCCGTCGGGGTAAAAAACGTTCTGGATTTCGAAGGGCGCATGGAGCACTGGCCCGCTTACGTTGCCGGCAAAGAGGGGGGCGAGGGGTTTGCACAGGCGGCCGAGGTGATCCTTCGGCTCAGAAACCGGTAGCCCTGTCCATGGGTCCATGGAACAGCGCTCCACCCTCTACGTTGTAATTCAATAAAATGAATTTGCCTGAAAGTACATGAGCGGAATCTTGGATCGGAACAACGGTAACCCGGATAAAATGGTGAAGAGCAGGCAGGATGGACATCCGTTTTGATTGTCGAACAAGGCCTTCGCGGGGGGGACGCACCGGGCGTCCCGGGGCATATCCGCTTGCCTTTTAGCGGTTGCGCCTTCCCCTTTTTAGAAAATAGGAGACATGCTTGAGGTTTACCCTGCGGGTCCGTTTATGGAGCCGGGTAAACAGGGGGGGGAATTCGTTCTCCGTCAGAAGGGTGAAGAGTTCCTCCCTGTTGAGGGGATCGGACGGTGACATTTTCACATGGACCGATCCGAAATGCTTGAGTTCATGGGCGTCGCTGCCGGCCGTTATTTTCTTGCCGGTTCTCTTGACCAGCCGGGTCGCCTGCCTGTTGCGGTCGGCCGAGATCCCGCCGTTGAAGATCTCCACGCCGTTTATCCTTTTCAGCAGTCCCTTTTTCATGGATTCCGAATGGCCGTCGTAAAGAATTGATTTTCTACCGGAGGCATAGGGATGGGCCATGGATATAAAGGTATCGTAGGATGCCGCCGCTTCGAGCATGGGCAGGGTCTCGATCCTGGAGCGGACCATGAAACGGCTGAAGAGAAAGGGCTCCACGTGCCGGATAAAAAAATCCTCCATCTCACGGCAGTGCCTGAAATAGACCAGGATATCCGGCCCTTCAAGGGTCCCCACCTCGATGGCGGGGATCAGGGGGATCCGTCCCCTTTCGGCGAGCTTCAGGGAGCCCCTGATCTCGTTATGGTCCGAAAGGGCGATGCCCATGTTCTCCCGGAGGCAGTGGGCCTCGATCTTCTCTATGGAGGGCAGGGCATCGGAATAGTTTGAGTGGCAGTGGAGGTCGACCGGTATCATGGGAGCTGATAGTTCTCCTTGGGAGGGTTGAAGTAACCGTGGGCAAGAAGGGGGAACTCCTTTTTCAGGCGGCGGATCACCTCCGCGATGCCCATGGGTTTTCCCTGGGGCATGGCGATGCGCATGGTGCCGAAGTAGCGCAGGGGGTCGAAGTTCAGGTTGCGCCACTGGATCAGGTTGACGGGATACTTTTCCAGAAATGAAAAAAGGGCTTCCACCTCCTCGGGGGTATCGGTGATACCCGGGCAGTTCAGGTAGTTTACGGCCACGTGCCGGCCCCTTTGGATGCCCGTGTCGATGCTCCGGATCACATCCTCGAAATCGTAGCCCGCCGGCCTGAAGTAGGTCGTGTAACAGTCCTTCCGGGTGCTGTTCATGCTGACCCGGATGCTGTCCAGTCCCCTGTCGAAGAGCTCTTCGAGGACATTGGGCAGGCTGCCGTTGGTGTTCATATTGATGGTGCCCCGGTCGGTCTGTTCCCGGATCAGGGTAATGGCCGGTCCGATCACATCCGCCGCGAGAAGGGGGTCCCCCTCGCATCCCTGACCGAAGCTCACCACGCTCTTTTCCACTCTCCCGATATGTTCGAGGGCGACCTGACTGATCTCCTCGGGGGTGGGGGTAAAGGCGATCCGTTCCTGGCAGCAGGAGATCTGTTCCGATTGCTGGAGGGAGATGCACCCCAGGCATTTTGCGTTGCATTGACGCGAGGCGGGCAGGGGCGCCTCGAACCTTCCCAGAAAGAAGTTCTTGCCCGCCGGGCAGCCGTAGTTCAGGGCGCAGTTTTCAAGGTGGCCGCGCAGCCTGTTGTCGGGCATCCTCTCCCGCATGAGCGCAACGCCCTCCCGCACCTTTTCAACGGGCATGAGCCGCAGGTCCTGCCTGGGCTCATTGTCCACAAGGTGGACGGCGGAGCAGAAACCGTCGCCGGACCATCCCACCGCGCCGTAGGAGAAGAGGGGCAGGTGGGAAACACCGGGTTTCTCCTCGTATGCCGCCACATCGGTCACCACGTACCCCGGGGAGTTGAAGGCCGCCACCGGAAAGATCTCCTCTTCGGGGTCATAGGGGTTGACCTCCAGGACCTCCATGGCATTTGTCCGGAGGTTGTAGAGGATGGGCAGCCTGTCGGGCAGGAGCATCATCTCACTGCCCGAGGGGATGGGAACGGTGCCCGAAGCCTTGAGGGGGGCAAGGGTCGTCCCCCTCATGCCCACGGCGGCGTAGCCTTCCAGCTCGAAAATCTCCCCCCGGAGGTTTGCAACCACGCCCTTTGCAAGGGGTTCCTGTTTTGCACGGGGGCCCTTATGTCTCTTTCTTTTTCCGGCCATAATATTTCCTGTCTGTTTTTGACTTGCTTGGGGATGCTGTCCCGGGAGTGTCAAAAAACTTGGTATATAAAAACAAAACCCCAAATCATCGGGGCATGTCGGGTTGTTGGATAACGATTCCCTGGAATCGGACCGAGATGGTCTTCAAATCCAAGTGAAATCATTTTGTTGTGTTTTATGAGCGCATCGATTCAGGACCCGGCTTCCGGTCATCGATTATGTTGTCCCATGGGTTCCCCGTAAGCTGCCCCGGGGTGTGACGGGGCCGGGTCCAAAGGAGCCCCGGTCGTTGTTTGACGGGTGCGTCAAGGCCCATGAAAAATCCGGCCGAGGCCGGTTCGTTGCTCCATGGGCCGGCCTCGCTTCCCGGCCCGTGAAAGTGACCCAAGGCGTAACGGGTGCACTCATATCACAAAATTCCGGCTTATTCTAATTCCAATAATAAGGAGGGGAAGGACAATCCGATCCCCTGTCGGGTCTTGAATTTGCCGGATGGGGGATTGGGGATTTTGATCGGTACGTGTTGACCATATTTCCGCTGTTCAGGAAATGCATGAATTGGTGAAAATTGGGTGTTCGGAAAGGGAACCCTGAAATTACGGTATCGTTTTTTGACTCGGAGGATGCCCGGATGACGGCGGCTAACGGGGGAAAGGAAAAAGGCAGAGCCCGAAGGGCCCTGCCTTGCCGTCAACCGGGGGGTGTACCCTATTTTACTTCCATATAAATCGGTATGGAGTATTCCTCTTCCGAAACTGTTTCGGCATGGGTAATGATGACTTCAAACCGATAGATTCCCGGGCCCCCAATCCCGCGCAGTGCATCCAGTGATACCGGTGCAAACAGATTTCCGTAGACCTGGAAGTCGACAAAGAGCCCCTTTGAAAGGGGGACCGTGCCCATTGACCGGGGACTGTTTTCCCATTCAAGGCCCCAATCCCATATCGGAGTTGTCCCGTCCCAGGGTTTTACGAATCTTTCTTGCCCGTTGGGCAATGTCCAGCGCATATACAGGTTTACGGGAGTTGAATACGCATATTCATAATCCAGTGTAAACATAAGGTGGAAAGCGTTGTCACCCTCCAGCATCCTGCTGTGGGCGACTTCAAGCCGGTTCACGATGTCGTACATGGAATCACCGGGAAACAGGGGAGAGAACTCAGTTTCTCCGGCACAGGCATTGGATGGATCGTAAACATCCGGGCATTTGTCGTCATTGTCGTGGATATTGTCATTGTCCCGATCGCTGCAAACATTGGATGGGTCGTAATAGTCCGGGCAGTTGTCGTCAGTGCCGTAGACTTTGTCACCGTCCGGGTCAAAGCAAAGATTGGATGGATCATTATAATAAGGGCAGTTATCGACCGAATCGTTGATGCCGTCGCCATCCGCATCCGGCTCCACCGGCACACCCGAGTTGTTGGCGGTCAGGATATAGGATACATGGCTTCCCGGCCACAAATCGGGATTTGTCGCATCATAATGTCCCCGCGCGAAAAAATCATACATTGCATAAGCGCCGTCCCGGTTTGGGCGGAGGTTTTTCACCTCAACCGTGAAGGGCTTGTCCACGCTGACAATAAAGCTGTGCTGCCTTATGCAGTACTCGGTGTGTCGCCCATCCGGATCATACCCCACGATGTAATGGAAATAGCCGTTTCCGTCATCCGGGAACTCATTGGCGGAAGCGGCTTTTTCCTGGAAAGAGACCTGTTCGTTGATGCAACCGTTTTTTTCCGAAGCATTCAACACAACCATGACGTGCTTAATGGAACTGTCGGTGGATCTCGCGGTTACCTGGAAATTAATGGTACCGCCGTAGGGCATGTTGATGTTCTTGTCCCCGTCTTCATCCGCATCGGTGGTGACCTCCAGGGTGATCTTCGGATTTACCGGATCGTCGGCGACCCCCACGCCGGACAGGGTAAACTGCTCGGAGTCAAGCAGGTTCGGGTTGGACTGCGAGGGCCAGGTGTAGGTGTACTGTTTTGTGAGGATCTCCCCTTCCCTGTCCGGAGAAAACCAGAAGCCCATTGCCGGCGACGCTCCTCCGGTGGCGGGATTCTTCATGATGGCCGTGATCAGCGACGACTGCCGCCACGTATTGGAGGGATAATTGAAGGTGAAATCATTGTAGATGGAATCACCCGAAAAACCGAATGCGGGATCCGCTCCGCTCAAATCGATAAAAGCGGGGCTCCAGGTACCCGCCCACCGGATCGTGTCGAGCTGCAGCTCAACGGCACCAACGGTAACTGCGCCAAAAGACTTATCGTGGGTTACAAGAAGAGGAGAATCCGCCTGTGCCGTACCCAAGGCGGCGAAGCAAAGGAAAGACGCGAGCAGCAAGCTTGCAAGCTTGCTTTTGAAATTGCCGGGAATCGGAATCCAAGAAGACGAGATCATTTTTTTAATCCTTTAACTGTTTGAAGTATTATTAAAAATAGCAGGTGGAATAGGATTATCCGTTGTCAAATGACTTACGCTGCTTTCATTAACAAAGGGTTTCGCCGGCAACACGGTTTCGTCCCAGCTGTTTTGCCCTGTAAAGGGCCTGGGCGAGCTGCTCCTCGGTGATATGGGCGTGGAGCATCATCAGCTCTCCCAGGAGCAGGTCCTTTCCCATTGCCGAGCGGGTTTCGGAGACGATCCCCACGTTCCCCAGGCATTTTTCCGGCATGATGCTCATGTATAGCTGTTTCTGCTTCTTTATACAGAAATCGACCTGTTCCCTGGTGCAGAACCCCCTGTTGATCAGAATTGTTCCCAGTGATTTTTTCCACATGACGCATGTCGCCTTTCGGTTGTTGACAACGGATTCATTTCGAGGAAGCACCTGGGATTCAAAGAGATGAGGGGCGGTGCACCTTGAAACCGCAATTTTCGGGAACGGATCGGGAAAGTGTTAATGAGCCATTTACTTTCAAATGCTGTTTCTTTCGTCAAGGGTATTTTTCTTTTCAGGGGCATTTTTCTTTTCAGGGGCATTTTTCTTTTCAGGGGCATTTTTCTTTTCAAGGGGTATTTTTCTTTTCAAGGGGGGCGGCGTTTCACTTCCACTGGGGGATAAGCCGGGAGTACCAACCCCATGGGGTGGGCGGCCGACTGCTTTCACCCCGATTCGGGGCGTCCGGAGGGGAAAACGGGATCCGCCCGGAGTTGGTTGAGCGCGTACCGAGTGCCGGAAAGCGCCTGGAGTCCATTGGTCGCCTGACTTTGGGGCGGATCGGGGAGGGGGCGCCGCAGGGATTCAAGCGGCATGAAAAAAGGCGGGGTCCCGGAGGACCCCGCCTTGATATGCGATGATGGATAATAAGTTACTTCTTGAGTTTTTTCCTGCCCATTCCGGCAAGTCCCACAAGGCCGAAACCAAGGAGAACGATGGTACCGGGTTCGGGCACGGGCGCGGGCGCGCTGGAAGTTGCGGTACCGGAAAATGTGCCGCCCTTGGAGGATTCTTCCGCTTCGGGCTCCGTGAGGCTGAACTGGAAGGTCATGGAAGTGCTGCCGCCCCCCGCCCGTAAAAAGGTTTCGACGATGGAGGAAGAGCCCGGTACGTAGCCGGGGCCCGCAACGATATTGCTCAGGTTGATGTTGAACGCCGTGTTGACGGAGGAGGTCAGATTCAACACGGTTCCCACCACGGAAAGGTCGGCCCCGAAGAGCAACCTGTTGCCGTCGTCGAACAACCTGAAACCATTTTCATAAATTGCGGTGTCGAACTCGAAGACGGTACCGGTCCAGTTTCCCAGCAGCGGCGCAATCTGGATGGTCTCCTCCCCTGAATCCGAGAACAGGGGGTCCGGTTCCGGTAAAAATCTGTCAACGCCGATGTTGGTGAGATTAATGGTGTTGCCGGGGCCGTTTACGTCGTAAAGACCTGTAAAATCAATTTTTACGGAAAGGGCGAATGTCGATGCGGCGGTGATGAAGGTGACCAGGATGGTGAGAAGCAGCGATTTGGCGATGGTTTTCATAATATAATCTCCTTGTTTTCATGGCAACCCGGCTGTCTTTCATATAAAGACCCGTGGTTTTCCGTTCCTGCCTCACGGCGGGTTTGGCTTTATCGTTATTGTTTAGTTAGATATTAGTCTAATACTGTTTGTGAAGTCAATTATATATTAATACAAATAGATAAAATCATACTAAAGTATTAGGCTAGTACTAAATTCCGAAAGGCTGGGGGGGTGAACCGGCTTTTTCATCCATTCCGCATGGGGACAGGACCGGCAAGGGAACAGAGGTTTGTCGTATTCAATTATATCAAGTTGTGATATGTAATTATTTGTCGGAAACGGTTCCTTTTATACTTTTGAGTTTTTAAAGTGTTTGAAATTATTGATAAATAAGGCAGGGCGCAAGATGGACGCAAACAAGGGAAAAAACAGGGCCCCGGGACGCGGGTTGATCGACAAGTACCAGAGAACTCTCAACTATATGCGAATCTCCATCACGGACCGCTGCAACCTCAGGTGCTCCTACTGTACGCCCAACAGTCCCATCGAATGTTTTAAACACGACGATATTCTCAGGTACGAGGAGATTCTCCGAATTGTCCGGGTGGTGTCCCGCATGGGAATCGGAAAGGTCCGGGTCACGGGCGGAGAGCCCCTTGTGAGAAAAGGGGTGTATGCCTTCCTGGAGCTGCTGGGGGGGATCGAGGGTATCGGTGAGGTTTCCCTCACCACCAACGGCGTGCTCCTCAAGGACAATATCCACAGGATAAAGGATGCCGGTATAAAGCGTATCAACATCAGCCTCGACACCCTGAACCGCGAGCGGTACAGGGAGATCACGGGGGTTGACGCCCTGGACAAGGTTCTCGAGGGGATACGGGCCGCCGACGATGCGGGGATCGCCCCCATCAAGATCAACACCGTTGTGCTCAGGGGGGTGAACGACGACGAGATCGAGGCCATGGCCGGGCTCTCCATGGATCGTCCCTACCATATGCGCTTTATCGAATACATGCCCATCGGGGATCGAAAGGCCAGGGTGGACGAACCCCTGCTCGCCCCCGAAATCAGGGAGCGCCTCTCCGCAATGGGAGAGCTCACGGAGGTCTCCCGGGAGAACAACGACGGACCGGCCCAGCGGTTCCGCCTGGGCGGGGCAAAGGGTGAAATCGGCCTGATCAGGCCCCTGAGCCACCATTTCTGCGGAACCTGCAACCGCCTCCGCCTCACCGCCAACGGACAGCTCCGAACCTGCCTTCTTTCGGATCGCCAGGAGGATCTGAAAACCCCCCTGCGATCGGGGTGCACGGACGAGGAACTGGCAGCCGTCATCAAGAACGCCGCCCGGCGCAAGCCCATGGAACACGACCTTGCGGCGGAGAGTTCAACCGCCGTGGGGACGCAGATGTCCGCCATCGGGGGCTGATCATTGCATAAAAAAATCCGATCACCACTGTTTTTCAGCCGGCCTTGATGTCCCTGTAAAAATTCGTCGGTCACTGACCACAACCCCATGTGTTCGGAATGGCCATGATTCATGATGCCCTTGAGTCCTCAGATTAAAAATGCCTGTAGCGACGCACGGCAACTCCGAAAACCGGCTGAAGACTCGATCCGAAAAGCGGAGTCGCTACACCGGATCTTTAACCATACAACGTAAGTTACCCAATTTGCCGCTTCAGGTTGTGGCTGCTGCCGCAGTGCCGAACGCTGCATGGGGGGGGCGCGGCGATAAGCAGCGTTGTCGGTTTAAGCATACGGTTGCGGAATGAATATCGGCCGATGCTTCGCTCCGCCTGAAACCGGCAGCCTTTTTTTATTGTTGCCCGGATGATTGGAGGTGTTGTGGTACGGAACCATGGAGAGGGTGGGTGAACTTTACCCTTTTTCACTTCGATTCCTCCAAATGGAGATCTTTTCCCGGACGCATGGGAAAAAGAGATCCTGAAAAAGACAATGACTTCTTATTTCATACTGAATTACTTCCTCAGGAACCACGGGGCTCCACGTTGTTAAAGGGCGCGTGGTATTTTTCTCAGACTTGCGCCCAGTGGATATCCGTACCGCAAAATAAAAAAAATTCTCTTGTATTATTCGAAAAAACAGAGTTAATATCAACCTGCGCTTTTCCAGTGACATCTCTTTATCAGTAAGGAGTTTGGATGTGGAATCGGTCTTCTCCCGAGGAAGTTGTCCCCGGGATGACGGACGGGTGCACGTATCGATCCTTTCGGGCGGCCGACTTATTCCCCGGGCCGACCGCGTACTCCCGGGACTTTCCCGGATTCCTTTTTTCGGACGACCTCCGGAAAATAATCCACTCCTTGAACCGGTTGACTTCTGTGCCGTGTCGTTGCCCGTTGGCGTTTCCCCCGGATACTCATGTATTCCAGATGATTGTGGGAGACTCCGTGTGGAAGGACCCAGCATCGCGTCCACCGGTGAACCACCTGTGAAAACGATGATGACCATGTAATAAAGCCCGTCCTCGAAAATATGCCCGCGGCAAATTGACTTGGCGGATTCGGTGCGCGCCCGCGTCATGTGGTGAAATTTACTTCGGACTTTTTTACCGGTTCATGAACCGGTACACCCGTGCCCTGAAATCGCTTTTTACAGGACCATCAACCAAAAAAAAGTAATCAAAATATGGAGTTTTACCCAAGGGCGGAAACATGCTTCGAACAGGGTTTGTTCATGTGAATCCGTTTTGTTTTCACGCCCGGGGTATGCTCGAACTGTTTTTAGATTTTTTTCAAGGAGCGGATGCCAATGCATGACACAAGCAACTGGGACTGGGATGTCGGCAAGCGGCTTGTTGCCGATATCAGGAAGTGGGAACAGAAGTACGAGTGGGTGGAGGAACCCCAGGCCGGCCCGGATGGTGAAAGGCTGGCGGCCGTGGTGAAATCGGGTGACATGGAGTTCACGGTCGCCGAGGAGAGGGATGCCAAGGGGCCGGAGAACTGGGAGGACGTGTTCGACAAGGTCACGAACCTCAAGTTCGGCCCGGACGGCCGCCTCACCGCCCTGGTGAACGACACTGGAGACTGGACCGTTGGGGTGGACGGTAGCCTCTGGGAGAACGGTTACGATTTTGTCTGGGACACGAAGTTCAGTGCGTGCGGCGGTAAAATTGCCGTAACGGCCCAGAAGGACCGGGAGTATTTTCCCGTTGTGGACGATGTGCCCTGGGAAAATCGTTATTTCATGCTCAACAACGTGACCCTCTCCCCGGACGGCGGGAACGTGGCGGCGGCCGTGCAGACCGTGCAGACCAAGGAGGGGGAGATCTTCAAGTTTCAGAACGGATGTTTTGCCGCCGCCCTGGACGGCAAGGCCTGGGATCGGAACTTCGTGAACGTCTGGGCCCTGGACTTCAGCAGCGACGGCAGGAACGTTGCCGCCGAGGTGCGAACGACCCTCTACGATTACACCATTGCCGTGAACGGGGTGCCCTGGGAAAAAACCTATTCCTCGGTATGGAAACCCCTGTTCGAGCCGGGAACCGATTCGGTGACCGCCCCGGTGAAGATCGGCGGGGAGTGGTTCCTTGCCAGGGACGGAGAAAAGCTCTGGGACAACGGCTTTATCCAGCTCTGGCACCACTTCTTCAGCCCGGACAAGAACAGCATGGCCGCCATCGTGGCAACGGACATGGGGCGCTGGACCATCGCAAAGGACGGCACGCCCTGGGGCAGGACCTTTGGGGAGCTGGTGACCGACGCCGTGTTCAGCCCGGACGGAAAATCCGTTGCCTGCCTGGGCAAGGAGCACGGCAAATGGCATGTGGTGGTGGACGGCAGGGTCTGGAGCGATGCCTGGGACATGGCCTGGAAACCGGTATTCAGCCCCGACGGCACCAAGGTTGCCGCCCGCGTTGAAAGGAAGGGCAAGTACACCCTCGTGATCCAGGGCAAGCCGGCGAAAAAGGAGTATTCCCATATGTGGGACCCCATCTTCAGCCCCGACGGTACGAAAATCCTCGTCCGGGCCATTGGAGCCGGCCGGGAGGCGGGCAAGTACCATCGGCAGGTGGTGGACGTGGTGGATTTTCTGAGCTGATCCCCGGGGGGATGCGGCAACAAACGCCCCGGAGGTTTTCCGGGACGAAAAGGATGAATGGAGAAGAACGTAATGCATACGATATACAATCTGCTCAGTGGCCCCATGGTATGGATCTCCCTGATTCTGTGCATCGGCGGGTGCCTGTACAGGCTGATCTCGATGGGACTCCTGGCAAGGAAAAAGGATTCGGCGGTCTTTGTTTACATGGACGCGGGGTTTGCCCTCCGCTCCATACTTCACTGGATCACCCCCTTTGCAAGCGAGAACTCGCGGCAAAGGCCCGTGATGACGGTGGTGACCTTTCTGTTTCATATCGGCGTGATCATCCTGCCGACCTTTCTCTTCGCCCATGTGGTGCTCTGGAAGGAGTCCCTTGACATCAGCTGGTGGTATCTCTCCGACGGCCTCTCCGATGCCCTGACCCTCGTGGTGATCGCGGCCTGCCTCTTTTTCATGGGCAGGCGCCTGGTGCTCCCCGAGGTCCGCTATCTCACCGGGCCTTCCGATTTCCTCTTGCCGGCGGGGGTGGCATTGCCGTTTATTACCGGTTTTTGGGCATATCACCAGTGGCCCGGGCATACCTGGATGATGCTGCTGCATATGCTTTCCGGGGAGATCATGCTGGTGATGATCCCCTTTACACGCCTCAGCCATATGATTTTCTTCCCGTTCACGAGGGGATACATGGGCTCCGAGTTCGGCGGTGTACGCAAGGCAAGGGACTGGTAAGGGTGCACATTATTTAAAGGAGATAAAGATGGCTGCTGTAGCGCCGGAAAAAATAGAAGAGAGTATGGAGGAAGAGATGGATACCGCCTTGGAAGGGGCCGGTCCCGAAAAAGCCGAAGAGCCGGAGATTGTCTGCGTTCCCGACAAGATTGAAAATATCGTGGACGAGGGGATCGAAAAGGGGCTTGAAAAGCTCAGCCCCGAAAAGATCGAATCCGTTATAAACAGGGTGCTGAATGAAGAAGCGGGCGCCCGTTTAAAGGTGTACGTCGAGACCTGCGTGCGTTGCGGGCTCTGCTCCGATGCCTGTCATTTCTACCTGTCCAGGGACAAGAATCCCCGCCTGACCCCCGCCGCCAAGGTGAAGGATACGGTCTGGGAGATGATTCGGAAAAAGGGGAAGGTGGACAAGGCGTTCCTCAAGCGGGCCGTGGTGATCGCCCAGACCGAGTGCAACCTCTGCAAGCGCTGCGCCATGTACTGCCCCTTCGGCATCGACGTGGCCTACCTGATGCTCATCGTCCGGAGGATCTGTCACCTCCTGGGAATCACTCCCAAGTATATTCAGGATACTTCCCACAGCCATTCGGCCACCATGAACCAGATGTGGGTACGCGAGGACGAGTGGGTGGACAGCCTGTTCTGGCAGGAGGAGGAGGCAAGGGAGGAGATTCCCGAGCTCAGGATCCCCACGGACAAGGAGGGAGCCGATATCCTCTACTCGGTGATCGGGCCGGAGCCCAAGTACCGCGCCCAGCTTATCTACCAGGCTGCCGTGATCATGGAAAAGGCCGGCATGAACTGGACCATGCCCTCCATGCCGGGCTGGGACAACAGCGATATGTGCATGTTCACCGGCGACAACGAGATGACCGCAAGGCTCAAGAAGACCCATTTCGAATGCGCGACGGATCTGAAGGTGAAGCGGATCGTCATGGGCGAATGCGGTCACGCCTTCCGCTCGGTATACGATGTGGGCAACCGGATGCTCGGCTGGAAGATGCCGCCCGTGCCCGTGGTCCACTCCATCGAGTTCTTTTACGAGCTCTTCAAGGAGGGAAAGATCAAGGTGAAGGAGAAGTTCAAGGAGCCCGTTACCTTCCATGATCCCTGCAATATCGTCAGGGGCAGGGGCCTCCACGAGATGGCCCGGTACGTGGTGAACGAGCTCTGCGAGGAGTTTATCGAGATGTACCCCAACCGGGAACACAACTACTGTTGCAGTGCCGGCGGCGGTGTAATAAACTGCGGCTCACCGTTCAAGAACAACCGGGTGGTGGGCAACAAGGTCAAGGCCGACCAGCTCCGGGAGGTAAAGGAGAAGGGCGTCACCGTGGTGATCGCCCCCTGTCACAACTGCCACGGCGGGCTCGAGGACATTATCGAGCATTTCAAGCTGGATCTTACGCTGAAGTTTCTCGGTGATATCATCTACGAGGTGATGGAAAAATAGTTCCGGAACCTTTTCGGCCGCGCAGGGGAAACGCGCGGCGGAAAACCGGATCCGACAAAGGGAGGAATTTGGGTTGAAAAAGAGGATATGGACCATACTGACCGTCGGGGCATGCCTTGCAACATTGCTCTTCGGGGGTGTTTCCTTCTCCCAGGAGGAGGTGGAAACGGTTGAGGACAGCGCGTTCACGAAAATAAAGCGCCCGCCGGTTCCCTTCATGCACGATGACCATAATGAAAGGGCCGGAATCGAGGAATGCGGGGCCTGTCATCATGTATACGACGAACACGGATTGCTCAACGAGGACGAAACCTCAGAGGACATGGAGTGCTCCGAGTGCCATCACCCGGAAAAGAAGGGCAGCCTGGAGCTGATGAAAAAATACCATCTCCGCTGCAAGAAATGCCACCAGCAGGAGAAAAAGGGGCCCGTCATGTGCGGCGAGTGTCACGTGAGACCGTAATCCGGCCGGCAAAAAGTTTGAACAGTGTTGGAACAAGACAAAGAGAGGTCGATTGATGCCGAAAAAAATTCTGATCGTGGATGATGATCCCGTGGTGGTAAAATATCTTGAGAACGTTCTTGGTGACAACGGTTACGAGACCGTAACGGCGGGAGGGGGCATAGAGGCCCTTGAAAAGGTGAAGAGCGAAAAACCCGACATGATCACCCTGGACCTCGAGATGCCCGACGAGTGGGGGCCGAAATTCTATCGGCGCCTCACAAAGGAGGAGGAGTACAGGGATCTTCCCGTCCTTGTGGTGAGCGGGATGCCCAGCCGGCATCTCTCCATCAAGAAGGCGGTGGGGTTTCTGGCAAAGCCCTTTGATCCCGAAAAGCTCGTGTCCCTTGTGCGCGAGGCCATCGGGCAATAATTACCGGCCATTGCACTGTTCCGGATAAATAATTGCTCCGGAGCATCATGCTTAATTCCGCCGGGCGGGATCAATCCTGTCCGGCGGAAAGCGGGTACCGCATTATCGAATTATTTACGGATTATGAAAAAATAGATGAAAACAGCTGTTTTGTGTTTTTAGATGGGGGAATATTATTTGCCGACCCGTGATACTTTTTCTTGTGTGTTCGATATCCTGCCGTCCAAAGCCACCTGGGGTAAATCAAAATTTAAGTGTCGATCACTGATATGCGTGGCGCATGGATAATAGTGAATACACCACTCGGCAAAACTGGGGCAGGAGAAAGCAGGCTTACTTCAAGGAATCATAATAGGCGGTATAAGCCGAATGCCACGGCCCGTAATGGTCGGAGCCCCGCATCATCTCCAGTGTTCCGTCGATCTTGTATCGGGTGATAACACTGACCTTTCCCATGCTGTAATACAGCTCCTTGACCATGACCGTTTCCGCTTCAACATCCCATACGATTCTACCTGCCGCATCTTCCAGCCAGGCATGGGGTATCCGGTAGTGCTTAGTTTCCACGACGCCGTGGACAAGTATCCAGTGGTGGCGCGTGATCTGTTCCTGGGCAGCCAGGCGGAAGCATCTTCTCTGTTCACTCATACTGTAACTTCTTGAATTTATAAAAGTGTTAGCGTTGCCCAAATCTCCTTGTTCGAGCGCTCCCATGGATGATGCGCGGCTTGATTCTTCCATGTTCCATGGGGGTATTAGAATTGTCATATGACATTATCCGGATAAACGCAACCGTGTAATCGTGCCGGCCCTGTTTTCGACTCAGCGGATGATGATCTCGACCCGCCGATTCCTTTTCTCTTTGACGCCGTCCTCCGTGGGCACGGCGGGATCGTTCTCGCCGTGTGAGGTGACTTCGACAATCTGTTCCTCGGGAATGCCCCGGGCAACCAGGAGATTACGAATGGACCGGGATCTTTTCCTGGAGAGGCGATCATTTTGATCCTTGTTCCCGGAACGGTCGGTATGGCCGATAATGCCGACCCTTGGAATGGCGCGGTTCTTGATGGCGGTGACGATCTCGGGAATTTTGCTCCTGGAATCCCCGGACAGCTTCGTGCCGCCGAGCTTGAAGTAGAGGGTATAGACAAGGGGCGCGGGGGGCACGGCCTCCAGCACCTTCTCGAAATCCTTTTCGACGGCGGCCCTGTCTGCTTGATAAGGTTCGCCGGGAGGCTTTTCCATTCCGTAGAGGGCGACCGCATGGCCGCTTTGATCAACGGTTTGGGTGCCGTGGGCATTGGAGACCGATACGGCTCCGGTTTTTCCGTGATCATCCTCGAGGAGAAACACGCGGACGTTGGGCCTTGGGGCGCACGAGGCCAGGAGCAAAAGGAGGGCCGCAGCCAATAGAGAGGTATGTTTCATCTTACGATCCTTTCTCGACCTTGACGAGGAAGCGGGTTCCCCGGATGCCGATGGTTCCGCCGGGGGTTTCGACGGCAACGGCCTCCGGCTTTAGTTTAGCCATGTTTCCGGAGATGAAGTGGAGGGTTCCCCGGGTGATTCTGGAGAGAAACGAAAGCTCCATGGTCTTTGGCTTGTACACATACTCATCGATGGTGAAGGCCGTGTCCTCTCCGATGGAGATCCGGGTGTTGTCGTTGAAAATGATGCCCGCAGTTCCCGACGGGCCGGTTTCCAGCGTGTCGTTCATATAAACGGGGACACCCGGCGTAAGGGGAAGGACGGCGCCGGCCCGGGTGACGTTGGCTTCTCCCGTGAGCGTCTTGACATATCCGACGGGATCGGCGGCATGGCTTTCCCCGGTACCCGTGAAAAGCAGGAACAGGAGCAAGCCCCACGCTATTCGTGACGATGGTCGGTGTCGGGTCATGGTGTTCACCTTTTCCTTTCAGAGTTGAGTTGACATCTTACCGATGAAAACTGTTGCTTTATGGCAAAAATAAAAGTTGGTTCCGGATTGCCCGGGCCTACTGTCTTTATAATTAGGCCCGTTGTTAAAATGTCCGATGAAGAAGGGCCTTGATGCCGGCATCATTACAATATGACCTGGAACGGGAATTTCTGCTGCACCCTTCCAAGTCAACACGGCCGTGGTCGTGACCTGTTATTTTTCAGTCATGATTACCGTCACCCCCGATTCTCCTTTTTGCAGGCGTCTCAGGTGAAAGAGGGAAAGCGGGTCATCGGGGTTGTCTTTTACCAGGGCATGAAACGCGTTCAGGGTACCGGGCTCCTCCCTTTCCAGCATTCCGTAAGCATCCATGTAAGCCGAAGTTTCCGGTAACTTCCCGTCGGCGGTTTCTTCCAGCGGTTCAAACACATCGATTCCCACGGTCTTGCCCTTGAACACGAGGTTTCCCGCAGGGCGTCCCCTGAAACCCTCGCACATGTCGGCTGTTTGACGGCTTACGCAGACGCGGGTGCCCAGGTGCTTGTTCAGGGTTTCCAGCCTTGCACAGGTGTTGATGGGGTCTCCCAGCGCCCTGTAATCGATCATGGCGCTCCCTCCGAAGTTGCCCACCAGGACCTCGCCGGTATGGACACCGATTCTCGTTATGCCGAGGGGGATGCCCTTTTCCCTTGTTTCCTTTACAAACCTTTGACTGAATGCGTCCATGGCAAGGGCGCAGGATACGGCGCGCCGGGCATGGTCCGGCTGGGTTACGGGCGCGGAAAACATCAGGGCGATGGAGTCGCCGATGATCCGGTCCAGGGTGGCGTCGAAACTGAATGCGATCCGCAGCATCTCCTCGATATAGTCGTTCAGGACATGGGCCACGGTGGAGGGGTCGGTTTTCTCCATGAAGGCGGTGAATCCGGCCAGATCCGTGAGCACAAAGGAACAGATCCTTACCTCTCCCCCCAGGTTGAGCTGTTCGGGATGCTTGACCAGGTGTTCCACCAAATTGGGGGATATATACGAGGAAAAGGCCTTTCGAATCCAGCGGCGCTCGCGTTCCGTCCCCATGAACCGTATAAAACCGCATATACCGTACATGGCGATTAGGGTGACGGATGGAAAGAGCGGATCGATAAAAAATGTTGCACGGGTGAATGCGGCATGGGAGAGGGCAAGGGTCAGGAGGATCCCGCCGACAACGATCACCGCCAGTCCCGCAGCCCCGGTTCTTCCGGAGACGAGGGCGAGCAGGCCCCACATTCCCGAAAGAAAGAGAACCGTAAGGGCCGGCGCCCAGTCCGGTCTCTTGATATGGCTGTCCGTCATAAGCTGTTCGGTGAGCTGCGCATGGATCTCAACCCCGGGAATCACACCTGAAACCGGGCTGAACCTGAGGTCCTGCAACCCCTTTGCCGAGGTTCCCACAAAGAGAATCGCGCCCGTGATCCTTTGGGGATCGGCCTTGCCGGAGAGAATCCGCCATGCGGGAATATAACGTTCCGCTTCGTTCCGTGAGTAATGGAGCCAGGCGTTTCCCTCCGGATCGGTGGGGATCACAAGATCGTTCACCCGAATATTCACGATACCCGTATGACCTCCGAAACGGTTTTCCCCGTGGGCGCCGGACGAGGTTACCACGATGTTCGCGGCGCCCTTGGCAACCCGCAAGGCCTCCAGGGAGAGAGAGGGAAACAGGGTGTCGCCCATGCGAAGGATAAGCGGGGCATGCCGGACCACGCCGTCATGGTCCGCCGTATAGGTGAAGGTGCCGTTTCCCCTTGCGGCGTCTTCCAGCAGCGGCAGGTTTGCCGAGGCTCCCCGGAACCGGGGAAGGAAGGGCAACGGGTCGTCCCCGGCCGTCACGAAGCGGGCCTTTGAAACAGGAGGTTTACCGGAGAGGGGGACGGATGCGCAGGAAAACCCGGTGACAACGGGTGCTCCCGCCATGGCTTCGGCGAATTCCATATCGTGATCCGGCAGTTCTCCGAGCAGGGTCACAAGCTTATCATGGTACGGAAGTTTGCCCGGCAGGGCCGCCGGTTTCTCCTGATTCGAAAGATTGCCGGGTAGGGTCGCCGGTTTGTCCTGATTCGAGAGGTTGCGGAGCAGGGAGCGGGGAGAGGTTCTGTCGGGCTCCGCGAATACCATATCGAATACGATCACCGATGCCCCCATGCGGTTCAGGCGGTGGGTGAGTTCGGCAAGCAGGTTTCTTGGCCAGGGCCACTGCCCGAACCTGGCGAGGCTCTCCTCGTCGATATCGATGATCCTCACCGGTGTTTCCCGGTATTGCCTGGGGGAATGCCTCTGAAATGCATCCAGCGCCAGGTTTTCAAGGATGGTTTGAATGGGCGGTTTTGCGAGTATCACCGAAAACGCCCCGAGAAGCACGAGAAACGAGGCCCATATATGCGTTTTCCTCATCACATCAGGGCTCTTTGGAACCGCTTAGAAAGGGGCGGATATCCAGGTTGTCGATCCGGTGATCCGGGAGGTATTTCCTTGCATACGCCTCGTGGATGCCCCGGGTCAGGAAGAGATCGAAGAGATCCGGATCGATATGCCGGTCGTCCCGCATGAAGCTCATGATCCTGAGGGTTTCGCCGATGGTCTTGCTCGGCTTGTACGGGCGGTCCGATGCCGTCAACGCCTCGAAGATATCGGCAATGGCCATGATGCGCGCGGGAACGGACATCTCCGCCTTGGTGAGTTTTCTGGGGTATCCCGTGCCGACAAGGGTCTCGTGGTGTGAGCAGGCGTATTCCGGTACCCTTGAAAGGTGCTTGGGAAAGGGCAGGCGGCCCAGCATGATGATGGTCTGGATAATATGCTCGTTGATCTTGAAGCGCTCCTCGAAGGTCAGGGTGCCCCTGCGTATGGCGAGGTTGTGGAGCTCGCCCCGGTTGTACATGTGTTCGGGGACCTCCATGTTGATTCCGTGGGCCGCCATGTTGAAGGTGGGGGTATCGCTTCTGGGAACGATATGCTCCTTCTTGTCCATGAGGAGGCACTCTTCGGCGGGAAGCGGTGCAACGGGGATATCCTTTCTAAGCGCCTTTTCCTGGAGGGAGAGTCCAAGGGAGTCGTCCAGGTTTCGAATCCATTTGCGGGAGGCGATCCGGTTCAGCCGCTCGATCTTCCCGTCGTCCATGAACTCTCCGCCGATATTGCACTCCGCCACAAATGCATACTCCTCCCGTATCCTCTCCCTCTCGGCCGCAAGTTCAGCCTCCAGGGCTTTCTCGTCGTATTGTCCGGTAAGGCGTTTTTCGAGGCATGCGATCTCGGCGTCCCGCCACAGGAGCTCGAACCGCGTGCGAAGCTCATGGATACGGTTGTGGATCGTTTCCAGCTTGGTGGCCTTGTTCACGATGAACTCCGGAATGGTGACCTTGCCGCAGTCGTGCATCCAGGCCGCCAACCTGAACTCCTGCCACTCCTTTTCACCGCCCAGGGTGAACTCCTTGAAGGGGCCGTCCGCAGTGTTGTTTGCCGCCTCGGCCAGCATGGCGGCGATTTCCGGTACCCTGGAGCAGTGGCCGCCCGTGTGGGGGGACTTGGCGTCGATGGCGCCCGCGATGGTCCGGGTAAATGCGTCAAAGAGTTCCCGTTGTTCCTCCAGGAGATTCTTGTTGTCCACCGCAACGGCGGCCTGGGAGGCCAGGGCCTCAATGTAGGAGACCTCCTCCTCGGGGTAAGGTGTGATTTCACCGGTTTCGGGATCGATGGCGTTCATGAGCTGGAGAACCCCCACCACCTCGCCGCCCCTGGGTTTGAGGGGGATCGAGACCATGGATCTCGTGACATAGCCCGATTCCGCGTCGAATTTCCGTGTTCCGGAAAGGTCGAACCTTGTTTCCGCATAAACATCGGGGATGTTGACGGTTTCACCGGTCAATGCAACATGGGAGGAAACATGGTGATGATTCGGCGCTCCCGTTTCCGGATGGAAAAGGGGAATTTCGAGGGACGGCAGCTCGTCCTCCATGGTTCGCAAGGCGAACCTGAGGTGGTCGTCCTTTGTCCTGAGGTAGAGGGTCACCGCGTCGGAACGGCTGAGTTCCTTGGCTTCGAAGAGTATTTTGTTGAGCAGGGCCTTCTTGTCCTGTTCGGCGGAAAGGGCGATGCCCAGCTCGATCAGCTTACTCATTTTCCGCTGTTCATGGAGCAGCAGTTCCGTTTTCCGCCTGAGGGTTTTGCGCATGAGCGAAAAGGCGCGAATGAGCGAATCGATCTCCTTGACCCTGGACCTCAGGGGCTTTCTTTCCGAGAAGTCCAGCCGGCGAATGCGCTCGGTTTGTTTTTCCAGGAGGGTCAGGGAGAGGGTCATCTTCATGGAAAAAAAGAGCACAAGGGGAATGGCGAGGAATAGAAGCAGGATGGAAAAACCGATGAGCTTGTACCGCATTTTACTGATATGGCCGGTAAAATCGGTGACGGGCGCCGCGACGGCAAGGGTCTGGCCCTTTCCGAAATCACTGCCGAAGTTTGACACGGAAACCAGGAATTTTTCATTTTCCACCGTAAGGAACCGGTTTTGCTCCGGCTCCTTACCGCCGCCCAGGGGCAGTGCCCGTGCAACGGCCCTGACCACGGGATCGCTCGAATCACGCGCGCTCTGGAAAACTTCCCGCCGCTTGTCCCCGGAAGAAGCGTTTTCCGAGGATGCGATCAGCAAGCCGCCCCTGCTCATCATGAAGAGCAGGGAGTTCCTGGAAACATGCTGTTCCCCCAGAAAACCGGAAAACCGTTCCAGGGTAATGTCGAACCCCATGACACCACCTTTTCCGGGAATCCGCCTGGCGCAGGTGATCCCCGGCTCATCGGTGTAATGGTATCGGTACGGCTCGGTGAAAATGTTCTCTTCCGTCTTAAGGGCCTGGCGGTACCAGGGTCTCTTCCTGGGGTCGAATCCGGCCCTTTTTTCGACTCTGCCGGAGATGATATGCAGATCTTCGTCCAGGAAGCTCAAGTGCCGGTGAAATACCTTGTCCGGTCCGGCGGAAAGTGAGCGGACAACGAATCGGGTTTTCCCGGGGGCACCGTGCTGTTTGATGATACGGGGATCTCCCCTGGTCGCGGTCACGGCCAGAAACCCGCCGGTGCTGTACCCCGCGTAAACCTGCAGAAAATAAGGATGCTTTTTAAGAAGGAAGAGCATGGTATCCAGCCCCCGGTGGGTTAATCCGTCCTTTTCGGGGGCGTCCAGCATCTCGGGCATGAGCGACGAAAGTTCCAGAAGGGCCGAGGTGGTGTCCAGCAAGTGGTTGACTTGACCGATGACCTTGGTGCTGATCTCGTGGAACAGCCGGTTCGATACCTCGTGGGCGACCGCCGTGCTCCTTACGGTCAGATCCCTCAGCAGTACCGCCGTTAAAATCGATACCGTGATGAGAACGATACTTGAAATGTAGACATGGAACTTTACTTTTCGGGCCGCTCGCTCTTTTTTCATATGCGTCACCAATGCTGTAAAGATCGATCCCCGATTTTTACGGGGTCAAGGCATGAACGGGAAATGCGCCCGGTTCACGCCTGTCTCATACTGCCGATGATATGACTATCCTGTATTCCCGAATCGGGCCATAGTAAACCATAATAGCCTGTAAATTGCCATGAAATTTTATTTGCGGGAGGGTGGGCGTACCGGAAAAATCATACTGCGGAGTGCCTGTAACACCCCTTAAAATAAGAAAGCGTCGACCTGAATTCCCTGAAAAACAATGTGGGCTTTTTTACCCTTTGGGATAAGCGTATGATGAACCCTCGAATCCCACACTTTGCGGAATCTTTTATCGCTTAGGTGAAGAATCCGGTTCGTGAGAGGATTCGTAAAAAGAGCCGTCGGAAGATCTGTTGAATTCTCCAAAACGGAAGGTTCGCCCAATTCTCAAAAGGTCTGCCTGTATATTGGCTCCGTGTGTGTTGTTTATTCCGTATCCTTTTCCTTGTTGGACGGTTTAGAAAATAGATGAGCAGCAAGTAATCAGAATCAAGAGGGGAGTTTGATGGTGAAGGTCGACCCTTTTCCTCTGTCCGAGGTTACCTCGATGATGCCGCCGTGCATTTCCACGATCTTCCGAGTGATCATCAGGCCGATACCGGTCCCCCGGGTGCCCTTGGTGCTGAAAAAGATCTGGAATATTCTGGACTTTACCGCCTCGTCCATTCCGCCGCAGTTGTCCTCCACCCTGTACACCACGCCCCATTCGTCGCTCTTGCCGGTGCTCACGGTGACCCTTTTCCCGGCACGGTTTTCAGGCAGATCCCGGCAGGCATCCATGGCGTTGGTGACCAGGTTGAGCAGGCAGGTATGGATCTCGATGGGGTCCATGGGAACCGGATCGAGCTCTTCGGCCGGCTCGAACCTGAAATCGATATGGTTCTCCCTTGCCCTCGATGCCATCAGGTCGTAAACCTCGCCCGCCGGAAGGTTGGGATTGCAGGGCACGAGCTCCGGCTCCCTCGGCCGGGTGAAGTTGAGAAGGTCCATGGAAAGGCCGGTGATCTTGTCCACATTGCCCTTGACCATCTCCCATCCCTGGAGGAGGTAGGTCCGGTCGTCCGTCTCGATCCCCTTTTCAAGGACATAGGCGCCCCCCTTGAGGCCCCCGGCGATGTTCTTGATGGCATGGGAGAGCCCTGCAACGGTTTGTCCCACGGCGGCAAGGCGTTCGGCCTCGATCAGCTCCCTTGTCTTCTCCTCCACGAGCTGTTCCAGGTTGTCGGTGTGCTCCTTAAGCCTTGCCCGCATCTCGATGCGCTCCAGTGCCTTTTTCAGGGCCATCTCCAGGGCGTCGTCGTTGATGGGCTTGGAGATATAATCCGTTGCATCGAACTTCAGGCTCCTGATGGCAAGGTCCATGTCCCCGTGGCCGGTGATCATGATCACCTCCGTGTCGGGTTTCTCCTTCTTGATCATGCAGAGGAGTTCGATACCGTCCTTTCCCGGCATCTTGATGTCCGTGAGCACCACGGGAGGATCGAGCTCCCTGACCAGGTCCATTGCCGTGTCAGCATTTTCAGCGGTCACCACCTCGTATCCCGCGTCCATAAGGGAGATGCCCAGCACCTTCCTTATGCCCTCCTCGTCGTCCACCAGTAGAATTTTCATTATACCGCTCCTTGGGGGGGAATGGGAAATTTAATGGTAAAGCAGGCACCGCCCCCCTTGCTGTCGCCGACCCTGATGGTGCCCTTGCACTCCTGTATGATGCCGTAGCTGATGGAGAGGCCGATGCCCGTTCCCTCGCCCACCTTCTTGGTGGTGAAGAAAGGTTCGAAAATCTTGTCCTTCAGGTGCTTGGGAACGCCGCTTCCGGTGTCGCATACCTCGATGATCACGAAGTTCTCGTCCGAAACGGTTGCGAGGTTGATCCTTTTGTCCGGCCTTTCATTTCCAACGTATGCGCTCCAGCGCTCCTCTATGGCGTCCCTTGCATTGATCAGAAGGTTGATAAACACCTGCTCCAGGCGCCCCGGATCGATCATCACCCGGGGCAGATCCTCGTCAAGGTCCCAGATCACCTCGATCTCCCTGAGTTTGAGCTGCTGACTGAAGATCTCGAAACCGCTCCTCAGCACCCGGTTCACCTGGAAGCGCTCCAGGGTCATATCCGATTTTCTGCCGAACTGGCGCATGTGGTTGATGATCTTGGTGGCCCTGTCCACATGGCTGTCGATCTCCTCGGAGAGGGTCAGGAGGATCGAATCCTTGATGGGCTCCTCCTTGCGGATCTTCTTCATAAAGAAGCTGCTTGCGGTCTTGATGACGGAAAGGGGCTGGTTCAGCTCATGGGCGACACCGGTGGCCATCTCTCCAAGGGTGGCCATCTTGCTGGCGTGAATCAGCTGCTGCTCGGTTTCCAGGCGCTTGGTGATGTCGCTGACGGTTACCAAAAGGACCTTTTGCCGGTGGTACTCCGACGGGGATATCCGGATGTTCACGAAGATGCTGTTGCCGTCCTTTCGTCGCTGGCGCACCTGGTTGACAAGATCCGAACTCTTGAGTCGTTCCAGCACGCCCGCCCGGTCCCCCGGCTCGAAGAGGTCCCCGAATGAAAGGGTTTTGGTCTCCTCCTTGGAGTATCCGTACACCGAGCTGACGCTCTGGTTGCAGTTCAGGATCTCCAGGGTTTCGGAGTCCAGCACGAACACGGGGTTGGGGATGTTGTTGAAGATGGCGTGGTATTTTTTCTCCGACTTGATCAGCTTCTCCTCGAGCAGCTTTCGCTGGGTGATGTCCAGGTTGATCTCCATGGCGGCCACCACCTCTCCCCTGCTGTTGGTGATGGGGGAGGTGCTCACGATCCAGTGTTTCTCCTGCCCGTCCTTGTACCTTGCGATCTCCTCGCTGTAATGGGAAAGGCCGTCCCTGAAGGTCTTCTCAACCGGGCATTCCGGGCATTTTTCAGACCGCCCCTTGTAGGCGCGGTAGCAATAATCCCCGGGGGTGGGGTCGAACTTTTCCGCGAACTCCCGGTTGTACTTGAGGAGCCGGTAATTCCGGTCCTGGACGGTGATGATGCAGGGAACCTCCTCGAACAGGGTCTGGTACTCGTCCCGCTGCTTGTTGAGCTCCGCCTGTTTCTCCCCGATCTCCCGGCTCATGCTGTTGATGGCCATTGCAAGCTGCCCGATCTCGTCGCCCCTTGAAACGGGCACCGGAAGGCCGTACTCCCCCTTTCCGATTCGCTCGGTCTCGTCGATCAGCTGCTTGATGGGCCGCCGGACAAAGAAGAGCAGGGAGAGGAAGATGATCATTGAGGTCACCAGGAACACGAAGACCGTGAGGGTCATGATCCCCTTTTCCGCGTGAAGCACCTCCTCGTCCTTGGTTTTAAGGGAGACCACCACGTCCAGAACCCCGAGAATCTGTTTGTCCTCGGGGTGAACGTGGCAGGGCGCGGTATAACACCCGGGTTCGTTCTCGATGGGGCTCACGATGCCCAGGCGGCGGTAACCCCCGGAGGAATCCAGGATCCGGGTCCTGTGGGCCAGGGAAACCGTTGCCAGGGGTTCCATTGCCTTGTGGCAGAGAAAGCAGGGCTCGTCCCTTGTCTCCCGCACCTCGTCCACCTCATCCGTGTGGTTGGAAAACTTGATCTCGCCGACCTTGTTGTAGATGCGGATGTTCTCAAGGTCCTTCTGCTTTCCGATATTGGTGATGATCTGGTTGATGTCGTTCCTGGAGTTGAGCATCATGGCGTAATGGGTGCCCAGCTTGATGGTGGTGCTCAGCCGGTCCGTTCCGGTGATGATGTCCTCCATGATAAGGTTCTTCTGGTAACGGATATTGAACCAGGCCCACGTGGAAATGCAGAAGAACAGGGCAAGCCCCACGGTGAAGATCAGCCGGGAGATCAGGCTGTGGCGGACGCGCGATGTGAAAACGGACATAAAATCCCCAAATCGTTCCAATACTAAGTCGCTTGAAAATAACTCAAAACCAACAGGGCGGCATGGTAGCCACAGGCCGTATATCCGAGAAGGAACTCAATCATTTTTCCCCTTGTCGGATCGACACCGTTTTCGGGCCTGATCTTATGAACTCAGCATGTCGGCTCAAAAGTTCCCTGGACGTTGTCGGCCGCATTCATGACCAAAACCCGATCTGCACAAGATGCTTTAAGCGGCCGCCCTATTTTCAGAACCGTCAATAAATTGATGCTCCCGTAAAAAGTCAATGGTCGATGATTTGACCACAACCTGATGTGCTCAAAGCGTTTGGGCCATGCTTCATTTTGAGCTCGGGAAATCAGGTTCGGACTTTTTACGAGTCCATCAATAAATGAAAGTCTCTCAAAAAGGGGCAACCTTGCGGCATTATAACTAATTGCTGCTTAACTTCTTGTTGGGAAAACACGGAATTCGGCAGCTGGATATAAGACTCGCGGCATACTCGGAACCTGCCGGTTGGGGGAAAATGCGAACAGGACGGCGGGTAATCCACCGGATTCACATCGACTTGTGGTGCCGCACCGTATTCCACAGGCGTAAAAGTTCAGGGGGGGATCTTAAACGCCCTCACGTTGATTCAACGTGACGGATGAAACGGGTCATCATACTGTTTGAGGAATAGTTCCGTGCTTATGGAAAGGAAAAGTAGCCCAAAAAATATTTCCGGTCAACAGATTCCGCTCACTTATTAACTCCAGGGATGAAAAAAACGCCATGGGAATTGGAACCGGCTCGTATTGAGGCTGTTTCGGCACTTCGCCGGTGCAAACCGCCGTTCTCCTTCATATTGATCCGCCCTCCGGGTTTTGCTCAATATATTGTGCGCGGCGTGGGTGCGGGAGAGTATTGGGGCCGGTCTCTTTCGTCAGTAAAAAAGAGTGAATTATCTGGAAAGCCGAGGTCGGTACAGCGGAGGTGGAACTGGGCCGCGAATCTTGTCCAATACAATTTGTTTGCACGCTTAGTTTTTGAAATTATGAAGGATATGTTCGATTTTCTTCTCCTTGCGGGAAGTCGGTTGAACCCATGCGGTTTCCACCCGGGGGGCCAAGGGGGTTTTGCATCCGGGTAATTATGCTTATTTATTATTAAGTAACTATTGAATGGATGATCCCGGAAAAAGAGCTGTCCGATGTTGAAAGGTTGTTCGGTTTCAAGGGTAGATGCATCACATCCTCCAGCGGGAATTCGGGAATCCGGCTTTAAAAACCGTCTTTAATTTCAAAAGGGAGGGCAGAGGATGGCCAAAAAAAAATCGATAGACGAAGTTTTCGAATGCATCAAACTGTGCACCGCCGAGAGTCAGAACTGTGAAGTACAGAAGGACGGCAGCGTGGTGTGCAAACCCGGTTACCGCAAATGCGTTGAAAACTGTCGGAAGGATTAGTTCTCGGATTCCGGGGCAAAAGGAGGGCTTATGACACGAAAAATCAGGAAAAAAGAGAGAAAATGCCTTATCGATTGCGTGGAAGAGAGCAGGCAGTGTGTCGAGGAGAAGGACGGGGAGAAAGCCGAAGCCTGTAAGGTCGATTATGCCAAATGCCTCGAATCATGCAAAATCAAACACCTGTAGTTCCGGCGGAACAGCGTCGCCGGTTGTTAAACACATAAAACAAGGAGGCGGGTGATGGCCGAGAAAGTCAAGGATAGAGGGGAAGAGTGCAGGGAGGTTTGTTACAACGAGAACTGGCTGGGCCTTGAGCAGGAGGTTGCGGACCCCGAGGCCGAGAAAAAATACAGGCATTGCATTAAGCAATGTGAGATAACACCGGGTTCCTGACCTTGACCGGGGATTATCCGGACAATCCCCTGAATGAAACCCGAAATTGACAAAAACCGGGCCGTGGAGATGAAATTGATCTGTTCTCCATGGCCCGGTTTTTTTGTGATATCGTCAATTCCATATCGGCGAATTGTACGTTGCGATATTTTTCAGGCGATTTTTTGAAACTGTGCGGATTTTACCTGTTTTGGGGGATATTTTCGTCATGGGAAAGATGTACGGCGATATGAAAAAAATCGTAACGAAAAAGCCGGTAAATGGATCGTTGAATTACATGCAAAACCGTCCATGGGTGGGGGGAGCGAGAGAACCGGGGAAGCGAATAATTGTCTCAAACGGCGGAACCGGTCGGGCTTTCCGCATCCTCTTTTTTGTGGCCCTTCCCGTTGTTTGAAGGTGATGATTCCGGAACGACATTTAGGGTTTCCATGGAGGCGCGGCGAATGGTTTTTTATAATTGGTATTAACGTCACACCAAAGCTTAACCGCCTTACCTCTATGTTTTACGGATGGGTGTCCATTGGATCGGTATTTGCGGTATACCATATTTCGGATATCAGATGCTCTGGGTACCGGCATGAAGCTCCGCTGAAACCGACGATGCTTTTACCCCGGAACATGGGGTGGGGGTATGCTCCAGAAAAATCAAAATCAATGGCGCCGATCCCACATTGTGGAACCGTGTTCCGTTTTCCACGGCTTCCGAAATAAATATTTTTCATATGGACCCGAAAACCCGAAAATCTCTCCGTCGCAATAATCCGTTTTCCCCGAAATCGCATAGATCGTAAGATATCAAACGGTTTACGATATCTGCGCGCGAAACGGCGATACCACGATGTGGGGTTTTTTGCGACAGTTTGGAAGGGGATTTGCGCAATATCTCAAAATAATCAAAAAGAGAATTGACATACCCCCTGTTCTCGAATTATAAGATCTGGTTAAAATCCCGACTAGTAGAGTCGGATTCGATTGTGTTCCGTTCCTTCGTATATAAGGTGGGGGGCAATCAACAGAAAGTTCGGCATGCTCATCAAGCAAATGCCCCTTCGGTTCTGGTTCGAAGCTGCACGCTCACGCTGCAGGAAGGGGTAGCATCACGGATAGTTATGGATGCCGGGAAGTTTCCGGTACAGTTGAAACGGTGTTGTTTCATTCTGTAATGGAGCTGCATTGTTTGAGACAAGGGGTGGGTGCACCCGGGTGAGGGTTTGTTTCAGTGGGGTCTGAAGCTTTTCCTTCCGGAGCGGGAGGTTCCTTTCGGGATATCTCTTTTTCTCCCCCTCGTTACTGGATGAACGTATTGCCGTGGTGGGCGTGTGACGGGGTTTCGCTCGGGAAATCGACTATGGAAATTGAAGTGCGGGGAACCATCACATGTATTCTTTTTAATTCCATAAAAAAGAGGGGTTGCAGGTTAAAGGATTGATAATTATGGGTAAGGAACGATCGCTGTCAAAATGGATTGGGGTATCCGCAATCGTCATTGCTGTCTCGGTATATGGTATTGCGGCTCAATGCTTGGAAAAAATTTCAAACGGTCCGGACAATATGCGTCCGGACATCGTCTCCATCGACAATCTGGGGATGTACGGAAAGCTGGAGAGACCGAAAGTTGACTTTCTCCACGACCTTCACACCAAGGCGCTGGCAAAAAAGGGCAAGGACTGCCTTGTCTGCCATGTCGAGGAAGAGGGTAAACTCACTCACAAGTTCAAGGGCACGGCAGGGGACAGCAAGAAGGAGATCATGGAGAACAGCCATGAGGCCTGCATCACCTGTCACAAGGAGACCACCGCCGCCAAGGAAAAGAGCGGTCCCGTGGAATGCGCCGAATGCCACGTCAAGAAAAAGGAGTATGTGTCGAGCCGCATGCCCGTTGGATTCGACAACTCTCTCCATGCCCGTCATGCCAAGGCCGAGAACAACAAGTGCGAGGCCTGCCATCACGATTACAACGAAAAAACCAAGAAGCTGGCCCACGTAAAGGGCGAAGAGGGCTCCTGCCGCTACTGTCACAAGACGGGCGTGGAAGAGTACCGAACCGTTACGCCCAAGTCCATGAAGGACGCTTCCCACCTCGCCTGCATCACCTGCCACCAGAAAAAGGTCGCGGAGAAGAAGGATGCGGGTCCCGTCGAGTGTGCCGGATGTCATGACGCCGGTTCGCAGAAGATGATCGCGAAACTCGACACCATTCCCAGGATGGAGCGCAACCAGCCCGACGCGACCATGATCAAGATCGGCAGCGACAAGAAGGAAGATGTGCGCGCGCCCCTGGTAGCCTTCGATCACAAGGCCCATGAGGGTTATAACGACAACTGCCGTGTATGCCACCACAAGAGCGTGGAATCCTGCAGCGCCTGTCACACCCTTGCCGGCGACAAGAAGGGCAACGGCGTGACCCTGGAAAAGGCCATGCACGACGTGACCGCCGGACAGAGCTGCGTCGGTTGTCACCAGACCAAGAAGAAGGCCCTCGAGTGCGCCGGATGCCACGACCAGATGGGCGCGAAATCCGCCAAGAGCGAAGCCTCCTGCAAGGTCTGCCACGTGAAGGAAGCCCCCGAGGGCATGCCCAAGGCCGATGCCGCCAAGGCAATGGCAGCCGAGCTGCTTTCCGCAAGAAAGCCCGCTCCCGCCGTTGAGGACAAGGATATCCCCGAGGTCGTTACGATCAAGGGCCTCGAGAAGAAGTACGAGAAGGTCGAGATGCCCCACCGCAAGATGGTGAAGACCCTCGCGGCCTCCATGGAAAAGAGCAAGATGGCGACCTATTTCCACACCGACTCCGCCACCCTCTGCCAGGGATGTCACCACAACGCACCCGCCGCCAAGAAGCCTTCCAACTGCGCGAGCTGCCACGGAAAGCCCTTTGACGAGCGCTACCCGGACAGGCCCGGCCTCTACGGCGCCTACCACCTCCAGTGCATGGGGTGTCACGACAGTATGGGATTGGAAAAACTGAACGGCTGCACCAGCTGCCATAAGGAAAAAAAATAGTTCATTAAGAGGTACTTTATGTCCATATCAAGAAGAAAATTTCTAGGCTGGATGGGTGCTGCCGGTGTGGGGTCCACGATCGGAAGTTCCGCAAACGCAGCCTCGAATCAACATTTCAAGGGCTACCCCGACAGCATGGGTGTCCTCCATGATACGGTGAGATGCGTTGGATGCAGGTCCTGTGAAGAGAGCTGCAATAAGGTTAACGAGCTCCCCGCACCTGAAAAACCCTTTAACGATCTTAAGGTTCTGAACGAGAAGAGGAGAACCACCGAGATCGCTTACACCATCGTGAACAAGGTGGACAACCCCTCCACCGGAAAGGGTCCTGTAACGATCAAGACCCAGTGCAACCACTGCCTGGAGCCCGCCTGTGCATCGGTCTGCTTCGTGAACGCCTTCAAGAAGACCCCCGAGGGGCCCGTTGTTTATGATGCATCCCTCTGCGTTGGATGCCGTTACTGCATGATCGCCTGCCCCTTTGACGTACCGGCCTACGAGTACGACGAGCCCCTTACCCCCCGGGTCATGAAATGCACCATGTGCGCTCCCAGGGTCAAGGAGGGCAAGCTGCCCGGATGCGTCGAGGTCTGTCCCACCGAGGCCCTCACCTTCGGCAAGCGCGAGGATCTGATCAAGATCGCCAGGGATCGTATTGAAAAGCATCCCGACAAGTATATCGATCACATCTACGGCGAGGACGAGATGGGCGGCACCAGCTGGCTCTACATCTCCGGAACGCCCTTTAACGAGATCGGGCTTCGCGAGGACCTCGGGGTTACCCCCGCTCCCGCGCTCACCAGCGGCGCCCTTGCCGTGGTTCCCATGGTGGTCGGCCTCTGGCCGGTATTCCTAACCGGAATGTACGCCATGACCAAGCGCAAGGAGAAGATTGCGGCGGACGAGAAGGCCGAGGCCGTTGCCGTTGCAATTGAGGAAACACAGGCCGAGGCGGCGGCAAAGCTCGCCGAATCCCTGGAAAAAGCCGAGAAGAACAAGGATGCGGCCATCGACAAGGCGGTTAAGAAGGCCCTTGAGGAAGCTGCAAAGAGTAAGGAGGAGGAAGCCTGATGTCCGAAGAGACCTTAAACAAACCATCACTCTATACCCCGTTCAACATCGTTGCGGGTATTATCGTGGTCGTGGGGCTGGTCCTGACCGTTATGCGGTTCTACCTTGGGCTCGGCAGCGTCACGAACCTTTCCCACTCCAACCCCTGGGGGATCTGGATCGGGTTTGACCTCATGTGCGGTGTTGCCCTTGCCGCCGGCGGATACGTCACCTCTTCCGCCGTTTACCTCTTCGGCATGAAGAAGTACCATGCCGCTGTCCGGCCCGCCATCCTCACCGGATTTCTGGGCTACTTCTTTGTTGTCATCGCCCTGCTTTACGATCTGGGCCGGCCCTACCGCCTGCCCTATCCCTTTATCATGGACCAGGGAACCACCTCGCTGCTCTTCGAAGTAGCCCTCTGCGTGGCCCTCTACGTGAACGTGCTCTTCCTCGAGTTCTGCCCCGCCGCCCTCGAGTGGCTCGGCCTCAAGAAGTACCGGGAGATCCTGATCAAGCTGACCCTGATCCTCACCATCTTCGGTGTTGTGCTCTCCACCCTGCACCAGTCTTCCCTGGGCGCCCTGTTCATGATCGCGCCCTCCAAACTGCATCCCCTCTGGTACTCTCCCTATATGGCCGTATACTTCTTTGTATCGTCCGTTGCGGCCGGGCTCTCCATGGTGATGTTCGAAGGCGCCCTCACCCACAAGGCCCTCCATCACAAGATGGACCAGGTTCACCTGGACGAGACAAGGGACCTTCCCTTTGCCTTCGGCAAGGCGGCCTCTCTGGTGCTGGCCGGTTACTTTGTGATCAAGGTCGTGGGCATCGCCGCCGGCAACCACTGGCACCTCCTTACCACCAAGTGGGGCCTCTGGTACCTTGTTGAGCTCCTGGGCTTTGTGGCGCTTCCCAGTTACCTCTACGCCATCGGCGTAAGGGACCGGAACAAGCTCCTGATCCAGATCACCGCCGGCATCACCGTTTTCGGTATCGTGCTGAACCGCCTGAACGTTTCCGTGATCGCCTTTAACTGGCATCTTCCTGCGGACGAGAGATACGTTCCCCACTGGATGGAGGTGGGTATCTCCATCTTCATCGTGACGCTGATCGTTCTGGCATTCCGGTTTATCACGACCCGCATGCCGATTCTGTACGAACACCCTGATTACAAGGATTCCCACTGATCGGTGGGGGGGAGAAAATAGCTATGGATCACAACGTATTTTACACACTTCAGGAATTTCTCTTACACTCCGAGTCCGTCACCTACATCGTGATGGCGATGTCCCTCGTGGGGATCGTGGGGTACTGGCTGTTCATTACGGCAAGGGACAATGATTAAAACCCTTCACCGGTAAAGCACGTTTTCAAGGCGATTCAAACCGGTTCCGGCTCCGCAAGGGGCCGGGCCGGCCGGTTTAAAAAAACCGAATCCCCGGCAAAAACGCTTACCGTGAAATAAGGAGACGATAAATGTACGAATTTGTAACCGGCCCCCTTGCATGGCTCTCGTTTACGATTTTCTTCGTGGGACTGATTGCCCATGTTGTCTGGTACGTCAGGGGCCTGGACTGGAAGATGGACAGGGTGACCTACGGCGTCAACACCAACTACGGTTGGCGCGGCGGCATCAGGTCCGTTGTTAAATGGCTCATTCCCTTCGGCACCCAGGGTTGGAAGACCAACCCCGGCTACACCGTGCCGGTTTTTGTATTTCACTTCGGCATCCTCTTCACGCCGATCTTTCTTATTGCCCACAACGTGCTCCTCAAGGAGCGCTTCGGCTTCAGCCTTCCCACCATTTCCGAAGGTTTCGCCGACTTCCTCACCGTGGCCGTGATCATCTCCGGGATCGCCCTGATCCTCCGGAGGATCGCCCTTCCCGAGGTGAGGTTCATGACAACGGCTTACGACTACCTGATGATCCTCCTCACCATGGCGCCGTTCGTCACCGGTTTTATTGCATTCCACCAGATTGGCGACCCCAAGTTCTGGCTGCTGGCCCATATCATCAGCGGCGAACTCATGCTGATCGCAATACCCCTTACCAAGCTCTCCCATTTCGTTCTCTTCTTCTGCTCGCGCATCCAGATCGGTTTCGATTACGGCATCAAGCGCGGCGGCATGAAGAGCAAGGGACTGCAATGGTAATTTATTAGATATAACCCAACATTCAGGATAATATAAAATGGCTGAAGGAAAATATTGTAATAGAACACCGGTAACAACGGAAGAGGGGATCAAGACGCTTCTGGACGATACCAGCGGAAACCAGTACTACAAGGAGATGGAGTCCCTGGACGTGGACGTTCCCAAGCTCCAGGCGACCCTGAAGGCGTCCCTCAAGTCCCGCCTCAAGACCTGGCTGAAGCTCTGCTTCCACTGCGGACTCTGCGCGGACAGCTGCTTCCTCTACCTTGCCAACGAAAAGAAACCCGATCAGGTGCCCTCCTACAAGATCCAGTCCACCCTGGGCGAGATCGTTCGCAAGAACGGCAAGGTGGACAATGAGTTCATGCGCAATGCCATGGATGTTGCATGGAGCAAGTGCACCTGCTGCAACCGCTGCGGCATGTACTGCCCCTTCGGCATCGACATGGGCGTCATGTTCGGTTACCTGCGCGGTATCCTCTACTCCCAGGGATTCGTGCCCTGGGAGCTCAAGATCGGCGCGGGCATGCACCGTGTTTACCAGGCGCAGATGGATGTGACCACCGAGGACTGGGTGGACACCTGCGAGTGGATGGCCGAGGAGAACGAGGACGACTGGCCCGGCCTTGAGATCCCCGTGGACAAGCCCGACGCGGACATCATGTACACCATCAACGCCCGCGAGGCAAAGCATTACCCCGAGGATCTGGCCGAGGCGGCCATCCTCTTCCATATCGCGGGAGAGAACTGGACCGTGCCCAGCGAGGGCTGGGAGGAGACCAGCCTGGCCATGTTCGCCGGGGACTGGGAGGCCTGCAAGATCCAGGTGGAGTCGGTATACGACGCCATGGAGCGCCTCAAGCCCAAGCGCATGGTGGTCACCGAGTGTGGCCATGCCTACCGCGCAACGGTCCTGGAAGGACCCTACTGGGCCGGTATCGAGAGCGGAAAGACCCCCGTTCCCAGCTTCCATTACGTGGAGTGGGTGGCCGAGGCCCTTCGTACCGGAAAGCTCAAGCTCGACCCCACCAAAAAGATCAAGGAGCTGGTTACCTATCAGGACTCCTGCAACTACATCCGTAACGCAGGCCTGGCCGAGGACGCCCGCTACATCATGAGCCAGATCGCCGAGAACTTCGTGGAGATGGCCCCCAACGGCGAGCACAACTTCTGCTGCGGCGGCGGCGGCGGCCTCAACGGCCTCGGACGCTATCGTAAGCAGCGTAACAAGGGCCTCGAGGTGAAGCGTGACCAGATTCTGGCCACCGGCGCCAAGCTCGTGATCGCGCCCTGCCACAACTGCTGGGACGCCATCAGGGATCTCGAGGAGGTGTTCGAGATCGGCATCCGCTGGTCGTTCCTCAAGCCCATCCTCCTCAAGATGGTGATCGTGCCCGATCACCTGAAGCCCCCCGAGGAGTAAGAGGCCGGGGCAGGGGAGCCGGACGGGGAATCCCTATTTTAAAACGAAGGATTCCCCCTTACGATACCGGTTCCCATGATTCATGCCCCGCCTGAGAAAGATGATCTCCGGTGGGGATCGGTCCAAGGATCGATCCCCGCCGGTCAACCCGGTTTGTTCGTTGCAAGCGAACCAAGGGCCGTTCCCCATGAAATATTCCCCACCGTAAAACAACCCGCCGATTCCCGGGACAGCCTGTCGTTAACGGTATTCGTTTATTCCCCAGCCTGAAAACGAAGGCGGCCTTCTTCGAGGGTGCCTGGAACGGCCAAGGGCCGTCGATTGGATTGTTTGCAGTCTCTCTGCGGATTGTTTGCGGTATCTCCGGGGTGGATCGGCAAGGATGATTGCACGGGACATGGTTCCTGATTGTTGTAAACCGGCTTGAGTCATAATTCAGGCAGGTTGTGTGGCCTTCGGATATTATGTGCCGAGCCCTCATAAGCCTGGAGAAAAAAATGAAACGGGTACGGTACAGGGTCGGCGCCAAGGCCCGTGTGAATGGAGCATGATGGTCCGTCGATGGAATTGCCGGAGAAGATCCAATGCCGGTGGGACGGGTTTTCGCGCCCCTTCATGTTAAGCGAGCGGGATTTGTGAAAACACGGCCGGTTGAAGGCCTGCCCGGAGCAACTTGATTTTCAGTTGCTGATGAACAGGGGCCGATTCGGATATTTCGGAACGGAACCCTCTGAAACGGTATACTTATTTGGGATGTCGATAAACGGGAGGAACGTGAGAATATTCATGAGATATTGCACGGGATCTTGTGTTCGGCATCGGAGTTTTCCTCATATATAGCGGTAAAACACCCGCTTGAGAATTTTTTACGAACACGGCAAAATTTTTTGCTTTATATTTTACCGGTTTACTGTATTAATAAAGTTAGACGACAATCAAATTAAAAAATTGCAGGCGAGTGAATGACATCCGCTTTCCCGGTTCGGGCGGCCAAGGGGCCCAGGGACCACAAGGAGGGCACAGATGGACACTGTTTTTCTCAACAAGAACGGTTCACTTATTGTAAACGGCAACACCGTTGAAGCGGATCCCCCCCTGAAGCTTCTCGGCAGCCAAATCCTGCTGGAGGACACCTGTACCCTGCGGAGCTACTTCCTCATGCTTTCGCGGTACCCCGTGTTCCGGCAGTTGAATCACTTCTCCCCCGCCCAGATGGAACAGTACAGGGAATCCCCGGACGAAGGGTGCCTCACGGACCTCTTCGATCACCTGGAATTCGGAAAAACCGTAGAGATGATCGGATACCCCGGTAAGCCGCGCATGGAGATCTATACCTCCCTTCGCGGAAAGAAGTCCGCGGAAATATCCGAGCTTGAAAGCAGCTACCTGGGAAACATTCTGGATATGCAGTTGGTTCTAGGGCGACTGAAGCACGTCGTCTTTGGAGACAAGGTCGATATTTTTGAATTCGAGACGGTGTACACCCTCTTCGAGTTCATGGATGGAATATCATGGGCGCTCAGCTTCCATGGCAAACCGATGCAGTGCGAAATAGGGAGGTAATGATATGTTTGGAAAGATTCTGCTGGCTACAACCGGTTCTCCTGCCTGCGATCATGCGGCCAACGTGGCGTTTGATTTGGCCGACAAGTATGATTCGGAGCTCACCGTGTTCCACTCCTACGGCATCCCCAGCAGGGGGTTCAGCCGGAGTGCGTTCGACGTGAGGAGCGGGGAGGAGGCGGAAGTCGATTCCACGTACGAGGAGTGGGTCAACGAGGAGCTCAAAAACACCTATACAAAACAGCTTGAAAAGGCAAAAAAATGCGAGCTCGCCAGCGTGGCGGGCGTTCCCTACACGGAGATCCTGAGAAAGGCCAGAAAGGCCGATGTGGACCTCATCGTCATGGGCGCACACTCCAGGGAGGAGGAAAAGGGCGCGGCCCGCCACAGAGCCTTTGCCGGCTCCACCCTGAGAAAGGTGGCAAAGAGGGCCCACTGCCCGGTCCTGATCATCAGCCGCCCCTGTACCACCTGCTTCTGGTACTTCAACAACATCGTGTTCGGCACCGATTTCTCCAAGGCCTCCTTTTCCGCCTTCCTCTTCGCCTACAAGGCGGCCAAGGCCATCGGCTGCAAGCTCTACCTCTTCCATGCCCTGGACCTCTCCTCCATGCCCGCCATCAAGATCGCCGGCCAGGACGAGATCGAGAAGAAGATCCAGGAGGCCCGGGACAAGATGGACCGGATCTACAAGGCCAAGATGGATTCCGACGGCTTTGACAACTACGAGATGGCCGTCTGGGAGGGGGTTCCCTACGTGGAGATCCTCAAGTATGCAAGGGAGAAGAGCGGCGACCTCATCGTCATGAGCCACCACGCAAGGGACATCGACCAGGAAGAGGCCGAACTGGGAAGCACCGTGGAACAGGTGGTGCTCCGGGCCTCCTGCCCGGTTGCCAGCGTGAACAAGGCCGACAAGGTTTCCTGACGCCGTAAGGCGCCGGGGTTGCACGGGGTTTCCGCCGATGGTTCACGGGCGGTGCTGAATCGGTTTGCAGGCTTGTCAGTTTTACATTTGCCTTGATCCGCGCGGAACCCCGGTTGGTGTTGTTTATACCCGGTAAAGAGGAGCGGGCGGCGGCGCGGTCGCTTCCCGCTCCATGAACCGGTGACTCGTTTTGCGGCCGAATATCGTGACCTTCGACGTTTTAAGCGGGGGTGAATGGTTCCGGTACAAAGCCGGGGAATGCGAAATAAATAATCTGAACATAATGGCGGCGGCTCGGGTTCCCGGCAAGTCGGTAAAGGGCGTTTGTTGTTCACAGCGCCAAGTTCCAATTGTTTGGTTTCCATTCCCTGGAATGCCGGCAATAATCCCATCAAGGAGTGGAAGCATGGGGGAGGTTCCAAAGGAAGGAAAGAAGGTTCTGATCGTCGACGATGAGATCGATATGAGGATTTTTCTGTCGACGCTTTTCAAGGTGAACGGTTATACGCCCGTTGCCGTGAGGGACGGGAAAGCCGGAATCGAAAAGGTCCGGGAGCAGGATTTCGATTTGATCATGCTGGATGTGATGATGCCGGGAGAGGGGGGGGCGGTCATGTACCGGCACCTTAAATCGGATGCGGAGCTGATGGATATTCCGGTTATCGTGCTTTCCGGAGTGGAGGAAAAATCTTTTCTGCACTACCTCAGAATGAGCAACCTCGGAAAGGAAAAAGCCCTTCCCGACCCCGATTACTATATGGAAAAACCACCCGACCCGGATCAATTGATCGAAAAAGCCAAGACCCTATTGAAGGATACCGGGGACGGCGTTTAGACCTGGATACCTGGAATCCCAATGAGCTCGACCATCCGTTCATAACGATTGGATGTTGTTGACCACGGTTTTCCCGGGAGTCGACATGGGGAGTCGGTTGATTCCCTGCATGGCGTGTAAGCGGTTTTGGGGAGGATTGCAGGCGCAAATTTAAAAATTCAATGGATTGAGAGAATAAGCGTGTAACGATCGGATGTGAGTTGAGTTAAAAAAACACCGTTTGCCGTCCGGCCTTCGTAAATATCATATTTTTAAAAAGAAGAAGATGGAACAGAAAATACTGCTGGTTGATGATGAGGAGGGTATCCGCACCGTTCTGGGCATATCCCTGGCCGACATGGGATACGAGGTGCTGAAGGCGGAGAACGGTGAAAGGGCCCTTGCCCTGTTCGAGGCCGAGTCCCCCCCCATCGTGATCACCGATATCAAGATGCCCGGTATCAGCGGAGTGGACCTTCTTGCTAAAATAAAGAAGCGCAGCCCCGATACCGAGGTGATCATGATCAGCGGTCACGGCGACATGGAACTGGCCATCGAGAGCCTCAAGAACGATGCCGTGGACTTCATCACCAAGCCCATCAACGACGATGCCCTCGAAATTGCCCTGAAGCGCGCCGAGGAGAAGATCTCCATGCGCAACCAGATCAGGGAACACACGGAAAACCTCGAAGCCCTGGTCAAGGAAAAATCCGAAAAACTGGTGGAGGCCGAACGCCTGGCCGCCGTGGGGCAGGCCGTTGAAGGGCTTTCCTCGGCGATCTGGGGGATTGCCGGAGATATCGATTCGGAGATCAAGTGCTTTAACGAGATGCCCTGTTTTGTTTCGGTTCACAACCGGGATCTGAGGGTGGTCACGGCAAACCGGCATTACACCGAGCAGCTTGGAAAGGGACCGGGAGACAGAAGCTGCGGCGTTTACGAAACAGGGGAAGCGAACCATACGGGCAACACGATGGAAACAGGGGGAGCGACGTGCGAGGCGGAAGGCCCCCGGGATTGTCCCGCAGCCGTCACCTTCAGGGAGGAGCGGGGACAGAGGCTCAAAAGGAGCGTGAACTATAACTCAGGCGGCCCCATTCCCGTGGTGGTCTACACCGCCCCCATAAGAAACAACAACGGGGAGATCGAACTGGTCCTGGAGATCTCGGCGGACATCGCCGAGGTGAAGCGCCTCCAGGAGGAACTCTCCGCCACGAGAAAGAGCTACCAGCAGCTCTTTGACGAGGTGCCCTGCTATATCACCGTCACCGATAGGGATCTGAACCTCACCGCCGTGAACCGCAGGTTCAAGGAGGATTTCGGTGGAGCCCTCGGTCACAAATGCTATTCCGTTTATAAGAGAAGGGGAGAGCCGTGCAGGGACTGCCCCACCCTCAAGACCTTTGCCGACGGAAAATCCCACCACGAGGAGAAAGTGGTGACGGCGGGAAACGGCGAACAGTACCACCTCCTGGTCTCCACGGCCCCTATCCGGAACAGTGCGGGCGAGGTCACCCAGGTGATGGAGATGAGCGCGAACATCACCGAGATCCGGCAGCTCCAGGACCAGCTGGTCTCCCTGGGCCTTTTGATCGGCTCCATCTCACACGGCATCAAGGGGCTTCTCACGGGTCTGGACGGCGGCATGTACATCCTGGGCTCGGGCTTTAAAAAGGGGAACACGGCCCAGCTCGAAGAGGGCTGGGAAACGGTGAAGCTCATGGTGGAGCGAATCCGGACCATGATCCTGGACATCCTCTACTATGCAAAGGAGCGGGAGCTGGAGTGGGAGAGCGTGGACCTCCTCTGCTTTGCCGCCGATATTGCAAGGACCGCCGAACTCAAGATCAAGGACCGCCCCATCGAGTTCGTGCGGGATTTCGACGACACCCTTGGAAAATTCAAGGTGGACCCTTCGGTGACCCGTTCCGCCCTGATCAACATCCTGGACAACGCCCTGGACGCCTGCGTTGCCGACACATCAAAAACATCCCACAGCATTACCTTTTCCGTTCGCCAGGAGGGCGGCGACACCCTCTTCGAGGTGGCGGACGACGGCATCGGCATGGACCCCGAGACCCGGGACTCCATTTTCACCCTCTTCTATTCCTCCAAGGGCAAAAAGGGCACCGGTCTGGGGCTCTTTATCTCCCACAAGATTATCCGGCAGCACGGCGGGGATATCGAGGTCTCTTCCGAAAAAGGGGAGGGAACCCGCTTTCGTATCCGGATTCCCGGTGTGCCGGCTTCATGATTATTGATTTGCCTCGGGTCACCGCATCTTTTTCAGTTCCTTGTACGATGAGTGAACCTTTCCCTGTTCTCATGGAATCGAATCCTGGGTTAAGTGGGTATCATCTTTGGATAACGGATGATACCCACGGATAATCAGCCTTTTGTCGGAATGTTCCGGCTTTGGGATTCCTTGCGCTTTTCGGACAACCGGGTTTCCCTTCTTGCCTTTGCCTCCCTGTGCCTTCTGTGATCATCCTCGGTGACCAGCTTCAGGGGCGGGACCTTGTAAGGTTTGTGGTTTTCGTCCAATGCAACGAATGTCAGGTACGCGGATGCAAGATGAACCTTTTTGCCGGTGAGCAGATCCTCGGCATCCACCCTCGCGCCGATCTCCATGGATGTGTTGCCCACCATGTTCACGGCGGCCTTCACGGTGATAAGGTTTCCGATAAAGGAGGGCTTGTAAAAATCGAGCCGGTCGATGGAGGCCGTCACGCAGATCTTACGGGTGTGACGGACCGCCGCGACGCCGGCGGCATTGTCGATCTCCTTCATGATAACACCGCCGTGGACAATTCCGGCGGGGTTTGCGTCCTCGGGCAGCATGACCCTCGATATAACGACACAGCTGTCTTCCGTGCATCTTACAGGCATGATTCGTGACTCCGTTTTTTTTGCCGAGGGGCATGAATTGAGTAGCTACACGCTTCCCCGGTCATTTATTTTTCCCGATTCCCGATTCCCGATTCCCGATTCCCGATTCCCGATTCCCGATTCCCGGTTGAGGGACCGTCCCGTTTTCAGGAGAGCAAAGGTTCCATATAACCGAAAATGGAAAGTGCGCTGTCGTGGGGCTTTGCGTTTTCAAGATCGGAGATCTTTTCGATGTTGTCCCTAATCTCCTCCACGCTGATGGGGCGCTTGGCGTCCCCCAGGCAGACGCCGTCTCCCGAGACAACCGCCGAGCGGCCGTACCAGCCAGCGCCCATGGCAAAGATGTTTCCGGTAACGCTGTTCTCCTCCGAGCAGAGATAGAGCACCATGGGTTCGTTGAAGCGCGGATTCATCTTCTCCTCGAATTCGGGAGGGAAAATATCCGAGGTCATCCTGGACCATGCGGTGGGCGCGATGGTGTTGACCTTGATGTTGTATTTCGAGACCTCCTGTTTCAGGGAGTTCATGATGCCGATCAGGCCCATTTTGGCGGCGCCGTAGTTGGTCTGGCCGAAGTTGCCGTAGAGCCCCGATACGGACGCCGTGAACACAACCCTGCCGTAGTTGTTCTCCTTCATGACCTTCACCGCCGGCTGGGTCACGCAAAAGGCCCCCTTCAGATGAACGCCGATAACCGTGTCCCACTCCTCCTCGCTCATCTTGAGGAAGGACTTGTCCCTGAGGATACCGGCGTTGTTGATCAGGATATCCACCTTGCCGTATGCATCGAGGGCGGTCTGGACGATGTTTTTTCCGCCCGCCATGGTGGCAACGGAATCGTGGTTCGCAACGGCCGTGCCCCCAGCGGCGGTGATCTCCTCGACCACCTTGTCGGCGGCCGAAGGGTCCGACCCGGCCCCGTCCCTTGCACCTCCCAGATCGTTGACAACCACCTTCGCGCCCCGTGCGGCAAGCTCGAGCGCATAGGTTCTGCCGATTCCCTGCCCCGCGCCGGTAACAATGGCGACCCTGCCGTCGTAATTGATTTTATCCATTTTCAGCTCCCTGGGTTGCCCCTTCCAGAAAGAGAGGGGCTGTCTAAGATCGGTATCAACAATTCCAAATATTTAGTCATTATGCTCTATGATCATCGAGTAATTGTGTCAACCCATTCCTGAGCGGGGATACCCGGACTCAAGAGAACCCGGTGGAAACAGGGGAGTCGCGACAGACGGGACGCCCTTCCGCTCCGCGGTTGAGGAGCCTTCCGGCAAACACCGCACAAGGGGGGCTTCAGCGCCCGTTACGACTTCCAGCCATGCGCGTGACAGTTTATCGACATGGAAAAGGGATCAATACTTAATGGTTGGAGAGTTATTAACAATGATTCGGGTAAGCGGTACAGGAGTATCGTCAACGACTCGATACAATTTTCAGCCCAGGCGCGTGGTATATTTATCAACAACAAAAATCTATGAATACCCAATGGTTGGCGAGTTGTTAACAATGGCTCGCAATTGAACTCCCCTCATCGGTGGGTTGCCGAATCCTGTTCCTTGTCCTTCAGTAGATCGAACATAATCCTGGCAAATTCGTCGAATTTCGCCTTGTCCGTCAGCAACTGCGTCGACTGGTTCGAACTCGCCTCGTTATGGTCCAGCACGGCATTTTCCAGCTCCGTGTGGAAGTCGCCCAGCATGGCCTGTTCCCGGGAGTTGTTGGCGATCTGCATCATCACGTTTTCATTCTCGCTGATCTTGCCCCGGATGCCGAGGGCATAGCTCAACAGGTCCTGGTCGGTGAGATTGTCGGTGATAAAGATCTCGTTCAGCCGTTTGATGATCCGGGACAGAAACTCCTCCTTCACATCCTTGGCCTTGCCGCCGCCGTACCCGTCGCCGGCGGGCGGCAGATCGGGTGAGCCCCCGTCCTGAAGCTTCAGGCTCTGGCGGCGAACCTCCGAGAGCCTGTAATGGCTGAGCACCACGTTGTCCAGGTCGATCTCGTCCTCCCCCAGGATGGATTCCCGCAGCATGGGGCGCAGGCCCCGGGCATACATGCTGAGCTTTTCCAGGTCCCTGTCGTCGTAATCCACGATCTGGGACATGAACTCGTAAAAGCGCACAAAGGTCCCCAGGTCCTTTTTAAAGATCTCCAGGGCATCCTTCTCCTTCTTGCAGTCCTTGAAGCTGTTTTCCGCGTTGGCGATCAATACGCTGTCGGCGCTTTTCTTGCTGCGCTCGAATATCTCTTTTGCCTGTCGGTAAGCCTCCAGCGCCGATTTGTACCGGCTCTTCCAGCGCTCCACTGCGGGCTTGCAGATATTGGCGAGGGCCGCGTTGCTCTTGCTGTTCTGAAAGAACGCCTCGCAGAATTGGTCCACCTCCCGCCAGAGGAAAATGCCGGATGCGCGCAGCTTTTCGAAGAGGTCGAATATCTGGTCGGGGTTGGATACATCCGCCAGTTTCGCGGTCCGGTAATAGGGCTGGAAGGATTTCAGAATGTCGTCGGGCTCGTTAAAGAAATCCAGCACGAAGGTTCCGCTCTCGGCCTTGGTGGGACAGGTGCGGTTCAGGCGGGACAGGGTCTGCACGCATTCCACGCCCCCGAGCTTCTTGTCCACGTACATGGCGCAGAGCTTGGGCTGGTCAAAGCCGGTCTGGAACTTGTTGGCCACGATCATCACCTGATAATCGTCGGAATCAAAGGCCTTGGACATGTCCCGCCCCTTGAGGTTCGGGTTCATGCCGGTCTCGGTGAACTTCTCCCCCGCGATCTCCGCCGAATCGGGATCACTCTCGTCAAACACCACCTCGCCGGAAAACGCCACCATGGCGTGAAGCTTTTTGTAGCCCTTCTCGGCAATATACTTGTCGAACCCCTGCTTGTATCGAACCGCCTCCTTGCGGGAGCCGGTCACCACCATGGCCTTTGCCTGCCCCCCCAGAAAGCCCATCACGTTTTCCCTGAAATGCTCCACCACCACCCGCACCTTCTGGGAGATGTTGTAATCGTGCAAACGGACCCACTGCCCCAGCTTCACCCTGGCCTTCCTGGTCTCCACCTCCCGGTCGCTTCCCTCCACCGCGAGGGCAAGGTTGTAGGCCACCTTGTAGTTCGTGTAATTTTTCAGCACATCCAGGATAAACCCCTCCTCGATGGCCTGCCGCATGCTGTACACATGCCATGCAACGGGCCTGTTCCTCTTGGAAGGCGCGGCATGGGGATCGGGCAGGCGGCCGAAGAGCTCCAGGGTCTTGGCCTTGGGGGTCGCGGTAAAGGCAAAATAGCTGAGGTTCCCGGAGGCCCGGCGCGAGGCAACCGCCGCATCCAGAATATCGTCCGTGGAAAGCTCCCCCTCGTCCCCCTCCGAGGCATCGATCATCAGCACCTCCTTGAGCTTGCGCGCCGTGGCCCCGGTCTGGGAGGAGTGGGCCTCGTCCGCGATCACCGCGTAACGCCGCTCCTTCAGGGCAACGTCGTCCTCGATGGCCTTGAGCACGAAGGGAAAGGTCTGGATGGTCACGATGATAATGGGCTGGGAGGCGGCAAGGGCGGCGGCCAGCTTTTCCGACTTGGAGCCGGTTCCCACCTTCTTGGTGATGCGCCCCACCACCCCGTCCGCGTGTTCGAACTGGTAGATGGTGTCCTGCAACTGATTGTCCAGCACGGTCCTGTCCGTGACGATGATCACCGAATCAAAACACTTCCTCCCCTCCCCGTCATGGAGGGAGGAGAGCTGGTGGGCCGTCCAGCCGATGGAGTTGGACTTGCCCGAGCCCGCGCTGTGCTGGATCAGGTACCTGTGCCCCGGCCCCTCCTCGCGCGCCGCCCCGATGAGTTTGGTCACCACGTCCCACTGGTGGTAACGGGGGAAGATCAGCGTCTCCTTCCTGTACTTGCGCCCCTCCCAGTCCTCCTTCTCCTTGATCTCCAGGTGAACGAACCGGGCAAGGATATTCAGCAGGTTGTCCGGCAGGAGCACCTCGTTCCACAGGTAATCCGTTGCATAGCGGCTCTTGTCCTCCGGGGCGTCGTTACCGGCGCCCCCGTCACTCATACCCCTGTTGAACGGCAGAAAGAACGTTTCCGCCCCCTCCAGCCGGGTGGCCATGAACACCTCGTACTGGCTCACCGCGAAATGCACCAGCGCGCCGCGCTTGAAGGTGAGCAGGGGCTCCGGTTTCCGCGTGTCGGGATCAACGGGCAGGCGGGTGGTCTTATACTGCTTGACGGCGTTTTCCACGGACTGCTTGAACTCCGACTTCAGCTCCATGGTGGCCACCGGCAGGCCGTTCACAAAGAGCACCAGATCGATGCGCCACTTCCTGGCCTTCAAGCCGGTTGCGGCAAGCTCCTCCTCCGTTGCCCACGGGCTGTACACCAGCTCCGGCACCACCCGCAGGCGGTTTTTCTCGTACCGGGCCAGGGTGTCCGGGTTCAGGTCGTGTTCCGGCTTGAACTGGCAGAGCGTAAAGCGGGTTCCCCTGTCACGGATCTCATGACGCAACACCCCCAGGGTGCCGAAGGTGCGGAGCTCCTTGTTGTCGGCATTGGGATCGGCCTTGTTCAGTTGGGCGGCAACACGGGCCAGAAACTCTTTTTCGGGATCGGTGGGGTACAGCTTGCGGAATTTTTGCCACTGGTATTTCTGGGTTGCCTTTACAAATCCAAGCAGGTCCTCTTCGTACAGGGCCAGCTCGCGGTTGTAGTTTGCCGATTCGCCGAGCTGCCAGCCGCCCGCGATCATCTGGTTCATGATATCGTTTTGGAATACGGTTTCCTTGGTGTTGTCATACATGCCGGGTCTCTTTTTTGCCTTGAAAATATTGATTATTTCAACTGGTTTGACTTGTTTTCCAATCTGCGTTTTGCGTTTATAATAGCCTGATGAAGCCGTTCTTCCAATATCTCTTTAGGTGGCAGTGTCGTGAGGTATTCGGCAACGTGAATTCCGGCACTGTCTAACTCAAGTAATTCGATTTGCTCTTGTTTTTTTCCGGCGCACAAAATAATTCCCAACGGAGGATTCTCGTCCGGTTCTTGTTCGTGCTTTGCCAGCCAGCGCAGGTACAGTTCCATTTGTCCTTTGAACTCAGCTTTAAAACGGCCTACTTTCAGGTCAATGGCGATCAGTCGCTTTAGTTTGCGATTGTAAAACAAGAGGTCGATATAAAAATCGTCGTTATCGATTTGTATGCGGTATTGGCGTGCGATAAATGTAAATCCGGTGCCCAACTCCAATAAAAATTGTTGTAACTCCCTTAAAATGGCATCTTCCAGATCCTTCTCCAGATAGCTGTCGTTTAGCTCAAGAAAGTCGAGTATATAAGGATCTTTAAGTGTCAAATTCTGATTGACTTGTCCGGAATCCCTGAGTAACTGTAATTCCCGGCTGATCGTCAGGTCCGGCTTTTTGGAAATGGCCGTACGCTCATATAATTGGGCATCTATACGATCCGACAAGGTTCGGGTAGACCACCGTTCATGAATCGCCATTGTGAGGTAAAACTCTAACTTTAATGGAGATTCTTGGTAAATAAGGATCTTGAAATGGCTCCAGCTCAATTGTCTCCGCAGTGTGGAGACAATTTCGGAATCGGGAAAAGTTTCTGCAAAGCGGAGACAGTGATGCAGTTGCTTTTTGCTCCACCCTTTACCAAACGTTGTGGTCAAATCACGGGCGAGATTTTCAATAATCTGTTTTCCGTAACTTGCTCTTTCGCCATTCAGGACTTCGTTGGAAATTCGTTTTCCCACTTGCCAGTATAGGAAAGTTAACTCCGCATTTACAGTGGCGGCAGTACGCTGTTTTGCAGACTGAATCAGTTGTTTGACTTCAGTAAAAAGTGCCTTGTCGTCGGGTGGGAGGTGACTCATGCTGCACCTTCCTTGTGTATTTGGTTTTGTTCCGGGGGGTGCCAGTTGCGGACGTCAATTTTGCCGGTAACTGCTGCTGATATTAGAGCTGTGCGGCGCTCCCCCAGAAGCGCTATTTGTTGCTCAACTTTCAACTCGAGAAAGTCGTATTTTGCTTTTTGCTCATCCAGATATTTTGAAATTTCTTTTTGCTCTGCATATGGTGGGAATGAAAAACGATACTGGCGGAAAGCTTCAGCCGGCAGGTGGGCAATCGTTGTTTTTCCTGCGCCACTAATAAAGCGTTCTTGATGTACAGCATCAAATAATAAGTAAAACATGAAGCGAGTATGGTCTTTCAGAAAGTTTAAAGGTCTTAGCCGGTGAAGTGCCTTTTGGTAATAACAGGTTTCATTATTGTCCCAAATGGCACACCTTCCAATTTCACCGCCCTCGCAAACTAAGAGGTCTCCTTTAAGGACCGAATACCTCTCCCGCTCCTCTGGGCGGAAATCCATTTTAGGGAGATTCTTATCGTTAATACTGTCCCATTGGACATCAGTATTCCTAAGGTATGACTCCAAGTGATTACCAGTAATCTTTTTGTCATCGAGCATTTTACCAAGAAGAACTTCATACCTATACGCCAACTTGGCTATAGCCCAATGTTCCGGAACCTCCCCCAACCACTCAACACCCGAGTCACGCATGGTAGCATCGGGATTTAAACCTTTGGTAACGGCATGGCTGATCACTGCCTGCCGTTTTTCTTTCAGCAGTTTGATGAGTTGTTGTTGTTTTTCGATCAGGATATCGATTTTGGCGGTTTCGTGGTCGAGGAAATTGGCGATTTTTAATTGTTCGCCATGTGAAGGAAATGGAATAGGAAAATTTTTAATGTTTGCAGGCGATATGTGGGGTATCGCAGGGTCAGTTTTTACAAGTGTAGTCCATGTCCTAAACAACTTGCTCCCAATGAGGTAGGCGAGATATCGATAGTCTAACTCATTGTCGGTACGCAGCCTTGCGACTCGTTGGACTAAGAGTAAAGGTAGGTCAGTGTCAGAAATGATCGCGTAATTTTTTCCAACTTTAGAGCCATCCATTCCAATTAAAATGTCTTTTTTTTTTAATAGGTATTGCGCTAAATAGTTTGTAACTTCAGGCCAATAACGGGTTTTTTCTCCCCAGCGTAGGCGGCCTTCAGTTACATTGTCTCCTCGAACGAGTCTCACACCTTTAACGAATGAGAATTGTTCACTTTTAAAGGCAAACCCAGTGATGAAATCTACATGGTGTCCAACTCGCTTTAAGTGCCAAGACTCAGGTATTTTTCCAATCCACTCAATGTTTGTTTCTTTATAAACCTGGTATTTTGAAAATTTCACACATGCACCTCCAGAAGAAGTCGCATAATTACAGCACTTACCTTATCCAGATCCGCATCGATCTCGGCCAGATCCCTCGGTGGTTGATAAACATAAAAATACCGATTAAACGAAATCTCATACCCCACGATACCGACCTCCTGATCCTTTGCATCCTTTTTCCCGGCATCAATCCAGGCCTCCGGCACATGGGACAGAACCTCCCTGGCAAAATAGGCTTCGTTTATTTCGTTAACCGTTCTGGAAGGATCAAGGGGAACGTTTTCATTATCACGCAGATCCCCATCAGGTTTATATTCAACGATCTTGCCGTCAACTTCGAACAAACCGTAAACAGGATCGGCCGTACCCTTTTTATGCACCTTCTTTATGACCTTTTCGGCATCCGGGTTTTTCCAACTGACCGCTGCGGTAATTTGCTTTTTCTCCTTGGCATCCAGCTTGACGCCGGTGGCCTTGATTGCGCCGGCATACCCGTTCATATCGTCATATTGCTCCGTGCCCACGGCCTCCTGGAGTTGTTTGGCTTTAAGCATCATCTGTTTCTGGCATACCCAGGTTTTTCCGTCGAGCAGGGTTTTAATCTGTTTTTCCTTTAGCCCGCTGAAATGCTTTTTGATATGGGCTCGAATATCCTTTTCGTGCTCGCTTAGATTGCCGTAGAGCTCGCAGCCCTCATCATCGGACCAGCCTTGCCCGTATTCCGCATACACCCATTTCATTGCCGCGTTCAGCGGTTTGGGGGCAAAGCGCAGTTCCGCTATCCGCTCATCGCTGAACTGATAGGATTCCCGAAGGGGGCGCTCGATGGTGATACGGCGGTATCCGAACTCATATGAGTTGAAAATTTTGCCGGCAAAGGTTTTGGGTACTTCCGTTACCGGGTTTTCAGATTGGCGACCGCGATTGCTCTTTGGCTCCACCGGTTTGTCCAGCTTGCAGGCATCGATTACCTCGAAATTGCCGAACGCCCTGGTGATAAAGGCAATGTCGTCGTCGTCCATCACATTGCGCTTGGAGCCCAGGGACTTGCGCATCTTGCCGCAGAGGTTGACCCCGTTGATCAGCTGCACCTTGCCCTTGCGCTCCCCGGTTTTTTTATTGGAGAGCACCCAGACATAGGTGGAGATGCCGGTGTTGTAGAACATATCGGTGGGCAGGGCGACAATGGCTTCCAAGAGATCGGATTCCAGGATATAGCGGCGGATCTCCGACTCACCGGAGCCCGCGCCGCCCGTGAAGAGCGGGGAGCCGTTGAGGATGATGCCGATACGGGCGCCCCCCTTTGCCGAGTCCCGCAGCTTGCTGATCAGGTGCATGAGAAAGAGCAGGGAGCCGTCGGAAACCCTGGGCAGGCCCGGCCCGAAGCGGCCGTCAAACCCCTTGACGGTGTTTTCATCCTTTATGATCTGCTCAACCTTCTTCCAGTCCACGCCAAAGGGGGGATTGGAGAGCATATAGTCGAAGGCCTCGGTTTGGAGCTGGTCGTTCGATAGGGTGTTGCCCAGCTTGATATTGCCCACCTCCTGCCCCTTGATGAGCATATCCGCCTTGCAGATGGCGTAACTTTCGGGGTTCAGCTCCTGGCCGTAGGGCACCATCTTCGCCTGGGGGTTCAGCTCGTGCACATACTCCATGCCCGAGGAGAGGAAGCCGCCGGTGCCCGCCGTGGGATCGTAGAGGGTGCGGATGATGCCGGGTTTGGTCAGGGCCTCGTCGTCCTCCATGAATACCAGGGAGGTGGTGAGGCGCACGATATCGCGGGGGGTAAAATGCTCTCCCGCAGTTTCGTTGGAACTTTCCGCGAAACGGCGGATCAGCTCCTCGAACACCAGCCCCATCTCGTGGTTGGAAACGGCCTCGGGGCTCAGGTCGGTTTGCCTGACCCTCTCGACAATCCTGTAAAGCAGGTTGGCCGCGTTGAGCTCGCTGATAAACTCGTCGAATTTGAAATACTCGAATATCTCCCGGGCATCCCTTTAAAAACCCTGGATATAGGATTCCAGGTCGTCCTTTATGCCGGTATTGCTCAGTGTCGAGAGATTCAGTTTGGAGATGTTGTAAAAAGACAGGTTGTTCGTGGCGCGCAGCACCATCTTCTCTTCGAACTCTTCGGGCAGGTTCTGCTTCCGAACCTCTTCATATTTGGAAAGAACGGCCTCCTTGCTCTCTTCCAGTACACATTCGAGGCGGCGCAACAGGGTGAAGGGCAGGATTATCCGGCCGTATTGGCTCTGCTTGAAGTCGCCGCGCAGAAGATCGGCAAGGGACCAGATATAGGCGGCCAGATTGTTGGTGGCTTGGGTCATTTTTTAACGTTTCCAATAAGTATCTGTAAAATTGTTCGAGGTGTTTTCCGTGCGCATATATGCCTTTCCGGGCGACGGCGCGCGGAGAAATCATCAACGGCCCCGGTACGATATCACTATGGGCTTTGACAGGTTATTAACATTATATGTTGTTGAATACCATCTATTTGGATCATTATTAACAAGCGGGAAGCGGTATGGGAGCCTGTTCTTTTACGGGGAGGGGGCGATGCCTGAAAACGTTGAAAATACAGGTGCCGGTGAATTGCGGTCCGGGTTGGTGATGCCCGGTGGGATTTGGCGACAACGGGCTTGTGGTCAGTGATTTTCCGGGCTTTCCCAGTGCCATGTCGTTGAGCATTGCCGTGGAAAACGCCGGGAGAATCTTCCAAAATATCTCCAAAGCTATCGACCATTGAAGATTACACCAGGGCAGTGGATTACAAACTCAAAATCAGCTTTGAGCCCCAGGCCCAAAATCACATCGCAAAATCATTCCATTGTACGGCATAATGGATGCGGTCCCTCCACGTTAATCGGCGTTGCCGCATATTCCCCGGGACTTGATTGCGTTGCGGAAGAAGGGTATGGTACCCCTTTTTTCCAGAGAGGCGGCGTCCAGGGGAATTTGCCCGATCGTCTTTACATATTTTATTATCGAGGAGCCCTTCGTGACCCAATCCGATTTTGCATCACTTCCCATTAAACCCGCCATGCTCGAGAACCTTGCAACCCTCGGCTATGAGCGGATGACCCCCATCCAGGCCGGGAGCCTGCCCCATATTCTTCAGGGAAAGGATGTGATCGCCAAGGCAAAGACCGGCAGCGGGAAAACAGCCGCCTTCGGCATCGGCCTCTTGACCCGGCTACAGGTCCCCACCTACAGGGTGCAGGGACTGGTGCTCTGCCCCACCCGCGAGCTGGCCGATCAGGTGGGCAAGGAGCTGCGGCGACTGGCCCGTTTCACCCACAACATCAAGGTGCTGACCCTCTGCGGCGGCGTGCCCTTCGGACCCCAGCTCGGCTCCCTTGCCCACGGCGCGCATATCGTGGTGGGAACCCCCGGCCGTATTCTGGAGCACCTGAGGAAGGGCAGCCTCCGCTTGAATTACCTCCGGGTGCTGGTGCTGGACGAGGCGGACCGCATGCTGGATATGGGGTTTCAGGACGATATGGCGGAGGTGATCGAGAACACGCCGGATCGGCGGCAGACCCTCCTGTTTTCGGCCACCTATGCCGATTCCATCCGGACGGTGAGCCGAAAATTTCAGTACAAGCCCCTTGAGGTGAGCGTGGAATCGGTCCACGACAACACCCGGATCGAACAGGTGTTCTACGAGGTGGACAGGGAAGGGCGGCAGGAGGCCCTTGCCCGCATTCTGGCCCATTACCGCCCCGAATCGGCCCTGATCTTCTGCAACACGAAAAAGGAGTGCCGGGATGTGGCGTATGATCTCGCGTATCGGGGATTTTCCGCGCTGGCCCTCCACGGGGACCTGGAGCAGCGGGAAAGGGACGGGGTCATGGTCCGCTTTGCCAACAGGAGCTGTCCCGTGCTCGTTGCAACGGACGTTGCCGCCCGGGGGCTCGACATCAAGGAGCTCGGGGCGGTGGTGAATTATGAGCTCTCCCGTGATCCGGAGGTCCATATCCACCGCATCGGCCGGACAGGGCGTGCCGGACAAAAGGGGGTTGCGCTGAGCCTGTTCACCCCGGATGAGGCGTTCCGGGTAAAGGCCGTGGAGCGTTTTTTCCATGAGCCTGTAAAGCGGGAATCCATGGGCGCATTACCGGCCGTTTCAGGTGAGTTGCCCCAATCCGCCATGGTAACGCTGTGCATCGACGGCGGGCGCAAGAACAAGCTGAGGCCCGGGGATGTCCTGGGGGCGCTCACCGGCGCGGCAGGCATTCCTGGCGGAGAGGTGGGCAAGATCGATATATCCGATCTCCGGGCCTACGTGGCGGTTGGCAGGCCCTTTGCCGAAAAGGCCCTGATCCGTCTGCAAAATGGGGAGATCAAGGGGCGACGTTTCAGGGTGCGCATTTTCGAATAAAATCGATTTTATCGGTCGGCTTCTAATGGGGCGCAAACAGGAGTTCCGGCTCGATTGTGACGCTCCTTTCATGGTCGCCCAAAAGGACCGAACCTTCCTGAATCGAACAGTGCAGATCCATGGATCTTTGGGCCAGTTCCGCCATCTCCCCCGTGGCGCTTTCGGAGATGTTCATAACCCGGAGGTTTTCAAACCGGGCCAGTTTCCCGGCATTTTTCTCCCACCAAAGATCTGCGCCCCGCCCCCCGTAGGTATACAGGCAGACCTGTTCGGACTTTGCGCACGCCTTCCGCAGGCGTTTTTCCTGGGGGAGGCCCAATTCGATCCACTGAACGATCTCATCCGTGCGGCTTTTGCGCCAGATCTCGGGTTCGTCATCGGCGGAGAGTCCCTTGGTAAAGTTCAGGTCTTCATGGGCATTCAGGGCAAATGCCAGGATGCGCACCATCAGCCGCTCGTCGGTTTCAGAGGGGTGGCGGGCGATGGTGAGGTTCAGATCGTCGTAGTAACCGCGATCCATATCGGCAATCTGCAACTTCGCTTTATAAATGGTAGCTTTCAGGGCCATGGGAGTCTTTCACCGGTTGGGGTTTTATGAAAAAGAGTGGACGTTGGTATAATCGTTCCGAGTAACGCCCCGCCGGTATTCACCGGAGCGGGCGAAGGAAGCTCTATCACATCACCGGTTCCCCGCATAGCATATTCCGTCGTGCAAACTCACTATCAATACTCCTCCTCGAACAGGGGGCACCCACAGGAACTCCTGCCGCTTGTTTCGCACCCGCACCAGGCCGTCAAACCCCGGCTTCTTCTCCTTCAGGGGCTTGGTCACGATCGGCCATTCATGGCCGCCTCACCAATATTAATATCCTTAATCACATGGGTATATGGAGGCTGCATGCATCCCGGCGAAATCAAGCCGGCCGACGACATGATCAAGCACGAATTTTCACTGTTGATGAATAATCACAGTCCGAAGGTGGTATGTGATAACCGGTGGTTGCGGGGACAACTGGAGGCTTTTAAGAAATGGCTTTGGTCTTGATAAAGTGATTTTCGATTTTGAGAATGTTTACTAAAGTAAATGGGGGGGAGAGTGCTTTTATTTGAAGTTTTCGATCCGTTTATAAACAACGGGGCAAACCCAAAAGAGGTTTAGCGCTCGGTAACCCACTCTTTTTCAAAGTTGATTCCCATCTTGCCGGCAATGACCGTGTTGACCCTGGTATCGAAGGCCGCGACGGTGGGTTTTGTCCACTCTCCGTTGAGGATGTCCACAACCATCTCGCCGGCTTTCTTGCCCATCTCTTCGTAGTCTATTTCCAGGGAGACGACGGCGCCTTCCCGCTGAAACTGGGGAACCGTGGTCAGGATGGGTACCCGGTTCTGGAACGACAGCCTGTACAGGTAGTTGCGCATTTCAGGGTAATAGACCCCGATATCCGGAATGACCCAGAAGGCATCGATCCCCTCCTTGAAAACATCCGTAATGGCCGGGACCGAATCCTTGAGGTGCGGTGCCTCAATTTTAACCAGCTCGATCCCCTTGAATCTTTTTGCCGCATCGATGACGGGGCTGGATAATGTTGAATACACGATCCCCAGTCGTTTGATGGAGGGGATTACCTTCTGAAAGTGTTTTATCTGTTCAACCGCCGGAATACCCGTGGATATACCGGTGATGTTTTTCCTGCCGTCGTAGGGGGCAGTGTTTTCCACTCCGATGTAAAAAATGGGGATCGTCGCCTGATCGGCCTTTTCCAGGGCTTCGGGGCCGAGGGCGAGAACGAGCCTGGGTTTTGCCCTTTTAATCTTCACCACCACGTTTGCCCGGCTAAGTCCCCTGGAATGGAGGATTACCGATTTTACCGGAAGAGAATCGTAGAAAACTTTCAGGACATCGTCGTACCTGTTGTTTTCCCTTACGATCAGAAGATCCTGGGCAAAAGCGGGTGAACCGAACAGCAGTAGACAGAAGACTATAAAGAGCTTTTTCATGGTGGCCTCTATACTGATGTTTAGCAGCAAAATGACAATTGGAGAGAAGTCACTCTCCCTCCCCCCTCTCATAACCTCGGGGGGGGGAGAAGTAAAATTAAAATGCTCGGCGGGGGTTACGTAAGAGGGACGTATGGACCCCAGCAGCAACCAATTCTTGCGTTGGTTTTTTTGACTCCCTTGTCTATCACGGCAATGGTTCTTCTTTTTTTCATAGTAGTTCTCTCCATTTTGTTAAAAGTTAACTTCTAAACCTAACTCCACCCACTGTCTAGGATTGATATCCCGGTTTTCCGCCGGTTGTTTGCCATTAAAAATATTGTGCCCCTTGAAAAACAAAAGGACTTTCCGTTTATTCAATACGGGAACTTCTTTACTAATCGAAAAATCCCATATGAAAGTTTTTGAATCCGAGGGATATTGGGGGTGATCCCAATTTGTTAAGTGGCCTTGCAAGATAACCCTCGCATACGTGGGGTTGTCGTATTTGATTTTAACATTTCCGGTGACAAGGTTGCGTATTACGCCGGAATCACGATCATCAACGTTGGTGTATGCCATATTTGCCGCCATGGAAATATGGTGTCGCGGCAATGATTCAATGCCGAATTCAATGCCCTTACGCCTGATGTTACCCCTATTTACAACTAAATAATTGTCAACGGGAGGACCCGCTCCCATGGGTATTCTGGTTTGTTCATCACGCAAATCGTGAAAGAACAGGGTGCTTTTAAGACGAATGTATTTAACGGCGCTTGTTTCAAGGCCGATCTGATACGACCACACCTTCTCGGCTTCGAGGTCCGGATTGGGATCCGTGAAAAGGAAGCCGCCCGAAACAGAGGAGAGGGCGGGCTCCGAAAAACCCCGGGATATGGAGGCCCGAAGCACGGTATCCACGTTGAGCCTGTATGTTGCACCAATGGCAGGACTGACAAAAGAGCCTGAAATATCATTATAATTGAATCGGATGCCTGGGGAAATTGCCCAGTTCCCGAAGACAAAGGTGCCGTTAGTATATACTGCCCATTCCGACATATCCGGATCTGTGTTCAGCTCCTCTGGTGCACCGTGGCCCTGGAGTTCCGGCCCGGAAATCAGTTTTTGATTGAGTTTGCCGCAGTGGTAGTCAAGGCCGAGGACGGCGGAATGCAGCCCATAACGCCATACCAGCTGGCCCAGTATGCCGGCAATACTTTCTTCATACTCGGATTTCCCATACAAATTCCCAGTATTCAGGGTGGTGCTTTCCAGAGAAATCGAAGATTCCTTGTGAAATGCGGTGAGGTTCATTTTGAAACGATCCCCTAAGGGCATTTCAAAAGTACCGGCGATAAAGGAGGTGCGGTCATCTCCTTCTGTGGAAAAACCGAATTCCGTCGAATCTCCCAAATCGGTTTTCGGGTTGCTGAATCCCCCGGTCAACCCGATGTTGATGCCGTAATCTAGATTGTAAAGGAGCTTGGCAAAACCGTCGTCTCCGTTGAATCCCCTGGAACTGATCAAACCGCTTGAATGCTGCTTGCCGGCATAGCCGTAATACCCCAAGTCCCCGACCAGACCGGAAAGCTGGGCGGAATAGGCGGTGGTATTATTCTCCCCGTAAGACCCCTTGAAAGTTATTTCAGGGTTTTCTGTTATGCCCGCTTCCTTGGTGATGATATTGACAACACCGCCCAGTGCCGATCCCCAGGAGGATGACGCAGGTCCCTTGATAATTTCTATCCGGTCGATGATGCTCACCGGTATGGAGTTTACCTCTGCCTGCCCGGAACTGAATAAGTTCCAAGGAATTCCGTCAAGCTTGACCGCGACGTGGCGGGATTCGGACCCTTGGATTTTTAACAGGGAAGGGGAAATAAAATCCTTGCTGTAGCTTACCAGCATGCCGTTGACCGTTTCCAGCACCTCGGCAACGGAGTGGGCGTGCATCTCTTCAATATCCTCGGAGGTTATGACTGTTACGTTATCGGCAACATAACCCACGGGGCAACGGAATCTAGTGGGAGTATACACATAGCCGGACCGGGACATATCCTCCGATGTCTTGTAACCCGGGGCTGCCTGAGCAACCAGCGGGCAGACAAGAAAAAGCAAGATTGTAAGTAAAAAATTCATTCCCGATTCCGATATTGGTAAATGGTGTAATATTATTGTTTTTTATTGATAATGTCAATAGGTTGTTGAAATAACGGCGGATCAGGCTGTGTTTGAACAGGGATGGAAACCGGAACCGTGATCGTTTTCTTTCTGTCAGGTCCCGGCATTTAGGGAACTACAGCCATCGGAAAAAAATGAAGGACATAATTCCGCCGGAAATATCCGGGGACACGACATGCCTTTTGGTGCCCGGAAACATCTCCCTGATTAGAAAAATTGCCGGGTTAATAAGGTTGCCCGGATGATCCTCCATATCGGGATTATCACCTGCCGTGATTCCCATAAAAGCGCTCGGTGGATCGTCGGCCGGCATGGTTCCGAGACCCGAGAGAGAGGCTTTCCGACTGAAGGGGGAGTGGATTCAACTTTCGGATCCCATGGAAAACTCTTATGCAGGATGATTGCGTGGGATGTTTTCCACGGAAAACCTGTTTGAAAATGCTTTCCTTACTGGATTTTAAGGTGTTCGGTATTATCCGCGAAAGCGGGATGAATACTATTTGGGGGGAAGTATTAGTAAATGGTACCTTCGGCGTATTTACAAACTTTTGGGAGGGGGATAAGAAAGTATGTAAACGATCTATAATTAAAAAAATAGGAGATGCAATATGAAAAGAATTGTCGGCTTGTGCCTGCTTTCGGCGGTACTGTTTTTATGGAGCTCAACTGCTTACTCAATTCCACGTTATAACGATTTCGGTGACGCGCCAAGCGACCGGTATAACGATGCGTCCCATCACAACTCTTCCTGGCAGAGACTCGGGAGTAACTGGAGCAATGAAACCGGGACAAAAAAGGAAGACAATCACGACGACGGCGTCACATGGTCAACGAACGGGGTGGACTACTCAAACGATCTGCCGGTTTATTCCGGGCAGACGGTTACATTCAAGTTCGACATGTATAAAGAGCTGTGGGGACACCATTATGCCGATTATTTAAAGGCTTGGATCGACTGGGATATGGACGGCATATTCGAGGAAAACAACGAGGTTGTCATTTTTGAAGAACAGACGCTGTCCAGTTTGCCGAATTTCGAGTATTCGGACAACAGTGCCGATATAACGACCTCGTTCCTGGCCGAGGTGGTGATTCCCGAAGGCTTTTCCGGCGAATTCTGGTTGAGGGCTCGCGTGGTGTGCAGCGAGTCCCTGGGGTACAGCAACAGCTACCGGACCGAGGATGGATATCTGAACCCTTGGAGCGCTGATAAATTTAACAGAAAATTTACATCGGACGGGCATTATTTCCAGGGCGAGGTAGAGGATTATGCACTCACGGTTCAGGCCGCGCCGGTTCCCGAGCCTTCAACCATGATCCTGCTGGGCGTGGGGCTGGCCGGTCTTGCCGGTTTCGGCAGAAAGAAGATGCGGGATCGATAAATCCAAAATGCCTGAACGGGTGAAGCCCATTTAGGACAACAAGGCCCGTTCTTGATCCCCTGATGAACAGCATATCCGATCAACCCTCCGGTTTCAGGGAAATTCAGCTTGAAACGGCGGTTAAAAGCCGGGTTACCGTGATAATTGCGGTAACCCGGCTTCGTTACAGAGGGGAGATCGTCCGATTTTCATGGGGCCGACAGTCGATTGCTTACTAAGCATCGTTTCGCTTCCGGATAAGCATTCCATCGAGAATGGGGGACTTGCCCATTTCGACCGAGTCCACTCCGATCGAGTCCACTCCGATCGAGTCCACTCCGATCGAGTCCAGTGCGACCGAGTTCATTCCGACTAAGTCCATCCCCTCCCGGATCTTTTACCAATGTTGCAACACTTTGGATCGACTTGTTATTGGCGATTTAGGATACCCTCGACTTATGTGCTTGGTGAGCACGTAGGGCACGCCCTGGCGGGCCTTGATCTTGCTCTTTTCCTCGGGGGTCTTTTCGTTCCACTCCTCCTTTCAGGCGCAGATGCTGTGGGGGCCGAACACCTCGGTGATAGGTCGCGGCGGTATCGGTGGTGACAGGGGGCGCGGCGGGGCCGGTTCCTCTCAGGCGCATGATCTCCCAGACGCGCTCCTCTGTCTGCTCAAATGATCCCGGCAGCAGGTAGTCGTCGTACGTGTTTCCGTCGTTTCCGCCGTGCACGAAGTAGTTGTTGGGCGCCATTGCCCTTGGAAAGCCCGATTGAATGAGCTGGTACCCGATACTCTTCTGACCGAGGGTTTCCGTGAAGATGGTGTTTCCCACTTCGCGGTAGTACTGGTAGAGGGCGTCCGGGGTTCAGCCGGCAACGGGGTCCGCCCAGACCCTTGTGGCGCAGTGACCCACGCCGCAGGCGGTGTTGCAGAGCTTGGCGGTTTTGGCTTCCGATGTGTTCAGGTTCACGCCGGAGAGCTTGAAGTGGGCCATGGCCTGTCACCAGGCCGTGTTGGATCTTACGTGCTGGATCACATGGGTGGCGAAATCCTCGTAGGCATCCCTGTAGTGCTGATCGGCGGGACTCGCCAGGGGTTTCGGGGTTCCGCAGTTGGGGGGCACATGGTCGTTCTGGTTGTCCTTGAGGGAGGTGTCGAAGGTCAGGGGTGTTACCAGCCCCGGGGTGCCCGGGAAACTGGTGAGCTCGTGGTCCGGCATGCCGTAGATCCCGGAGCGAAAATCGAGGGTGAACATCTTGCCGTTGAACACGGCCAGGTCCATCTGCTCCTCCAGCTTGGCCCAGTCGAAGACGGGGTTGCCGTAAGCATCGTGACCCGTTTCGATATCCTTCCAGTTCATCCGGCCTCATAAAAAGGCTCCCCAAAATGATGTGAATGGCTTCAAAATGTTTCTAATGGAACGATAGAGAGAGGAAAGAGCGGGGTGAATAAGTAATGCTGATTTATGTATACATCCATTCCTGAATTTGGATGCAAAGATAGTTGTGGGGATGTTTTCCAAGATTCGGCAGGATTAAAGGGGAGCACTCCATATAAATTCAAAATATGCAAAGAGTCGAGGAATGCGCTGCCGGTAAAAAAGGGGGGGTTATTTAGATCTAATCTTGCTTGTGTAAAATGCAAATTGCAAAACATCAAGGGTATAAACGGATGAAAAATTATAGTGCATGATTGAAGGCGCGAATTCGGCAATATATGAAATATGAGGAATGTTCGGATAGTCGTCGACGAACCTCCTCAGGGGGTAGCCGTCAAGGTGCTTGGACATGCAGAAGGAAACACCTTTCTGTTGATCATAAATTTTGAATTTTTCTCTGATTTCGTCGATTCTGGAGAGCTTGTTCAGCTCCATCAGCCTTGGCCATCCGAATCTGTTTTGAAAGATGTTGCCCACCGATAGAATGGCGTCCGGCATTTTGCTTAGATTCGGAACGGAATCGTCGGCCGACACGGCATACTCCATGTACATGGGCATAAATTGAGGATTTCCTATGGCGCCGGCAAAACTGGACGGAAAATCCGTATTTGTTATATCGATTCCGTATTGATCGCAGTACAGCAACAGCCCTTCCAGGCTTTTCCGCGTGGATAAAACAACCCTTTCGGTTCTTTTATCGGGGGAAGAATCGCCGTTTTTTGGGGGGGCCAGAAAACCCAGTATGGAGTTTAAAGTCGTGAACGCCTCGTGTTGCCATTTGTTGTATCTTCCCAGGGATGTTTCCTTATAGAGAATGGCGGCCGCAATTTCCCTGTTGAGGCCGAAATCCCTTTCGAGGGCATCATACCACCGTTCGTATTGATCCAAATGTTTGCCGATGTCCCGGGCAATGGAAACTAGCTGTTTTTTGGTTCTTTCCCGTTGTTTTGAAAAGACTCTTTTCGACAACCTTTCCACGGGGGTCATATCGATCTTTTTCGCTTTTTCCGATGAAAAAATTTCAACAATCCTCGCGGGATCCATATTTCCTTCAACAAGTGAACCATAGAGAGCCCGGTATCTTTCCTCATGCTTTGAAAAAGGTGAAATGGGTGGATACTGGATCGTGGCGGCGGCGGGCGGCTCCGGCTCCGGCTCCGGCTTCGGCTCGTACGGAGGCATTTTCATTTTAATCACGCGTTCCTGGGCAGCGATCCCTTCATTGTTGGGGGGAGCGACCGTTGTCCTGTCCCTGAAAAACATGAACAGCAGGGCAATGGAGAGCAACACCCCCAGGGTCGCGAATGCCGGTTTCAATCCGACTTTCTTTTTTTTCAGGGTTGGGGGGACATGTGGAGAGGGCGGTGCCGCTTTGACCACTTTAAATCTTTTATAGGCATCGAGATACTGAATAAAATCGCCGCATCCGTTGAAGCGATCATCCGGATTTTGTTCAAGCGCCTTGAGAATGATGTCGGATAGGGATCTGGGCAGGTTCCCGGTGTTGTGTTGCGAGGCAATGCGCTCACCAAGGTTACGGAAGTGCTCATTGTCGGTTTTGGAATCCGCCTTTATCTCCAATGGGAGCATGCCGGTAAGCATTTGATGGAGAATCATACCGGCCGAATAGACATCGGCCCGATGATCCACCCTGCGGGGGTGCTGCGGCAGCTCCGGGCTCATATAGGGGAGGAAATGTGATGAATTCCCCTCTTCCGTGAGGTTCCCCGGCGTGGAAATCAAGGGGATGTTGAAATCCATGATGATGGATTCACCGTCCCTCACAAGAAAAATATTGGATGGTTTTAAATTTCGATGCAGCACGTTTTTCGAGTGTGCAAAGTTCAATCCTTTCAAAATTCCCCTGAGTATGATCAGGGCAAACTCCTCGGCAAGGACCCCGTTCCTGTTGAGAAGTGTCTTTAAACTGGGGCTCGCAACATAATCCGTGATCAGGAAAAATTGTCCGTCGACTTCCAAAAAATCCCTTAACTGGGCGATGTTGGGATGCTTCAATCCATACAGAGAACTCACTTGGCTGTCGAATCGATTCTGAAAATCCGGAACGTCGGTCAATTCGACGGCAAGTGCCTTGACGGCAAATTTCTCCCCCGTGATCAGGTGTTCGGCCAGATAAACCGTGCCGGAACCGCCTGTCCCGATTTTGGAGAGAATATGATAATCACCGACGGTTTTGGCTAACATGGGGGCTCTCCGAATTCCTGTTTCATGATACGGATCATCGTTTGCCGGTTCTGATTCTGTTGGCATGGTAAGCGTACTGTAAAACATCGAGGGTGTAAGCCGAGGAAAAATTATAATGCATGATCGACGGCGCGAATTTGCCTATATAATCGATGTGGGGAATGTGCGTATACACATCGACAAACGGTTTCAATGGATATCCGTCCAGGTGTTCCCGCATGCAGAAAGTGACGTTTTTCTGCTCGTCATAGATCTTGTAATGCTCTTTTATCCTGTCGATTGCCTCAAGCTTGTCCAGATCCATCATTTTGCCCCACTCGAACCTCTGGTTGAAAAGATTGCCCATCGAGAGGATTGCATGATGCATATTGTTTAAATTCGGCATTTTGCCGTCGTTGGTGATTACATATTCCATATACATGGGCAAAAACTGAGGGAATCCGATCGCCCCGGCAAAACTTGAGGGGAAATTCTTCTTGAGTACGTCGATTTCGTATTTGTCACAGTACAACAGAAGGCCCTCCAGGCTCCTCTGTGCCGTTGAAACAATCCTTTTTGCCCTTTTGTGTCGGCGCTCTTCATTTTCATCCGGTAATTCCATCAAGCCCACGATACTGTTCAAAACGGTAAAGGCATTATGCTTCCAGTTCTTAAACCTTCCAAGGGAAGTCTCCTTGTACAGGATAGCGGCGGCGATTTCCCTGTTGAGGTTATATTTCGATTCAAGTATGTCGTATGTTTTCTTGTATTTGTTCAGGTGCTTGTTGATCTGTTTGGCGACGGACACGACTTGCTTTTTGGATCTCACCCTTGCCTTTGAAGTTACCCTCTTCTTCATTCTGTTGATCGGTGTTCTGTCGGCGACCTTAGCCCTTTCAGATGAAAAAATTTCAATGATTCTATCCTGTTTCATTCCCTGTTTGACAAGATTCTTGAAAATACTCTGATAGCGTGCTTCATGTTTGCCGTATGGAGATAACGGTGTTCCTGAGTGGATTTCAACGGGCGGTATTTCTTTTGGTTTTTCAGGGGAGGTGCCCTTTCCGGAGTCGGCTTCAAGTGTTTCCTTGGTCTTATCAGCTGAGGCGCCTTTTTCGGATTCTGGTTCAGCGGTCGGTATTTCCTTGGATTGATCAGCCGGGCGCGCGGGGTGAGATTGTTGTTGGTTTTCACTGCCGCCCGGATTGAGGAGGTTATCATATTTGATACCGCATGACATAATCATGACCGGTAAAATTAAAACAGCGAGCTTAACGCCCCAGGCCCGCAATATCTTGTTGTAGGAAGGGGGCGGAGTGATAAATTGGGTTCTTTCTTGCAGCCTGGTTTTGTCCATCGGTATTCCCTTAAAGCGTTATCTGCGCGGTTGTTTTACCGCAGGTTAAGAACTTCGAAAAATGAAATCTGAGCAAGCGACGCGTTTTGGCTGGATACGATATAATCGAAGAAAATGATTAATCAGGCATTATTACCAGCCGAAATCCAATATTGTTGGCACTGTCAACTGTGGGCTTGACCCTGCTTCGATTTGATGAGCGGCAATATACCTTCTTGTCGTTCCATGCTCCACCTCTGGTTACTTTCCGGTTGGATGTGATGGATGCGCCAATCGGGTCGATGACGTGACCGAGCTTGTATGCGCCGTACCAATCCTGACACCACTCATTCACGTTGCCGTGCATGTTGTAAAACCCCCAACTGTTCGGGTCAAAAGATTTCACCTTAACCGTCCCTTTATTATTGTTACCGAAATTGGCCTGATCGTTGTACAGGTTGTTTCCGAAATGATATTCTTCTTCACTACCTGCCCGGCATACGTATTCCCATTCCGCCTCGGTCGGTAATCTGTAATTTCTGTTGTCTATTTTCGATAGTTTCTTTATGAAACTATCCACATCATACCACGAAACCCTTTCCACGGGACATTTCGGGCCGCAATTCTTGAACTCGGATGGATTATATTTCATGATTTTTTCCCACTGCCTTTGGGAAACCTCGGTTGTTTGCATGTAAAATCCTTTGGTCAAGGTTACATAATGCAGCAGCTCATCATCGTCTTTTCTAGTGCCGCCTTTGGGGTTCCCCATTTGAATATATGATTTGGGAGAAATGTATTTAAAATCCATTCCAATGTAGTTTTTTATCGTTGGTTCCATTTTGAGCTCAATAAACAAATCTTTCCTGCCCCCAACTTCCCAATCGACGATTTCTGTTGTTCGGATATAGTCCCTCCGAATTGCGGATATTTCGTGTTTTCCTGTCGACAGCTTAATTTTCCTGTTCGAGGGATCCCATACAGTTTTCCCGTCAACATAAATTCGGGCGTCACTCGGTTTTGTTGTGATGGTCAGATAAACTGTTTCATTCCGAGCCGCTATTTCCCGGGCCGCAATTTCCCGAGCCGCTTTTTCCCGAGCCGCTTTTTCCCGGGCCGCTTTTTCCCGGGCCGCTATTTCCCGGGCCGCTATTTCCCGAGCCGCTTTTTCCCGGGCCGCTATTTCCCGAGCCGCTATTTCCTCGGTTTTTCTTTTTTCTATTGCAGCAAGTATTTCAATTTGTTGTTGTTTCTTAAGTTTTGCGTTTTCTGAGCTTATATGTGCCATACCTGCAATTGCCAACAGTACAACACATACAACAATAGGTAATGCCCATTTCTTGTATGTATCGGGTTGGCGTGGGGGAGTCGGCAAAGGTTCAGGCACGTCGTCATCTGTATCCTGCTCAAGTACAACTTGGTCTGTCTCAGCTGTAATTGCACCTTCTTCTTCCGTAGATGGCAATTGATCTATTTGCGCCTGGGATATTTCATCGATGTCCGTCTTGAATTCGATAAAGGTTCCGGCTTCATATGATTCGATATAATCCAGTAATTCTCCGCACCCGCTGAAGCGGTTGTCGGCTTTCTTTTCAAGGGCTTTTAAAATGATGCTTGAAAGGGACTGTGAAATTTCCGGATTTGAAACAGAGGGATTCGGAACCGGTTTTTCGACATGTTGCAACTTGACATTGAATTCCGTTTCATCATCAAACGGAACATCCCCGGTCAGCATTTCGTAAAATAATATGCCCATGGAGTAGACGTCGCTGCGATGGTCGATATCGTACGGCGTTTTGATCTGTTCCGGACTCATATACCATGCGGTTCCAACATTGCCCCCCACGTTTGTCAGGCGCTTTGCTCCCGCCTTGAGCGAAATGCCGAAATCCATTATTTTGGCTTTGCCGGATTTATCTATCAGGACATTCGACGGTTTTATATCACGATGGGTTACCCCTTCTTTATGGGCATAGTTAAGTCCGTTCAGTACATCCTTGAAGATGGACAACGCCTCTATTTCGGGCAGCTTGCCGCGCTCATCAATAATGACATCCAACCCCTTGCCGTCCACATACTCCATGACTATGTAGTATTGGTCGTCATCCTCGAAAAAATCCCTGACCCGGACAATGTTGTCATGCTCGAGCTTGGCCTGATTTGTGGCCTCGACGTGAAACCTGTCCCTGAAATGCTGGTTACTGGTGTGTTCGGGTTTCAGGCATTTAAGGGCATAGCGCCTACCGAGCCTGATGTGCTCCACAAGGTAGACGATACCCATGCCGCCTTCATCAATTTTAGAGAGAATTTTGTAATCTCTGACCATCTCTTCATTCATGCAATCGTTCTCCTGGGGCGGAATTCCGGCTTTTCAAATCAACAAACAAAACCCGTACTCGGGCTTACGGGTTTTGAATATACATAAAGCATTTAAAAACGACATCGGAACATCGCATGCTTTCATCCGGAGGGGATGCCGGATCGGCCATGGTGATCTCACTTCATGGTTTTGAACATCGACACCTTATGCTTGTAGTTCCATTTTCCTACATAAACAATGTCCCTGGGGAGCTCTTCCTGGAGCTTGATGATATGGTTTTTTAGTAAGCAGGCCCTTTTTTCATTTTTCGGGTGCGTCGAAATAACATTTTCAAGTTCCTCTCCCACGCGCCCTATAATATTTATAAGCGGATCACCCTTGGGAGGAGTTCTTCTTTTGGGGGGGGAGGCGCCGCTCTCCCAATAGTTCACCACCTGATAAGGGGAATACCCGAGACCGTAAATCAGCTCCAGACCTTTAAGATCCGCGTCCTGCTCCTGGCGCGCGTTGTAGGGATGTTTTACGGTCTGGATCACGGTAGATGAGATTGGACTCTGAGCTGTTTTGGGAAGTTTACGGAGGAATTGAAACAGGGCAATGCAATGCCTGAGATCCACATGTTTGATCTCATGGGCCAGTATTCCCAGCAGTTGAGATTCATTTTTGATTTTATTAAGGATTCCGGTGAATACGTATATTCCGCCGCCCGCGATTGCAAAGGCATTCACGGAGTCATCCCGGATAACGTGAAAATGATACTTGATTCCTTTTCGATCGACCTTTGATGCAATCTCATTACCCAATTTTCGGACATATTTAACCCATTCCTCATCTATGTCCAGTTTCCCCTTGTACTTTTTCGCGACATTCTTTGCGAGTACCTGACCGATTTGGTTCTCCTCCGATTCCGTCATTTCGGTCACATTGAGCAGTTCCTTCTCAATTGAGTATGCGCCTTGTTGAATGACATCGGTGAAGAGTCCGTCGCATTCCGAGGTTTTATAAGTGTAGTCCGAGGCGTGTTCAATGTCCGTCAGGTCTGAATTCAGAACAGGGGACTCGCTCTTTATCTTGCCCACCTCTCGATCGGAGCCGAACACGGAATTCAGAATTGCCGATGCACGTTTCGGAAGGCTTTCCACGGGCTTTTCTTTTGATGGGGGAGGACTTGGGGCTTTTGAGACGACGGGCTCTTTCTCGCTCGGATTTCCGATCCTCAACCCAGATCGCTGTAAATGGTAGATGGTTCCGACAATGGCTATAAACAATATTATAAATAATAAATAAATCGTTTTTCTATTGTAACTTTCGAGCTTGAGCGGAGTGGAGGTAGGGGAGGTGGCGGCTTGCTTCAACTCACATCCGCAACTCGTACAGAAATTTGCGTCACCCTCGTTTTGGGCGCCGCATTGTTTACAAAATCGCATAGGGTACTCCAAGTTGTATCCGTGTATTACTCGTAGTTTGTGAGATATTTAGTTGTTCGTTTTTTCGCAGGGAACTATGGTCAGCCACTTACCTTTAAAAATCGTGTCGGATGAAAGATTATTCATCTTTTTTAAACTGTTAATCGTTACTTTATGTTTTTTGTATGTGTTTGCGAGTTTGCCAAGGGTATCTCCGTTTACAACTTGGTGTAGGACGGGCTCGCAATCTTTGGTGTCGTCTGTTAGTCTTGAATCCGAAGAGTTGGACTGTCCAATAACTTTGAAATGTTCTTGCATGGCCCAACCAATATTAAGATCGTCAAGTTTGACCTGATACCAGGTTCCTTCTTCTTTCATCAGTGAGAACAAAGACCCTTTTTTCATTTTGAAAGCCTTTTGGCTTCGAGTATTGGGCTCATAATATGCATGATGTCCCGCGTTCATTAATTGTAGTATCGCGACATTAGAGGGCTGCGGGTTTTCATTTGGAGAATGATTCTCCGTTTGCTCAGTTTGCTCAGTTTGCTCTGGAGCAGGTGGCTTTTTAGGGTCCTTCGTGGTGGGCCCCTTCCAAATAAGGGAAACTGCAATAAGAATTAATAAGGAAACGATCAGAATACTTGCCCACAAGGCTTTATTGGCCTTAAAACCGTCTACCAGGGAGTTTATTCGATCCCCAAAGGATTGAGCCGGACTTTTATGGGGTGCATTGTTTCCCTCCTCGAACGATACCAGCATCACGGTCACATTATCATGTCCGCCCCTGTCCAGTGCCTTTTGGACGAGTGTTTTGCAGGCACTCTGGCTGTCGTTGGGAAAACTCTCGACGACGGCATTGATCTCGGCATCCTTTACCAGGCCGCTGAGGCCGTCCGTGCACAGCAGAAACTTGTCTCCCGGCATGATTTCCACGGGGCTGGGGCGCACATCGACTTCAATCGTCGCTTTCTGGCCGATGGAGCGTGTAATGATATTGGAATCCGGGTGATCCTCGGCTTCCTCCTCGGTGATAAGACCACCGTCCACCATCTTCTGGACCTGGGAATGGTCCTTGGTCAGGCGCATGATCCGGCCCTCTCTATGGAGGTAAATTCTGCTGTCTCCCACATGCGCCACGTAGGCCTTGTCCCTGTTTTCCGATATGTACAGGGCCACGACGGTGGTACCCATGTTTGCATAAAGCGGGTCGCCGGATGTGCCCATCCTGTGAACGCGGGTGTTCGCGTTTCTAATGGATTGCAGTAAGAGGTCTTCTATCCTTGCGCCTGCATGATTGAAGGACTCTTCGATGGTTTCGATGGCCATTTTGGCGGCGGTTCTTCCGCCGGACTCACCGCCCATGCCGTCCGCGACGATAAACAGTTCGGCGTTTGAAATTGTGAACCACCGGGAATCGTCCTGGTTATCCTGCCGCTCGTATCCGGTATGGGACAGGGACCCCACTTGCATTTCCATATAGTTCTCCTCGTAAAAAAATACATACCTGCTCTGCCGTGGTCGAAACGGGTCAGGTATTAAGCGGGCCTGGCCCGCGGGTCGTTTCAATCGGTTGCAGGAAACCGGCTTTCCAGGCGTGGCCCGAAGGTTACGCGTCAAACGGTTTCTGAGCGAGCCGTGCCCCCTGCTTATCCTCTGGTTGAGGTCATGTTTATCTGTTCACAGTGTTGTTAAGCCGGCAATCGAGAGGCACAGGCTTATCAACTTGGAATGCCCCATGAAAACAAACGGATGTTTCCACGAAAGGTATGCCGTATTTGGTTGCCGGTTTCATACCAATCATCAAGCATGCGGCACATGTGCCGTTTAATGCGAAACAGGCGGAAAGGGCATCCGTTAAGCCGTGTGGATCTCCTTTCCGCCTTGAAAGTGCCGGGTGAACGCTTGTTTCCAAGGGCCGTTATCCGTTAAGCCTTGGTCTCATCGGATGTTAAAATCATCGATATTGATCGGTATCTCAATATCTCCGATAATGGTGTCGATCAAAACCCTTCCCTGGGCGCGGCAGTCGACCTTCCGTTCCAGAATAAGTGCCGCCAGTGCCGGAAGGGAAATTTTCAGGGGCATGCGGAGTTTTGTTTCTTTCATTTTGTCAATTATTATGGGTTCGTTGTGGCTTACGCCCCCCCTGGCCGCCGTTTTCCCATTGACAAGGAGCCTCATATCGGCCGATTTGAGCGACAAGGGAAAATACAGGTTGTTCCGTACGGAAAGTAAAAGAACGACTTTTCCGTCTCGGGGATAAGGAATTTCCTCACCGGAAAAAGTATCCTTGACCACCCTTATCAGCTCGCTCATATTCCTCAAAATACTTTTATCCCCGTCGACCGAAATTCCTTGAACCGTTACCTTGCACCTTGAGGCGGCCCACTTCACCCCCATGGGGAGCATGTTGACGGTGATGAGGATCAGGACCATCAGGGCGATAAGGGAATATATGATCCTGTTTTCGTTTGCCGATGCAAAAAAAACGGAATGGAATTTGCGCTTTACGAGCAGCGTTCCGTCATCGATACAATAGGCGTGGGTATCAGGATATCGTTTTTTACAGCATCGGCAGTATTTCATAAAAATCCGTTGTTGATTCAATGCCATGGCGGCGCCTGCCCGCGCGGCGGAGCGGTAAGCCGGAAGGAAGCCGCGCGGCCGGCGCTGCCGCTATGAAGGATCGATCATGATCAGTTTAAACTCGGTTTCCCCCATTGAAATGGTATCGTGGTTGGCGAGCTGGGTGTCGCCGATGGCTTCCTCTCCGTTGACAAACGAACTGTTGGTGGAAAAATTGTCGCGAAACAGGAATTTTCCCTTCCTGCACAGGAGTGTGGCATGAAATGAGGACATCGTGGCGTCTTCCGGGGCGCGGATCTCCATCTCGGCTCCGCTGCCGATATTGTACTTGCCCTCCCTGATTTCAAAGAACTGACCGGTGGGGGTCATGGAGAATGTGACCAGGAATCCGGACAGTCGATTCATGGGGCTGTCGGCAAAGCTCGGATCCATGTCGCCGTCCGGGGCCACCCTTGTCATTCTCCTTTTTCTCGCTGAGGCAAAAGAGGGGGAGGGGGGATCTTCAACTTCGGTTTTGCGACGCGCGGATTGACTTGTCCTCTGCTTGGAGACGGGTGATGGAGGCGGTTCCAAAACGGTTGCCGGTCGCTGTACGGTTTCCTCTTCGGCCTTGCACTGGGGACACTCGCTCCAGGAAGAGTCCATCACATGACCCTTGGGGCAACGGTTTGTGCCCGTTGTTGCCATCATTTGACCGCATTCCTTGCAAAACCTGGATTCATCAGGATTGGATGTGTTGCATTTTGCGCATAATGCCATTTTTATTTCATCCTCCTTGTTTAGCTTAATCTAAGGAAAAGTTCGTTTTTACGGATTGTTCCGTTAAACATACATAACGTCAGCTCTTTGATGTAATATGGATCTCAAAGGAACCGATATGGATATTATCCCCTTTGTTCAGGGGCGTTGGCCGTGAAATTCGCTCGCCGTTCAACCGCGTGCCGTTGGTCGAGCCCAGATCCTTCAGGAGCCACTCCTTGCCGTTGCCCGAAATCTCGGCATGATAGCCGGAAACGGTCTTGGCTTCAAGAACCAGGCTGTTGTCGGAGTATGCGCCGATTCTCATGGTCCGGAGGGTCAAGGGAAATACCCGCCCCAGGGCCGGGATGGAGAGGGCCAGGGGGTTTTCAATGGGGTGAATCTCCGGGTCCTGGCCCTGGGCCGGACCCGTGTCGGGGGCCGGAGAAGCCGGGGGGGGAGTGGTCCTGCTCCTCAAGGGAACCGGTTTCGGGGCTCTATTTTTCCTTGCCCACATGATGCCGATCAGTACAAGCAGTGTAAATATCCCGACTCCGAGAAAAAGCAGCGTGTTTGAAGGATCCGGCTCCACAATGGGATCATCGTCCTGCTCGTCAATGGCGGAAGAATCGTGTTTGTCGGTATCCGGGGTAGTTTCGGGAGGGGGAGGCGGTCGCTCTATAAGGGGCGATATGAAAGCGGCTCTCTGGATGCTGGCCTCCCCGTTCGGGGCCTGGTATTGAATTTCCAGGTTATGTTCCCGGCCCTCTCCATCAAAGCCCGCGCTCATGGATATGACCTGTTGTTTCAGTATTTTATTGGCGATGCTCGTATAGGCTCTCAACAGATCCTTTGTGCTGTTTACCCTTTGATATTTCCCCCCCGTAAGGGCCGCCATGCTCTCCATGTTTCCGAGAAACTCGTGCTCTTTCTTCTTGTTGAGAAATCCCAGGGAATAGATGGGAATGTGGAGCTGTTTCGCCTTGTCGACGGCCATCTCCAGGCTGAACCCCTGGCCCTCGTCCTTGCCGTCGGAGAGCAGCACGAGATAGCGCAGGCGAGGGAGGTTGACGTTTTGTTTTTCAAACATTTCCATTGCGTTGTACACGGCCTTGAATAGAACCGTGATCTTTCCGCCGCTTTTCAGCTCATCGGTTTTCCTCAGCAGCTTTCCGGAATCCGTCGTGAACTCGCAATTCGTGTATACATCGTCGTTAAAGCTGATAAGCGATACCAGATCGTCCTGCTTTTTCTGGTTGATCAGCTCCTTGACCGCCCGTTTGATGGCGATCAGGTGTTTCTCTTTCATGGAGCCGCTGGCGTCAACGGCAACTATCATGGCCACCCTCTCGCCGGATGCCTCGAGGGATTGGACCCTGTCGATGGAGAGGGATTTTCCCCCTTCAACGGCGGCTTTAAAGCTGGAGGCGCGCAGGTTGTCCAGCACGACGCCGTCCTGCTCGACGTTGACGATCGCCTTGACGGTGGGAAAATTGCCGGAATCCATCAGGTTGATGTTGAAATTGACGGATGCCCACGTTTGAAACGGTATCAAGCAGAGGAACAGGGAGAAAAAAATGAGTTTTTTCAAATGTTGCTGCATTATCCCTCCTAATCAAGATTGCAGTTCTTTTAAAAAAGCGTTGTTGAATTTTGCCCACTGGGATGTCAACAGGTTTGCAATAATGGCAAATAATATCAGCGGGTAGGGGAGTTCTATCAGGTAAGACCAGGCTATGGCAACGAAAAAGACAAGACAGTAGACGACGGACAGGGGCTCGTTTATCCTCGTTCTGGCTGTATGCTCCCATTTAACCCGCTTATTGACATCGGCGGCAAGCCCTTTCACGGCAACGATACACCAGAAAAAATTAATAATGGGAACAAGAAGGAGGAGTATGGCTTGCTTGGGGCCGGTTGTCGTTGTGTGCTCCTGGATGATGTTCCAGCAGCGGTAGAGGGATACGAGGTGATAAACAAGGGCAAAGAAAATTCCGAATACCCCGGTGAAAAAGAGGGTAAGCTGCAGCTCCGAAGGCCAGTCTAGGTCCACTCCCAAGTTGAAAACCATTACGATCAGGCCCAGTCCAACCCACATGGGCAAGGTGAAGAGTTTGGGGTTGATCCTTTTAAAACGTTTATTTTGTTCGGGGAGCTTGATGACGATGAGGTCGCGGGAATCCTCCTCACATGAGGGACATGATAGGGAATCCGGGGGCAAGTCTTCCCCGCAATCCTCGCACTTGGCGGGCATGATGAGGGTAGAGCCGCTTGGCGTGGCGCATATGTTGCAAAATTTGTAAACTTCGCCGTTTTGATACAGTTCGTTTCCACATTTTTCGCATTTGACGGAGGGGTCTTCATGGATCGTCGTGGGGATTCCGCAGTTGGTGCAAAAGCGGTGCCCCTTTTCCCCGGCCGCCACGCACCTTTCGCAGGGAACGTGCGGATCAACAGTGGCGTGGTGGAGGGTGAACAGCTTCGGATCCGGATCAGGGAATTTTCCGAAGGTTTCTTCATAATCCTTTATGTACTCTATAAAGTTTCCACAACCGAGATAGCGATTGTCCGGCTTCTTTTCAAGGGCACGCATGACGAGATTTTCAATACCCGTTGTAATGTCGTTGGCGGCGGCCATTTTCGGGGGGGGATCGTTGATGTGCTGTTTCTGGATGTCGTATTCGTTCTCGCCTTCAAAGGGCAGGCTTCCTGCCAGCATCTCGTAGAGGATGATGCCAAGGGAGTAAACATCGCTCCGGTAATCCAGGTTTTTCGAGCTACGGATCTGCTCCGGGCTCATATACTCCGAGGTACCGACCTTTGTGCCGACCTTGGTCAGGCGGGCCGCGCCGGTTTTCAATGCGATACCGAAATCCGTGATCTTTGCCTCGCCTGCGGTGTTCAGCAGGATATTGGCCGGTTTCACGTCCCGATGGATCACATTGTTCTTGTGAGCGAATCCCAGGCCTTTCAGCAGCCCCTTTAAAATGTGAAAACAGTCTCCCGGGGAAAGTTGAGTCCGACGGTGAAGAATGTCGTCAAGACTCGGACCGTCGATATATTCCATGACAAGGTAGGATTCCCCGTCTTCCACAAAAAACTCTATGACCTGGACAATGTTTGGATGTACCAGCGCCGCCTGGGCTATTGCCTCATTGTGGAATCTTTTGCGGAAAAGACTGTCCCGGGTCAGCTCCGGCGCCAGGCATTTGATCGCGCGCTGTATTCCGAGGCCCGTATGCTCGGCCAGATAGACTGTGCCCATTCCCCCCTTGCCGATTTCTGAAAGGAACCGGTATTCGCGGATTGTTTTACCGATCATTGTTAAAACTCCCATTTGTCGGGCCCCGCTGCGGGGCCCTGAATCATACCTGGTCCTTGCTTTTTATCACGGCCATTGAGGCCCCGAGAAACCCTATTATAAAAGTGTTGAGAACTATTAACATCACCCAGCTTTCCTGCTTGTGCTTTCCGAAGAAACGTTCGATCAAACTGAAATCTCCCAGCGGATATACCTCTCTTAAAGCGGCCGGTCCGTCGGGGTTTTTATCGATTCCCTCCTGCTCGATATGGATAACCTTTTCAAAGGCCCACCGCGAGGGCACGATATAGGAGAGCTTCAGGGCGGTGGTTTCCATTCTCTTTATGGGATGGATGCCCCCTCCCAGAATCATCATGGGCAGCAGTACCAGGGGAACGATGGCGATGGCCGCCTGCTGGGTCTTGGTAACGGATGAAAGAAACAACCCGATGCTCTGTCCGGCCAGGGCGGACAGGAACACGATGCCGAATATTGTGGAAAACGCGCCGTTCATGTCCAGCCATGGATGCACCACGCCCACAAGAATCGCGCATTGTATGAGGCAGAGGAGCCCCAGGACGGCATATTTGGAAAATACATAGGGAAGGATCTTCAGGTTTACCATTCTCTCCCTCTCGAAAATGGCCTTTTCCGCGACGATCTCGGGGGCGGAGTTGGATGTGCCGAACCAGAGGGCCGATATGACGAGCAGGAAGAGGGGGGTCTCCGTATGGACGTTGTCGCAGTTGAAGACCATCCCGATGAGCACGGCGATAACGGGAGCCTGCGCCAGGAGTATCAGGGTGTTGGCCGTATCTTTCCTTTTCACGGTGAAATAGCGCCGGGTGAGGGTCCACCACTGGCGGAGTTCCGAGGCCTTCGAGGAGTGCTGGTCGTTGTCGGGTTTCAGGTCGGTGATGCATTCCTCGCATTTTCGTTCCTCCACGTAGACCTTGTGGTATTCGGAGCGAAGGTAGGAATCCCGCCACTCATCCTCGGGTCGCTCGGAGAGGCCCTTCAGGGCGGCGTCGGCGTTCTGGACCGTAAGTTCCCGGGGGCGGTCGGGATTGAAGAAGGTCAGGGAGTCGGGATGGGTTGGGCCGTAGTACATGAGCTTTCCGGACGAAACAATGATCACATTGTCCATCTTCTTGTAAATTTCAAGGCTCGGCTGGTGGATGGTGAGTAATATGGTTTTCCCCTTGTCCGAAAGCTTTCGGAGGATGTCCATGACGATCAGGGCGTCCTGGGCGGAGAGCCCGGAGGTCGGCTCGTCAAGGAAGAGGAGGCTCGGATCCGTCAAAAGCTCCATGGCCAGCATGACCCGCCGCTTCTGGCCGCCGCTGATTCCCTTTTTTTCGGGGGAGCCGATCACCACGTCCCGGATGTCCAGGTTGTTGGCCTTGTCGATAAGGCCCAGCTCGGTCATTGTTTTTTCGATGAGAACGGAGATCTCCTGGTCCGATGTGTCCGAGGGGAGGCGAAGTTTTGCCGTGTAGTACAGTGCTTCGTAAACGGTCAGTTCCCGGTGCACGATGTCGTCCTGGGGCACGTACCCGATGCAGCCCCTGAAGGCGTCGTAATTCTCGTAAAGGGATTGGCCGTTGATAAAGGAGCGGCCCCTGCTCGGGGGCAGGTATCCGTTCAAGGCAAGCATCAGGGTTGTTTTCCCCGATCCGGCGGGTCCCATGAGTCCCACGAATTCGGAAGGATAGATGGACAGGGAGATGTTGTTCAGTATTTTTTTGGTGGTGTTCTGCTTCTTGATCTCGACTTCAAAGGTGATTTGATCCGCATCGAGCCTTATGTCCCCCCGGTAATCCCTTTTGACGATCTGGTTGTCCAGGGTGAGCTTGAAGGCATGGGAGCCCAGCAGGATATTGTCCTCGGGGGTGATGTAACAGGCCGTGATCCGCTTGCCGTTGACGAAGGTGCCGTTGGAGCTGTCCAGATCTTCGAGGTAAAAACCCTTTTCGGTGTTGATGAGCTTTGCGTGGTGCCAGGAGACCTGCGGATAGTCCAGATGGATGGTGGCCTTGGGGTCCCTTCCGAAAACGGTTTCGGCGTTTTCGATGTTGATGTTGGCGGGATCGGGACGTCCGAAAGCGGTGTGTCTCCTGGTATTCAGCAGGCGCCTTGCGGGAAACTTGTATGAGCCGAAGTACAGTGTGTCGTCGGCCGTTATTTCACATCGGTCTATTTTACGGGATCGATCGTTGACAAAGGTTCCGTTGGCGCTGCCGAGGTCCGTGAGAATCCACCTGCCCCCCTCATTTTCAACGGACGCATGTTCCCTTGACACCTGTGGGTAATCGAGGATGATGTCGTTATCCTCTCCCCTGCCGACGGCAAGGCGCGGAAAGGGGATGATGGATGTTTTCGGGGGCCCTGCAAGGGATTGCATGACGATGTTCGGATCCAGGCGGTGGGTGCCGAGGTGGATCGTGTCGGCTTCCATGACCACGGGGGTTTTCACGAAGGGAGGGATTTGTGTCCCGTCCACGAACGTCCCGTTGGTACTCTTTAAATCCTCGATAAAACATTCCCTGCCGTTTTGGATGATGCGGCAGTGGCGACCCGATACCATGGAGTAATCCTGTACAACGTCGTTACCTGCATCTCTCCCGATGCAGATCGACGTGTGCTGCTGAATATTGGCTCCGCAGTTGGTGCAGAAAGCTCCGCCGGATTCCATTTTGTGATCACATTTGGGACATGCCATGCTTGAACTCCGTCATCTCCTCAGCCTCCTGAGTCTTCTTCCGATCCGCATGAAAATATTGATATTGCGTGAAAAAGTTCCGTGCGGGGTGAGGGCGCGCCGCGAACCTCGCCTTTGACCCGTCTTGCGGGGACGCCGCGTCTCCCGGGCCGATTGAAACTGGGGGAGAGGGGCATTGGACAAATTCGTTCCGCTCAACCGGAAAATGGGGCTTGAAAAAAACTCCCGAACGGGGCGAACCGGTATCCGGATACAGGGTCGCGGAGAAGCCTCCGTTTCCCCATGCATGAGTATTACTGCCGGCGGAATCAAACCGGGCATGGGGCGGAAGCAAAGCGAGGAAAGTTCAACGATCTGTATAACCGTTTTGCCTTGGGAGAACCTGCGAAGACACTTGCTTTACGGAAGGTGAACACCAACAGGGGCTGATTGAAAAAGATCGATAAATTGTATTTTTGGCGTAATCTTTATCATCAATTAGTCGTCTTAATCAAGTGCTTACAACCTGAAAATTAAAGTTATCAGCGAGGGAGGCGCGAAACGGCGGCGCGAATGCGAGGCGGCGCGCCACGGCACCGGTTTTGAAACGGTCGGGGAGATTCTTCTCGTTTCCTTTTGCTCTAGGAAGTACGGCGATGCCCGCTTGTTCCGCAAATTGGAAAAGAGCGTTTGAGGCTGAGGATTATTCCTTACTTGTTGCCGGGGAGTGTACTCCGAGGCGGGTAGCGGAACCGCTTCAGCCGTTGTCGTGGAAACAGGGGGGGACGGATTCGGAAGCATCGGGGGGGGGGAGCACCCATGGGGCCGGCGTGACGGGATACGAGCTTGCCTGGAGCGACGGGTTCGATACCGGCGCGGTTGCCCGGACGGGGCCCGAATAACTGTTGCGAAATTTTTCGGTATATGCTTAGTATTATCAACGATTTTTCAGACAAGTAAAAGCTGTATTGAAGCACCGTCGCTGTTTTCGTTCCAAGCCGGGCCGCCGTGGGGGGGGGGATGGCTTTTTCCTTTTCCCCGAGGGCGATTCCGGTTCAGCACAAGGATCTCATTACCGTGTTCAAGCTCCCGGGGGTTCCGGGACGACCGGTGATGCACGGCCCGGGTTTTTCCGGTGAATTCCGGTATTCCTTTCCGTGCCCCGGTTGCCCGTGTTCGTCTTTTTTTGCGTTGGGGTGCCGGTATTTCCAGGGGTTTGAAGCGGGATTGCTCCCTTCGCGGGGAGTTTATTGCTAAAAGAGTGTAGAATACCCTTTAACAGCATCTGGAGGAATCAATGGAAAAACAGTTCTACGAAAAACTGAAGGAGAAGGGGGTTTCGCGAAGAGAGTTCATGAAGTTCTGTACGGCGCTCTCGGCGACCATGGGCCTTTCGTCCTCTTTTGTACCGAAGATGGCGGATGCCTTTGCCGCGACAAAGCAGCGGACGCCGGTGGTCTGGCTCCACTTCGGGGAGTGCACGGGGTGTACGGAGAGCATCCTGAGGACGACCTATCCCTGGATCGATGAAGTACTGTTCGATATTCTCTCCATCGAGTACCTGGAGACGGTAATGGCGGCATCGGGTCACCAGGCCGAGGAGAACCTCCACAATGCTGTGGAAAAGTACAAGGGTAAATTTATCTGCGTGGTGGAAGGCTCCATCGCCACGAAGTTCGAGGGCGCTTACGGCAAGGTGGGCGGGCGCACCTTCCTCGAGATCGCGAAAGAGGTCCTTCCCAAGGCGGCGGCGGTGGTCTCCATCGGAACCTGCGCCTCCTTCGGCGGAATTCCTGCGGCGGCCCCCAACCCCGGCGGCTACAAGGGCGTGGGCGATGCCCTGGGCATAAAAACCGTCAATATCCCCGGCTGCCCCCCCAACCCCATCAATCTCATCGGGACCATTGTGAACTTTCTCCTTCTCGGCAAATTGCCCGAGCTGGACGATATGGGGCGGCCCATGTTCGCATACGGCAAGACCATCCACGATCAATGCCCCAGAAGATCCCACTTCGAGAACGATGAGTTCGTCGAGGAGTTCGGCTCCGAAGAGGCGGCCCTGGGCTACTGCCTGTACAAGGTGGGCTGCAAGGGTCCCGATACCTACAACAACTGCCCCATCGCGAAATTCAACGACGGCACCAGCTGGCCCGTCGAGGCCGGCCATCCCTGCATCGGCTGCAGCGAGCCGAACTTCTGGGATGAGATGACGCCCTTTTACGAGGAATCCTAGGGTCTGTAAGAGGAACTCTCGTCGCGGGGACGCATCCATATCGAACCGAGGGCAAGCGCCCGGAAAATCGGTTTGCCGGTGTTCCTTAAATTAAGGATTCGTATAACAAGTGATTCTGGGATGGATAACGCATCCATGGGAGATAAGAGGAAAATATGGGGAAGAGAATAACAGTCGATCCGATCAGCAGAATAGAGGGCCATCTTCGCATAGAGGTAGAAATAGAGGGTGGCAAGGTAACAAACGCCTGGTCTTCGGGCCAGATGTTCAGGGGGATCGAGATGATCCTCAAGGGCAGGGACCCCAGGGACGCCCACCACTTCGTGCAGCGCTCCTGCGGCGTGTGCACCTATGTCCATGCCCTCTCCTCCATCCGCGCGGTGGAGGATGCGGTGAACGTGAAGATTCCCGACAACGCCCGGATCATCCGGAACCTGATCCACGGCGCCCAGTTCCAGCACGATCATATCGTTCACTTCTATCACCTCCATGCACTGGACTGGGTGGATATCGTGAGCGCCCTTTCCGCCGACCCGGCCGCCACCGCCAAGCTTGCCGATACGGTGAGCAACGCCCCCTGGGGCGGCGCGGTATATTACAAGAACGTTCAGCAGCGCCTGAAATCCTTTGTGGAGAGCGGCCAGCTCGGCCCCCTGAACAACGGGTACTGGGGTCACTCCGCGTACAAGCTGCCCCCCGAGGCCAACCTCATGGCGTCGGCCCACTATATCGAGGCCCTGAAGCTCCAGGCAAAGGCCGCCAGAATGCACGCCATCTTCGGCGGCAAGAACCCCCATCCCCAGTTCCTGGTGGTGGGCGGCATCTCCTCGGTCAAGGACCTCACCCCCGACCGCATCGCCGAGTTCCAGTCCATCTGGAAGGAGACCCAGGCCTTTATCAAGGACGTTTACATTCCGGATCTCATGGCCGTTGCCGGCTTCTATAAGGACTGGGGCGCCATCGGCGGCACCACGAACTTCCTCGGCTGGGGCGAGTTCCCCGAAACTGCGGACGAGGCAAAGAGTCAGCTTATGCCCGGCGGCGTGATCATGGACCGCGACCTTGCCGGCATTAAAGAGGCGGACCAGAAGATGGTGACCGAGGACGTGACCCGCGCCTGGTACGAGAAGGGGGCAAGCCTTCACCCCTCCGAGGGCGAGACAAAGCCCGCCCACGGGGATTACAACACGGCGGACAAGTATACCTGGCTCAAGGCGCCCCGCTACGACGGCAAGTCCGTCGAGGTGGGTCCCCTGGCACGTGTTCTCCTGGCATACGCCAAGGGCCACAAGGGGATCCAGGCATCCGTGAACAGCACATTAAAGGCCCTGGACGTTCCCGTTGGCGCCCTCTTCTCGACCCTGGGCAGAACGGCCGCAAGGGGGCTCGAGACCGTCGTGATCGGCGATGCCATGGGCGGCTGGATCAACGACCTCGTGACCAATATCAGGAACGGCGACACAAAGACCTACCAGTCATGGGAGATGCCCGACAAGGCAACGGGCTACGGCCTCAACGACGTTCCCAGGGGGGCCCTTGGCCACTGGATCGAGATCGAGGACAAGAAGATCAAGAACTACCAGTACGTGGTTCCCTCCACCTACAACTTCGGCCCCAGGGACGCCGGGGGACAGAAGGGCGCGGTGGAGGAGGCGCTGATCGGAACCCCCATTGCCGATCCCAAGCGGCCCCTGGAGATCCTCAGGACCGTTCACTCCTTCGACCCCTGTATCGCCTGCGCGGTTCACGTCATCGATCCGAACAGCAACGAGGTGTATAAGATCAGGGTTACCTGATCCACGTAGGGCCGGCGGGGCGCGGATATACCCGTGCCCCGCGTTTCAACCCATACATAAGTTGACGGCCCTGAAAAGGTTCCGCTCCGATAGTTTAAACACGTCGTCATAAGTGTGAACACGTCGTCATTGGGTTCAAAAGCGAATAATTAAAGGCGGGAAGCATGGAAAAAGAGCAGATTACGGTTCTGGGCGTGGGCAACATCCTCTATACGGATGAGGGGTTCGGCATTCGCGTGGTTGAAAAGATGATGGAGGAGTACGAGTTCGGGGAAAATATCTCCCTCGTGGACGGGGGCGTGCTGGGGATGAACCTTTTGGGGTACATCTCCTGGGCCGATCAACTCATCGTCGTGGACGGGGTTCGGAACAACGGAACGCCCGGTGATATGTACCGGATCGAGGCGGCGGATATTCCCCAGCGGGTCCGGGCCAAGAACTCCCTGCACCAGATCGATCTCCTGGAAGCCCTCACCCTCTGCCAGGCACTTGAAAAGGTACCCGAAACTGTGATACTTGGGATTGAACCCGAGGATATGGAAACCCTGGGGGTTGAAATGACCCGGACGGCAAAGGAGAAGGTGGAACCCATGATCGAGAAGGTTCTGGCCGAGCTCGACCGTCTCGGGGGAACTTACAGAAAAAGGAGCACAAATAATGTGCCTGGCAATACCTTCCAGGATTGTGGAGATCAACGACACCAAGGGAATTGTTGACGTTGACGGCGTTAAACGGGAGGTGAGTCTTCTCATGATCGAAGAGCCCCAGATCGGGGATTACGTGATCGTTCATGCGGGATTTGCAATTCAGCGGATCGATGAGCAAGCGGCCCAGGAGTCCCTCGAAGCATTGAGGGAAGTGGCCCGGCTCATGGATCCCGGCGAGGAGGCCCACCCCGGGAATTAAACCCGTCCTGAAATATACGAGAGAGCCGCACCGGTTGCTGGGACAGCCGTTGCGGCTTTTTTGTTTTTGTTTTTTCGCGGCGGGCGGGTATGCGCTTCCCGGAAAAACGGAACTTTTATTACGGTATTCAAGAAGCAACGGGGCCCATGGGCCTTTGCGGTTGGGGTAATAATGGGTAAGGAGCGAACAGCGGTCAGGCTGTCCATCAGCGGTATCGTTCAGGGCGTGGGGTTCAGGCCCTTTATCTATCAGCTTGCCGCGGCAAGGGGGATTACGGGAACGGTTGCCAACACCCCGTCCGGGGTGTCGATCGTGGCGGAGGGGGAGAGGGCCGCCCTGGATGCCTTCACGGCGGATATCACCGCGAAAAAACCGCCCCTTTCGGAGATCACGGAGATCACGGCGGAGCCCGAGCGCCCTTCGGGGTTTTCCGGCTTCACCATTATAAAGAGCGGCGGAGAATCGGCAAGGTCCACCCTGATCTCCCCGGATGTCTCCATCTGCGACGACTGCCTTGCCGAACTCTTCGATCCCAATGACCGAAGGTACGGCTACCCCTTTATCAACTGCACGAACTGCGGCCCCCGCTACACGATCATAGACGATATTCCCTACGACCGCCCTAAAACCTCCATGAAACATTTTGGGATGTGCGACCTCTGCCTGGCCGAATACGAGGACCCGTCCAACAGGAGGTTCCATGCCCAGCCCAATGCCTGCCCCGAGTGCGGCCCGCAGGTGAGCCTCCACGATGCAAAGGGGAAGGGGATGGACTGTGCCGATCCCGTTACGCGCACGGCGGACCTTTTAAAGGAGGGGCATATCGTGGCCGTCAAGGGGCTGGGGGGATTCCACCTTGCCGTTGACGGCGGGAACGAGGCGGCGGTGAAGAGGCTCCGGGAGCGGAAGTTGCGGGAGGAGAAACCCTTTGCCGTCATGGTGAAGGACCTTGCCGAAGCGCGCACCCTTGCCCGTATCTCAGAAGAGGAGGCGGCCCTTCTCACCTCCTTCAGGCGGCCCATCGTGCTCCTCGAAGGCAGGGACGACGCGGGGGTGGCGGAGGCTGTCTCGCCGAAAAATCGGTACCTGGGGATCATGCTGCCTTATACCCCTCTCCATGCCCTGATCATGGCCGCGGGGCCCCGGGTGCTGGTGATGACCAGCGGAAACAGGAGCGACGAGCCCATTGCCATCGAAAATCACGGGGGCTTTGCCGATCTGGCGGAGATCGCCGACTATTTCCTTGTGCACGATCGGGATATCTACCTGAGGAGCGACGACTCCATCATGCGGGTCACGGCCGGAGAAAGGCGCTTTATCAGGCGGTCCCGGGGCTATGTGCCGGTTCCCGTCTTCCTTTCGGGGGATGCGGGCCAGGTGCTGGGCTGCGGCGGGGAGCAGAAGAGCACCGTCTGCATGACAAAGGGGAACAAAGCCTTTCTGAGCCAGCATATCGGGGACCTGAAGAACCTCTCCACCCATGATTTTTTCAAGCTCACCGTGGATCATATGAAGCGGATCCTCCATATCGAGCCGGAGGTGGTCGCCCACGACCTGCACCCCGACTACCTGAGCACCCGGTATGCGATGGAGCAGGAGGGAGTCCGGCGGGTGGGGGTCCAGCACCACCATGCCCATATCGTGAGCTGCATGGCGGAGAACCGGATCGAAGGCCCGGTGATCGGCCTCTCCTTCGACGGTACCGGTTACGGCACCGACGGCACCATCTGGGGGGGCGAGGTCCTGATCGCTTCGGCGGAAAAGTTCACCCGGGCCGCTCATATGGGGCGCCTTGCCATGCCCGGCGGCGGCGCGGCCGTAAAGGAGCCCTGGCGCATGGGCATCAGCGCCCTGTACGATGCATACGGGGCGGATCTCTTTGATCTTCCGCTCCCCTTTCTGAGGAGCGTGGAGGAATCAAAGGCCCGGTTTATGACGGCCATGGTGGATAAAAAGCTCAACGCGCCCATGACCTCCAGCCTGGGGCGGCTCTTCGACGCCGTTTGCGCCGTCGCGGGGGTGAGAAACCGGGTCTACTTCGAGGGGCAGGGGGCCATGGAGCTGGAGATGGCGGCCGAGGGAACCGTGGACAGGCTCTACGATTACCGGTGGGAGCTCGCCGGAGAGGGGGAGGCCCTTGCATTGCCGCCGTCGCCCATTATAAAGGGCGTCGTGGAGGATATTCTGAACCGCGTGCCCCTTTCCGAAATCAGCATGCGTTTTCATGCAACCCTGGCGCGGATGTTTACCGGGCTTGTGAAGGAGCTTTCGGAAAAAAACACCCTGGACCGGGTGGTCCTGAGCGGGGGGGTGTTCCAGAACTCAATTTTTCTCACGGAGATGATCAGGGAGCTTTCCCTTTGCGGGCTTTCGGTTTATACCCATAAGATCGTTCCCGCCAACGACGGGGGGCTCTCCCTTGGGCAGGCCCTGGTGGCATCCGCCGTGGTCCGCAAATCGTAGCGGGGAGTGGGCAGTGCCGCACGCGGCAGTTGATTCCAGCGAATCCGGTGGCGACACAAGGGCGGGGACGGGGCCGGAGCCGCACACGGCCGTTGAATCCGGGGAACCCGGAGACGACACAAGTGGGGCGGGGTTGGGCCATGTAAAAAGCAGGCCCCGTAAAAAAGAGGTTTTTCCCGGATAAGGAGCGGGGTACATGCTGAACGCAGCCCTTGAAAAGGGCGGGGCCGGATTTGGGCCGCTGTGTGCTCCGATAATCGACCTTGCGGAGGTCGGAAACAGGTTTTAACAGCGAGGAAACCGGGCGGGGGATTGTCACCGTTTCCTGAACGGAAGCGCGTGACGACGCTTTCTCTCTCATGGACAGGAGTCCGGGGCATGCATCGATCGTTTCATGGATGGGAGTCCGGGGTATGCTTGGACCGTTGGCGGCGGGCGACTGTCGGAGAGCGGTTCCGCGAGCATCTCGGATAGGGGAAATCCGGTCGGTGGCCGGGCGTTGAACAGTCCGGGAAATTTGAACAACTGATAGCGTGACGGGTGGCTATTATCCGCCCGGAGCGAGGGGATAGATATAGATGAGCATCAAGCATGTAGAAGAGTACAGGGATTCCGCCCTGTCCAAGGGGCTGATCGAGAAGATAAAGCGCGCTTCCACGAAGGAGATCCGGCTCATGGAGGTCTGCGGCACCCATACGGTCTCCATATTCCGCAGCGGCGTGAGGTCGGTGCTGCCGGAAACCATCTCCCTTCTTTCGGGGCCGGGCTGTCCGGTCTGCGTGACCGCGCAGCACGAGATCGACGCCTTTATCGAGCTGGCACGCATGGACGACGTGATTATCGCCACCTTCGGGGATCTGATCCGGGTTCCCGGAAAGGACTCCTCCCTGAGGCAGGAGCGGTCCGAGGGAAGGGATATCCGCATCGTCTACTCCACCTTCGATGCGGTGGAGATCGCCCGAAACAACCCGGATAAAAAGGTGATCTTTCTCGGCGTGGGCTTCGAGACCACGGCGCCCACGGTGGCGGCGGCCATCCTCTCGGCCCTTGCCGTGAACCTGACCAACTTCTTTGTATACTCGGCCCATAAGATGGTGCCGCCGGCGCTTTCGGCCCTGATGGAAATTCCGGGGGTGCGGATCGACGGCTTTATCCTGCCGGGCCACGTTTCCACCATTATCGGCACCGAGGGATACCGGGACTTTGTGGACAGTTACAAGCTCCCCTGCGTGGCGGCCGGTTTCGAGCCCATCGATATCCTCAAGGGAGTTCTCGCGCTGGTGGAGGGGATCGAGGCAGGGGGCCATGAGCTTTCCAATGCCTATGAGAGGGGCGTTTCCCCCGGGGGAAACAAAAAGGCAATGGCCCTGATCGAGCAGGTGTTCGAGGTGAAGGACACGGTATGGCGGGGAATCGGGAACATCCCGGGAAGCGGGCTCTTTATCAGGGAGGCGTTCGGCGCCTTTGACGCGGCAAGGGCTTTCGACCTGGAGCTTTCCGAAACGGAAAATCCCAAGGGCTGTTCCTGCGGGGAGATCCTCTCGGGGCTCAAAATCCCTCCCCAATGCGCCCTCTACAAGAAGGTGTGCACCCCCATGAATCCCGTGGGACCCTGCATGGTTTCCACCGAGGGGACCTGCGCAGCGTATTACCGCTATTACGATAAGTAAAGGATATATAAGATGAAGTCGGAAAAGATACTCCTGGATCACGGCAGCGGCGGAAAGATCGCCAACAACATGGTGAGCGAATTGATCCTGCCCGCGTTCGACAACCCCTTTCTTGCAAAGCTCAACGATTCCGCCGTGATGGAAGTGGGCGGCAGCCGCATCTCCTTTTCCACGGATTCCTACGTGGTGGACCCGATCTTTTTTCCGGGGGGGGATATCGGGGAGCTTGCGATCAACGGCACGGTGAACGACATCGCCATGGCCGGAGCCACCCCCCTTTACCTTAGCGTGGGCCTGATCATGGAGGAGGGCTTTCCGGCGGAGGATCTTTCGCGGATCCTCGAATCCATGGGGCGGGCCGCGAGGGAGGCCGGGGTACAGGTGGTGACCGGGGACACCAAGGTGGTCCCGAAGGGCAAGGCGGACAAGATCTTTATCAACACATCGGGCTTCGGGCTCGTGGCGGAGGGCGTGGTGATCGAAGGGGCCAACGCCCGTCCCGGGGACAAGGTGATCGTTTCAGGCACCATTGCCGATCACGGCATGACCATCCTCACCCAGAGGGAGGGGATGGCCTTTGACTCGGGCATCCAGAGCGATTCGGCGCCCCTGAACCATATGATCAGGGAGATGATGGCCGTAAGCAAAAAGATCCACGTGTTGCGGGACCCCACCCGGGGAGGACTGGGCACCACCCTCAACGAGATCGCTGGGCAGTCGAACATGGGAATCCGTATCCGCGAGGACAGGATCCCGGTAAAAGGCGAGGTGGCCGGTGTCTGTGAACTGCTGGGATTCGATCCCCTCTATGTCGCCAACGAGGGCAAGCTCATCGCAGTGGTTGCCGAGGAGGATGCCGAGGCCGTGCTTTCGGTGATGAAGGCGAACGCGTATGGAAAGGATGCCGTTGTGGTCGGGGAGGTGACGGCGGAGAACCCCGGCGGGGTGGTCATGGAAACGCGGATCGGCGGAACCAGGATCGTGGATATGCTTACGGGGGAACAGCTCCCGAGGATCTGCTGAAGCACCCCGGCGGGTTTTGCCGACCCGGTTGAAACTTCTGAAAATAATTAAAAATATGAATTGATGATTTCGATCATTGAGGGTATCTTACAAAGGGAATTCAGCAGCACGGTAACCGGAAGGGGCAATCGGGCCGGGGTACGGGCCCGGAAAACGGGTAGGCCGGGCCGCTCCTTCATCTGACTTGAAACCGGATCGTCCATAGTGGATATGAGCTCTAGTGCCGTTAAAAAAATAGTCGCGCCCCTCCTCTTTCTGGCAACCCTGCTGAGCGCCGTTGTTTTCGCGGAAGAGGCCGGCCTCACCAATATGATCGTCACCAACACCCGGGACGATCTTCTCCTGTTCCTGGACGTGGAGGGTGCCTTTACCGAGGAGATGGACCAGGCCGTGGAGAGCGGTGTTCCCACCACCTTTACCTTCTACGTTACCCTCCATCAGGTCCGGGGGATGTGGTTCGATCGGGAGATCGCAGATATCGAGGTGGTGCATACCCTGAAACGGGACACCCTGAAGAACGAGTACACGGTGAGTCGCTCCTGGGATACGGGAGGGCCGACTGTTGCCGAATCCCTGGAAAGGGCCAAGGAGCTCATGTCCGAAATGAAGAGCCTCAAGGTGGTGGCCCTGGATCGGCTGAGAAAGGGGGAACGGTACCGGATCAAGTCCAAGGCCGAGCTGAGTAAGGTGCGGCTGCCCCTGTTTCTCCGTTATATCATATTCTTTGTTTCTTTCTGGGATTTTGAAACCGACTGGCATTCCATCGACTTTATCTACTGATATGCACAATTATGTTCAAGCAATTTGGTTTGCGTTCCTTATTGATTTAACGATGCCGGATGTAGAGAGATGACGGGAAACAAGACAGCCGGTTCCACCCGGCCGGATTCGGAAAGGCGGCGGCGAAAGCGCGAAGGGGTGATGATGGTGTGCATCATCGTTGTCGTTGCCCTGCTCACCTTCGTGGAGCACCGCGTGGTCAAGTTCGGGGTGGATATCCCCGTTTCCAACACCATCCTGATGTTCATCCTCATCAACATCAACCTCCTTCTCCTGATCCTGCTCATATTCCTGGTATTCAGGAACCTGGTAAAGCTCTACCACGACAGAAGGCACAAGGTGATGGGGGCCAAGCTCAGGACCCGGTTGGTGGTGGCGTTCATCACCCTCACCCTCCTTCCCTCCACGGTGCTCTTCTTTTTCTCCATCAATTTTATCGCCGGCAGTATCGCCTTCTGGTTCAACGTGCCGGTGGAGACCACCCTGGAAAAATCCATCAACGTGGGAAGGGCGGTATACGAGCATATCGAGGAGAACAGCCGCTTTTTCCTGGAGCGGACCGCGTACCAGATCAAGACCCGGAAGCTTCTCGCCCCCGAAAAAAAGGAGGACCTTAAGCGATATGTTCAGGTGGTTCAGCGGGAGTTCAACTTCAGCGGGGTGGAGGTGTACGGCACCAATGCCCAGCGGATCACCTTTGCCCTGGACCCCGACGTTTCGGAGTACCTGTTCCAGGTCGTTCCGGCCGACGCCCTCCTGGAGGAGCGGGGGGAACGGGGGGTGCGGCGTCTCACCGAGCGGACCCACGAGGGGGAGCTGGTGCGAACCGTGGCGACGGTTCCCTTCGGGGCCGTCACCGCCGAGGCAAAGGGCTTCGTGGTGATGACCGAACTCCTCTCATCGGACGTTTCAGAGAACCTTACGGCGATCTCCCGGGGGTACGGGGAGTACCAGCAGATCAAGCTCATGAAAAAACCGATCCAGCTCACCTATTACATCGCCCTTTCCATCGTGGGGCTCCTGGTGGTGTTCTGCGCGGTCTGGTTCGCGTTTTACCTGGCCAAGACCATCACCATTCCCATTATGCAACTTTCCGAGGGAACCCGAAGAATAGCCGAGGGGGACCTGAACTTTCGGGTGGAACTTGCCGTGGACGACGAGATCGGGACCCTGGTGGATTCCTTCAACAAGATGACAAGGGACCTGGGGGCCACCCGGGACAAGCTGGCCCGTTCGGACAGGATGCTCAGAAAAAGGACCGAGGAGATCGAGGAGCGGCGCCAGTACATGGAGATCGTCCTCAAGAACGTTTCCGCCGGGGTCATCTCCTTTGATCCCGCCGGCATCGTGACCACCATCAACAAGTCCGCCGAGCGGATGCTGGCCATAAAGGCCGATGACGTGCTGGCCAAATCCTACGGGGAGCTCCTCAGCGAGCAGCAGCACCACCTGGTGGTGGAGATGCGGGAGAAGATCGAACATTCCGGGGACGGGGTGGTGCTCCCCCTGAGCCTCACCATTGAGGGAAGGCCCAGGAGTTTTGCCGTTCATGTGAACCGTTTGAGGGACGATGCCGGAAACTCCATGGGGCTGGTGATGGTGTTCGACGATATGACCGAGCTGGAAAAGGCCCAGCGCATGGCGGCCTGGCGGGAGGTGGCAAGGAGGATCGCCCACGAGGTGAAGAACCCCCTGACCCCCATCACCCTCTCGGCCCAGCGCCTCAAGCGAAAGTACGGGAAGACCATAGAGGAGCCGGTTTTCCTGGAGTGCACGGACATGATCATCGATCATGTGTCCCTGATCCGCAACCTGGTGAACGAGTTTGCCACCTTTGCAAGGTTTCCGGCGGCGGACCCCAAGCCCTGCTCCCTGCCCTCCATTATCGAGGAGACTGTGGCCCTTTACAGGGAAGGCCACAGGAACATCGACTTCAAGATGGAGATGGCCGGGGATCTTCCTTCCGTGCGGGTGGACAACCAGCAGATGAAGCAGGCCATGATCAACCTTATCGACAACGCCATCGCCGCCATCAAGAACGAGGGGGAGGTGCAGATCACCCTGACCCACGACCCCATCCTCAAGATGATCCGCCTGGAGGTGGCCGATTCGGGCAAGGGGATCTCCGACGAGGAGAAGACCCGCCTGTTCGAACCCTATTTCTCCACCAAGAAGACCGGCATGGGCCTGGGCCTTGCCATCGTCAACTCCATCATTGCCGACCACAACGGAATGGTCCGGGTCCAGGACAACCAGCCCAGGGGCGCCAAGTTCGTTATCGAGCTTCCCGCCTGACCGGCCGCTTTCCGAAACGATCCCGCCCGGATCTCCAGGACAATTCCGGTGCCACTTCAATTCCCTGTATTTCAAGGGGCGGCTCTTACGGGACGGCACGGTTTATCCCCGCCCTCCCAGGGTCATCGAATGTAGGTTTTCAGTTCAGTGAATTCATGTCGTTATAAAGTGGCGGCCGTTCGTTTCCGCGACCTTTGTCGCTGCCGTGCCGCGCTTACCGGCGTTTACCCTGCCCTCCTTTCCCTTTACGATGTAGCGACGCTTAACCTTTGATACGCCGAACCTGTTTCGAGGAATCAGCGGAGGCCGATTGATCACCGGGCGATAAGGTGTTTCCGCTGGAGCTTGCCCGTATGGAATCGATATCGTAAACCCGTGAATCCCGAAAGTTCATTGTATACGTTATGGAGCCGTCGGCATCGACTTGCGGGCCTCGTTTAAATTTGTCCCGGATAGGGTTTCGAAGCGAGGGGGCGATTTTCGCCCGGGTCCTTGTTGGATCACGGTCGACATCGGATATGGCTTTGATATTATGGGTAATCCTACCTTTTTAGTAGTGTTTGTTTCGATTGATTTATTCTCTGAAGGGCGTATTAGTGTTTTTTTCGGCGTGGGAGACCCACGTTGCGACACCGGAGCTTCCCGGCTCCGATTTCAATCGAACACCCTGTAAGAGGAGTCTTTCCTTGGCTGACGGAAAAAGAAGAAAAAACAAACCGGCTGTAACTTCCGGAAACCCGAAACCGTTCCTGCTTTTTATCTGCTTCCTTGCCTCGGGCGCCACGAGCCTCTGTCTCGAGGTGGCCTGGTCAAAGGAGCTTTCTTACCTCCTGGGGGTGGATCTCTATGCCTCCACCACCGTGGTCACCGCGTTCATGGCCGGCCTGGGGCTGGGGGCCGTTATCGTGTCCCGCTGGTACCGGTGGGAGAGGGCGTCGCTCCTGGCATATGCCGGCCTGCAGCTGGTGATCGGCGTCTGCGGCCTGGCGTCCGTGCCCCTGTTTCGGGCAACGGTTCCCATGTTCTCGTTTCTCTATGAAACCGTTGGGTTTAACGGCAGCCTCTTCATGGGGCTCCGCTTCCTGATGGTTTTCGGCTTGATGATGGTGCCGGTGACCCTCATGGGCATGACCCTGCCCGTGGTGGTGGGGGCGTCCCGGGGGGGGAGCGGGAACCGTTTTGCCGCATGGGCGGGACTGTTCTACGGTATCAATACCGTGGGGGCGCTGACCGGAACCTTGCTTGCCGGTTTCCTGCTCATTCCCCGGATGGGAATCCTCGGGACCTGTTTGATCACCGGCACGGCGGATATCCTCATCGCCCTTTGCGCCCTCTTTCTCCACCGCCGCAACGTGGGGCACGCCCGTGAGCCGGGTGGGAACAGGCCCGTTAAAGGGAAAAAGCGCTCCGTGAAGGGGACTTACCCGGAGGCGGGAGAGGGGCTGGGGCAAAATTCGGTGGGGGCCGTCTACCTGTTGTCCGGGGCCGTTGCCCTGGCGCTTGAGATCTGCTGGTTCAGGTTGCTCGCCCAGACGGTGGGGCCCACCGTGCACGCCTTCTCCATCATGCTGGCCGTTTACCTGGGGGGAATCGGTTTCGGCAGCCTCTTGGGATCGAATCGGATCGGGCGCGTCGAAAGCCCCGGGGCCGCCATGGGGTGGCTGCTTACGGCCTCGGGTATCGGGACCCTGGCGACCCTGTTCTATGTGAACAAGCTTCCCATCTGGTACGGCCGGATGACCCTGGCCCTGGATCAGTCCTCCTTCACGGCCCTGAACCTCATGGTCCAGGGAGTTACGGCGGGCCTGCTGATCCTTCCGGCCACCCTTCCCATGGGCATGCTCTTTCCGGTTGTCACAAGGGTTTACAACAGGGCGGGGGGCGCGACGTCCGGCGCGGCCTCGGTGGGGCGCCTCTACTTTCTGAACACCCTGGGGGGGGTGATCGGTTGCCTGGGGGGCGGTTTCCTGCTCCTGCCCCGGCTGGGAACCCATCTCTGCCTTGTGGCGGGAGGGGGATTGAGCCTTATCCTCGGGGCGGCGGTTTTAGGGGCGGCTCCCAGGGGAAACCTCCCGGGCAGAGCCCGGTACGTCACCGCAGCCCTTGCCCTTGGGGCGGTCCTGATGGTCACCGCCCCGGGCACGGATCACGAGGTCATGAACATGGGCGTCTACTCGGAGATGTTCACCGGGGATTTTAAAAAGCACCTGGATTCGGAAGGGGGGGAGCGAATCACCAGGGGGCGGCTTCTCATGGCGCGGGAGGGGATCAACAACAGCGTGGCGGTGATGGCCGACACCTTTGGGGACGGCAACCTGACCCTGCACCTCTCGGGGCACTGGGTGGCCACCACCGAGTTTTACGGGCGAATTCACCTCCATTTCCTCGGTCACCTTCCCATGCTCTTTGCCCGGAACACCGGGAGCGCAGCGGTGATCGGGTTCGGCACCGGCATCACCTCGGGCTGCCTTTTGCAGTATCCTGAACTGGAACGCCTTGACCTTTTCGAGATCGAACCGGGGGTGATTCGGGCGGCGGCCTATTTCGATCCCGTGAACCATCGTCCCCTGGCGGACCCGCGAACCCGGCTGATCACCGAGGACGGGCGCAGTCAACTGACCTATCGGGACACCTCCTACGACGTGATCACGGCGGACCCCATCCACCCCTTCATGGCGGGGGCCGGAAACCTCTACTCCGAGGGTTTTTACCGGATCGCAAGATCCAGGATGAACCCGGGGGGAGTTTTCTGCCAGTGGATTCCCATGAGCTCCGTCAAGAGGGCCTCCTACGACACCATTCTCGCCACCCTGCACAAGGTCTTTCCCCATGTTGCCCTGTTCTCCTGTTTTGGAGAGTCGATCGTCCTGGCCTCTCCGGACCCTATCCGGATTCCCTGGGAGACGATCAATGAACGCTTCCATGCCGGCGGGGTGTACGATGATTTCAAATCCCTTGATATAAGGAGCCCCTACAACGTGTTCGCCTTCTTCGAGGGGGGCGGGGAGGGGGTCGACGCCTACCTCGACGGCCACGGGCGCATCAACACGGACGACAACGTGTGGGTGGAACACCACCTGCCCTTTGAGGGGTTCGACCTCAGCCTCACCACGCTGATCCACGAGATCAGGGAGGAGCTTTTGCCGGGGAGGGAGCGGGACCTGCTCAAAATGGTGCCCGGCCTCTCCCTAGCCCGGATGCGCCTTGACCTTTCCGGGCTTTCAAGGGGCACGGAGCAGAATTTCAAAAGGGCGGAAAACGCCCGCAAGCGGAAGGACCCGGAGGCCATGGAGCGTTACAACAGGCTGGTTTTTTCCGATATTGCATCGCCCCGCTACTACCCGGCGGGGTTGACCATTGCCCGGGGGTTGAAGGCGGAGGGGCGGACGGATGAGGCGGTGGCGGTTCTCGGGCTTTTGCAGCGGAAACATCCCGCCCACGAGGAGCCTTACGAGATGGCGGCGGAGCTGCTGTTCCGGGCCGGCAAGGGGGCGGAAGCTTCGGTGGTGCTGCGCCGTGCCCTTATGTACAGCCCCGATCACCCGGGGCTCAACGCATTGAAACGTTTCATCGATCAATGAACCCGGGGGGCATGATGCTGTCCGCTGAAGGGAAACCGCCCTTGACGGGGGCGGAAAAACGGGGCGGAGTGCGGTAAATGTTTGGATCGCGATCATATTCGCCCCTTCCGGGCAACCTCTCCCGTGTCTCTAAAACCGAGGCGGTGGATAAATCCCGACCATTGGGGAATGGTGAACGCCGCGGTCAAACTGCTTGCCGGATGAGTGGAAACGGTTTGTTATCCCGTCGTGTTTCTGCTAAGTGTCAAAGGATTCGGTAAATATGGGGCGCCGTGCCCGTTTATCGAATCGGGGCGCGCCCGCCCCGGAGTACAGGGGCGTCTGGGGCGGGGGGAACCGCCGACGAGGCCGGTGCGGCCGGCCGGTTTTCGTACGGCCGGCCCGGCAAAGGAACACGAAAAAGATAGGAATAGACCATGTTTCCAACCATAATGATCGTAGACGATGAACCTTCCATTATTCAATCCCTTGCGGGGCTCCTTTCGGACGAGGGGTTCGGTATCCTCAGCGCCCCCAACGGGTACGAGGCCCTGAAACTCCTGGAGACCGATGTCCCGGACCTGGTGCTCCTGGATATCTGGATGCCCGGGCTGGACGGCATCGAGACCCTCAAGGAGATCAAGAAGGTGTTCCCGTCCGTTCCCGTGGTGATGATCACCGGCCACGGCACCATCGAAACGGCCGTGACGGCAACGAAATACGGCGCCTTCGACTTTATCGAAAAGCCCCTCTCCATCGACAAGGTGATCGTGACCATCAACAACGCCCTGAACTTCAGGCGCCTTGAGGAGGAGAACCGGTACCTGCGCAAGAAAACCCTTGAGAAGCACGCCATCAACGGGAACACGTCGGTGATCGCCAACCTGAGAAAGCAGGTGGCGGTGGCGGCACCCACCAACGGCTGGATTCTCATCAGCGGCGAAAACGGAACGGGCAAGGAGAAGGTGGCCCGCACCGTGCACCAGCTCAGCGGCCGGGCCGAGCTGCCCCTTGTGAATGTGAACTGCGCGGCCATCCCCGACGACCTGGTGGAGAGCGTGCTCTTCGGCCATGAAAAGGGGGCGTTTACCGGGGCCACGGAAAAGAGCCGGGGCAAGTTCGAGCTGGCGGACGGCGGCACCCTGTTCTTCGACGAGATCGGGGACATGAGCCTCAAGAGTCAGGCAGCCCTGCTGCGCGCCCTCCAGGAACGGAAGATCCGGAGGGTGGGGGGAAGCCGGATCATCGATGTGGATATCCGGGTGATCGCGGCCACGAACAAGGATCTTGAGCGGGAGATAGAGGAGGGGCGTTTCAGGGAGGACCTCTACTTTCGCCTGAACATGATTCCCATCGAGATCCCCCCCCTGCGGGAGCGGGCGGACGATGTGCCCATCCTGGCGGAGACCTTTCTCGTGGAGATTGCCGAAACGGAGAACACCCCGAAAAAACGGATGACGGACGAGGTGATGGACCGGCTTCGGGACTATTCCTGGCCGGGGAACGTGAGGGAGCTGAAGAACCTGGTGAAGCGCCTCGTTACCATGGTCCCGGGAGAGATGATCGAGCTGTCCGATCTGCCCACGCCCTACAGCCCGGGGTTCGAGGAAAAACGGCGGGAAAGGGAACCGGTCTGCTTCTCCGAGGACCGGCTCGACGCGGCCAGGAAGGCCTTCGAGCGGGAGTTTATTGCCAGAAAGCTCAAAGAGAGTAATAATGATCTGGACAAAGCAGCGGAGATAATGGATATTGACCGAAACTACCTGTCCGAGCTCATGGGCGGGAATGACTAGTATTAAAAGGAGCACGGCGAGACCGAGCTTCCCGGAAGGTGTTGATTGAGAGTCGTAGGCGGAAAATGCAAGAGAAAGAAGCTGTTTTCCCTTCCGGGAGCAAACACGCGGCCCACGTCGGACAGGACCCGGGAATCGATCTTCAATATCCTTGGGCATAGGGTAAGGGATGCGGTGGTGCTCGACCTCTTTGCCGGAACCGGCGCCTTGGGTATCGAGGCCCTGAGCAGGGGGGCTGCGAGCGCCCATTTTATCGAGCGGGACAGGGGCGCGGTTTCCGTGATCAAACGGAATATCCAAAACTGCAACCTGGGGGACTTGTGCTCCGTTCTCCCCATGGAGATCCGGGCGGGAATCCGCAGGCTCGGTGCCCACACCCCTCCCTTTGACCTGGTATTCATGGATCCGCCCTACGACCGGGGTTTTATCGCGGAGACCCTTTCGGCGCTTTCGAGCGCGGGCTGTCTTTCGGAGGATGCCGTTCTAGTGGTTGAGCACTCCCCGAAGGAGGCGGTGCCGGGGGATTCGGATGGTTTTTCGGCATATGACGAGCGCAGGTACGGCAGGACAAGGGTGACCTTTCTGGAATTGGACATTGTTCCGGAAGATTCGGAAGATTCGGAAGATTCGGAAGATTCGGAAGATTCGGAAAACCCGGAAAACCCGGAAAACCCGGAAAACCCGGAAAACCCGGAAAACCCGGGTGATCGGGTGATCGGGGATTGCCCTGAGCACGATAACGCTTGAATAAATGTGGTGCGGGTTTGGGGCCTTTTTGGAGAGGCTTTCCGAAACGCGGTTCGAAGAGGATCGCAACCGGCCCCCTTCCAATAAACTTCAAATAGAGAGGACTTGGTACGTTGGCGGAGAAAATTGCAATTTATCCGGGCTCTTTTGACCCGTTGACCAACGGTCATGTGGACATTATCGAGAGGGGATTGAAGCTCTTCGACAAGATCATCGTCGCGATACTCTACAATCCCGCCAAGAAATCCCTTTTCACGGTGGAGGAGAGGATCGCGCTCATCGAAGAGAGCTTCGAGGGGTTTCCAAACGTCACGGTGGATTCCCACAGCGGGCTTCTGGTGGATTATGCCAGGGATCACAATGTCAATGCGGTGCTCAGGGGCATGCGGGCCGTATCCGATTTCGAGAGCGAGTTCCAGATGGCCATGATGAACCGGCGCCTGAACCGGGAGGTCCAGACGGTATTTCTCATGACGGGGCTCAGGTGGATCTTCACCAGCTCCTCCATCATCAAGGAGGCGGCCAGCTTCGGGGGGGACGTGACCGGCATGGTGCCCCAGAACGTGAACGAGAAACTCAAGGAAAAGTTTGCCCACGTTAAAAGGGGTTGATAAATGGATCTGTGGCAGCTCAATATTCTGTGCAAGGTGATCGAACTGAAGAGCTTTTCCAAGGCCGGAAAGGCGGTTCACCTCTCCCAGCCCACCGTCAGCAGCCATATCAAGGACCTTGAGGGGCATTTCGGATGCCGCCTCATCGACCGCATGGGAAAGGAGACCGTCCCCACCAAGGCGGGGGATCTCCTTTACGGTTACGCAAGGCGCCTGATCTCCCTCAGGGACGAGGCCGAGGCCGCCCTGGCCGAGTTCCAGGGCAATATGCGCGGCCGCCTTCTCATCGGGGGAAGCACGATTCCCGGGGGATATATCCTGCCGAGGGTGGTGGGCGGGTTCGTGGGCGAATACCCGGAGGTCACCGTCTCCCTGGTGGTGGACGATACTGAGAATATCATCGAACGGACCCTCTCCGGGGAGCTGGAGATGGGGGTCGTGGGGGCAAAGGCAAATCACAAGAGCATCGTTCAGGAGACGGTGCGCGAGGACGAGATGCGCCTTATCGTGGCCCGTTCCCACAGGTGGGCCGGTCGGGAAAAGGTCACCCTTTCCGAGCTGCTCCAGGAGCCGTTCATCATCCGTGAAACCGGTTCCGGCACCCTGAAATCCATCCAGCACAGCCTCAAGGAGGCGGGGTACGGCACCGAGGACCTCAAGTTCGTGGCCCAGATGGGGAATACTGCGGCCGTGGTCCAGGGGGTGAGATACGGGCTGGGGGTTTCCATCCTCTCCCCCATCGCCGTTGCCGAGGAGCTGAAGGTGGGAAGCCTCGTGGCTCTTCCCATCGATGGGCTGGACCTCAAGCGAAGCTTCTTCCTGACCCGCCACAAGTACCGGAGCGCCTCCCCCATCTGCAAGGCCTTTATCGATTTCCTGAAAAAGGGATAACAGGAAGCAGAGCCCATGAACGTGATCGGCCTTGTTAATTTATAAGCAGTCCCGGGCCATGAAATTCGCTGTGTCCGAGAATCAGAGACAGATAAAAAGGGGACGGATTTATTTTAATATAAAAGAGATCCGCCCCCTTTTTCGTTGGAAATTGTTCCGTGGAATGCGGGGATAAAGCTCCCCGTTAAAGGAAAAGAGGAAAAGAGGACAGATTTATTTTCCGTGAAATACGTGGATAAATCCGCCCCCTTTTTTGTTTTCTTGAAATGAAGAACCGCTCCCCGGGAGGGAGGGTTCATTTAAAATCCGGGTGTGGAATTCAGAGAAGGTACTTGATCAGGATGAAGCCGCCCACCAGCGCCACCGTGAAGGCGGTGGCCAGGACATTGAAGTACCGGTCGATAAAGGACTGGATGTCCGGTCCGAAGCGGTAGATCAGGCCGCCCACGATAAAGAACCTCGCGGACCTGGATAAAAAGGAGGCGATCACGAACACGGGGAAGTTGATCTTGAAGAGCCCGGACGCGATGGTGAACACCTTGTAGGGGATGGGCGTGAAGCCCGCGATGGAGATGGCCCAGGCATCGTAGTTCATGAAGAGGTCCCGGATCTGGTCCACCCTGTGGTCGAGGCCGTAAAATTCGATGATCCGTTCGCCCACGGCGGCCATGAACTGCCACCCGATGACGTACCCGAGAATCCCTCCAAGGACCGATCCCACCGAGCAGATCAGGGCGTACTTCAGGGATTTTTTGGGAACCGCCACCGCCAGGGCAACGAGCAGGATGTCCGGGGGGATGGGAAAAAAGGATGACTCGCAGAATGCGAGAATAAAGAGGGCCCACCCGCCGTAAGGCGTGTCGGCCCATTCCAGAACCCAGTCGTACAGACGTCTGATCATGTTTTTATTCGCTCCAGCCGTGTTCACCCACGAGTTTGACGAATCTGCACCCGCCGAGGTTTCGCCGGTGGATGCCCTTTTCGTCCCGGTAGAGTTTCACCAACTCCTGGGAGAACTGGTTGCCGACGGGGATCACCATCCTTCCGCCCATGGCCAGCTGGTTCACCAGGGTTAGGGGGATCTCGGGGGAGCCGGCCGTCACGATGATGGCGTCGTAGGGCCCCTCCTCCTTCCATCCGGTGGTGCCGTCGGAATACCGGGTCACGATATTGTGGTATTTCAGGCGGTCGAAGAGCTTTCGGGTTCGGACGAACAGGGAGTGGATCCGCTCGATGGTGTAGACCTTGAACACGATCCTGGAGAGGATGGCGGCCTGGTATCCCGAGCCGGTACCGATCTCGAGGACCCGGTCGTCCTTTCCGAGCTGGAGGCACTGGGTCATCTCGGCCACGATATGGGGCTGGGATATGGTCTGCTGTTCTCCGATGGGCAGGGGAAAATCGCCGTAAGCCTGGTCCATGAGGGCTTCGCTCACAAAAAAATGCCTGGGGACCGTCCGCATGGCGGCCAGGACATTTGGGTCGGTGATGCCCCGGGCTTCAAGCTGGGATCTCACCATCTCATCTCGACGTCTTTTGTATTTCTCGTAGTTGTCTTCCATAGCTAGTAATATGTATCAATTATAAGGAAATAGGTCAAGAATTTACCGTTTCCGGTTTGTTTTTTTAGGGGGGCCGGCCGGCTCCGCTTAAAGGGCGCGATCCCTGTTTCTTCCCAGCCCGCAGGGGAGAGGGAAGCGGCCGTTGCCCCGGGCCCCGGGTATTCCCATGGAGGGCGCCTGCGGGAAAAAAGTTGAAGAAAACGCTTTATAGTAAAAAAATGGGCCTGTATAATATCACCCGATTGAAAAAACAGGAGATTCCGGAATGTGTTCGGAACGTAACCGGGGATCTCGGGCCCGGGACTTTCTCTCGTGTCGCTTATAATATCGGCAGGGTTTACGCTCCTGTAAAGAATCGAAAATGAATATGAACCGCGACCGCGCAAGGCCCCTCGCGCCTTCCCGTATCGCCGGCGTGAAAGGGCCCCGTCCATGGTCAGTACCCTCGATCTCATACGGTCCACCATTCTCCTTGTCATCATCCTCGTGATTTCAACCGGGGGATATATGGCCATCGAGGGGTGGGACGTGCTGGATTCCTTCTATATGGCGGTGATCACCCTCACCACGGTGGGATTTTCCGAGGTCCACGAGGTGAGTCGGGCGGGACGGTTCTACACCATCATCCTGATCTTCGCCGGGGGGGGCTTCTGGATCTATGTGGCGGGTTCGATGATGCAGTTTATCGTCGACGGGCGCATCAGGATTATCATGGGGAGACGGATCTTGGACAGGAGAATCGAGAAGCTCAAGGATCATTACATTGTCTGCGGATACGGCAGGATCGGCCGGGTGATCGTCCGGAACATCAACGAGCGGGAGGGGCGCGCCGTGGTGATCGACAAGGACAAGGAGCTGGCGGAATCAATGGAGGCGGGCAAACTGCTCCACGTGATGGGGGACGCGGCCGAGGAGGAGATCCTCATGAAGGCCGGCATTATGCGGGCAAAGTACCTGGTGGCGGCCCTTGCAACGGACATGGACAACGTCTACCTGGTGCTCACGGCAAGGCAGCTGAACCCGGACCTCTTTATAATGGCAAGGTCCTCCTACGTGAAATCGAGGTCTAAACTCCGGGCCGCCGGGGCAAACCGGGTGGAATCCCCCTACGACATGGGGGCGGCGAGCATGGCCCTCCGAATATTGAGGCCCACGGTTACCAATTTCCTGGACATGGCCCTCACCGGCGGCGAGACGGAAATCCAGATGGAGGAGATTCCGGTTGCCGCAGACTCCAGGCTCGTGGGGGTGAAGCTCAAGGACTCGGGGGTAAGGCAGGAGCTGGACCTGATCATCATCTCCATCAAGCGCGGGGAAGGGGGGATGAACTTCAATCCCTCCTCCGAGAGCGTGATCATGGCCGGGGACACGGTGATCGCCGTGGGCAAGACCCGAAACCTGGTGCGCCTGGAGAGGATACTCAATCCCTGATCCGGGGACAAAGGGGGCCTTCGACGGGACAGGCCCCTTCGGCATCGAAACAATTTAAATCTTGTAGATGATCCTTTTGTCGGTGATCACGATATCGATATGCTTGTTGCGGGAGGTCATCGGTATCTGGGGTACCACCTGCTCTTCGTAGGCGATGGCGATTTTTCGGGTGGTGGCGGGAAGCTTCGCTATGAGCTTGTCGTAGAATCCCTCGTCGGCGCCGATCCTGCCTCCCTTTTCGTCAAAGGCGAAACCGGGAATGATGGCGATGTCGATCTGATCCACGGCAAACGTCTTGCACTTGGCGGGATTGGGCTCGTAGATCCCCTTGGGGCCGGTTACGAGGCCGGTCTCGAGGTTGTCCACCCGCATGAGCGAGACCTTCTGCTTGTCCACGTCGAAAGCGGGAAGAATGACCATTTTCTTGGTTTCCAGGGAGCGCTCCAGGATACTTCGGGTGGGAACCTCCGAGTCCTTGCTCACGTAAAAAAGAACGGCCTTGGACTCCTTGAAATTGGCAAAGTCGAACAGCTTTTCAATGACATCGTGGCGCTTGGCCTCGATCTCTTCAGCGGAAAACTTTCCTAAAACCTGGGCAATCTCATTCACAATCTCTCTTCGTTTTTCCCTTCGATCCTCCATACAGTTCTCCAATGAAAGTGATTGATATTGCGGCAAGTATACAAAAAACGCAAGTAATGTCAACTTATAATAATCATTGACTATAATGAACCCCTGTGATAATTTTCGCAATGTTTTGTTTTATATGGCAATTTTGTGAATGATGGCTGCTTTTTCCTGTGATTGCAGAGACCTGCGGCAGGTTCCGCAAGCAGATAAAAACAACCAACCTAAAAATCGGATACCGTCTTCCAAGGTATGACGTTTGACGTGCGGGGATAATATGCTCGATATCAAGTTTGTTAGGCAGAACATGAACGAGGTCCGGGATTCGCTGACCAAGCGGGGCGGCTCGGCAAATCTCGATTCTTTCGTTGAGAGCGATGAAAAGAGAAAGGCGCTGATTCAGCAGATCGAGGAGCTGAGGCACCGACGGAACGTGGTTTCCGAAGATATTGCAAGGATGAAGAAGGCCGGCGAGGATGCCGACGACAAGGTCGTTGAGATGCGCGAGGTGTCCGGTACCGTCAAGGAGCTGGACAAGGAGCTCTCCGAGATCGAGGCCGGCATCAAGGAGGTTCTCGTTTCCATCCCCAACATTCCCCACCCGTCGGTTCCGGAAGGAAGGGACGAGGAGGACAACATCCTGGTCAAGGAGGTGGGGGCCGTTCCCGCCTTTGATTTCGAACCCAAGGCCCACTGGGACATCGGAGAGGACCTGGGGATCTTCGATTTCGAGACCGCATCGAAGATCACCGGCGCCCGTTTTCCCCTGTACCTCGGGGTTGGCGCGAGGCTTGAAAGGGCTTTGATCAGCTTTATGCTGGACCTGCACACCGGAGAGCACGGATACAAGGAGGTCCTTCCCCCCTTTATCGTGAACCGGAAGAGCATGACCGGCACGGGCCAGCTCCCCAAGTTCGAGGAGGACCTGTTCAAACTCGAGGGTCTGGACTATTACCTGATCCCCACGGCCGAGGTGCCGGTGACCAATATTTACGGCGGCGAGATCCTGGACGAGGCGGACCTTCCCGTGTACTTTACCGCCTACACCCCCTGCTTCAGGTCCGAGGCCGGCTCCTACGGCAAGGACACACGGGGCCTGATCCGTCAGCACCAGTTCAACAAGGTTGAGCTGGTGAAGTTCGTGAGCCCGGAATCCTCCTACGACGAGCTGGAGACCCTCCTGGAAAATGCCGAGAAGGTGCTGAAACTTCTCGATATTCCCTATCGGGTGGTGACCCTCTGCGCCGGGGACCTGGGATTTTCATCGGCCAAGACCTACGATATCGAGGTGTGGATGCCGGCCCAGGACAAGTACCGCGAGATCTCCTCGTGCAGCAACTTCGAGGATTTCCAGGCAAGGCGCGCGAACATCAGGTTCCGCCAAAAGGGCAAGAAGGGCACCGCCCACCTCCACACCCTCAACGGCTCCGGCCTTGCGGTGGGCAGAACGGTGGCCGCCATACTCGAGAATTTCCAGCAGGTCGACGGGAGCGTGATTATCCCCGAGGCCCTGAGGCCCTACATGGGCGGAATGGAGAAGATAGAACCGTGAAGTTAGAAGATTTTCCCGGGGATGTACAGTCCCGTATCATGCCCGAGCCAAAGGGCGAGATGATTTACAGGTGTCTGGGGTGCAAGGGGGAGTTCGGCATCGAGAAGCTCCTCTACGTGTGTCCGGACTGCGGCAAGGTGCTGCTACTCCACGACAGGAACGCGGATCGCCTCAAGGAGGTATCGGGCGAGACCTGGCGGAAGATACTGGATTATCGAAAGATGTCCACCCTTCCCGCCTTGAAGGGGATCTACCGTTATCACGAGTTTATCGGGCCCGTGATTCCCCTTTCTGCCGTGGTCTATCTCGGGGAGGGCCATACCCCCGTGGTGGAGGCCAACGAGAGCCTCAAGGAGCGGGTGGGCGCGCGGTTCTTCTTCAAGAACGACGGCCAGAACCCCACGGCCTCCTTCAAGGACAGGGGCATGGCCAGCGCCCTCTCCTACATCAACTTCCTTATTAAGAGCGGCAGGGCGGGGGAGATCCTCGCGGTCTGCGCCTCCACCGGCGACACGTCGGCCGCAGCGGCCCTCTATGCCTCCTATCTTGCGCCCCATGTGAAGTCGGCGGTGCTCCTGCCCCACGGCAAGGTGACCCCGGCCCAGCTCTCCCAGCCCCTTGGCAGCGGAGCCTCGGTGTTCGAGATTCCCGGTGTGTTCGACGACTGCATGAAGGTGGTGGAGAACCTCTCGGAAAACTACGAGGTGGCCCTGCTCAACTCCAAGAACGCGTGGCGCATCCTCGGTCAGGAATCCTTTTCCTACGAGATTGCCCAGGATTTCGAGTACGACATGGAGAAGAAGGCGGTGGTGGTGCCCATCGGCAACGCCGGGAACATCACGGCGGTGATCAACGGCTTCCTCAAGTTTTACGATGCCGGGATCATCGAGGCCCTGCCCAAGATCGTGGGGGTCCAGTCCGAGCATGCCAACCCGGTTTACCGCTACTACCTGGAGCCCGACGAGGAAAAGCGGGTGTTCGAGCCCATGGCGGTGAAGGACAGCGTGGCCCAGGCCGCCATGATCGGAAACCCCGTGTCCATGCCCAGGGTTGTCGAGCTGGTGAAACAGTACAACAAAAGGGCGGGGGAACAGAAGGTCTTCTTCGTTGAGGTGAACGAGCAGGCGATCATGGACTGGGAGCTTGCGGCGAACCGCAACGGTCATATCGCCTGCACCCAGGGCGGCGAGACCCTTGCCGGACTGGTTTCCGCCAGAAAGGCCGGGATCGTCGGAGCGGACGAGACCGTGATCGTGGACTCCACGGCCCATGCACTGAAGTTCTCGGGCTTCCAGGAGATGTACTTTGAAAACACCTTTCCTCCGGCGTACGGTGTTACGCCCGATCCCGCGCTGGTGAACGCGCCGGAACTGGTCAAGGCAAAGGGGCTGGAAGAATACCCGGCACCCGGCAAACCCCTGACCGGAGCGGCATTTAAAACCTTCGTGACGGCCACGGCCGATGAGATCGCCGGCGCGCTGGATCTGAAAAAGGTTACCTGATGTGATAAAGCCCCGTTTCTTCATCATATTCGTGACGGTGTTGGCGGGGCTTTCCCTTTTGCCCGGGTGGGGGAGCGCCGCTTCCCTGTTCAAGCGCTACGTGGTCAAGCGTGACGGTGGGACGGATCTCCTCTGCCGGACCCATATCGCCCGCGAAGGGGATTCGGTTCTCGGCTTCTTCGAGCAGCGGGGGGACCTGGGCGTCTCGGGGTTCAACGGCTACGCCGGCATCTTCCTGCGCATCAACCCCCATATCCGGGATCTGGACCGCCTCCTGAAGGGGCGGCGCCTCCTGGTGCCCCTTCGCAAAATCGCCCCCGATTCCCTTCCCGGACAGTCCACCGGCATCGTGGAGATCCCCTATATTGTTATCTCATCGGTTCCGGAACTCCTGAAAAAACATGCCGCCGAACACACCGTCAAAAAGGGGGAGTTTCTCTCGCGGCTTATCAAGGAACGGTTCTCGGATCTTGGGCCGGGGTATTACGACGACGCCCTGAAGATCTTCCGAAAGATCAACCCGGGGGTGAAGAATCTTGATCGTATCTATGTGGGACAGAAACTCCTGCTCCCGGAGCCTTCCATTCTCAACAAGGCGTGGTTCGCCTCCCTGTTCGACAGGGGCGGCAATATCGTGTCCGGGGAGGGGACTGCCCCCGCCCCGCCCACTCCCGTTCGAAGGGCGGGCGCCCGCCGGGCGGCGGAGCTCCTTGGCGCCAGGCTTTTCGACAGGGGGAAATACCATTTTCCAACCACCGGAGGAGGGGAGTTTACCCTGGACCTTTCCGTTTTCCCGGTGCTCAGGGAGGCCGGGGGAAGAAGGGTCATCCTCGTGGGGGAAAGGGGCCTTGCTTCGGAAAAACTGGGTTATATCAGGGGTTACTGGAAAGAGCTCCTGGACGTGCCCGTGGACGGAAACGCCACTGCGGGGGAGATTCTCAAGGCGATTCGCGGTCGTGAGAGAGCCCTTTCCGGAGTTGCCGCGACCCTCTCCAGTGAAAACCCGAGAACCTTTGTGAGGGAACTCTTCAGGGGAATGGGGTTTTCCTATACACCGGCTGCGGGGATTACCTTCCCCTATTTCGGTGTGCAGGTCAAAACGGTTGCCGATCTTGCCTCACGGGAAGGGGGCGGTGATATTGTCGTGGATTTCGGCGATATCTACGGTGATGCCGCCGCCGCCATCGAGAAGAGCGGCTTTACGGTGGTTTCCCTGGGGCGGACGGACGACCGGTCCGAGATCATGGCAAAACTCATGAAGGCCCTGGGGTACACCTATGTTGAGAACCCCGCCTTTTCTCCGCGTCCCGGAGAGGTGCCCGCGAAGGTGATAAAGGGGTACTACGTGCAGGACGCAGAAGCCCGGAAGGTCTTTATCGCGGACGGGACGCCCGACGGGAGTGCCGTGAAACTCCTTGAAAAAATGGGTATAAAACTGGTGACGGGAAAACTCCCTTAGGTTGGAGCGCCGTGCCGGGAGCCTTTGTTGCTTTCCGGTATACCCGGCATGCCGATGTAAAACGGTATTGCCCGAAACTTGACCGCCGCCGTATCGCTGAATCAAACCTCTCCATCCCTGCGGCCTTCCCCCCCGGGGAAACTTCCCACCGGAATATAACCGTTGTATATAATCCGGATCCGATATCCGCGACAGCCCGGTGAATCACCCCCCCCCCTTTTCATTACCAAGGCTTTCCGCCCTCCGGGGCCGGCTCCACCGTATATTGCCGTTGTGTGTAATCCGGGTCCGGCAAGCACAACAGGACGGTGACCCGTTGTCGTATTACGGGCATGGACTTTTCATGTGTTGTGTATGTTTTGTTATTAAAGCGTTTGATGTGCGGTGCCGGTTGCCGGGCAGGTGCCGTCAACGGGGCGTCGGGAGTCTGCGGCGCGTGGGCCGGTTTTTGTTTGAATTTGTGATCATCGGGGGGGCGTGCTATTATAAAGGGCCGAATTTCCGTCCTCCTGTTCTTGCGCCGGGGTTGCCGATTTCGTGGAATTCCCGTGTTTTCAGCTACGGCGCGAGGGGAACGGGGGGCCGTGAACGGTGTTTCCGCCGCCGTGGGGAACGTTGATATTCCGTGGATTTTGAAACCGCTGAAGCTGATCTGAAAGGGAGTTTATGGAAAGCTATAAAAAGGTGTCGGTATCGGTTGTAGTCATGATGATGGTGCTCTGTTCATGTGCCGCCCCGGTTGACGTGAACCGGCATAAACGGGCGGACAGCGTAAGGACCCTGGCCGAGGCATACATGCGGGAGGGGAACTATATCCAGGCCCTGAGGGAACTCCTTGCGGCCGAAAAGATGAATCCCGGCGATCCGCTGATTCAGAACGACCTCGGGCTTACGTACATGGCGCGGAGAAGGAACGGGCTTGCCGCGACCCATTTTAAAAAGGCCCTTGAACTGGACCCCTCGTACGCGGGGGCGCGGAACAACCTGGGCGCGGTTCACCTCGCGGAAAAGGAGTGGGACAAGGCCCTCGCCTGTTTCAAGACCCTTTCCGACGACCTTCTCTATGAAACTCCCCATTACGCTTACTCCAACATGGGGCTGGTCTACTATCGCATGGGGGAATATGCCGGGGCGGAGAAGGCCTATGCCGAAGCCCTGCTGGAGAAGCCGGGGTTTGACGCGGCCCTCCTGGGGCTGGGCAGAACCTATAATGCATCGGGCAGGCCGGCAATGGCGGTGGAGATACTGGGAAAGGTCCCGGCCGGAAACCGTGAGTCGGCGGCCGTTTACCTGGAGCTTGGAAAGGCGTACGAGGCCCTTGGGCGCCCCCATGAGGCACACCGGAACTACAACAGGGCCCTGGAACTGGATTCCGAGGGCCCCGTTGGAAAGGATGCCGGAAGGTTGATGGAAAAGATGGGCGGTTAGCGCCTTACTTCTGTTCCAACTGGATGATCGTGGGGGTGATGAAGATCATCAGCTCGGTCTTGTCGTCGGTCTCCGTGTCGCTCTTGAACAGGTTCCCCAGGTAGGGGAGCTTGTGAAGCCCGGGAAACCGCCTCTGGTTGGAGGTCTTGGTGGACTTCAGGATACCGCCGATAACGATGGTGTTGCCGTCGTTCACCAGGAGGGTCGTCTGGGCCTGGTTGGTGGAGAGCACCGGTTGACCGTCGGAGGTGACCCCGGACACGTCGTTCTTTGTGATGTTCACGTCAAGGGAGACCCTCTGATCCGGTGTCACATGGGGGGTGACCTCCAGGAGAAGATCCACCTGCTTGAACGCCGTGGAGGAACCGCTCTCATCCCTTTCGAGGTATGGAACCTCGAAGCCCTGCTTGATCATGGCCTTCTTGTTGTCCAGGGTGATGATCTTGGGGGAGGAGATGATCTTGGCGTCACCCTGCTGCTCAAGTGCCGTGAGTTTCGCATTCAGGGAAAAGGGGGTGCCGGCGATCCTGTCGAAGGAAAGGCCGATGCCGTCGTTGCTCCCCGAAGGAAAGTTGAAGGAGCTGTCCAGCTTGAGATCGCCGCCCAGGTTGTCCTTCCAGCTTTCCACGGGACCAAGTGAGGCGTTCCATACCACTCCGAGATCCTTTGAAAAATCGTCGGTGACCTCGATGATCCGGGCCGAGATCATCACCTGGGGGGTGACCTTGTCGATCTCGCGGATCACCCTTTTGGCCTCTTCGATCTTGGATGCCACATCGGAGATGATAATCTGGTTGTTGCGCGGGTCCGCGCTCACCTTTCCCCGTTCCGGGGTGATGACGTTCTCCACGTGGGAGAGCACATCCTCCACGGCCTTGGAGTAGTTCACGCTGATATACTCGGTGACCAAGGGTTCAAGGGCCTTTGCCTGCTCCCTCGACTTGAGTTCGGCCTTGATCTTTGCCTGTTCCAGCTCCTGCTCCTTGCGGAATGTGTCCAGGGAGGCGATGCGGACGATATCCCCGTCCATGGCCATGCCCAGCTGGTTCATCTTGAGCACCAGGTCCAGGACCTGGTCCCAGGGGACCGGCTTGTCCAGGGTCATGGTGACCTTTCCGGCCACGCTCTTGTCGATGGCAAAGTTCTTGTTGCTCACGGTCTGGAGTATGCGGAACACATTTTTAATGTCGGTTTCAAAGAAATCCAGGGCGATCTTTTCACCGGTGTATTTCTTGCCTTCCTTTTTGGGGGCGGCTGCTTCCGAGGCTTCCGGTTCGACGGCAGGGGCAGGCGCACCTCCACGGGACGCCGTTGCTCCCGGCGGAATTTCCGAGGGGGTATTTGCTTCGGCGCTTTTGGAGAGCTTTGCTCCGGCGGTTTCCGGGGCATTTGCCTCGGCGGTTTTAACGGGCGGAGCAAAGGCCCTGGAAGCGATGGGGCCTCGGTGGACACCGGCGTCAACCGGTTCGAAATGCAGGGCAATCAGTCCGGCGCTCTGCTCCACCCGGTAGGGTACCGGTTCCCTGAGGCGGATGGTGATCCTTGCCGTGTCCCCCTTCTGGAACGGGGAGACCCGGGTAACCGGGTTATAAAGGTCCGGGGTCAGGGGCGGGATATAGCGATAGCCGTACAGTCCGGTGTTGTAAAGGACCAGCTCCATGCCCTTGTCTCCCTTCTTCAGCATCTCGTATCGCACCGGCTCGGCGGTTTCGATGCGAAGGGAGGACACCCCGTTGGCCGCCCTGGACAGGTCGACATTTCGTATATGGTTTGGGGAGACCGCCTTAACAGCGGCGGGGGCGGGCGCCGCGAGGAGCGACGCGCCTTTGCCGAGACGGATCAGGAGGCCCGAAGGGACCGGGACGGCCCTGAACTCACCGAGGTATTCGCTGGAGGTGTCGATGACCACCCTGAAGCGGTCCGGGTGGTTGTAATAGCGGACGCCCTCGACCCCCTTTTCCCCCACGGATATTTTCTTTTCCCCCTTGTGGCGGCTCTTGAGGTGGAACAGGTCGTATACGACCCTCGGGGGGTTCTTGATGGCAAAAGTCTTGAAGTCCCTGATCTCTCCGTCGGCCTCCACCAGGACCTCCATGCCGCCTGGCGTTTTCCCGGGGGATACCGACTTGACGGTCGTGGCGGCGGGGCCGGAAGCCTTTGGCCGCGTGACGGCGCGGGTTTTGACCTTGGCCGGGATCGGGGGCACGGAACTCTTCGGGGCGGGCGACGGCCGTTTCTTCAGGGACGGTGCCGGCGGCGCCTTGGGGGGAGCGGCTGATTCGGGCGCAATGGAGCGGGCGGTGACCCGGTCGCCCCTTGGGAAGATGACGATCAGGTCAGTTCCCTCCTCCTTGACCTCGTAGGGGAGATCCTCTTTCAGGATGATCTCCACCCGCGACGTGGTTTTATCGGGACCTGCCTTGGAGGTGATGATCTTGTTGATGGTTTTGCCGGAAACCGAGAGATTCGGCGATGCAAGGGCAAGGTCGGTCTCGGGAAGGTACAGTATGACCCCGAGGGGGAACGACTGCTTTACCGAGGTGTAGGTAAGGGGACCGCTGCCCTTGAGGATCACCCTGGCGGCGGAGGGGTCCTCCTTCGCCTTGATCTCCGCGATTCTGCGCGGGGTCGGAACAGGGGCGCCGGTCTCGGGGGCCTTGGCGCAACCAAAAAATCCGGGGAGCAGCATCAGGCCGGCCACAACCCATGCGAGGCGTTTCAAAAACAGAGGGGGGGAACTAAACATATCAAAAATCTCCAACAGGTTTTTCCATTTTGAGTTCTCTTTTCTCGATGGATATTTTGCCGGTAAAGCCTTCGATCTCCTCTTCGATGACGACCCTGTCCTTGAGGATCTCCGTCACGATACCCGAGTTCCTGCCCATGTACATCCCCTTGGTTACCACATAGCCCTTTCCGCTGCTCTCCTCGACGAGTGCTTTGCTTTCCGAGGCGACTCTGAGCACCCCCACGAGTTTTATCTGGCTCAGGTCGAGTTTCTCCAGGGGGGTCAGGGCCCTGCGTTTCTTCGTTTTTTTATGTGGCGTGATCACCGCGGTCTCTTCCGTCGGGGGGGGCTTGAACAGCGGGGCAAATGGATCCACCCTGCCCATGGGGTCGTATTCGGCTTTGGACACTTCCGGCTCGGGGGGCAGGGCCGGGGAAGTGCCCGGGACTGCCGCGTGCACGGCGGTTTTCACGTCGGCGGTTTCGGGCCCGGAAGCAGTGGAATCCCCGGGCGCCTTTTTTTCCGGCGCGGCCGGCGGTTTCAGGGTACTGTTCGGGGCCGGGGAAGCGGCGCCGGGCGCGGGCTTCGTCCCGGGGGTCGTTGCCCCGCCCGCAGGACGGGGGGGCTTCTCGGGGGCGATCGCCTTGCGCACCACCAGAGGCGGGGTGGGGGGAGGCGGCTCTTCCTGTTTATCACACCCGGCCCATGCCAGGGCAAAGGCACATAAAAGAGCGGCGGAGAAAATTGTCGTCAGGTGTCTGTGCATGGGTAATCACTTCTTCGCTTGGCTTGAGTCCTTCAGGGTTTCAATGAATCGGTATGTGACGGCCGTGCAGCTGGTATTGAGCCTTGGATCATTGGCATCGGAGTTCATGGTGATATCCTTGATGTTCACGATCCTGTTGAGTTTCGACACCTTGTCGAAAAACACGCCCACGTTGTGATAACTTCCCTTTACGGTGATTTTCACCGGTATCTCCGCATAGAACTGTTTGTTCACCTCGGGGGAGGGTTGGAACAGGAGAAAGTTGAGTCCCGCGTCCTTGCCCGAATTGGAGATTCCCGCCAGAAGGGAGGGGATCTCCTTTTTATCGGGGAGCTGTTTCATGGCCACATAAAAGTCGTATTCCGCCTTTTCCATCTTTTCCCGGTATTTTTCAAGGTCCATTGCCTTGCGCTTGGTGCGTGCGAGGGTCGCGGCAAGCTGCTTTTTCTCCTTGGAGAGCTCCTCGATGCGCTTGTGACTCGGCAGTATGGCAAACCAGACAAATCCGCCCGCGAGGAGAACAAAGACCAGGCAGCAGATGACGATGCGCTGAACCTTGGAGAGTTCGCCGACTTTTTCAAAAAGGGGGTCGATGAATTTCAGGGAAATTGTCGTTTTCTTCATTTTGATGTATCCCTGTCAAGGGGCGGTTTTTGCAGGGGGACCTTGGTACAGTTGATCCCGAACGTCAGGAGATTGATCTCCCGTATCTTGTTCTGCTGGGTCTTGATGAGTTCCACGTTGGTAAAGTAGGCCGATTGTTCAAGGCGTCTCAGGAAATCGGAAACGGTCTGGTTGTCCAGGGCATATCCCTTGAGTTTCAGCCGGGTCTCCATGACTTCGGTTTTCAGATCCTCCTTTTCAGCGGGGGCATTTCTCTTTGCCCTTCTTCCCTTTGGGGGCTCGGCCTTTTTGGGGGGCGCCTTCGCGATGGTGCGGGTTTCGAGGTTGGTGACCCACATCCTCTTTTCAATCACCATTTCGGTCATGAGCTCCATGAGGTGAACCGGTTCTCCCCTGTTGAACTCCAGGTTCCGAACGATTTCGGTCTTTTTTTCCAATATGTTCAGGCGCTTCTTGAGGTTGTCAACCTCCTTGGATTTTTTACGGTAGGCCGCGATCTCGATCTTGGTTGCGGCAACATCGTCCTCGAGGACCGTTATTTTCCCCGCAAGCTGGAGGTTGTAATAGTACAGGCCCGTTGCCGTCAGCACAAGGGAGAGCAGGAAGATGGAGAGCTGGCGACGGATATTCTCCTTGGTACGGGCTGCGCGGAAGGGCAGCAGGTTTATTCGTATCATTTGTCGTCCACCCTTCTGATGGCAAGGCCCAGGCAGATGGCGGCCTGGGGGGACAGTTCCGTCAGGCGACCTTCGGCCAGATCGAACCCGGTGAGATCCAGGCCCCTGAAGGGGTTGATGATCTCCACCGCAGCCCCGGTTTCCTCGGCCAGGTTTTCGGCGAACACGGAGAGCTTTCCGCCCCCTCCCGACAGCAGGATCCTGCCCACCTTGATGTCGGAGTAGGTGGAATAATACTGGTTGAGCTCACCGGCGATCTCGTTGCACCAGTCGCCGGTCACGGAGGCGATAAGGGCATCGACCTCCGCTGCGGAGATAAGATCCGAGGGCTTGCCTCGCTTGATCGCCTCGGCCTCCTCGGGTTCGCATTCGCACTCCAGGACGATGTTTTCATTGACGGCCCGGCAGCCCAGGGAGATATCGCGCATGAACTGTGAGTTGACGCCCCTGAGGATATTCAGGGAGGTCTTCACGGCGCCGATGTCGATAAGGGCAACGTGGGAATTCTCCCCTTCGCCTCCGGCATAGTTGGCCTCGTAGATGTTCTGGAGGGCAAACGCGTCCACGTCGATGACCCTGAGGTTCAGCCCGGCCATGTCGATGAGGTCGATGTACTCGTCCACCATCTCCTTTTTCACCGCCACCAGGAGGACGCTCATCTGGTCGGGGTTGTACTCGTTGTGACCGAGTATCTGGTAATCCAGGTTCACGTCGCCGATATCGTAGGGGATATACTGTTCCGCCTCGAATGCGATGGTCTCGCTGAGCCTTTCTTCGTCCATGCTCTGCATGTTGATGGTCTTGACGATGACCGAATCCCCGCCGATGGAGATGGCCACGTTCTTTTCCTTGATCTTGTGGCGCTTGAAAAGGTCGCGGACTACATCGGCTACAACGGAAGGTTCCTGAACCAGGCCCTCCTCAATGGCGCCGGCGGGCAGGTCCGCCATGCCGAATTTCTTGAGTCGCAAGGTCTTTTTGACCTCGACAATTTCACCGACTTTTATGCTGGTGGAACCGATGTCCAGCCCCACAAGATGGTCTTTTTTCCTGAATAGCATCGTAAACACCGACCCGTTTCCGGTAGCTGATTGCGTTGGCTGTTGTCCGGTCCAGGCACCTGTTTCCCGGGCAGGCGCTCGAAGCGCCGAAAAAGCGGAGCGGCCCGCGCGCCGGGGCGCGGGGCCCCCGGTTTCCCCCGTGAAACCACCGGATATACCCAGGGCATGGGGATGCGTTTCATCGCTTCTCCTCCATTATACCTGATCCTATTCACTAAGATTAGCGGGAGTTAGCGGGTTGATCAAGAACTAATTTATAAAATTTGTCTGCGGGGGAGCGGAAGGCCGCAGGCGCCGGTGGATAAACCCGGGGCGCGGCCTCGGGAATTTCCAGGGGGGGCCGGATAAAAAAGTTTCAATCTCCCCATAAAAAATGTAATGATCTTGGGTCGACCGCCTTGGGAGCGAACCTTGAACCAATACCAGAAAGGGGAGGCGCACAGCGTTTTGCCAAAAAACAAGCAAGCCGGGATAAATGGGGACAAGCCGTTCAGGCTCGTCAATTATTTCACATTTCCAAGCCTTATCGTGATGTTCCTGGGAACCATCGTGCTGTCGGGGTTCAGCTCCCACTGGGTGCGGAACATGATCCAGAAAAAGAGCGAGGCCTATGCGCTCCTCCTCGTGGAGAACCTCAACCACCAGATCTTTTCCCAGTTCGTCATACCGGTTGTGTTGAAGTACGGCAAGATCCAGCTCCGGAACAAGGATCAGTTCGAGCGCATGGACCGGGTGGTGCGGAGCACCCTCCACAGCTTCAAGATCGACATGGTCAACATCTACGACCGGAACAACGTGATCTCCTACAGCTTTGATCCGGATATCATCGGGGAGAAGGACGTGGGGGGCAGGGAGGTGGTGAAGGCCATCGACGGCGAGACCTCCTCGAACCTCGTGCAGCAGGGAAGCTTCTGGGAGCTGCTCCGGGGGGTGCCCCGCCAGAGCCGGGTGGTGACCTATGCCCCCCTGAGGGCGGAAAAGGGCCTTGCCTCCATCACCGGTCCGGTCCTGGGGGTGGTGGAGATCGTCCAGGACGTTTCCGACGATTACAAGATCGTGAGCAGCCTCCAGATACTGGAGGTCACCCTCATCGTCATGGTCATGGGGATCCTCTTTCTGATCCTGCGCTCCGTGGTGAAGCGGGGGGAGAAGATCATCGGAAAGCGCAACGAGGAGCGGCTCCGCCTGGAGGAGCAGCTGAGCCGGGCAAAGCACCTCTCCTCCCTGGGGGAGATGACGGCGGGGGTTTCCCACGAGATCCGGAACCCCCTGGGGATCATCATGAGTTCGGCCGGGCTCATGAAAAAGAAGATGGCCAGGCTGGACCCGACCAGCACCATCCCCTCCATTATCCTGGAGGAGGCGGGGCGCCTCAACGACATCATCACCGATTTTCTGAACTATGCAAGGCCCCGGGTACCGGACCTTTCCCCCTGCGACGTGGTGGAGGTGCTGGACAAGAACATCTCGTTTCTCTCCGTTCAGATGGAGAGCGAGGGGTACGAGATCCATAAACGGATCGAGGGTTCGATCCCCGAGATCACGGCCGATGGGACCATGCTCTACCAGGCCTTTCTCAACATCCTCATCAACGGCATGCAGGCCATGCCCGGGGGGGGCGAGATCAATGTGGCCGCGGCCGCCGACCAGGGCCGGGTGCGCCTCGTGTTCGAGGACCGGGGCGGGGGGATCCCCGGGGAGGTGCTGGAGAATATCTGGAACCCCTTTTTCACCACAAAGGAGAAGGGGACGGGCCTGGGGCTGGGGATCGTGAGGAACTTCATCGAAGCCCATTATGGGACCATCGGAATCGAAAACAGGAGTGGAGGCGGCGTGCGGGTGGTGGTGGAGCTGCCCGAAGGCCGGGGATAAACCATGGAAACCGTACTGATCGTTGACGACGAAAAGAACTATCCGCTGATACTGGGCGAGGTGCTCGAGGAGGAGGGGTTCGAGCCCCTCACGGCAAACAGCGGCAAGGAAGCCCTCGGGATACTGGAGAGCGCGGAGGTCGACCTCGTGCTCACGGATATGAAGATGCCCGGGATGGACGGGATCGAGCTCCTCACGAGGATCAAGGAGATCGATCCGGACCTTCCCGTGATCATGATGACCGCCCACGGCACCGTTGAAAAGGCCGTGGAGGCCATGCAGCTGGGGGCCTATACCTACCTGCTCAAGCCCTTTGACAACGACCGCATGGTCATCTACGTGAAAAAGGCCTCGGACATGTTCCAGGTGATCAAGGAGAACCGGCGGCTCAGGGATCAGGTGGAATCCCGGTTCGGGTTCGACAACATCATCGGGAAGAGCAAGGGGATGCAGGATATTTTCGCCACCATCAGAAAGGTGGCCCCCACCACGGCAACGGTGCTCATCGAGGGGGAGAGCGGCACGGGAAAGGAGCTGGTGGCCCGCTCCATCCACGCCGTGGGCGGAAGAAGGGAAAAGCCGTTCGTGGCGGTGAACTGCGCGGCCCTTTCCGAGTCCCTCCTCGAGAGCGAGCTGTTCGGGCACGAAAAGGGGGCCTTTACCGGGGCCGCGGCCATGAAAAAGGGGCGGTTCGAGCTGGCCGCCGGGGGCACCCTGTTTCTGGACGAGATCGGCGAACTCTCCCCGAGCCTCCAGGTGAAGCTCCTCCGGGTGCTCCAGGAGAAGGTGATCGAGCGGGTGGGCGGGGTAAAAACCATTCCCGTGGATTTCAGGCTGGTGGCGGCCACCAACCGGCGGCTCACGGAGGAGATCTCCGAGGGGAGCTTCCGGGAGGACCTCTACTACCGGCTCAACGTGGTGCGCCTGGCCCTGCCCTCCCTCCGGCATCGCCGGGAGGACATCAGGCCCCTTGTGCGGCATTTCATCGAAAAATACGAGGGGGAGCGCGGTTCCGGCACCCCGGTCGAGGGGATCGACCGGGAATGTGAACGGCTCTTTTACGAGTACGGGTGGCCGGGCAACATCCGGGAGTTGGAAAACGTGATCGAAAGGGCCATGGTGCTCTGCCCGGGCAACCTCATCGGTGTTTCCGACCTTCCCAGGGAGTTCAAGGGAAGTTCCGGGCCCTCCAACTACCTCGAGGGAATTCCCACGGACGCGCTCCTCTCCGAAACCCTGGCCGGGGTGGAGCGGATGATGATCGAAAGGGCGCTGATGCTCACCGGCAACGTCCAGGCCCATGCGGCCAAGCTCCTGGGCATCGGCAAGAGCGGCCTGAACCAGAAGATCAAGAAGTACAAGCTCAGGTAGGCGACCTCCAGGGGCACCGGGGACAACCCGGAAAAGGCCTCCATGCGGAACGGGTCGACCGACTCCGCCGCCCGTCACCTTATCGGGGGGGCGGCCGGTTTCCCCGGGTGTGTCCCCTTGTCGAGATTTCCGGGGGAGAAAATTCGGGGGTTTAAAAGTTTGAACCGTATATAATCTTTTTATATCAACTACATAACATGTTGCGCCGGGGGCGGGGTCGTGAGGGGTTCAAAATGCTGAACATTTTGGGGCCACTTAAAATGTCTATGAAAACAACGTGTTGTATTGATGGTGACCTTTCTTCTCCTCGGGTGCTGAATCAAAGGTTCATAAATTTGAACCTTTCCGAGGCGCGGAACCCTGGAGTTGGGAGCCGGCTGCCGCTCGTGGAATATTTTAAATTGAATTAAATGCTTGAATTGAATATTTATATTGCCTGTCGATGGTTTTTGTTTGAAATTTATTATATGCTTGGCAAGCTAATTGCAATTTAACAATGTCACCTAATAATTTTTCATCTTTTTTTTCTCATTAACCGACCGGGTTCTCCCGGTCGGTTTTTTTGTGGCCGCAAAAAACTATCAATCCATCGCCTCCCTGTACGACTTGACGGCATACGAGACCCCGTCGAGGTTGAACTTATGGGCGAGTTCGGCCCCGGGGGTAGTGGCCTCCGGGGGGTAATGACGGGGCCGGATTAATGTCCTGTTGGGTACCTTCGATATCATTTTCGAGTTCGACCGGCTCTTCCACTTGCCGGCGGATAGTGACGGGAAAACCATGTCCTGTGTTGCATCGCTTTTTCCCGGAAAGGGTATGAAATAGCCCGATTCATCATTTTCCCGGGACACAGGCATTTTGGAAAAGCGCGTGCATTGGCTTCAATCAGGGTGATTTTTTTCGCATCCCTGTTCCGGGACATGCGGGAGCGGCCTCCCCGAGAGGTCACGGTTCCATTATTTCCCGGCGATGCAGGTGCCCCTTGCATCCTCGAAGGACTCGGGCGTGCCGGGTTGTCTTGTCGGGTTTGATGCACACGTAAAAAGTCGCGTCACGAAAAATCGCCCACAACATGGGTGGGCCGTGGAATTCCAGGGTCGCTGAATGTTGTGGTTGAAAAAGCTGCTTCGGATTTTTTACGAGTGGGTTACATTTGGTTTAAATCAGGAGGGGGCGGTAAGCGGATGAATAAGACCACAACCGGTCGGATGCGACCAACAGGGAAAGATCCGGCGTGAACCTGGGACTCCGGAAGGGACGGGCGATTCTTTTCTCAGGGGGGAAAAGCCGTGAGTGCTTGCGGGGAGGGGCGGAGCGCGCCATGGACAACCCCGGAACCGGGGAGCAGCCAAGGGGGCTCCTGGAAAGCCCCCTTGACCCGCTCGGGGGGATTATCCCGCGACCATCTCCCTTGCCTGCTCGATGTAAACGGAGTCGGCGTGGTTTTCGATAAGGCTGTTGAACGCCTCGCGGCTCTTATCGGTTTTGCCCATGGCGTCGTAGATCAGGCCGAGGTTGAAAAGCGCCTCGTCCTTCATCAACTTACCGGGTTCCGCCTTGAGCTCCTCGAAGAGCCTGGCCGCTTCGGAAAGCTCCTTCTTGGCGGCATGGCTGTGGCCGAGGCTGGCCAGAAGGACGCTCTTCACGGCCGCGTCGCCCGCGAATTCGGGAAGGGCTTTCTCATAAAGGGGGATCGCCCTGTCGTAATCTCCCTCCTTGTAGCAGAGATCCGCGTACTGAACCATGGCGAGGGTGCCGCCGACGGTTCCCGAATGATCGTCCATGACTTCCTGGAAAAGGGCCGAAGCAGCCTTGAAGGCCTTTTCGGGGCCGTCCTTCCGCACGAGTTTGGCGTACCGGGCCATGACCTTGCCCTGGGCCGCGGCTGCATCGGTTTCGCTCTTGTTGTTCATCCAGCTTACGACGGAAACGATGAGGAACAGGCCGAATACGGCTCCGGCGATGGAGAGTATCTTTGTCTTGTTCTCGACGGCGTAGTTCAGCGCCTTCTGAGAGGTGGTGATAAACTCATCGGGTTCCTCAAGCTCCTTGATGCGAGCCCGTTTGATCTTGTCCATTTGTCCTCCGCGTTAAAAAATGATTGTATTCGAAATATTAAATCCCCGGCGCCCTTTCGGCCCGGGATTAAATCAGGGACCTGATCCTCTCCCATCCTTCGCCGGGAATGTCGGCGCCGATCACCTGGCAGACCTCGAACCCGCACGCCGATGCGATCCTGCCGCATTTTTCGAGGGGAAAACCGTTCACCAGGCCGTAGAGAAAACCCGCCGCATAGAGGTCGCCCGCCCCCGTGGTGTCCACGGCATCCCCGCTGCCCACGGGGCTCACCTCGGTGATCTCGCCGGACTTCACGATGCGGCTGCCCCGTTTCCCGAGTTTCAGGACGGCGATCTCCGCTTTCTCGGCCAGTTTCAGGGCAATCTCCTTCTCATCCTTGGAGCCTACGTAGGCCTCTCCCTCATCCTCGTTGGCAAAGACGATATCCACGAACTCCATCACGCTGCTCGTAAGGAACGCCTTGGACTCCTCCACCACGGTGAAGCTCGAAAGGTCCAGGGCGATCACGGCGCCGGCCGCCTTGGCGGATGTGAGGGCCGCCATGATCAGGTCCTTGTTGAAGAGCATGTAGCCCTCCACGAGAACGATGGAGGAGTCCCGGAAGCTGTGCTCGGAGATCACGGCCGGGTCCATTTCCGAAGAGGCGCCCAGGTAGGTGAACATGGAGCGCTGGGCGTCCGGGGTGATGATGGAGAGCACCCTGCCGGTGGGGGAGGGGGAGGAGAGGAGCTCGGGGGACACGTTGTTTTTCACCAGGTCCTTTTCAAACAGGCCGCCGAACTCGTCGTCGCCCCGCATGCCCACGAAGCGGGCCGTGCCCCCCAGTCTTCCGATGCCGATGATGGTGTTGCAGGCGGCGCCCCCGGGCACGATATGGGGTTTTCCGGTGAGATCCCCCACTGCTTTTTCGATAAAAGCGTTGTCCACCAGGGTCATGCCGCCCTTGGCGGCCCCTGTTTTCTCCAGAAACGCGTCGGTTTCATTGGCAAGGATGTCCACCAGCGCGGAGCCGATACCCGTGATCAGCCCGCCTTTGTCGTTCCCCAATTTCTCCATTCTGCTCCTCTTTTTCCCGGGCGCCCTGGATGAAGCAAGGGAAACACCTGCGGGAGAGTTGTATATTCTTGTTTTAAGCGGGCCCGAGGGGGCCTCGACGGGCTACCAGACCAGGGATTTAAATATCCAGCCCCTGTCGCCGTCGGAATGCTCGATATTGATCCAGCTTCCCTTTGTTTTGATGACCTTGAAGGGAATGCCCTTTTCCACGGTAAAGACAATGGATGCCTTGGTGTTGGGGGCGGACCTGACATTACATTTCGCCTTTTTGGTGATCACGGCCTTGATCTTCTTCACGAGGGAGTCGTAGATCCATCCCTCGTCGTTCTCGAAATCCTTGAACCGGTACCAGCGGCCCTTCTTTTCCAGGGTAACGATGGGATGGTATTTTTCAACGTTCCAGATGATATCGTACTTGGGGCCCGGCCCCGAACGGATATTGGCAATGGGAACGGAGACGGCCAGGCGCTCCCCTGCTTCGGCAAGGGATGCGGCGGCAAGCACGAGTATCATGGAAAAACCGAACAACCACCCGATATCTATCCTGAATTTTTTGAAAACGCACATCTGTGTATTCTCCATTTTCCGGTAATATCCTCCTTATCCGTATAAGACCATGGAATGGTGAAGTACAATACACGAAAAACCATCGTAAACAAGCCGATTGTTTGTCCCGGGAGCCGGCGATGACCGGGGTTTCCCGTGCCGCGCCGGTGCGCGGCCTCGCGGCCGATTGCCCGGGGAATCCGTTTCCCCATTGAGCCGATGAATCCGTCAAGTCGGTAATGGGGCCGTACCCGGCGCGGGCCTTCCCGGGACAGGGGTATTCACGGCGCGCCGCTGTTGAAAACCGGGCGGCCGGAGCGTGGGTTCCCCCCGAAGGGGTTCCCTAACCGATCCCCAGGGCCAGGCCCCCCTGATATACAACAAAAGCACCGACCCAGGCAACCAGGGTTGTGTAGGCGATGCTGAAAAACGTCCATTTCAGTGAGCCGGTTTCCCGACGAATGGCGGCCACCGTTGCCACGCAGGGGATGTACAGGAGCACGAAGACCATCAGGGCAAAGGCGGAAAGGGGCGTCATGGGCGAAGCGAGCAGGGCCTTTTTCAGGGCGTCGGGCTCCTCCTCGTCGACCGCGTAGAGGATGCCCAGGGTGCTTACCACCACCTCCTTTGCCACGAAACCGGTGAGCAGGGCGATGCTGCCCCGCCAGTCGATGCCGATGGGGGCGAACACCGGGGCAACGATCTTGCCCAGGCGGCCCATGTAGGAGTTTTCCGTCTCCGTGAGGCGCATGGCCCGCCGGGCCTCGGTGACGGCGGCGTCCCTTTTGGCGATGAGCTCCGACGCGTCTCCCCGGGCTTCGTCCATCTCCTCTTGATGGTTCGCGGTGATCCGGTCGATTTTCGCCTCGTATTCCAGGGCGTCCCCGGGATTTCTCGGAAACGCGGAAAGGGCCCAGATGATGATGGACCCAAGGAGTATCACCTTGCCCATCTTCTTGAGGAACATCTTGCTCCTGTCCCACATGTGGATGAAGAGGCTCTTGGCCATGGGCACCCTGTAGGGGGGCAGCTCCATGACAAAGGGGGCGTCGTCCCCGGGGAGCAGGGTCTTTCGGATCAGCCTTCCCGTGACAATTGCAAGGACGATGCCCAGGAGGTAGAGCAGGAAGATCACGCTGCCCGCTTTTTCCGGGAAAAAGGTGCCGGCCAGGATGATGTACACGGGAAGCCGGGCCGAGCAGGACATGAACGGGGTGATCATGATGGTGAGGATCCGGTCCTTTTCACTCTCCAGCGTGCGGGTGGCCATGACGGCGGGCACGCTGCAACCGAACCCCATCAGCATGGGGATGAACGATTTCCCGTGGAGGCCGATGAGGTGCATGATCCGGTCCATGAGAAAGGCGGCCCTTGCCATGTATCCCGTGTCCTCGAAGATGGCGATGCAGAAGAAGAGGATCAGGATGTTGGGCAGGAAGATGATCACGCTGCCCACCCCCGAGATCACCCCGTCCAGGAGCAGGTCCTTGAACAGGGAGGGGGAAAGGAGGCCGTCCGCAAGCCCGTGAACCCAGTTCACCCCGGCGTCGATCCAGTCCATGGGATAGGCGCCCAGGGAAAAGGTGGCCTGGAACATCATCCAGATAAACAGGATAAAGATGGGAAAGCCCAGGAAGCGGTTGGTGAGGACCAGGTCGATGTTGCGGGAGATATCCACCCTTTGACTCCTGGAGGTGGTGATCGCCTCCTTGGAGAGGCCGGCAATAAAGCCGTAGCGCTCGTCGGTCATCACGATCTCGGGATCGTCGTCAAAGAGGCTGAAGAGGCGCTTTCGTTCCTCCCGGCAGATCTCCAGAATCGCGGCGCTCACCTCCGGGACCGTGAGATGCCGCAGGCGTTCCTTGATGATCCGGTCGTTCTCGAGGAGCTTGATGGCCATCCAGCGGGTGTTGTAATGGAGCTCACCGTTGATCCGTTCGCCGATAACGGTTTCAAGTGCCTCGATGGAGGTCTCGATCTCCTTGCTGTACTTGACGTTGCGTTTTTTTCCCGTGGGCCTGTCCGCTTCCGCGTGGTCGATCACCGCTTTCAGGAGGTCGTCGATCCCCTCGTTCCGGTTGCCCACGGTGGAGACCACCGGCACGTCCAGGAGCTCCGACAGCTTTTCCGCATCAATGCGGATGCCCCTCTTTTCGGCGATGTCCGCCATGTTGAGGGTAAAGACCACCTTGCAGTCCAGCTCCCGCACCTGGGTGGCCAGGTAGAGGCTTCGCTCGATATTGGAGGAGTCGATGATGCAGACCACGATATCTGGGTGCTCGTCCATGATGTGGTTCCTGGCCACGATCTCCTCGATGGAAAAGGGGGTGAGGCTGTAGGTGCCCGGCAGGTCCACGATGGATAGATCGTGGCCGAAGCGCTTGATGCGGCCCTCTTTTTTTTCCACGGTCACGCCGGGCCAGTTGCCCACCTTCTGCCGGGTTCCGGTGAGAATATTGAAGATGGTGGTTTTTCCGGCGTTGGGGTTGCCGGCCAGGGCGATTTTCAGGCTTTTCTCGGACATCAATGGGGTTCCTGTCTCACATTTTCCACGGTTATCTGGGCTGCTTCCTCCACCCTCAGGGAGATGTGGTACCCCTTGACGATGAGCTCAACGGGGTCCTTGAGGGGGGCATACTTCTCCACATAGATGTCGGTGCCCTTTGTGAGGCCCATCTCCAGGATGCGGCGCCTCAGGGGGCCCTTTCCCCCAACCCGGATGATGGTGGCGGTGTCGCCTTTTTTTATCAGGCTCAGGGGGATGCCGGGCCGCTTTGTTCCGGGGGCGTCGCTTTCCATGGGAACGTTGCCCACCACCGGGCATCTCCCGGCCTTTACGGGGCAGTGGGCGCTCCCCGCCCGGGGCTTTTCCCCGTGCATGGGACAACGGGTTTCGGGGAGCGGCTCGGGAACCTGTCCGCTTGCGGGCTCCACCATGATCTTCCGGGACACGCCCCTGCCGAGCACGAACCTTTTCCCCTCGACGGCGATGACGAACTGCCCCTTGCCCTGGCTGGTGAGCACCTCGACCCGGTCCCCTGTTCTGAGGCCAAGGCTGGCGAGGCGGGATTGCCCTCCGCTGAAAGCCTTTATGGTGAGGGTTTCTCCCTGTCTTGCGGCGGAAAGGGGCATGAGCTCCACCTCCCGGCTCCTGCAGTCCGAGCAGATGCCGTAGATCTCCATCTTGTGCTGGAGCATGTGAAATCCATGGGCCGCGGCAATCTGCTTCTGGAGGAGTTCCAGCTCATCCTCCCTGAATTCGATGATCTTCCGGCACTTGGTGCAGACCATGTGATCGTGGTGCTGCCCGAGATGGCGGTGCTCGTAGCGCACCGGGCCGTCCTCGAACCGGTTCCTTTGGGCAAACCCGAAATGGCAGAGCATCTTCAGGGTGGACCTGATGAACTCCCGGTCAAAGGGGATGCCCCTTGATTTAAGGAGGTTCAAAAGCTCGTCGACGGTCATATGGCTTTCGGTTGCCAGGAACGTCTCCAGGACCTTGAGCCGGGCGTCTATGTCCTCAATTCCCTCTTGAAGAAAGAGTTCCTTGAACTGTTCTATCTCACTGGTATGGATATGCGTCATATGCTCACCTTGATCTTGATAATAGCTCTTGAAGCTATTACAGCCGGAAAAATAAGTCAATAAATCTGAGGGGCTGAATGCCGCCGTTGCAAAAAAAGTTCCAGGGAAAGGTCGGTGGGGCAAGGAATTGACCCTGGTGAAGCCCTTCCGCCGCTTCACCGGTGGGGGGAGGGGCGCCATGGAGTAAGTCGTCTAATCGGTTGTATGCGGCGGTGGGGGAAAACAGGGCGGTGGTAATCGGAATAAAAAAAGGCCGGACAGCTTGAAAAAGCGGTCCGGCCCTTTGAATATACTGAACGGGAAAAGCGCTTAGATGGCGTTTGCCATGAGCTCACCGATCATCTTGGAGAAGCGCGCGGGGTTTTCCAGCTTGCTGCCCTCGCTCACCACCGCGATGTCCATGAGGAGCTCGCAGTATTCCCCGAGTTTGGGGTTGGTGGTGTCGGTCTCGAACAGGGTCTTGATCTTCTCGATCACCGGGTGGTCCATGTTGAGCTCGAGGACCCTTTTCTGAACCGGAACATCCTGGCCCGAGGCCTTCATGATCTTTTCCATGTAGGCGCTCATGCCGAAGTCGTCCCCGGAGAGGCAGGCCACGGAGTCCTTGAGGCGGGTGGAGGGCTTGACCTCCTTGATCTTCTCATCGAGCTTGCCCTTGATGAAATCGAACAGGGGGGTGAGCTCCTCCTTCTTCTTCTCATCCACCTTGTCCAGGTCCAGGTCGCCCTTTTCGGCGCTCTTGAGCTTCTTGCCGTCGTACTCGGGCAGGGACTGGGCAACCCACTCGTCCACGGGGTCGGTCATGAGCAGGACCTCGTAGTCCTTCTCCTTGAGTGCCTCGAGGTGGGGGCTGTTGAGAAGGGCGGAGAGGTTGTCGCCGGTGATGAAGTAGATCTCCTCCTGGCCCTCCTTCATGTTCGCCACGTAGTCCTTGAGGGAGATGAGCTTGCCGTCGGACTTGGTGGTCTTGTAGCGGATCAGGTCGGCGATCTTGTCCTTGTTGGCGAAATCCGAGGGGATGCCGGACTTGAGCACCTGGCCGAACTCCCCGTAGAACGTAAGGTACTTCTCGTCGTCCATGTCGCTAAGGAGGGCGAACACCTTCTTGACCAGGTTCTTCTTGATGTTCCGCACCAGGCTGTCCTGCTGGAGGATCTCGCGGCTCACGTTGAGGTTCAGGTCCGGCGCGTCCACGACACCCACGACAAAGCTCAGGTAGTCGGGCATGAGCTCCTTGCAGTCGTCCATGATAAAGACCTTCTTGCAGTAGAGGTGCATGCCGTTCTTCCGGTCCATCTGGAACATGTCGAAGGGGGCCTTTGAGGGGAGGTAGAGCAGGGCGTCGTACTCGGTGACGCCTTCGAACTTCATGTGGATGCGGTCCAGGGGAGCGGTCCAGTCGTGGCTGAGGTGCTTGTAGAACTCCTCGTGCTCCTCGTCGGTAACCTCGTCCTTGCTCCTTGTCCAGATCGCCTTCATGGAGTTGAGGGTCTCGTCCACCTTCATCTTCCGGGTGGTCTCCCCAACGGGCTTGCCCTCTTCGTCCTTTTCAATCTCCTCGTCGGGAATGGGCTCGTCCTTTTCAACGTTCATCACAACGGGGTAGCTCACGAAGTCGGAGTGCTTCTTGACGATCCCCTTGAGGGTCCACTCGTCGGTGAAATCCTGCTCGTCCTCCTCCTTCTCCTTGAGTTCGAGGGTGATGGTGGTGCCCCGGTAATCCCTGTCCGCTTCCTCGATGGAGAAGGAGCCGTCCCCTTCGGACTCCCATTTCACGGCCTTGGCTTCCCCGGGCGCCTTGGTGACCAGGGTGACCTTCTTGGCGGCGATAAAGGCGCTGTAAAAGCCCACACCGAACTGGCCGATGAGCTCGGGGGAGATGTTCTCCTGGGCCTTTGCCTCCTCCAGTGCCTGCATGAAGGCGGCGGTGCCGCTTTTGGCGATGGTACCGATGTTTTCCATGACCTCTTCCTGGGTCATGCCGATGCCGTTGTCGGAAATCTCCAGGGTTCTTCCGTCCTTGCTTGCCGCAAGGCGGATCATCAGGTCGGAATCATCCCCCATGATCTCGGGTTCGGTCTGGGCTTTAAAGCGAAGTTTGTCCAGGGCATCCGAGGCGTTCGAGATAAGCTCCCTGAGGAAGATCTCCCTGTTGGAGTAGAGGGAGTTGATGATGAGGTGCATCAGCTGCTGAACTTCGGTTTTAAATTGATGAGTTTCTCTTCCTGTGCTCATGAAATCTCCTGTTGTCGGTGTAAAGGGTCTTTTTTATTTAAAAATATATTAGTGGTCCAAGGCCGGTCGGCCGGGTCTGCAAAACATTATCTCCACAAAAATTGTCGTAAATTTTAAATTGTCAAGGCCCCGGGCCAAGACGGGCCCGGGGCGCTTCCGGAGAAGCGGGAGAGGATGAAGGGGCTCGGACACAATTTAATGTGTGTCGGCTTAATTGGGTCGTCATATGTTGGGGTCGGGGTTGCAAGTTCATGATTTTCAGCGGGTAAAAAAAATATGAAAATATTACGATTATCACCTCTCTTCTCTCACAAGGAAAGATCGAAGTTTCATATATATCTTTAATTTCCGGAGCGATACGGTTTGAACCGCCAAGATCGGCGCGGCCGCCCGGAACACGGCGCCATGGAAGCGATCGCCTGCCGCCGGCTTGACAACATGGTCCATAAAACAAGCTTCCATCCTGGGATTGCGCTTGAAGTTCCATGTACCTCTTGAGCGGGGGCGGAATGGGGGACCATCTTCCCCGGCCCGGATAAGTTCCCGGCCCCATGTCGGAAGGGGTGCCCGGCAACCGGTGCGACACCTTATATATAGAGGGCTCGCGGGAAAGGGGGGAAGCGGGGAAATGGAAAATTCCCGTATTAAATTTGTTGATTCACGGAAAACAGCTGATATAATCAAAAATTTTACAGGTGATCGGCCGTTGTACCCAACGGAAAGTTGCCGCGACCGGCGGTTGCGAAGCGGGTTGCTCGAAACAGGGCCTTGGGGCCCGGGGCTTTTTGGAATTGACGAGGCGTTGAATCAACAATCGATGCGGAGAGAACCATGCATTACGAAGGAAACGTTTTCAGGCCCCCCAGCGAGGCGGACAGTATTCTGCTCCAGGCCACGGTGGGGTGCTCCCACAACAAGTGCACGTTCTGCCGGATGTATACAGGAGAGCGGTTCACCATCAAGAGCGACGAGCGGATCATGGGGGATATCGCCTATGCCGCCCGCCACTTAAAGGGCAGGCGAAGGCTCTTTATCTGCGACGGGGACGCCCTGATCATTCCTCAGAAACGCCTCTTGAAGATCCTGAAGGAGATTCGCCGGAAGCTGCCCTGGATCACCCGGGTGGGGATCTACGCGAACACCAAGAGTCTTTCCATGAAGAGCGTGGAGGAGCTGGTCGAACTCCGGGAAAACGGCCTTGCCATCGCCTACATGGGGCTTGAAACGGGAGACGACGTCACCCTTGCCGCCATCAACAAGGGGGCGGACAGCGATCGCATGATCGAGATGGGGAGAAAGGCGAAAGCGGCGGGGATCAAGCTCTCGGTCACCGTCTTGCTGGGCATCGCCGGAAGGGAGCGCTCCCTGATTCACGCCGCCGAGACCGCCAGGGTGCTCACGGCCGTCGACCCCGAGTACGTGGGGGCCCTGAGCCTGATGCTCACGCCGGAAACACCCCTTTACGAGGATCATGCGGCGGGGAAATTTCCCGTGCTCGAACCCGGGGAGGTACTCCAGGAACTCCGGATCATGATCGGAAAGACCGATCTTACAAACGGCCTGTTCCATGCGAACCACGCATCCAACTACCTGCCGGTGAGGGCAAAACTACCCGAGGAGAAGGCGGAAACCCTCCGTCTCATCGACAGCGCCCTCGAAGGAAAGGTGGCCCTGAAACCGGAATACCTCAGGGCGCTCTAAACCGTTTATAATGCCGAGCCCGGTTGTGAACCGGGTTTATATAACCATATTGTCTGAAATTTCCTTTCCGGAAAAAAGAAATCCATATTTTAAGGAGACCGAACAATGACTGAAAGTCAGTCAGCAACCGATTTGCTCAGTATCAACACCATCCGAACACTTTCCATGGATGCCGTCCAGAAGGCCAATTCCGGCCACCCCGGCGCCCCCATGGGACTGGCGCCGGCAGCCTACGTGCTTTGGACCCGTTACTTGAAACACAACCCCAAGAATCCGGACTGGCTCGACAGGGATCGATTCGTTCTCTCGGGAGGCCACGCCTCCATGCTGATCTACAGCCTCCTCCACCTCACCGGCTACAACGTATCCCTTGACGACATCAAGAACTTCAGGCAGCTGGGCAGCAAGACCCCCGGCCACCCCGAGTTCGGCCACACCGACGGCGTGGAGACCACCACCGGCCCCCTGGGCCAGGGATTCGCCAATGCCGTGGGCATGGCCATGGCCGAACGTCATCTCGCGGCCCGTTTCAACAGGCCCGGTCACGAGCTGGTGGACCACCGCACCTACGTGATGTGCGGCGACGGCGACCTCATGGAGGGTGTTGCTTCCGAGGCCGCCTCCCTTGCCGGTCATTACGGACTCTCCAAGCTGGTCTGCATCTACGACGACAACAAGATCACCATCGAGGGCGGCACGGACATCGCCTTTACCGAGGATGTGGCCCTCCGCTTCCAGGCCTACGGCTGGCACACGGTGTCTGTCGAGGACGGCACCGACCTTGCGGCCATCTCCGCCGCCATCGAGGCGGGAAAGGCCGAGACCGAAAAGCCCACCCTCATTCTCCTGCGCACCAGCATCGCCCACGGCAGCCCCAACAAGCAGGACACCAGCGATGCCCACGGCGCACCCCTGGGCGAGGAGGAGATCCGTCTCACCAAGGCCGCCCTGGGCTGGCCCGAGGACAAGGATTTTTACATCCCCGAGGAGGCCCTTGCCGAGTTTGGGAAATGCATTCCCAGGGGCGAGGAGCTGGAAAAGGCCTGGAAGGAAACCTTCTCCGCATACTCGGCCGCCAACAAGGAGCTCACCGCCGAGTGGGTGGATGCCATGAGCGGCTACCTCACCGAGGGCTGGGATTCCGAAATCCCCGAGTTCACCCCCGAGGAGGGCCCCATCGCCACCCGCGCCGCCTCCGGCAAGGTGCTCAACGCCATCGCCCCCAAGCTGCCCTGCCTTATCGGCGGTTCGGCGGACCTCGCCCCCTCCAACAAGACCTACATGGACTGCTCGGGCGAGTTCCAGAAAGGTGAATTTGGCGGCCGCAATATCCGCTTCGGCGTCAGGGAGCACGCCATGGGCGCGGTGATGTCCGGCATGTTTCTCCATAACGGCGTCCGTCCCTTCGGCGGCACCTTCCTCGTGTTCGCGGACTATATGCGCCCCGCCATCCGCGTGGCCAGCCTCATGAAGCTGCCCCTGATCTACGTGTTCACCCACGACAGCGTTGCGGTGGGCGAGGACGGCCCCACCCACCAGCCCGTTGAGCATCTCCTCTCGCTGAGGTCCATGCCCGGCGTTACGGTGATCCGCCCCGGCGATGCCAACGAGACTGCGGACGCATGGCGCGAGGCCCTTAACACCACCGACAGCCCCACGGCCCTGATCCTCAGTCGCCAGAAGCTGCCCACCCTTACGAAGGATGTTTCCCCGGACGGCCTGAACAGGGGCGCCTACATCCTCTCGGATTGCGAGGGAACACCGGACATCATCCTCATCGGTACCGGTTCCGAGCTCCACCTGGTTGTGGAAGCCAAGAAGGTACTCGAGGAGAAATCTTATGCCGTAAGGGTCGTGAGCATGCCCAGTTGGGAGCTCTTCGAGAAGAAATCCGCTCCCTACAAGGAGAAGGTGCTGCCCTTCGAGGTCACCAAGCGTGTTGCCGTCGAGGCGGGTATTCCCATGGGATGGGAACGCTACGTGGGCAGCGAGGGCACCGTTGTGGGGATCGACTCCTTCGGCGCCTCCGCTCCCGGCGGCACCGTTCTTAAAGAGTTCGGTTTCTCCGTGGAGAACGTGGTTGAAAAGGCACTGGAACTCCTTGAAAAATAGGGGCCGGTCCCGGGGCGCCGGCCTGAAGAGATCCGGCTGGGGTAACGCCATGCCGGAATCGCGCCGGCGCCGCCTTGATTCCCGGTTTACCCGGGATCATCACTCGCCTGGAAGCGATTAATTGACCGCGGGTGGTCGTTCGCCCGAAAGGAACCCGGCCCACCGGGTTCCACGGTCTGCAAAGAGATGGCGAGTCGTTTTACAAAAAGCATCAAACCCGCCGCGCATCCTTGAATATCCATGCGCGGCGGGTATCACTCCCCCTCCCCCTTTTCCAGGGTCTTCAAACAGACCATCGGAAAAACCCCATGCATTTCGTCATAGCCTATGGCGTGGAGCTGGCCGGAAAAAAAACGGCCCGCCTGGACCTTCCCCTCATCCATATCGTCCTCTCCCGCAGTTTTGCCGACCAGGCCCACTTCAGCCGCGCCTTCAAGCCATCTTCCTGTCCGGGGCAAAATCGCGAATTCAAAGGGGAAGGCGACTCCTGAAGGCGATGCTTCATGATAGCCGTGAATTGGAATTCGACAGCCGCAATCAAGTCGTCGGCTGTTTGCCGGATGACGGAACTTGCAGGTAGTGTTGAGAGTTCGACAGGGCTTCCGGGAGCAAGACCGTTTATTCGAGGGGAATCAGTTCCCGTGACGCCGAATCTTGTGGTTCAGTGCGCCCGGAATTCCGGGGCGGGTTGCCGGGAGCGTATTTAATCATCGAGTTGATACCTCTTTGTTAACATCATCTCTTCCCTGTGATTCAGCAGTAAAGCGGGCCGTGGTTGGTTGGGGTTTTATTTGGTTTGAAATGGTCGGCCATGTAGTTGGTGGGCGCTGTGGTTACTGTAGGTATCCAAAGTTGACACGCGGGGTCGATATCAGGTAAGAGTTGACACGTTATTTCAGCCGGGTGCCTTTCCGACGATAACAACCCGGCAATTAACAACAGCAGCTTTTAGAATCGAAATGATTCATGAAAACAAACGCATGGTTCCGTGTCGGAGGCGCGTATTCAGTTGCCGGTAGCTCCACATGCCGCATTCCTTTTTCAAGCGTGGACAGGGTTTTCGTGCATGGCCGAATCCTCGAAAGGGGGGGCGGTAGCCGAAGCTGGAGCGAGGCGGACACCCTTGCCCGATCCGCCGGGAGGAAAAACGGCATACCCTAAAGGCGCGCCGCCACAAACCATTTTATATAAGGTAGAGCATTATGAGCACCACATTCTCGACCATCAGCCCCATCGACAACAGCGTATACGTGGAAAGGGCCCATGCCGGAAACAGCGACATCGAATACAGCCTCAACCTGGCTGCGGCAGCGCAAAAGGAGTGGAAAAACACCTCCCTTGATCATCGGAAAGCGCTTTGCACAAAAGCCGTGGATGCCCTAACAGCTTTGAAAAGCGAGCTTGCCCGGGAAATTTGTTGGCAGATGGGGCGGCCCATCCGGTATGCCGAGGGAGAAATCGACGGAGCCCGGGAAAGGGCCATGGCCATGATCAGCCTTGCCGACAGGGGGCTTGCGCCCGCGCGCCTGGATAAAAAACCGGGTTTCGAACGCTGGATCCAGCGGGAGCCCCTTGGAACGGTTTTCGTGGTCGCCCCCTGGAACTATCCCTACCTGACGGCCGTGAACTCGATCTTCCCGGCCATTCTCGCCGGAAATGCCGTTATATTGAAGCATTCCGCCCAGACGCCCCTCTGTGCGGAAAGGCTGTACGGGGCGTTCAGGGAGGCGGGGCTTCCCGTGGGTGTTTTCCAGTATCTTCACCTGACCCACGGGGATACGGCAAAGCTGATCCGAGACAGCCGAATCCATCATGTTGCCTTTACCGGGTCGGTTCCGGGTGGGGAGATGGTGGAAAAAAACGCGGTGGGTCGCTTTATCGACACCGGCCTGGAGCTGGGGGGCAAGGATCCGGCCTATATCAGGGCGGATGCGGACCTTGAACAGGCGGTGGAAGCGGTCATGGACGGCGCGTTCTTCAACTCGGGGCAGTCCTGCTGCGGTATTGAGCGGATCTATGTGCATGGGGAGGTTTACGATGCCTTTGTTGAAAAGGCGGTCGTCTGGACAAACCGCCTGAAACTCGGCCGCCCGGATGATCCCGAGACCACCCTGGGGCCCCTTGTAAAGGCGAGCGCGGCGGATTTTGTCCGGGGGCAGATCAGGGATGCCGCAGCACAGGGCGCCCGCGCCCATATCCGGCCCGAGGATTTTTCCATGGACAAGCCGGGGACCCCCTATATGGCTCCCCAGGTGCTGACCGGCGTGAACCATCGTATGCGGGTGATGACCGAGGAGAGCTTCGGCCCCGTCGTGGGAATCCAGCGGGTGGAATCGGACGATGAGGCGGTGGCGCTTATGAACGACAGCGAGTTCGGCCTCACAGCGGCTGTTTTCACGCGGGATACGGAGAAGGGGGCGGCGCTTGGGCAAAGGGTCCATACCGGCACCTTTTTTATCAACCGATGTGATTACCTCGACCCGGAACTGGCCTGGACCGGTGTCAAGAATTCAGGGCGGGGCTGTTCCCTTTCCGTTATGGGATTCGAATCCCTGACACGGCCCAAATCCTTTCATATCAAGAGATGACCGTTCGTGCCCGAGCCCGGCAATATGGAAAAACACCTTCGATCCACATGCCGTTGGCACGAGTGGAAGAGAATTTCACCATAAGTAACGGCGCGTGGACTTGATTCCGCGCATTGAATCAAAGCATGAAAGCATAAGATGAAAATTATCATACTCGGTGGGGACGGCTTTTGCGGCTGGCCGGTATCCCTGCGCTTTTCCGCCGCCGGGCACGAGGTTGCCGTTGTCGACAACCTGTCCCGAAGAAGAATAGACAAAGAGCTTGGGGGCGCATCGCTGACGCCCATATCGGGTATCGAGACCCGCCTTGATGCCTGGAGGGAGTTGACGGGCAGGGAAATATCCTTTTTCAATATGGATATAGCCCTTTCATACGACCGCTTTCTTTCCCTCTTGATCGAGTTTGAGCCCGATGTGATCGTTCATTTCGCGGCACAGCGCTCGGCCCCCTATTCCACCGCGACAGGTCCCGGTAAGCGCTATACGGTGAACAATAATCTGAACGGAACCCACAACGTCCTCTGCGCCGTCGTGGAATCCGGTCTGGATATTCACCTGGTGCATCTGGGCTCCATCGGGGTTTACGGATATCACACCACCGAAATGGAGATTCCCGAGGGATATCTGAATGTGAAGGTGGAGGCCCGTTCCGGCGAGTTGGTCGAAAAGGAGATTCTCTACCCCCCCGATACGGAGAGTATCTACCACATGACCAAGGCCCAGGATCAGCTGTTTTTCCAGTATTACAACCGGAACAACGGTCTCTGTATCACGGATCTGCACCAGGGAAACGTCTGGGGGACCCAGACCCCGGAAACCCGAATGGACGAACGCCTGATCAATCGATTCGATTACGACGGCATTTACGGCACGGTCCTCAACCGGTTTATCGTGCAGGCGGCCGTGGGGCACCCCCTCACGGTGCACGGCAGCGGGGGGCAGGCCCGGGCGTTCATCCATATAAGGGACGCGGTGCGCTGCATCGAGCTTGCCGTTGCGAACAGGCCCCCCAAGGGTTCCAGGGTCCGGATACTCAACCAGATCACCCAGGTCCACAAGGTGCGCGGGCTGGCGGAGATGATCTCGGCCATGGTGGACGGCGCGCGCATATCCTACGTGGACAATCCCAGAAAAAATATCGAGGACCCTGAAAACGAGTTCTTCGTGGCAAAGGAGTGCTTTCCGGCCATGGGCCTCGAACCGATCCTGCTGGAAAAGGGGCTGATCGACGAGGTCCATGATATCGTGAAAAAATACGGGCATCGATGCGACCTGTCGATGATCCCGCCTCCCCAATGGACCTGAACCGGCCCGGGGCGTTTCAGGACAGCCGGGCGAAAAGAAATACCCGAAAGTCGTGCAGGGAACGGTAAACCCTGGGGCGCTTCATCAACCCGTGCCTCAGGAAGCGCCGGGTGGTGCCGAGGATGTTTCTTCCGAGCATCCCGTTGTATTGCTTCATCCTTTCAAGGCTCTTGCCGCACTCCTCCCAGAGGTCCAGCTCCATGGATTTAAGGTATTGCCGGAGGGCGTTGTTGTAGAAGCGCGGCCCGATGCAGTCGCGCTTGTAATACCTCGCCATGAGCGGCTCGTCCGGAAAAGCCTCGATGAGTTTCCGGGCGTAAATATCCCGGCTTTGGGCCATTCGGTCCGAGTAGGAGGCGCTGTCGTGGCGGATGCGCCACTGGGAAAGGGCTTCCGGGATATACTCGTGGGCGTACCCGGCACGGAACAGGCGGAGGAAGAGGTCGTCGTCCTCATACCCCATCAGTCGTTCGTCAAATCCGCCGATCTCTTCAAACGCGCTTTTCAATACCAGGCTCGCGGAAGGCAGGATGAACATATCCTCGTACAGCAGGTCGTAGATCGCGCGCTTGGGATGTGCAATGCCCAGGGCCGAAAGGCGGCGCAGCATGATCAACTCGCCGTTCCGGTCTATTTCGTCAAGGTCGCTGTAGGTCCACCCGATCCTGGGATTCAGCAGAAAGGGGGCCGAAAGCATGTCCAGATGATCCGGGTACCAGATATCGTCCTGGTCGAGAAACGCGAGAATCTTTCCCTTTGCGAGCCTTGCCGCGTGGTTCCGGGCGGCGGATTGACCGGCGTTTTCCTGGCGGACCAGTTTGATCTCAAAGGGAGCCTCCATGTTTTTCACGATTTCCGGGGAGTCGTCCGTTGACCCGTCGTCCACGACGATGAGCTCCAGGGGGGCGAGGGTCTGGGAGACAACGCTCTCCACGGCCCGTTGGATATATTCTTTCCCGTTGTAAAGGGGGATGACGGCGGTAACGGTGTAGTTCATATTATCCTCGCTTGCGGGGTTTCGGGTGGCGGACAGGCAGGCGTGCTCCATGCGGGAGATGCGGTTCCGCACGATTTCGGAAAGGCGCCGGATCTCTCCTTCCAGCCGGGTGTTTCGAAGGGCAAGGGGCGTTTCACGGTATTGGCGCAGCCGGTTTTCCGAGTCCTTGAGGTCTGCTTCGAGTTTGTTCAGGCGGTATTCCCGGGGTTTTTCGGGGGGAGCGGGCGCCGGCACCCGCCGGGCGCCCTCCTCCTTCGGGGGGACCATCTCCGCCAGCAGCGCTTCGCCGCAATGTTGAACCTCCAGAAAGGCCGCGCAGTTCACGTCGGGCTTGTACACGTCGAATGTCCTCATGATGCCGAGACTCGCGGCGCTCTCCATGGCGCGGACAAAACCGCTGTCCCGATCGGAGTACCAGGGCTTTTCAAGCCAGTGGACAAGCTGCGCGCGGGTCAGGAAGTAGCAGCCCGAATGGGGGTTGGGGGCAAGGCGAAAGCGAAAAGTACGGCCGAGCTGTTCCCTTTCGAAGATCCTCGGGGAGGCGCCGGAATAGCGCCTGAACCGCGCAACCTGATCCGGCACGAGGTCCCCGTCCACATAGATCTTGCCCCGGCCGTCACGGCCGTTGACCTCGTAACGGTTGGGCTGAAGCACGGCGTGGGGGCCTGTCTCGGATTGAAACCAACGGAGCTTGGCGAAGAAGAGGGGATCGTGGATGATGATGTCGTCCTCGATGTAGGCGTACCAGTCGTAATCCTCCGCATGTTCCCTGAAGACGTCGTTCACCGTGAAGCCCAGTTCGGGCGGTTTCGCATCGGTATGAACAACCTCGAAGAGCGCCGGGTCGACGGCCAGGCGGTCGATGACGTTCATGCCCGGGGGTGTCACGATCTTCACGTCCACCTCGTACGCGGTGTCCGTGTTGGCGGGGCGCGTGACGTACGTGGTGCGAAAATCCAGTGAAACCGTTCGACGGTTGAATAGGTCGTGGAGGGATGCGATGGTGTCCCCCAGGGCCTTTGCCCTGCCCGAAGGATCGTTGCGGAGACAACCGCAGGACCCGTCGCCGTCGGGATTGAAGTGGTGAACCACGACAAATAGAATGCGTTCGGTTTTTTTCATTTAATGTTTACCTGTTTGAAAGAATGCCCCGAAGCGCGCTCGGGCGCCCCCCGGGAGAAGATCTTCTGTACAGCCCGCTGCACCCGAATATTCCCGCGAACTCGAATTCGCGGTCGGAAAGGTTTTCCATGACGGCATCGTAAACTCCGTACCCGGGAAAATCGGTCCGGTTCCTTTCATCGTTGAAGTCATGGAAGCAGATGAAGCCGCCCGGTTTCGTGAGCTTTCGAAGGTGCCGGCATGCCGCGGCCGTTGCTTCATGGTTATGGCAGTGATCGATGAATGCAAAATCAAAACCGTGCCGGTCGTGGACGAGGGTTTCGCAATACGCCGAGGCATCACGGAGGATTGGATCGAGGTATTCCCCCAGGCCGAGGTGATCGATCCGGCGACGGGTTTCTTCATGGAAGAGGGGATCGATTTCCAGGGAAACGACCCGGGCGCCGCGTCCGGAATCGGCAACGGCCCGGCACAGGATGCTGGTTGAAAGCCCCCAGGCGGAACCCATCTCCAGCACGTCCCCCGATGCATGATACGCCAGTTCATAGATCTTCAGGGCGTCCTCCCGGCGGAGAAATCCCTTGATGCCCATGTCGATAAGGTCGCCCTCGGTGGAACAGGTTCCCAGATGCGAATGAAAGGCGTTGATACGGGGAGCGTCCATGATGTAAGTGGGACGATAGGGGGGGAATCGACTGCCCAGCTCTTCCGCAGGTAGAAAATCTTCCGGATAGAGTTTCACCTGATATGCGGGTTTGCGGAACAGTTTCCTGAAGAAGCGATTCACTTCAAGTCTCCTTGAACGGTAACGACCGATTACTTACTTTCCTGAGTCTATTTTCTTTTTCGCGATGGGCCGGATACAACGCAGGGAGCTATACTATGGGGCCGGCACGGTGTCAAGGAGGTGGATACGCGCGATGGATCCGCGTTGCCGGAGGTAAGGAAAGGTTTTGAAATGACGGGATAAGTTGCTCTCGATCCCCTGCCCGGGGAAGAGGGGCGAAGAAAGCGGGCCGCCCGGGGCCGCTTTCCTTATTTGCCCACCGGGGGAGATGGGGGCCGGATTAAAATCGGATGCCCAGTTTGTCCTTGGAAGACCAGACCACGGTACCCTTGCTGATGGAGACTTTCTCTTCCTCCTCCGAGTAGCAGATCTGCAGCCTGGTTCCGGGTTCCAGCCGGGAGTCGGACTCGATGAGGATGCCGCCCGGTGAAACGTCGAGAATGCAGCCGCGATACGGAATATGGGAGGAGATGAAATGAACCGGAGAACGATATTTTGTTCTTTCGTGTTTTCGTTTTTTCATGGGTATTTCCCTCCTTATCAGCTGATAATAAGACCCTCCCGCCGCCCGTAAACAACGGGGCGGTAATCGGCACGGTATTTCATCCCCCTTGCCGGACGACCGGCATTTCGGCGCCCACCGAAACGGCGAAACGGACCCTGTGTTGGTGAATATTTATAATTTCCGGAAGGGCGGCATTTTCTTTTTTCACGTATGTTACCCGTGGTTTTTCGACGAGGGCGACGACTCCCGCAGCTGCCGCAGGCGTATCAACCGGCCGGCCGGCTTGACAGATCTCCCTGTTCAATCTAAGCTGATGGAAACGATCAAGTTTATAAGGGGGGATCATGAACATATCTTCTTCCGGTTGACAGACCACTTCCCTATTCGCCTTGAACCAGGCGGACGAAAACCGATCGGCGGTATCAACGGATATTGCGGCCGTTGATGCCGCAAATCAAGCTAATCTCCAGGTGGATGCCGTTCAGAGAGCCCTTGCGCCGGCTCCCGACGGGAGAGGAGCGATCATCGATATCAAGGCTTGAAAATTACAAACCGCCATGTCCGTATTCCGGGCTCTCCTCACCCCTGCCCGGGGCTGCTTTTCATATGACGGGCTTTCCGTTTGCCGGTCGAGGAGATGGTTGTTTCATGCCGGTATGTTCACGCCGTCTACGACGAATCCTCTCTCTCCCATGATTTATCACCGAGTTCCGTCATAATAATGTTTCATGAAAATGGGCGAAGTGTTGGGCTTCATTCGTTTCATGTAAAAAGGGGCGGTGTTCGGATATGAAAAAAGCGGTTGATCAGGATCGATTCCGGCTTGCGATGAGCTTCTTGAGCCTTGACAGGGCATCCCAGGTAAAGGCCTTGTCGCTGCAGGGGAAAATGGAGTTGTTGGTGTAGAGGGGATCTTCGGCAAGGTCGTATCTCGAGGATTTCACCCCCTGTTCCCACATGGGGGTGTGGGGGATGGGCGTGTAATGGGTGAGCACCGGCGAGATGCCGTTTTCAAGGACCGTTTTCACGGAAAACTCGACGGATTCATAGCTCTGGCCGGGAAGGCCGAACAAAAGGTATGCGCCCACCTGCTCCCTTTTAAAACCCGATGCAAGGAGGTTCGCGGCGGCCCTTGCAAACTGGTTGTTCGACACCTTGTCGTCCATGCCGTCCCTCTTGTCGAATTCCGTGGTCTCGAGGCCCAGGCGAACGTGCTTGAATCCGGCCCGGAACATCAAGTCCGTTGTCTCCCTTGTGAGTTCCCGGACATGCAGGGCATTGGGGGTATGGAAAAAGAGATCCAGCCCGGCATTGACCACCCCCCGGAAGATACGGTGGGCGTGCTTCTCCGGGTTGATCAGGAGGGCATCGTCGTAAAACACGAAATCCCGCACCCCGTATTGTTCCCTCCAGTACTTTATTTCTCTTACCACGGCTTCCGGAGATCGGATCATCCGCTTGGGATCGAGGTGGTTGGACGCGCAGTACGCGCATGAAAAGGGGCATCCCCTGGAGGTCTGAAGGGGAACGTAGTTGATCACCCGCTGGAGGTCGTATGCGGGGTAGGGAAGGCTGTCCAGGTCATTGGGATCGAAATCGGGGGCGGCGGCAAACCCGGTATACTTCTCCACCAGCCCGAAGAGCTTCTCCTCGCCGTGTCCCGTGACCACCTCGTCGGCCCCGGAAGCCCTTTGGGCGTGTTCCGCGGCAAGAGAGGCGTAGATGCCGCCCAGGATTACCGGAACATCCGGGAAAACCGCCTTGAGGATACCGATGGTCTCCCTTACCCCCGGTGCCCAGTAGGTCATGATCGAGGTCACGAGGATCAGGTCGGGTTTGGACAGGGAGCCCAGGTCCTCCCGGAACCATTCGGGTTCGATGCCGTAGCGACGGAAAACCCGGTCGTTGTCCGAGAGCCCTTCCGGGAGGGGAATGGGCTGCTTGTGGTAGGGGCCGCGCCCGTGCCTTGCAAAGGGATCGGTTTTCGGGGCCCGGGGATGGAAACGGTCCAGGCAGTCCACGTAGGAGACGGGCAGCCCGCAGCGTCTGAGAAGGGCCCCCAGTGTAAGGAGCCCCATGGGCTTGGCCCAGACATCGTAGGCCGCGAAGTCGTGTATCCACGGATTGACGAGGAGTATATGCGGTTTGCCTGTTTTCAACGGGTAGCGCTTTCCGGTCGACCTAAATATCTTCGAAGTACTTCATGGAGGTCTTCTTCAACTCTTTTCTGCTGAAAAGAAGGGAGTAGTCTTCCACGCCCGTTGCCTCGGAAATTCTCTTTGCCGTGGCAAGGCACTCCTCTTCGCTGGTGGCATGAACCATGGTGTAGAGGTTGTAGGGCCATGTGGGAGCCGGGTTTCTGCGGTAGCAGTGGGAAACCTCCTTGAAGGTGGCCATCTTTTCGCCCACCTCGCCCGTGCGGGATTCCTCCACCTTCCAGGCCACCATGGCGTTTGCCGTGAAACCCGATTTCTGGTGCCTCAGGGTGGCCCCGTAACGACGGATCAGGCCCTTTTCGTCCAGTCCCTCGAGGGTCCGGATAAACTCCGCTTCGGTGATGTTCAGCCGTTCGGCCAGCTCAAGGTAAGGGCGCTCGGTGATGGGAATGTCGCCCTGTATCGACGCAATTATTTTTTTCTCAAGTTCTGTCAGCATTTGCCGTCCCCTGAACGCCCCTGTCGCCTGCCGGGCAAGGCGTTCCTTCTCGGTTCATCGAAATATCATACCCAAACGGATCATTGCCGCCTGCGGGTAAAACGGGCTCTCAAAGCCGTTCGAAGAGGGCAGGGACAATCTGCCTTTGATATAACAAAATCGATAAAAGGTAAATCAATTCCCCGATAAAAGATCGCCGGTTCCGGCAAAGATGCCTGTGTTGACGGGCTTTCACGGATAAATCAAGAGCAGGGTTGCTCGTTTCGATGTCGATTTCTCAACCCCGCCCTCGAACAAAGCAGGAACAATTCGAACAAAAGATATTGCGGACGTTTAGGGGGGGAAGTGTTTTACAGGCCCATGAAATTGGGAACGCGGTTGTTTCCGGCCGCCGGTTTTATATTGGGCGACGGTTTGTCGAATAACCCACACATTCAGCGTGTCTGCCCGAAGGGGCGCTCCGAATATTCACGGCAAGCTCTCTGTCGATTCCATGGGCCTCTACGGGAACTCATGAATTAGGGACTTGGAAAAAATAATATACAAAAAAATAAATCTGTCCCCTTTTTCGAAATGGGGATCTGGAAAAAAATAATATCCGCAAAAAATATATCTGTCCCATTTTTTCTCACCACCTGTTCGAGCTCCTGAAACAGGGACTGACCCTGCCCGTTCGAATTGCTGAATTCCCGAAACAGAGAATCCAGCCGGGAGTTTTCCAGGGTTTTGGAACGGGAAGTTTCCAGGAAGCTGGAACGGGTGTTGATGAAATGGGGCAAAGTTGATGAAATGCTCAATTTGACCGAAACGGTATAAAAACCTCGCTGTTTCTAGGCATTGTGCCGAATTCCCTCCGGACTTGATTATATCCTCAACCACGGCCGAGCTTGTCCCGCCTTGCCGCTGCCTTGTGAAGGCCCCGATTCCGTTTCTAAATACACTCCCCCCGGCCTTCCCTCTAATATAAATGGAGGGCGGGTGGAGACTGATTGCACGAATGATTTTCATGGCACAAAGCTTGCTCCTGTATCCCCCCAAATCGAGCGGAAATCGGCACCCTGAAATCATCGGGGACAACTGTATCCATTGGGGCGTCCGAGCTCGTGAGGATCAAGGGAACAGGGCGGGGCAAATCCTGCCCGCAGCGCCGCGACCGGCCTGTTTTTTATCATTCCGGTCCGGGCCTCGGGGAGACACCCCGACCGTTATGCGTCTGTCGGATGTTTTTGTTTATGACCGTTTGTCGGCAAAAATCAGGAGAAGGTAGATGAGCAGAGAGTTGGATACAATCGTGGCCAAGGATCCCAATCAGAATGAGTTTCATCAGGCGGTAAGCGAGGTGCTGGAGTCGGTTGAACCGGTTCTCGAGAGAAACCCCCATTACCGCAATGCAAAAATCATCGAGCGGATTGCCGAGCCCGAGCGGGTGATCATGTTCCGGGTGCCCTGGATGGATGACCGGGGCGAGGCCCAGGTGAACAGGGGCTTCCGCGTGGAGATGAACTCCGCCCTCGGGCCGTACAAGGGGGGCCTCAGGTTCCACCCCTCCGTGAATCTTTCCATCCTGAAGTTTCTCGCGTTCGAGCAGGTCTTCAAGAACGCCCTCACCACCCTTCCCCTGGGCGGCGGAAAGGGCGGTTCCGACTTCGATCCCAAGGGTAAATCCGACAACGAGGTTATGAGGTTTTGCCAGAGTTTTATGGCCGAACTCTCCCGTCATATCGGTCACAACACGGATATCCCGGCAGGGGACATCGGCGTTGGGGCGCGCGAGATCGGCTTTCTCTTCGGCATGTACAAGAAGCTGAGAAACGAGTTCACCGGCGTGCTCACCGGAAAGAGCCTGGACTGGGGCGGGAGCCTTATCCGACCCGAGGCCACCGGCTACGGTTGCGTGTACTTTGCCCAGGAGATGCTCGAAACAAGGGGGGAAACCCTCGAAGGCAAGACCTGCCTCGTGTCCGGTTCCGGAAACGTGGCCCAGTTCACCACGGAAAAGCTCCTTGAACTGGGTGCCAAGATCGTCACCCTCTCCGATTCCGGCGGATATATTTACGACGAGACGGGGATCGACCGTGAAAAGCTCGAATATGTCATGAAGCTGAAGAACGTGAAGCGGGGCAGGATCTCTCAATACGTGGAGAAATACCCCGAAGCGGTATTCACCCCCCTCGACGGAACCCTCTCCCACAACCCCCTGTGGAACCATATCGCGGACTGCGCCTTCCCCTGCGCCACGGAAAACGAGATCAACGAGATCGATGCGGATCATCTTCTGTCAAACGGCGTGTATGTTGTCTCCGAAGGGGCGAACATGCCCACCGTTCCCGGCGGCGTGAACCTGTTCGTGGACAAGGGAATCCTCTACGGTCCCGGAAAGGCGGCCAATGCCGGCGGTGTTGCCGTGTCGGGCCTGGAGATGGCCCAGAACAGCATGCGGATCAAGTGGCCCCGGGAGGAGGTGGACCAGCGCCTGAGGATGATCATGAAGAGCATCCACGGCACCTGCCTCTCCTACTCCCAGGAGTACGGAACCCCCGGCAACTACGTGAACGGCGCCAATATCGCCGGCTTTGTCAAGGTTGTCGACGCCATGCTCGACCAGGGGCTGGTCTAAGAGAAAACAGGGGCCGGTTAAACAAAGGGTGCGCGACGCCGAGTTCGAGGATGCCGCCTGCCCGCCAACCGGCCCCCGAACCGATGGTTTGCGGCGTAAGTTCATGCCCTCCCAAGAAGTCAAAAAACGATTGTTTGGCCGGATCGTCATGCAGGGTGACCCCGGAAAAGCGTATTGCCGGATTGTTGGTATTATCCCCTTAAAACAGGCCCGTCCGGGGCCTGGGGGCAAGAGAAGTATAATAGGAGAAATGATCGTCCCATGGCGAAACCCGTATTAAAGGAGCTCATCATCAACAGAGACTGGTGCAAGGGATGCGGTATCTGCATCCACTACTGCCCCAAAAGCGTCCTTGTGCTTGATGACGACGAAAAGGCCCACGCGGCCCGTCCCGAAGACTGTATCTGCTGCGGACTCTGTGAACTCAGGTGCCCGGATCTTGCCGTTAATGTACTAACCGAACAGGTCAAGAAAAATGAACCGGAACATTAGATTTATCCAGGGCAACGAAGCCTGTGCCGAGGGGGCCGTTTACGCCGGCGTCGATTTTTTTGCCGGCTACCCCATCACCCCCTCCACCGAGATTGCCGAGCACCTCTCGGCAAGATTGCCTGCACTCGGCAGGAAGTTTATCCAGATGGAGGACGAGATCGCCTCCATGTGCGCCATTATCGGCGCCTCCCTCACCGGGAACAAGGTGCTCACCGCCACCAGCGGTCCGGGATTCTCCCTGATGCAGGAGGCCTTCGGCTATGCCGTCATGGCGGAGATCCCCTGCGTGGTGGTCAACGTCCAAAGGGGCGGCCCCTCCACCGGGAACCCCACCCACGTGAGCCAGGGGGACGTGATGCAGGCAAGGTGGGGTACCCACGGGGATCACTCCATCATCGCCCTGACCGCATCCAACCACCAGGACGTGTTCGCCATGACCGTCAGGGCCTTCAACCTCGCCGAAACATACCGCACCCCCGTTGTCCTCCTCCTGGACGAGGTGGTGGGGCATATGCGCGAGAAGGTGGAGATCCCCGAGGCGGGCGAGCTTCCCATCGTGGATCGTTTGCGCACTTCGGTTCGCGGGGGCGTGGACTACCACCCCTACCTTCCCAGGGAGGACGGGCGCCTTCCCATGTCCGATTTCGGCGGGGTTCACCGGTACAACGTCACCGGCCTCTTCCACGATATGTGGGGGTTTCCCTCCAACGATCACAAGATCGTGAACGGACTCCTCCATCACCTCACCGACAAGATCGAGAACAACGTGAACGAGATCGCGAGCTTCAAGGAGTTCTATCTGGAGGATGCCGAGACCCTTCTGGTCTCCTACGGCTCCTCGGCGCGCTCGGCCCTTCACGTGGTGCGAAACCGCAGGAAAAAGGGAGAAAAGGTGGGCCTTCTGGAACTCCAGACACTCTGGCCCTTCCCCGCTGAGATGATCCGGGAGAAATGCGCCAACGCAAAATCCATCGTGGTGGTGGAGATGAACATGGGGCAGATCCTCCAGATGGTGAAGGCGGCCGTGGACCGGCCCGAGCGGGTCTTCCTGGCCAACCGCATCGACGGGGATTTTATCGCCCCGGCAAATATTCGGAACATCCTGAGGGTGATCCAGGGAAAGGGGGTTTAAGCCATGGCGGTTAACGATTATCTGAGGGAGCGCTTCTTTCCCCATATGTGGTGTCCCGGTTGCGGGCACGGAATCGTCCTCGGGAGCCTCTTGCGCGCGGTGGAAGAGCTGGGCCTGAACAAGAACGACATGGCCATGACCTCCGGCATCGGTTGTGCCGCGAGGATCTCGGGCTACGTGGATTTCCACTCCCTTCACACCCTCCACGGCAGGGCCCTCGCCTTTGCAACGGGGCTGAAGATGAGCAACCCTTCGCTCAACGTGCTGGTGCCCATGGGGGACGGGGATGCACTTGCCATCGGCGGCAACCACTTTATCCACGCGGCCAGAAGGAACATCGACATCACGGCCATCGTCATGAACAACCGGATCTACGGGATGACCGGCGGGCAGTTCTCCCCCCTCTCGGGCCAGGGGATCAGCGCCACCACCGCCCCCTACACCAGTATCGACCCCGAGTTCGACGTGGTGGAGCTTGCAAGGGCGGCGGGCGCCACCTTTGTTGCGCGGTCCACGGCCTACCATGCAAAGCAGGCAACCGGTTTCCTGAAAAAGGCGATCGCTCACAAGGGCTTTTCGGTTGTGGAAATCCTCTCCCAGTGCCCCACCCATTTCGGGCGAAAGAACCGGGCGGGGGATGCCGTCGCCATGCTGGACTGGTTCAAGGAAAACACGACGCCCATCGGCTCCAAGGCGAAACAGGAGAATCCCGCGCTCATCGAGCGGGGAGTCTTCGTTGAGGAGAACAGGGCCGAATACTGCAGCGCATACGACGCCGTTATAGAGAAGGCGCAAAAGGGGTAAGTTATGGAGAGAGCAAGACTGGTTTTTTCAGGCTCGGGGGGCCAGGGCGTCATTACGGCGGCGATCCTCCTTTCCGAGGCCGCCGTTATTCACGAGGGACTCAACGCGGTCCAGTCCCAGTCCTATGGGGCCGCCGCAAGGGGGGGCATGACCCGCTCGGATGTGATCATCTCCGACGAAGAGATCTTCTTCCCCAAGGTGAACCAGCCCAATACCCTGGTCTGCCTCACCCAGGGGGCATACACCAAGCTCTGTTCCATCCCGAGGCCCGGCGGCCTTTTGATAACGGACGAGCGCTTCGTGACGACCCATAAGAAGGTGGATGCAAGGCAGGTGGAGCTGCCCATGTATCGCTCCGTGATGGAGAGGATCGGCAAACCCATCGTCTTCAACATCTGCATGCTGGGGGCCCTGATCGGCATTACCGAACTCGTTCGGCCCGAATCGGTGATGAAGGTGCTGGAAACGAGGATTCCCGCCCACCTCATCGCCATGAACAGGGAGGCCCTGGACCTGGGCCTCGAACTGGGAAAGGCCCATCGTTAGGGGCATTTGTTCAGTATGAACTTTCAGGGAACCCGGTCCCGCCGGGTTTCTCTTGTGGATACGGCTGTTCACGATTCGAGAGGAGTTCCAGGGAGCCCGGTTCCGCCGGGTTTCTTTTGTGGATACGGCTGTTCACGATTCGAGAGAAGTTCCAGGGAGCCCGGCCCCGCCGGGTTTCTTTTATTGATAAAGCTGTTCATGATTCGAGAAAACTTCCAGGGAATCCGGTTCCGCAGGGTTCCTTGGGGGGATATGGAAAGCTGCTTTTTCCATACAAACATCGGACGCCCTCGACAGGGGGTAATCGCTTTGCGGGCTGCTGTTCCGTCCCCCCTCCCCCCGGGAACCCCTTCCCCTTTTCCAGTACCTGTAATCAATGATATCCCGCCTTGGATTTCGGCATAACCGCCGCCCTGCCGTGATCCCGTCGAACCGTTTATCGTGATGCCCGGCGGGGTAAGGTGTCCGCGGGTCGTTTTGGAGTTCGTAAACGAGATAATAAAAGTTAGGCTGTGCAAACTTGTTTCGGTGCTTATTGTTTAAAAGATTATGTTTCAGGGAATCCGTTCCGGTAAAAAATACAGGCGATGGAGACCTTTCCGGCTGAACAGGGCTTCTCTGATTAAACCGCGTTATCTTGCCAGCCCTGTTGCAAGGAGGCTCAATGGACGACAAAGCACCCGCCGGAACAAGGGATTTGAATGCAAGCAGCCCCTCGAGAATTTCATTGAAGGGGTACCGTTTTACCGAAACCATCTACGAGAGCCGCGAAACGGTCATTTCCAGGGGCATCCGGGAGAAGGACCGCCTGCCGATCATCGCTAAATCCCTCAGAAAAGAGTACCCCAGCGACCGTGAACTCGAGAAGTTCAAGTACGAGTACGAGAACCTGAAGTCGCTCGACGTGGAAGGGGTGATAAAACCCCATGCCCTGGAGAACCTCGGCCGCGGCAAGGCCCTGATCATGGAGGATTTCGGGGGGATTCCCCTGAACCGGGGCATTGAGGGGCGCGCCGGGGACCTTGAATTCTTCCTGGAAACCGCCCTTGCCGTTGTCCGGATCCTTGGGAAGATCCACGGGGCGGGTATCATCCACAAGGATATCAAGCCGAGGAACATCCTTATCAATCCCGAAACCCGCGAGATCCGGATCATCGACTTCGGCATCGCCAGCAGGGTGCGAAGGGAAACAAGGGGAGCCGTCGATCCCAAGGCCCCGGGCGGCACCCTGGCCTACGTCTCCCCCGAACAGACCGGAAGGATGAACCGTTCCATCGATTACCGGTCGGATTTCTACTCCCTGGGCATCATCTTTTACGAGATGCTCATCGGCGTCCACCCCTTTCCATTCGACGATCCCATGGAGTTGATCCATGCCCATATGGCGAGGAAGCCCGTGCCCCCGGAAGAGGTGGATCGCACGATTCCCTCCGTTATCTCCCGCATGGTCATGAAGCTCATGGCAAAGACCGCCGAGGAGCGCTACCAGAGCGCGGCGGGCCTCGAGGGGGATCTTGCGGCCTGCGTTCGCGGGTTGGCGAAAACCGGGGGAATTTCGGATTTCCGGATCGGCGAAAGGGATGTTTCCGCCGTGCTCCAGATCCCCGAGAAACTGTACGGCAGGGAGACCGAGACCCGCGTGCTCTTCGAGGAGTTCGAAAGGGCCGCCGGCGGAGAGACCCGCATGGTGCTGTTCGCCGGTCCCCCGGGGATCGGAAAATCCTTTCTTATCAACGAGATCCACAAGCCCCTGGTGGAGCAGCGGGGGTATTACATCTCCGGTAAGTTCGACCAGTACAAGAAGAATGTTCCCTACAGCGCCTTTATCCAGGCGTTCCGGGAGTTGATCCGGCAGATTCTCACGGAACCTCCGGAGCGTTTGTCCGAGTGGCGGCGGGTGATCCAGGAAGCCCTTGGTCCCAACGGGCAGGTGGTGGTGGACGTGCTGCCGGAACTATCGCTGATCATCGGCCCCCAGCCGCCCACGGTGCGCCTTGGGCCCGGCGCGTCCCAGAACCGTTTCAACCTCACTTTTCAGAGTTTTATCCGGGGTTTCCCGGGGCCCAGCCATCCCCTGGTGATCTTTATCGACGACTGGCAGTGGGCGGACCCGGCGACCCTGGGGCTCCTGGAGGTCCTGATGACGGACCCGGAAAGCCGCCACCTCCTCTTCGTGGGCGCCTACCGGGACAACGAGGTGAGCCCCTCCCACCCCTTTGCGGGTACCCTTTCGGCCATCGAGGAGGAACGGAACAGGGCCGTTCGCACGGTCCTCCTGAAGCCCCTGGAAGGGGGGCATGTGGGACTGCTGGTCTCCGATACCCTCCACTGCTCGGAGGCGGCGGGAGGCTCCCTCTCCCGGCTTATCACCGAGAAGACCCACGGCAACCCCTTTTTCGTTACCCAGTTTCTCCTGGCCCTTTACCACGACGGTACCCTGGCATTCAACCGGCACAGCCTCGCCTGGGAGTGGGAGATGGAAAAGGTGGCGGGGATGGCGGCGGCGGACAATGTGGTGGATCTCATGCTCATGCGCCTCGGCACCCTTCCCGGGAAGGCTCGCGCGGTACTGAAACCGGCCTCCTGTATCGGCGGCAGGTTCGATCTGAAGGTCCTCTCCATGGTGGCCCGCACCGGGGAAAAGGAGACCCTCCAAAGTCTCTGGAGCGCCCTGGAACAGGGGCTTGTTCTTCCCCTGGACGACAACTACAAGTTGATTCCCCTTGCGGGAGAAGGGGAGGAAATTCCGCGCTGCGAGTTCCGTTTTCTCCACGACAGGGTCCAGCAGGCGGCATATGCCCTGATTCCCGATGCCCACAAGCGGAAAATTCACCTCTCCATCGGCCGCCTTCTCCTCTCGAACCTTTCGCCGCGGGAGCGGGAGGAACGCCTCTTCGATATGGTGAACCAGCTCAACTTCGGCGTGGACCTCATAGAGGAGCCCCGGGAGCGAAGGGAGCTGGGGGATCTGAACTTCCTGGCCGGGAAAAAGGCAAAGGATGCCACGGCCTACGAGGCGGCCTGTCGCTACTTTTCGGTGAGCCTCGAATTTCTCGAACAGGAGAGCTGGAAGGATCGTTACGAACAGACCCTTTCCCTCTACAACGAGGCGGCGGAAGCCGAACTCCTCAATATCAACTTCGAGCGGTCCCGGGAGCTGGCGGGGAAGATTATGGAAAACGCCCGGGAAAACCTGGACAAGGTCAAGGCTTGCGAGCTCCTGATCCAGATCAACATCGCCGGGAACCGTTCCGAGGAGGCCGTTGAGACGGGCCTAACGACCCTTGCCATGCTCAATATTCCCGTTTCGCGGGAGGAGGGCGACGGGGAAAGGGGGATCGAGCTGCCCACCCTCGAAGCCCTCGAGGCGTTTCCGGATATGACGGACCCCTACCAGCTCTCGGCCATGCGGATCCTGATCCTGATCTTTCCCCCGGCCTTTTTTGCCCGGCCCGAACTCCTTGCGCCCATCGTGCTCACCATGGTGCGCCTCTGCATCACCTGCGGCCATTCGGCCCACGCGGCCTATGCCTACAGCGTGTACGGATGGCTCCTCTGCGGAACAAAGCAGGAGATGAACATGGGGTACCACTCCGGGCGTCTGGCAATGGACCTTCTCGAGCGCTACCGCGCGGATGAATACCGCTGCAAGGTGTACAACCTCCTTGCCATCTTCGTGAACCACTGGAAGATCCATATCAGGGAGACCTTCGCCCCCATGATCGAGGGGATACAGAGGGGGGTGGAGACCGGGGACATCGAGTACGGCAGCTACAATATCATGAACTACTATATCCACCTCGTGTTCTCCGGGGAGCGTCTTCCCCATACCGAGCAGAAGATCCTTCAATACGAGGACCTGCTCCACAAGCTCAAGCAGGATTATGCCATCAACCATGTTGCCATATGGCGTCAGATGGTCCTGAACATCATGGGGCGCGCGGAAAACGAGACGATCCTGTCCGGTACGAGTTTCAGGGAGGAGGTCGCCGTGCCCCGGCTTCGGGCGGCCAACAACAACACCCTCCTCTTTGTGTACCACCTTGTCAAGCTCATGCTGGAGTACCTGTTTGGAAATCACGAGGAGGCTGCGGCTCACGGGGAGGCGGCGGACCGCCATTCGGGCTCGGTCATGGCCTTTATGTTCGTGCCCCTTCACAACTTCTACTATTCCCTTGCCCTCCTGGCCGGCTGCGACGGGGTTCCGGCCCAAGAGGGGGAAAAGATCATGGAGAGGGTTTCGGCCAACCAGGAGAAGATGGCCCACTGGGCGGCCCACGCGCCCTCCAACTACCGGCACAAGCATCTTCTGGTTACGGCGGAAAGGCTCCGGGTGGAAGGGGCGCTCCTTTCGGCCATGGAGTACTACGACCTTGCCGCCTCGGGGGCACGGGAGCAGGGATATATCCAGGAGGAGGCCCTGGCCCATGAGCGGGCCGGGCTGTTTTACAGGGCCATGGGACGGGAGGAGATCGCAAAAACCTACATGGGAAACGCGGCAAGGATTTACGAGATATGGGGGGCCGTATCAAAGGTCCGGGCCCTTTCCCGTGCTTTTCCCGATCTTTTGGGGCAATCCTCCCGGGAGACCGCCTCCCTTACGGCATCCGCCACCATCGCCGGAACGGTTGCGGCTTACGGCGGTTCCTTTTCCAAGGCCCTTGATTTCGACACGGTGATGAAGGCCACCCAGGCCATCTCCGGCGAGATCGTAATGGAGAAGCTCCTGGGGCGGCTTCTCTCCATCGTCATGGAGAACGCCGGCGCCGAAAAGGCGGTTCTGCTTCTCAACAGGGAGGGAGAGCTCACGGTGGCGGCCGAGGGGGGGATCGGAAAGGAACGGGTGACCGTGCCCGTGTCCGGGGCCGTGCCCCTTTCGGAGAGTTCCGCCGTGCCCGAATCCATCGTTCGCTTTACGGCAAGAACCAAGGAGAGCGTGGTGCTGGACAACGCCGCCGAAGCCAAGATGTTTGCCGAGGACCCCTATGTGGCGGAGCGGATGCCGGGGTCGGTGTTCTGCATGCCGGTGATTCACCAGAACAGGCTCACGGCCGTCCTCTATCTTGAGAACAACCTCAGCACCGGCGCCTTCACGGAGCGGAGAAAGGAGACCCTGGCGGTCCTGGCCGCCCAGGCGGCCATCTCACTTGAAAATGCCATGCTTTACGATCGCCTGGAGGAGCTGGTGGCGGAGAGGACCCGTCAGCTGGACGAGACCCATCGGAAACTCGTGGAAACGGCCCACAGGGCCGGCATGGCCGAGGTGGCCTCCAACATTCTCCACAACGTGGGCAATGTCCTCAACAGCGTGAACACCCCTGCCCTCTCCATCCAGGAGGAGATCAGGAACTCATCCGTTTCCCACATGCTCCACGGCATGGGGGAGATGCTGGCGGCGCGAAAAGGGGACCTTGGGGCGTTTATGACCGAAGATCCCCGGGGAAGGGAGATCCCCGGCGTGGTGGGCGAGCTGGCGTTTCTCCTCGACGGGGAAAAGGCCGGCATGGAGAGGAAACTCACCCGGCTCCTCAAGAACCTCGATCATATCAAGGAGACGGTCCGGCTCCAGCAGACCTATGCCGGCGGGGCGGTTCTGGAGGAACCCCTCTCTCTTTCGACCCTTGCCGAGGATGCGGTGAAACTCCATATGGGTTCGTTCAAGGAGTATCGTATCAGGATCGAGCGCAATTACGAGTCGGTGCCGGAGATCAGGGCGGGGCGCCACAAGGTGATGCTGATTCTTTCGAACCTCCTGAGCAACGCCAGGGATGCGCTGCTGCTCAAGGAGGAGGGGAGCCGGCTGCTCACCATCCGCATCGGGATTTCGGAGGGAGATCCTCCCGCCGTTCAGGTGCGGGTTGGGGACAACGGCATCGGTATTCCCAAGGGCCTTTTGGGCCGTATTTTTCAACACGGATTCACCACGAAGCAACAGGGGCACGGTTTCGGGCTCCACAGCAGTGCCGTTGCCGCCGAGGAGTTGTCGGCGGTCCTCAGGGTCGAGAGCGACGGTCCCGGAAAGGGCACCCTGTTTATTTTGGAGTTTCCCAGGAAAACGACGAACGATAAACAGTGAAAAGCGGTGGCCGGCAGTGAAAGGCAATGAAAAGCGGTGAGAAAAGCATAAACCCTCGAATGCAGCGTAATCGGGAGGCATGTTCCCGGGAGAAAAGGTTCATGGAAGCAATATCCTTAAACAGGCGGATTCTTATCGTGGACGACAACGCGTCGATCCATGAAGATTTCATGGAGATTCTGACCCCCGAAAACCACCGGGACAGGGCTCTTGCCCTGGGAGAAAGACTGTTCGGCAAAGGGGCCGGAAATCCCGGGGAAGGGCCCGGCGCGGAAAGACGCATCGACTTTATGATCGACTCGGCATACCAGGGCGAGGAGGGGGTGGGGATGGTGGCCGATGCCCTTTCCGCCGGCACCCCCTATGCCGTGGCGTTCGTGGACATTCGCATGCCGCCCGGCATGGACGGGGTCAAAACCGTAAAAAGGATCTGGGAGAAGGATCCGGAACTCCAGGTGGTGCTCTGCACGGCTTACTCGGATTACTCATGGGAGGATATTCGCGGTGAACTCTCCTTTTCGGACAATCTCCTCATACTGAAAAAACCCTTTGAAAACGCGGAGGTGCGCCAACTGGCGGGGGCCCTTTCCGAGAAGTGGAATATCTCCCGAACGGTTGCGACCAAGGTCGAGGAGCTGGAAGCGGAGGTGGAAAGAAGGAAGAGGAGCGAGGCGGAGCTGAAAAGGGTCAGAAACTACCTGTCGGGCATCATCGGCGCCATGCCCTCGGTGCTCGTGGGGGTGGACACGCGGGATCGGGTGACCCTCTGGAATCCGGAAGCGGAAAAGGCAACGGGGATCGAGGCCGCCCGTGCCCGGGGCAGCCACCTTTCGGCCGTGCTGCCCCAGCTCTCGGCAAGAATCGGGGATATTCACAGGAGCCGCGAGGCCGGGACCCCCCTGAGAAATGAAAAGCTTCTGACCCACGTGAACGGAAGGGAAAGATTTTCGGACCTCGTGGTCTACCCCCTCTCAATGGAGGGAGGGGAGGGGGTGGTGCTGCGAATCGACGATGTGACGGAGCGGGTTCGCCTGGAGGAGACCATGGTACAGGCTGAAAAGATGGTCTCCGTGGGGGGGCTTGCGGCGGGGGTGGCCCATGAGATCAACAATCCCCTTGCGGGAATACTCCAGAACGCCCAGGTGATCCGGAGCCGCGCCACCGAGAACACCGCGAGGAACCGGGAGGCGGCGGAGGCATGCGGCATCTCCATGACCTCCATGGCCGCCTACATGGAGCGAAGGGGGATTCCGGCGATGCTGGACGGAATTTCCAAGTCCGGGGCCCGCGCCGCCGAGATCATCGAAAACATGCTCAGCTTCAGCAGGAAGAGTGAATCCATGGCGCCCCATCCCCTGCACCTTCTCCTGGAAAGGACCGTCGAGCTGGCCTCCAGCGATTACGATCTGAAAAAGCGATACGACTTTCGAAATATCGAAATCATTCGGGAGTACGACCCGGACCTGCCGGATGTTCCCTGCGAGGCCGGTAAAATGCAGCAGGTGTTCTTCAATCTCTTGAAGAACGGGGCCCAGGCCATGGCGGAGAAGAAGCGCAAAGCCGGTCGCCTGATCCTCAGAATCCGCAAATCCCACAGGGTAATGCGGGTGGAGATCGAGGACAACGGCCCGGGAATGGATCGTGAAACCCTCCAGCGGGTTTTCGAGCCCTTTTTCACCACCAAGGGCACCGGTATCGGCACGGGGCTGGGCTTGTCCGTTTCCTATTTCATCGTTACCCGCCACCACGGGGGAAGCATGGAGGTTGTCTCCTCACCCGGGGGGGGCGCAAAATTCATCATCCGCCTGCCCCTTGACGAGAAAAGCGGGTGAATCCGCCGTTTTTTCACATGGAAGGAGGGGGGGGCCGATGGTTAACTTTCGCGGTTTACCATGAATCGCGGGACCAGGGAGAGTGGATGACCACGTCGTGGTATGACTGCTCACCGTGACGCCGGTTGAGAACTTATCTAGTAAAGAAAATAGCTTTATTAAATGAGAATTTCTGCTATAGTACGCCTGTTTCAAAAATTCGATCTAAAAAAAACGATAAGCAACAATCTTTTAACGGCGGCCCGATCCCGTTCAAATCCGGTTCCCGTAACCGCAGTATATCCTGTTCAGGCCGTTGCCGGGGGCATACCCTCCATGCCCCGTTGAATCTCATTTTCATGGACGGAGGGGCCTTTTCCGGCCGGGCGGCCGAGAATATATTTTTGTTGTATCTAAATCCAGCTTGAGTAAAACGGCGGGCGATCGATCCCCGAGGGGATTCCTGCCCCGTGTCGCCGGTCCCGCGTGGCGGACGGGGCTCGGATATCGATTCTTCAGCGATGCCGGTGAACTCCTCAGGGGAGCCTCGGATTCGAGTAACCGGCCGTGGAATATAAAACAATCACATCGCTCTTTTTTCCGGTTTTCATGAATGACTGCCGGTTTATATTCACGACGGCTTTCGGAAATGCCTGAAGTGTATCCCGGTTCCGCGTCATGCGGTCAACGGATATCCGTTCACTTCTCGTGCCCGGAGGTCTTTAATCGTAATGCAAGGAGGTACATCGTGGTCTGTTTTCGAATTCTGTTCTTTTTATTCCTGCTCATCGCCTGGACGGCACCTGTTTACGGCGATCCCTCTTTTTCCCGCCTCATCGTGTTCGGCGACAGCAATACCGATTCCGGCGCGGCCGACGAGGGGTCCATTTCCGATATTACCGGCGGGGTCGTGAACGGGCCGCCCAACGTGGGGGGACGCAGCTGCAACGGCCCCGTTGTGGTGGAGTACGCGGCCGAGATGCTGGGGGTCCCCCTCGAGAATTACAGCGTGGCCGGCGCCATGACGGGCGCAAGAAACATCATCGTATACGCCCTGCCCGATCTGTACGCGGCTTTCCCTCAGGTGGAGTTCACGGGGGTGCTTTCACAGCTTGCGCTGTTCGAGGAGGAGTTGGACGGCAAAAAAGCCGATAAAAAAGCGCTCTACGTATACTGGGCCGGTTCCAACGACCTCGTGGGGGCCACATCGGAAACCCTGAAGGAGAAAACGGACACGGCCCTGGACAACATGGAGGCGGCCCTGACCCGCCTTTCGGAGCTGGGCGCCCGCAGGATCCTCGTTGCATCAAGAACCACGCGGCCCGACTTTTCGGGGGAGAACAACCTCTTCGGGGTGGCCTTCAACGCGGCCGTTCGCCTTCGCATCACCGAGCTGAACGAGAGTTTGAGGGCAAAAATCCGCATCTTCGAGGCCTTCGACCTGAATACCCATATGGTTCACAATCCGGATGCTTACGGCTTCGAGGAGGCGTCCGCCCTTTGCATCGCGGATCCCGCCTGCAGTACGGATCCCGTAACGGCGGCCGGGTACGCCCAGTGGGACGGGGCCCACAAGACCACGCGGGCGCACGAATTCATGGCCGAAAGACTTGTTGCCCAGGCGAATAAAATGGGAAAAAACAGGCGCCGGGGCGATGAGGACAGCGACAGCGATAGTGATGATTGATCGTGCCCGCGGCGATGTGAAGTAAAACAAGTAATCATATGAAGAGAAAGCGGGCCGGGGCAACCGGCCCGCTTTTCGCGTACTCCCCTATAGACCCAGTTTTTCGAGACGATAGCGCAGGGTGGCGCGGGAGAGGCCAAGCTGCCTCGCGGCCTTGGATACATTATGCTTCGCGCTCTCGATGGCGAACTTAATGCACCGGTTTTCAAGGCTCTCCAGGTCGATGCCGTGCTCCCCGATGAGCTGGGAGACGATCTGGTCCACGTCCATCTTGCCCGGGGGCTTTTCCTGGGCCTCGTTGAGGATAATGTGGCGGCAGCTGATGTTCTTTCCCTTGGAGAGGATCATGGCCCGTTCCAGGACGTTCTTGAGCTCCCGGATATTGCCCCGCCAGGGGTGGCGGGTGAGCTTCTCCAGGGCCTTTTCCGTCACCAGGGGGCGCTTCCTGCCGAACGCGGTGCTGAACTCGTCTATGAAGTAGTTTGCCAGAAGGGGGATGTCCACCCTTCTCTCCCTCAGGGCCGGGATGCAGATGGGAAAGACGTTTACCCGGTAGTAAAGGTCCTCCCGGAAGGTTCCCTCCTCCACCATCTTTTCCAGGTCCTTGTTGGTGGCGGCGATGATCCGCACGTCCACCCGGATGGTCTTGCCCCCGCCCAGGCGTTCGAACTCCCTGGATTCAAGTACCCTGAGGAGTTTGGCCTGGACCTCCAGCTCCATGTCCCCGATCTCGTCCAGGAACAGGGTGCCCCCGGACGCCACCTCGAACTTTCCCTTCTGGCGCTGGTGGGCGCCGGTAAAGGCCCCCCTCTCGTAACCGAAGAGTTCCGCCTCCAGGAGGTTGCCGGGGATGGCCGCGCAGTTCACGGGCAGGAAGGGGCCGCTGGAGCGGGGGCTGTTGATGTGGGTGGCGCGGCTCAGGAGCTCCTTTCCGGTGCCGCTCTCCCCCGTGATGAGCACGGTGGTGTCCGTATTGGAAACCTCCCCCGCAAGCTTCAGGATTTCGCAGATCTCCGGCGAGTCTCCCACGATATTGTTGAAGTTGTACTTTCCCTCGATCTCCTTTCTCAGGTAGCGGACCTCCGAGGTGAGGCGGCTGATCCTGAGGGCCTTTTTCACACAGGAGCGGAGGCGGTCCTCCTTGAACGGCTTGGTGACGTAGTCGAATGCCCCCCGGCGAATGGCGGCCACGGCGTTGTCGATGGAGCCGAAGGCGGTGATAACGATCACGGGGATCTCCGGGTCGCTCTTCTTCACGTGGGTGAGCACCTCCATGCCTCCCATCCTGGGCAGCTTGATGTCGGTGATCACCAGATGGATCGTTTCATGCTCGAAGATCTCCACCGCAGCGGCGCCGTCCGCCGCCTCGAAGATCTGAAGATCCATGTCGCTGAGCAGCATGATCAGCACTTCCCGCATTCTTGCTTCATCCTCGACGATCAGAACATTCGTCGACATATTGACTCTCCTGTAAGGTGCGGGGAAAGGAGAGCGAAAACTCCGTGCCTTTCCCCGGCTTGCTGTTGATGTTGATTCGGCCCCCGTGGAGCTCCATGATTTGTGCGACGATGGAAAGTCCCAACCCGCTTCCGTTGTCCCGGAAGCTCACAAAGGGGTCGAAGATCTTCTCCATCTGCCCGTCCGTAATGCCGCATCCCGTGTCGCGAATGGCGATCACCACCCGATCCGCGCGGGCTCCCGCCGGCGGCGGGGGATCGGTTCCGGGTTCCTCCGAAGGACCGCTGCTCTCCATTCCCATCCGGATGGATACGGTGCCCCCCTCGGGCATGGACTGGACGGCATTGAGGAAGATGTTCAGGAACACCTGCCGCACCTGGTCCGCGTCCGCCTCGATAAGGGTCGGGTTTTCGGGAAAACTCTGTTCAAAGGTAAATCCCTCCTTTTCGTAGCGTTCGCAGCCGGCGGCCAGGGTGTCCACGAGAAGGAGGGAGAGATCCGTTTTTTCGAATACCGGCGGGGCCGGCTTGGCAAAGGCCAGGAAGGATTTCAGGGTCTTGTTCAGGCGGATCACCTCGTCGATGATGAAGTTGGCGGCCCGCTCCCGCATCTGTTCCGGCCTCTCCCGGTTCACCACCACCTGGGCGGAGCCGAGGATGATCCCCAGGGGGTTCTTGATCTCGTGGGCGATGCCCGCCGTCATCTGCCCCACGGCGGCGAGCTTCTCCTTCCTGGCCAGCTTCGCGTAGGTGCGCCGGAGCTCCTCCTTGCTCTCCCCGAGGGAGGCGGCCATGCGGTTGAAGGACTCCGCGAGGGAGAGGGCGATGTCCGGGTCACTGACCTCCACCTGGTGGGCAAGATCGCCGCTGCTGATGCGGTCGATCCCCTGCTGGAGGGCCTTGAGGGGCCTTATGACGGTCATGGCCAGAAGGTAGCTGATAAGGCTGCAGATGAGGATCCCCACCACCACGAGGGAGAAGGTGGCCTTCTGGATGGACTTGATCTGGCCGTAGAAATCGGAGATGGAGAGGGTGACCCCCACGGTCCACTCCTTTCCGGGGTAATCGGTGTAGGCCGTGAAAAAATCCTCCCCGTGGAAGTTGGAGAGGCCGAACTGCATCCCCTCGCTTTTGAGGCTGGAGAGGCAGGAGCGTAGAAGCTCGATATGATCCGGGCTCCACGGAAGCTGTATGAGCCCGGGGTGGGCGATCACCCGTCCCTGTTCATTCTCGAAGATATAGGCATACCCCCGCTTGCCCACCTCGATTCCCTGGAGGAAGCGGGAGAAGGTGGAAAGGTCGATATCGATGCCGCAGACGCCCCGCAGCAGGTTTCCCTCTTCGTATATGGGGACGGAAACCGTGATCCCCGGTTTCTGGGTGGAGGCGAAGAGGTACACATCGGTCCAGTGGATGCCGCCGCGCTCCAACGCGCCCCGGTACCATGGGCGGCCCCTGGGATCGAAGACCTTGTGAACCTCCGGAGACTGGGGGGGATACATGTGGAAGCTTCCCGCCTCGTTCCCGTAATAGATGTTCACGAACTCGGGGTGGTCCTGTTTGAAGAGCTGGAAGTAGCGCAGGAGCTCCATCTCGTCCGAGGCGTCCATGAGCCTGTTTTCCAGAAAGGATTTGATCAGCTTCACGTTGGAGCTGTGCTGGGAAAGAAAGGAGCGGACCCGTTCGGCGATCTGTTCCGCCGTGCCGATGGCATACCGCTGCATCTGCTGTTCCGCCACCTTGCGGGCCTGGAGATAGCCGATATACCCGGTACCCGGGATAAAGATAAAGATCACCAGTGCCAGGGCCAGGAAGACCCGGATCTGAAAAGAATGCCCGTAAGGTTTCAAGAATGATTTAATTCCCACTCTTTACCTCCCCGGTGCTCCCGGTGTTCCCGGCATTTCCAGTGTTTCCAGTATTTCCAGTATTTCTGAAATTATCGGTATTTCCACTATGCCTTGAATTTAAGATATTGCCGGTATTTCCATTTTTTCCGTCATTTCCGGATTTACAGCTCTTGCCGTATTTTACCATTGCCATTCGGATATCCTTCGAGAGGTGGGGGCTTACGTTTTCTCCCGCCAGGTATTCCGATGCAAAGAGCTTGGCTTTTTCTCCGAGCACGGGGCGTGTCAGAAGGAGTTTCAGGGCCCTGCCGGTGGCCGGAGCGGCTCGATAATTCTTCCAAAGGGTTTCAAATGCATCCCAAACGGCGTCCAGATCCCGGGAATAGCGAATGATCTCCACCAGCGCGATACCGGCCCAGTAATGGGGGGCGGTGTTCGTGGCCGGTCGATCGGCTTCAAGGTCCGCCGGATAGACGATGCTGACCCATGGGACCGGCGGGGCCGGCACGGTTCTCACGTCGGGGTACTCCTCCACCACCTTCCGGTAACTCTCGATTCCCGAAGCGGTCTCGTTAATGAGATCACAGTAGATCCACCCGATATACCAGTGGGCCTTGGCTCGGATCTCGGGCAGATCCTCGTACTCCTGGAGGATATCGTTGTATTCGGCGATGGTTTCGAGGCATCTCCTTCGGCTCGCCATGCGGTAATCACCGCCCAGCCTTGTATAGGCCAGCTCGAGGGCCGCATGCCCCTTTTCCATGCGCGCGACGGGATAGAGCAGGGCCACCGCGTCGAGGGCAGCCCTTTTTTCTCCGGGATCCGCGAACCACGACTTGGCATAGTTGAACTGTTCCGACGGCGAGGGGAACTTGGGCACCAGGTATCCCCCGATGGTTACCGAGGGCAGGGCCGCCCGGGGAGCGGGGGCAGTGGGCGCGGTATCGTTGCATCCGGCGACAAGGCAGGCGGCTGCCGCAATCATAAGGAGGCCCAACCTCCACCTTCGATAAAAAGAGCCGTTTCCGGCCGCAGTCCGAAATCTTCTCAAAGTTCTCACCTCTTCCGGGCCGAGTTGGAATCGAAATCCCGGCCCTGCTTGAAACTATACCCTTAAATCCCTGAATGGGGAATGCTTTTACCTTGACCCCTTTTCAGGTTCAAGGAAAAAGAGCGGGTTCTTCGGATCGCCTTTCTGCAAACCGGGTGCCAATGCCGGAAAGATGTTGGATTTCCAGGGGGAAGTGGAAAAAAGGACGATTTCAATGGAATGTGAATGGGCCGATACCGCGGGGGGATGCCGAAAATATCCTGCCGGCGGGGATGGGAAGCCTGGGTGTCGCAATATGTTGATGTGACTTGGGGGGGCGGCACGTCATATGGGATCGAGTATGGAGTGAACGATCACCGCAACACCGTGAAAGCCGTTGAAATAATTCCGGGGTGGGTTTTATGTGTTTCCGCGATAGTTGATGAAAAAGATCAAAATTGATGAAATGCTCAAAATAGCTCCTGCGGTAAAAAGTTGCGTGAATTGCCTGTTTTTTGGGGATTGGACAGATTCACATTGATCATATGATCAAATACCAAAAGTTAATCCGAGTGGTTTCGTCGGGATTGGAATAACGTTCCCGGGGCAAAAATCATCCCCACAAGCCCGAACCGCACCGTTATAAAAGGTGCTCCCTCCTGTTGCGCCATCCGTTTTCCTACCGTGGCACGATGTTTGCGAACTCCTCAACCAAAATCGCGGAACAGGCGTGCCCAAGGCACGACAACCAAATCGAGGAAAGGGGGACGGAAACGGCAGCTCGGCAGTTAACTTATGGAATAAATTGATAATATAATATACTTCGCAAGGGAGAAAAAAATGAAGCAAGTTCTGGTTTTTACAACGGCGATCTTTTTTGGTTTAATGGCATTGATGGGTACGGCGGTTCCCGAGGCATCCGCAAGGACGACCTTTGTTACCATCGGCACGGGGGGCATCACCGGTGTATACTACCCCACGGGCGGCGCCATCGCCAAGATGGTCAACCTTAAGAAAAAAGAGTACGGCATCCGCGCCACCGTTGAGTCCACGGGAGGTTCGGTTTTCAATATCAACGCCGTGCTCGCCGGCGACCTCGAGTTCGGTATCGCCCAGTCCGATCGCCAGTACCAGGCCATGAAGGGCGTGGCCGAGTGGGAGAAGAAGGGGCCCCAGACCAAGCTGAGGTCCGTTTTCAGTATCCACCCCGAGCTGGTGACACTGGTTGCCGCGGCTGATGCCAACATCAACTCCATCCAGGACCTCAAGGGTAAGAAGGTCAATATCGGCAACCCCGGTTCCGGTCATCGCCAGAACGCCCTGGATGCATTCGCCACCGTGGGCATCGATGCCGAAAAAGACCTCAAGACCGAGGGCATCAAGGCTTCCGAGGCTCCCGGACTCCTCCAGGACGGCCGTATCGACGCCTTCTTCTACACCGTGGGTCACCCCAGCGGCGCCATTAAGGAGGCTACCGCCGGCGCACGTAAGGTTCGTTTCGTTCCCATCACCGGTGTGGAAAAGCTTCTCAGCGCCTCTTCCTACTACGCGGAATCCTATATTCCCGCCAAGCTCTACCCCAACGCGGTTGGTAAAGAAGATGTGAACACCTTCGGCGTCAAGGCCACCCTGATCACCTCCGCCGACGTTTCCGACGACGTGGTATACGCCATCACAAAGGAAGTTTTCGATAACTTCGAAGCTTTCAAGAAGCTCCACCCCGCATACTCCGTTCTCACCAAGGAGAGCATGCTGAGCGGTCTTTCAGCACCCCTGCACCCCGGTGCGCTCAAGTACTTTAAAGAAGCCGGACTCAAGTAACACCCCTTCCGGAAGCGAAGCCGGCAGGGTCATCTCCTGCCGGCTTCGCCCACACAAGTACTCCCGATAAATTTGAAAACAACCGATCCGAAGCGATTGCATGGACCCATGCAATGGGCCCGGATCCGTGCATATATATGGAGGATCGAATGAGTAAAAATGATATGGAAACCAACGACGAGGGGCTGGAACTGGCCCGTCGCCTGGCCGAGGAAGAGGAAGGGGTCGGCAGAAAGCCAAAGGGGATGCAGGCCTATGTGATTCCCACCATTGCGGTGCTCTGGTCCCTGTTCCAGCTCTCCATCGCGAGCTTCTGGGTACTGGACTCCACCCTGACCCGGGCCATCCACCTGGGTTTTGCCATGCTGATCATCTACCTGAACTTCCCCATGTTCAAGAAGCCCCGGTTCGGCCTGAAATTTTTATCCACAAGGTCGCGGATTCCGGCGTGCGATTATATTATCGCGACCCTGGCCTGCCTTGCGGCGCTCTATATCGCCATCGACTACAACGGCATGATCGAGCGTTCGGGCTCCCCCATCACAAGGGACCTCGTCATCGGCCTGGGTCTTGTGATCTTCCTGATCGAGGGCGCCAGAAGGGTGATCGGGCCGGCACTGCCCACCATCGCCACCCTCTTTATCATCTACGCCTTTTTCGGCCCCTATATGCCGGACCTCATCGCCTTCAAGGGCGTTTCCATGAAGCGCTTTATCGGCCAGATGGCCATGTCCACCGAGGGTATCTACGGCGTTCCCCTGAACGTTTCGGCCACCATCGTCTTCCTCTTCGTGCTCTTCGGCGCCATGCTGGACAGGGCGGGGGCCGGCCAGTACTTTATCCAGCTGGCCTTGAGCCTTCTGGGAGGATATAAGGGCGGCCCCGCCAAGGCGGCGGTCCTGGGCAGCGGGCTCTCGGGCATGGTTTCGGGCTCCAGCGTGGCCAACGTGGTCACCACCGGTACCTTCACCATCCCCATGATGAAGAAGGTGGGATACCCCGCCAAGAAGGCGGCGGCGGTTGAGGTCGCGGCCAGCACCAACGGCCAGCTCATGCCCCCCATCATGGGAGCGGCGGCCTTTATCATCGCGGAATACGTGAACGTGCCCTACGTGGAGGTGGTCAAGGCCGCCGCCATCCCCGCGTTCGCCTCCTATATCGCCCTCTTTTACATCACCCATCTCGAAGCCTGCAAGCTGGGGCTCAAGGGTATTCCCAAGGCGGACCTGCCCCGGTTCTTCCAGACCCTCTTTGGCGGCCTCCATTACCTGGTGCCCCTCTCCATGATGCTCTACGAGCTCATCGTGGTGCGCCATTCACCCGAGCGCGCGGCCTTTAACGCCATCTGGGTCATGGCCCTGATCATGCTGTTCCAGCATCCGGTTCGCGCCTATCGCGCAGGAAAGCCCGTGGGCCCCGCCTTTAAACAGGGCGTAGCGGATATCTTTACCGCCCTTGCCAACGGCGGCCGGAACATGGTCACCGTTGCCGTTGCCACTGCGGCGGCCGGTATCATCGTCGGCGTCGTTGCCATGGGCCTCGGACAGCTGATCACCTCCATCATCGACACCCTCTCCAACGGGAACATCTACATCATGCTGGGCATCACCGCCGCCGTGAGCCTTGTCCTCGGCATGGGCCTGCCCACCACGGCGAACTATATCGTCATGGCATCCCTGATGGCGCCGGTGATCGTGGAGGTGGGCGGTTCCAACGGCTTTATCGTGCCCCTTATGGCGGCCCATCTCTACTGCTTCTACTTCGGCATCCTGGCGGACGACACGCCGCCCGTGGGCCTTGCCGCCTACGCCGCCGCCGCCATTGCAAAGTCCCCCCCCGTTCCAACGGGTATCCAGGGCTTTACCTACGATATCAGGACGGCGATCCTGCCGCTCATGTTTATCTTCAACGGCGACCTGATCCTCCACGGCATCACCTCCTGGCCCCAGGGCATCATGATCTTCGTCATGACCTGCATGGGAAGCTTTGCCTTTGCGGCGGCCACACAGGGCTGGTTTATCACCCGCAACAAGATCTGGGAGCTGCCCCTGTTCCTTACGGCCACCCTGGTCCTCATGCGCCCCGAGATCGTCACCAATTGGCTCGGCATGGCCCACGAAAAACGCCACTGGGGTTACCTTGCCGGCCTCGGCGTCATGGGGCTGATCTACGCCATGCAGCGCTTCCGCATGGCAAGGGGCGCCGCCGCCCAGGAACCCCTGCCCGCATAGCATGCGCATTTCCATGTGAATCGGACGGCACGGCGGTATGGATCGCCGTGCGAAATTAACACGATCCTCCCCTTCTTCCCTTGAACGCTGTTGTTCAAGGGAAGGAGCAGGAGGATTTTTTTTGTCCACGGATTTGCGGCATGCTTGCGTTGGCGATTCGTGATCAGCGGCGCATGTAACGTTATGCGCATGATCGGAATGCAGGTCCGTATCGTGAATCGATGGGATCGGGTAAGGTAATTGGGGGGGAGAGGAGATAATGGTGGGCCTCAAAAAAAACGGCAGAACCGACTTTGCGGTCCTGCCGTTAATGGTTTTGAAGCCTTGGGTTGCCTACTTTGTGATTTTTTTCCTGCCGAACCCGACCAGCCCCACAAGGCCGCAGCCCAGGAGGATCATGGTGGAGGGCTCGGGCACGGGAGCGGTTCCGCCGCCGCCGATGGGGGCATAGGTGTTGTTGAACTCAAAGGAGCGGATGTCGTGGTCTCCGCCGGCCCCTCCTGTTCCGGATGTGAAGCCCACATATACATCATCCGTGCCGAGGGTGGTTGTCAGGTCGATGGTATAGTCCAGCAGGGCGTCGCTGGGACGCTTGTTCGTGGTTGAAAGCCGTACTTCGAGCAGGTTGTCGGCTCCGTTGTAATCCACCCACGAATACCAGACGTCGCCGTTGTTCAACCTGGGGTTGACGCTTGTCTGAACAACGGAGTTCACGCTGCCGTTTGTATCGATCCCCACATGGTTTCCGCTGTGGTCGTCGATACTCCCGTTGTTCCAGGTATCGTATTCCACGGCGATACTATTGCCGATGCCCTTATAACCGATTCCACCGCCCATTCCGCCGGCCGTATCGGAGAGGGTCTGCACCGTGAATGTGAGACCGTCGGCCCCCTGTCCGTCGTGATCCGACATTCCCTGGGGATCGGTAATCTGAAACGAGAAAAAGGCGCTGAAGGAGCTGTCGTCGGTCAGGTTGATGCTCTCCGTCAGAAACGCGCTGCCGCCCTGGCTCAAGTTGTCCGTGAGCCTCAGAACATCCTGGCCGCCGTAATGAACGGGGCCGCCGCTGTTGATGGCACCGGTGCTCCCATTGAGGGAGAAATCGCTGAGATCCGAAAAGTCGTCGTAAGAGACGCTCATCGCGAATGCCGGGGCGCTCACGGCAAGGCAGATCCATAAAAAAAATAAAAATAATGTAGCCGCTGGTTTTTGCATTGAAATTAAATTCCTTTGTGTTTTTGAATTGGTTTTCGGTGATTACTTGAGGTTTGTTGTGATTTGCCTGCTTTCTTACTCCTTTCGGGGGGGGGCAAACATCGTCAATCCGGTTTAATCCGGCATGGAGATCCATATCCTCCGGGTGTTGTCGGAGCTCGGTTTCATGCCGCCAGGTGAAAAAGTAACCGCTTTATGTGCGCTCCCCTCATTTTCCGATACTCGTTTTCCATTTCCGGGATAACGAATTACGCGTGTTCGTCGTGTCGGGAGCTAGTTAAAAAAAGTTATCCTTTTTGTTAAGAGCTATGATCAGATAAGTAGAAAGAACGTGGGGTGTCAAGGAGATTTGGAAAAATGGTACTTTGGTATTAGGTCGGCAATGCGCTGTTTATATGGGGTTTATGAGCTTGCCGGTATGGAATGAAAAGACGCGGAAGTTGTTGCGGTGAGGGGAGTTATCTGTCGGCCGCAGCCGGCGGGAGAATCCCGCCGGCTGCGCTGTTTCCGATCCTTTCCGGGTCGCCGGTTCCAGCTGCCCGGCGGGAAAGTAATTGATCAGCTGACCTTTTCGGGAAAGAGCTCCTTTACTCCTGCTTCGCTTGCCTCGCAGATCCCCCGCTCCGTGATAAAGCCGGTAACCAGCCTGGCCGGGGTCACGTCGAAGGCGTAGTTTCCGGCGGGGCTGTCCTCGGGTGTAATGAGGACGTTCTTGGTCTCGCCGCCCTCGCTTCCCTGGACAAAACGGATCTCGTCGGGGTCCCGCTCCTCGATGGGGATTCCCTTGACGCCGTCCCGGATGGTCCAGTCGAAGGTACTGGAGGGCAGGGCCACGTAAAAGGGGATGTCGTTGTCCCTGGCGGCCAGGGCCTTGAGGTAGGTGCCGATCTTGTTGGCAACGTCGCCGGTGTAGGTGGAGCGGTCGGTTCCCACGATCACGAGATCCACCATGCCGTGCTGCATGAGGTGGCCGCCGGCGTTGTCGGTGATCACCGTGTGCTTGATCCCGTGCTTGCCCAACTCCCAGGCGGTGAGGCGGGCGCCCTGGTTCAGGGGGCGGGTCTCGTCCACCCATACGTGGATGTCGATGTCGTTGTCGAAGGCCGTGTACATGGGGGCGGTGGCCGTGCCGTACTCAACGCAGGCCAGCCAGCCGGCATTGCAGTGGGTGAGGATGTTCACGGGGCCGCCGTTCTTTTTTTGGCTGATCTCCCGTACCAGGGCGAGGCCGTGCTCTCCGATCAATCGGCAGTTTTCCGCCTCCTCCTCGGTGATCACCGAGGCCTCTTCCCTTGCGGCGGCAATCCTGGCCTCGGCGCTGTTCTCTTGCCGGACCTTTGCCAGAACCCTGTCCACGCCCCATTCGAGGTTCACGGCGGTGGGGCGGGATGCCTTGAGGCGGTCGCATTCCGCTTCAAGCAGCGCCTCGTCCATGACCCTGTCGGCCAGGTTCAGGGTTGCAATGTAGACCCCGTAGGCGCCGGTCGCGCCGATAAGGGGGGCGCCCCTCACGAACATCTCCTTGATGGCCTCGATGGTGTGGTCCACGGTTGTGAGGTCCGCCACAACGAACTCATGGGGGAGAAGTCTCTGGTCGATCACGTTGACGATGGTTTCATCTTCGCTGTTCAGCCATATGGGGCGGATATCTTTTCCATCTACTTTCATATCAAATACCTTGTGTCTGTGGTTGTGGGAGAACGTCTTGCCTGTCGGCCCTGGGGACAAATGGTCCCGGTGCAATATACGTGAATTCGGGGAAAATATAAACCGTCGGGGACGGGACCTGTATCAGGCGCACCGTTTTTCGATGGCGAACAGGAGTTTTTCCATCCAGCCGTTGATCCCGACGAACCGTTCGGGGTCCGCCAGGATCTCCTCCTTGGACTGGATATACGGGCCTTCCGTGAGTTCGTTGCCGCAGTTTTCGATCAGGGCGCGGGCGCTCTCCCCGGTTGTTTCCAGGTGGAACTGAAACCCGAATACCCGCTTGTTGAAAACAAAGGCCTGATTTTCGCATCCCTCGCTTCCCGCGATGCGCTCGGCGCCGTCGGGAATGTCGAAGGTGTCTCCATGCCAGTGGAACACGGTGAGCTCCCCGGGGAGTTCGGAAAACACCTCCCTGGCAAAGGGCGTTGTGGTGACGGGAAACCAGCCGATCTCCCGGTGCTTGCCCCTGCGCACCTTCGCGCCCAGGATATCCGCGATCAGCTGTGCCCCCAGGCAGATGCCGATCACCACCTTGCCGCACTGTACGGCCTGGCGGATCAGGATCTTCTCCGCCTTGAGCCAGGGGTAATCCTCCTCGTCGTAAATGCCCATGGGGCCGCCCATGACCACGAGCCAGTCGAAATCACCGATCTCGGGGATCATCTCGTAGTCATAGAGCCTTGTGGCGGACAGGCGGTGTCCGTTGCCGAGTGCCCATGTTTCGATGCTGCCGAGCCCCTCGAAGGGCACATGCATCAGGTAATGAATTTTCATCCCATCTTCCTTTTTTCCGATTCGGGGCACCCGGCAATCCCATGCCGGCATGTCCGTTTTCATCTTCGGTCGTTTCCTGCTTCCATGCCCGCTTCATGGAAATCCGGGGTTCGAATTTCCTTTGCGATAAACGGCCGTTTCCGGTTTGAAATGATGCCCGGGAAACATTCAAACTCAATAGCCCGTTTGGTCGGTCCTGTCACAAGGGGGGGGGCAAGCGGGCCCCGGTTCCGTTTTGGGATACCTTTCAAGGGACACGGCACCTTGGGTTCTTAAAACGGCATACGGGAGCCTCCGGATATTCCCTGGGTTCGATTGCGCTTCGGGGCCGGATAGTTTCCATTGAGCGGTATTCAAATTTTCCCTAAGTAAGTAATTGAAAAAAACTTCGGCGAAACGTTGCCGGAATACTTGTGTTGTCTGCTTCGCTAAGGAGAAACACCGGCGCTGTTTTCCATGGTAAAGCGGCGACGTTGAAATTTTACTTGTATCTTTAAGTAGTTTGTATACTAGTAAACAACATCCGTTTTTCGAACCATTCCGAATCAAGCCGGCAAAGGCACACCACGCCCTAAGTGCCGTGCGGTTTCCCTGTCCGCCGGGGCAGAGGTCAAGTGGACAGTGTCCGGCTTACGGGCCTTCCGATTCACTTGAGTCGCGTCCGATCCGAGGGAGCCGGTCGCGCTTCGATCCGGATGCGAAAACACCGGCCCCTGTCGGCATTGTATCAGTAGTGTTTATCAAACGGTAAATCAATAGAAAAGGAGAAAAGGCATGACGGATAATGTTCTTATCGCGCTTTCCCACGGCACGGACGACCCCAACCGGGCAACCCGGGCGATTCACCTTGCAACCGTTGCCGTCAAGGAGGGAAAAAACACGACCCTGTTTCTTCTGGATGAAGGGGTGTACGTTGCCAAGAAGGGGATGATGGAAAACGTCAGGTCGGCAACCGGGGATATTGCCGACGACCTCCTTGCCCATCTCCAGGCAAACGGCGTACCCATTCTCGTATGTACCCCCTGCGCCAGGGCACGGCAGGTGGGGGAGGGGGACCTGATCGAGGGCGCCGGGATGGCCACGGCCGCAGAGCTTATCGCTCTCTCCTGCAAGAGCGCGGTCATAAGCCTCTGACGGGGGGATCCCGGATCCGTCCCGGAGTCCCGCAGGTGTGTTTTGATATCGGTCCGCAAGCAGGAGAATCGTTAAAACGATTTACATATCTTTTTCCCCGTGTATATAGTTAGCCGGTAAAAGTTGATGAAAAAAATGTGGTATAGAGGCCCGGCAGGGTACCCTGCCGGGCCTTGTGCCTTGAAGGGGGACCTGAAAAACGGTCCGGGACAGGTTTGGATCGCAAACGGCTCCCCGTGGAAAGCGGGGGGACAACAATAAATGGGGGATTTGATGGTTAAAGTTGGCATTATCGGCGGTTCCGGGCTGGATGATCCGAATATCATCGGGAATGCGGAAGAGATCACGGTTGAGACACCCTACGGCAGCCCCTCTTCGGCATTGACCGCTGGAAAGATCGGCGGCGTGGACGTGGTGATCATGGCAAGGCACGGCAAGGGGCATCGCTTGAGTCCCACCCAGGTCAACTACAGGGCGAATATCCATGCCCTCAAGGAGGCGGGGGTGACCCATATCCTCGCCACCACGGCCTGCGGGAGCCTGCGGGAGGAGATCGACAGGGGACATTTCGTGATCCTGGACCAGTTTATCGATTTCACGAAGCACCGGATCACGACCTTTCACGAATCGTTCGAAAACGGCGCGGTTCACACGGGAATGGCGGAACCCTTTGACGGAGAGCTGAGGGAAAAGCTCTTTTCCACCGCAAAGGAACTGGGGTTTCCGGTTCACGAAAAGGGAACGGTGGTCACCATCGAGGGGCCGCGCTTCTCCTCCAAGGCCGAGTCGAAGATGTTCAGGCTCTGGGGCGCGGATGTGATCAACATGTCGGTGGCCCCCGAGGCGATCCTGGCAAACGAGATCGGAATTCCCTATGCGGCGATTGCCATGTCCACCGATTACGATTGCTGGAAAGAGGACGAGGAACCGGTCTCCTGGGACGAGATCCTCGCCGTGTTCAACAGCAATGCCGACAGCGTAAAGAAAATCCTAATCAACGTGGTTTCAAAAATATAGAATAACGAGGTGTTTAGAAGATGAAGAGTATCAAGGAGAAGATCAGGTCCATTCCCGGCTGGCCCATCGAGAGTGTAACGTTCAGGGACATCACCACACTGATGCAGGACCCGGACGGGTACAAGGAGGCGTGCGATCTCTTTTTCGAGCGTTACAAGAACGAGAAGATCGACAAGGTCGTGGGGATCGATGCCAGGGGCTTTGTGTTCGGCGCCGTTCTCGCCTACCAGCTCAACGTCGGGTTCGTGCCCGTGCGAAAGAAGGGAAAACTCCCCTACGCCGTCATCAGCGAGAAATACTCCCTGGAGTACGGGGAGGACGTGGTGGAGATGCACGAGGACGCCATCAGCGAGGGTGAGAAGGTCGTGATCGTGGATGATCTCATCGCCACCGGCGGCACCATCGGGGCAGCGGTCAAGCTCGTCGAAAAGCTGGGGGGCAATATCCACGAATGCGCCTTTCTCGTGGAACTTCCCGATCTCAAGGGAAGGGATCAGATCCAGGGGCAGCAGGTCTTTGCCATTACCGAGTTCGAGGGCGAATAGATTGAACCCTTGCCGGCGGGGCGTTTTCCACGGGTAAACGCCCCGCCCGGTCTATTCTGCTTCCGCCGACGATTACCCATGGGAGCCGTGCCCGGATTGATTCTGGAAAGCATGGTAAAACGCTTGAGGATTCGGTTCCGAACTTCCAGGGAACTTGACCCTCCAGAGTACGCTTGGGGTATATGAGCGGTATGGGGTTAAAAAGTTACCGGGGGCGACTCGCACGGAGGGAATCGGACTTTTCAAATGGAGAAACCTCTATGGTGAAGTACAACGGCATTAATCATCTGGCCATGGCCACGGGCGATATGGACGCCACCATCCGCTTCTGGCGGGATCTTCTGGGGATGCGGCTGATCGCCGGGGTGGGGGAAAATCCCTATAAGCTCTACTTCTTCGAGATATCCCAGAACGACATGATCGCCTTTTTCGAGTGGGACAGGGTGGAGCCCCTGGAGCTCAAGGACCACGGTTTCCCGGTAAAGGGCCCCTTCGGGTTCGATCATGTGGCCATCGGCGTGGAGAGCGACGACGACCTCCTGGAACTCAGGGGGAAACTCGAGGCGGCGGGGTTCTGGGTGTCCGAGATCATGAACCACGGGTTTATCCACTCCGTCTACTCCTTTGATCCCAACAATATCCCCATCGAGTTCAGCGCTGCCGTTCCGGGCCAGGATCTGAGAAAATACCCGAAGATGAAGGACCGGAAACCCTCCGCCGTTGCAAAGGAGGGGCCGGAGCCCATGCCGGACAAATGGCCCGATCCCTCGGAGCATATGAAGACCATCGACAGGACGGTCTATGAAGGGGAGGGGCTGATATTGACCAGAATCCCCAACAACGACGACAAGAGCTGAGGTGTTTCACCTATTCGAGGCGCACCGTCATGGGCGGATCGCGGCGGGTGGCCCCCCTTTCAGCGTTTAAAATCACCGAAACCCCGCTTTCCCGAGGCCTCCGCAGGAGCCTCGCGGGCATCACACCCGTCTTCCGTGAAGGGCTCTCAACGGGTATATCCGCTCTGGTGTGAAACCCTGGAAAAAAACCTTCACGTCGGTGGCTTTCCAACCCTCGGGAATCTTCCCGAGGGCTCTGTCGCACACCGCACCCTCCTGGTAATAAAGGCGTATGAAGGCAGTGAACGGACCAGGCGGGCCGCCCCCTACCGGCTGATCCGAAGGAATCGGGCGATTGTCCGTGAGATCCGTCGACTTCTCAGTAAGGCGGGAGCAATCGCCTGAAACCGTGTGTCAGCACCACCGTCGTAAAGAACGCGTTCCTGATCAACACCCCCGGAACGGATACCCCCACCGGTGTCTCGGAAGCTTCGGCCGCCCTGCACCGGTCAAGCTGCTCCCCCAGGGATTCCATCCACTCCACGGTTCTCGGCCACTCCATAAGGTTCTCCAGCCACCCGGCCGGAATCCCCTCCTTTCCCACCCGGGCGCCGATAATTCCCCCGAGGATCGCTGCGGCTGTGTCAGTGTCGCCGCCGCATTGGATGATATCGAGCATGGCCGCGCGAAAATTATCCGGATTTAAAATCCATCCGTGAATCACCGCCGGCACGGTATGGTACATATATCCCGTGATTCCCTTTTGAAGGCCCAGGAATTCCATGAAACGCCTTGTGCTGTTGCCCCTTTCCGCACTTTCGACGGCTTCGATGATCAATGCGGTAAATTCAGGTTGTTCGGTGTCCCGGGACAATTTCGACAGTTTCGAAAGAAATGCTTCGCCGTCGATGCGCTCCCCTCGGGAACTCATATGGGCTGCGGCCGCCACGGCAAGGGCGCCCAGATATGCCTTTGGATCGGTATGGGTGATGCGAGTGGTGGATTGCACAAGTTCCCGAAGCCTTGCCCGGTCGTGACCCCAGGCGGCGCCGATGACGGCGGAGCGCATGGCGGGCCCGTTTCCGGCGGAAAAGACCCCGCTTCTCTCGGGGGAAAAGCCCAGCCACAACTTCACAAGGGAGCGAAGGGTCGCAAAGCCGATTCCCGCCGGAAGGGAGAGGAGCCAATAGCGAAGGCGGCGGGCCAGATGCCGTTCAAAGGCGCTCTGTTCCCCACCCGATTCCACCAGCGCCTGGGCAACCATGCAGGTGTGTTCGGTGTCGTCGGAAACCATCCCCTTTGAAAAGAAAAAATGGTACCGCTCCCTGTCTAGGAACATCCGGGCCGCCCGTTCGGGGCCCATGCCTTCGTACGGCAGGCCCAGGGCATCTCCCACGGCCGTTCCCAGAATACTGCCTATGATTGCACGGCTGCTCATTTGCCCCCCCCTTTAATCACGACGGATCTGAAAATAACTTGTTTCAGGCCATGCTTTCCGGTCCTGTAAAAAATCGGGCATTATAACGCTTCCACAATATCATGTGGTCTGTTTGCCCCTGGGCAAGATTATCGCGGGGATGATATGTTGACTCAAGGTTTTTTTTAGAGGTTGTCGTGCCCGGCCATGATTCCGAAAGGAAACCCTGTGATCAGGGGGGGGAGCCACACCGGTAGTAAGGCTTTGTTTATTTTATAGCCTGTCCCATGGATCTTTTGAACACTGCTCCAGACCGGAATGGATCACTTACCCCGGAGGAATACCCTTACGTATCATACCGAATGCCCTTTCGACCAAAGGGGATGCCCAGCTTTTTCATCCGCTTTCGGAGGGTCGAGGGATTGATCTTCAAGAGCTCGGCCGCGCCTCCGTAACCTTCCACGCGCCCCCTGCACATGGTCAGGACCCTATGAATATGCCGAGCCGTGACTTTGTCCAGTTCCAGTTCACCGGGGGAGGGATGGGAAAGGGGCATGTTTTCGGAACGGGGTGTTTCAGGGGCGACCCTGTTGCCGATATCGCCGAAAGCGACGGGGTTTCCCCTGCTGAGGATAAGGGCACGTTCCACCGCGTTTTCCAGCTCCCTGACATTTCCGGGCCAGGCATAGTCCATGAGGCGTTCGAGGGCGCCGGGGGAGAGCTCGGGGATCACGGTGAGCTTCATGTCTCTCGCCTTTTTCTGTATGAAATGCTGGACAAGGCCGGGGATGTCGTCCCTTCGGTTTCTCAGGGGGGGCAGGAGAATGGGAAAGACCTTGAGCCTGAAGTAGAGGTCTTCCCTGAAATTTCCCTGTGCGAGCATGGTTTCGAGGTTGCGGTGGGTTGCGGCGATAACGCGGATATCCAGCTTTATGGGCTCGGTGCCCCCCACCCGCTCGATCTCCCTGTCCTGGAGGACCCGGAGCAGGCGCACCTGGGCGTCGGCGGGAAGCTCGCCGATCTCGTCGAGGAAGATGGTGCCGCCCTGGGCCCGCTCGAACCTTCCGCGCTTCCTCGCCACCGCCCCGGTAAAGGCCCCCTTTTCATGGCCGAAGAGCTCGCTGTCCATAAGGGAGTGGGGGATGGCGCCGCAGTTGAAACGGATAAAGGGGCCGCTTCTCCTGGGGGAGAGGTTGTGAACGGCATTGGCGATCACCTCCTTGCCGGTTCCCGTCTCTCCCAGGAGCAGGACCGGGCTCTGTATGGGAGCCACCTGCCGCACCAGGTCCATGACCCCCTTGAGGCCGTACTCGGCACCCACGATCTCCTCTCCGGCCATGCGCCGGAGCTCGTCCTGGAGGTAGCGGTTGTCGTCCTCCAGGCGATCCTTGAACCGGCTCAGCTCCCGGTACCGGAGGCTGTTGGTGAGGGCCACGGCAAAGGGTTTGTTGAGCAGGCTGATGAGCCGCATATGGCGCCAGTTGAACCCCTTTTGGCCGTTTCCGTATATGGACAGAACCCCCAGGAGGGTCCCCTCGATAACGAGATCCATCACGAGGCAGGGCATTTCAAGGGCATCCTGCCAACCCTCGCCCATTTCCGCAACAACCGGCCGGGTGACCTCGTCGTCCCCCATGCGCTCCACCTTTCGAACCCTTATGGAGCGCTGTTTTTCGATCTGCTTGCGGGCGCCGGCGGGCAGGTGAGTGCTGATGGACATGGTGAGGCATTCGTTCGGGGTGGCGATGGCGATGGTTTCGACGATACCCAGGGCGCGGTGGTAGACATGAAACCCCATCTGATTGGTGGGGATAAATTCGCGGATATATAAAAGGCAGGATTGCAGGGCCTTCTCGATATCCAGCCCGCCGCAGATGCGAAGGGTGGCTTCGCAGAAAAAATCCTTTTCCGAGGAGTTCATCCGCTCTTCAATTTCCATTATGTGATCCCTTTCTATTTGATCCGGCCGGCCGCCGGGAGGGGTGAGCTCCTTTTTGCACGGGGCCATGGCGGTTCGCTACTGCTTCCAGGGAACGCCTCTATTCAGGCTTCCCTTGGGATATACGCCGGCAACGGTCTGAAACAACTAAATACACGAATCCACGACAGAATTGTCTATCTATTATATTGGTGATTCCATGAGTCAAAAACAGCGCTTCTAAATTGCCGGGTTAACAGCTCTGAATCATGCGCTATGGGAAGGTCCCGACAACACATGGCGGAGTTGTCACGGTCTGTTTATCAGTATATATTCAACAGGGAATACAATCTGTACTATTTGACAGTTTAATATTGAACTGGAAAATAATCCAGTTTTTATTTCCCATGGTACGGAAATGGAGGTATGAGAGTTGGAAATAACCTCCGGATCTGTTGTTCGGCGGTCTTGGAGCGAAATTCCAAACCTTCGAACGGAGGGGCGGGCGAGTCGCTGCCTTGAAAATTTCAGACGCGTGGTTTCAAGGCGGGAAATGACGTTGACGGCCTGTTCGCGGCTGTTTATGACGCTCCCTTTCGGGGATGGAGCAACGGAATTTCGAACCGGGAAACTGCGGGTCCGTGCCCCTGAAAAAGGGCGGGAGCCTTTTGAATCCATATCATGGCTCCGGGCCGGCATGCTTCGTGCTGAATTATACTTCAATCGTAATAAAAATCGTGAAAGCCCTGGAATGGGCGGTGGCGTGAAACCGTGCGGTCAAAATGGATCGGGTTCCGTATATATCGCTGCAAACCGCGCGCTTCCGGGGTGAATTCACATTATCCATATCGCAATTCAGGAGGAGACGAATACATGGCACAGGTGATAGCGGATCGCAGGGACATCGATTTTGTACTTCATGAGCAGCTCGAGGTGGGTGAGTTGAGCAAGAACGACCGGTTTGCGGAGTTCAACCCCAAGGTGGTGGATATGATCATATCCGAGGCCCGCAGCCTGGCCGTGAAGGAGCTTCTTCCCACCGCCAAGCTCGGCGACGAGGAGGGGTGCGGGTTCGAGAATGGAAAGGTGACCGTGCCCGAGAGCTTTCACCGCCCCTACGAACTCCTGAAGGAGGGCGAGTGGATCGCCATGTGCGAGGACCCCGAGTGGGGCGGGCAGGGCATGCCCACCACCGTTGCCTTAGCTGCGAGCTGTTACCTTAACGGCGCCAACTATCCCTTTATGATGTATCCGGAACTCAGTCTGGGCGCCGGCAGGCTCGTGGAGCATTTTGGAACGGACAAGCAGAAGGAGTTGTTCCTCAAGAAAATGTACACCGGCGAATGGGGCGGCACCATGCTCCTCACCGAGCCCGAGGCGGGATCGGATGTGGGCGCCCTTACCACCACGGCCGTGAGAAACGATGACGGCACCTTCTCCATCACCGGCAACAAGATCTTTATCTCCGGCGGCGAGAACGACCTTGTCTCGAACATCATCCACCCGGTACTGGCCCGTATCGAGGGCGCTCCCGCCGGCACCGCCGGTATCTCCCTCTTCCTGGTTCCGAAATTCAGGGTGGCGGACGACGGCACCATGGGTGAGTTCAACGATGTGATCTGCACGGGAATCGAGGAGAAGATGGGCATCCACGGGAACTCCACCTGCTCCCTGACCCTGGGCGGAAAGGGTGAGTGTATCGGAACCCTCCTGGGCGAGGAGAACAAGGGGATGAAGGCCATGTTCCTCATGATGAACGAGGCCCGACTGCTGGTGGGGATGCAGGCCTGCGGCTGCGCCTCCTCCTCCTACCTCAATGCCCTGAACTATGCCAGGGAACGCATCCAGGGCCGCAACCTCCTCAAGGCGGCGGACAAGGATGCCCCCGGGGTGCCCATTATCCAGCACCCCGACGTGCGGCGCATGCTTCTCTCCATGAAGTCCCAGGTGGAGGGAATGCGCAGCCTCCTTCTCTACGTGGGATACTGCGAGGACCGCCTGAAACTCACCGAGGACCCCGAGGAGAAGGCCTCCATCCAGGGGCTTATCGATATCCTGATCCCCATTGCAAAGGGATATGTGTCCGACCGGGCATTCGAGGTCTGCGGAACCGGCGTTCAGGTGTACGGCGGTTACGGATTTATCGCAGAGTATCCCCAGGAGCAGCTCCTGCGGGACTGCAAGATCACCCAGATTTACGAGGGCACCAACGGCATCCAGGCCATGGACCTCATGGGCAGAAAGCTCGGCATGAAGGGGGGCAAGTACTTCATGGAGCTCATGGGCGAGATGAAGCGCGCAGCCGAGGCGGCCGGGGAGTACGACAGCACCCGTGCCATGGGCGACACGCTTTCTTCCGTCGTGGACAAGCTTGGGGAGACGGCCATGCACATGGCCACAACCGCCATGAGCAAGAAGGTGATGACCGCCTTTGCCCATGCCACCCCCTTTATGAAGGTCACGGGCGATGCCGTCATGGGCTGGCTCCTCCTCTGGCGGGCGCGCATCGCGGCCAGGCAGCTTGCCGCCGGACCCAAGAAAAAGGATATCCCCTTTTACGAAGGACAGATCAAGAGCGCCCAGTTCTTTATCAACACCCTTCTGCCCACCACACTGGGCGAGATGAACGGCCTCCTCGGAACCGACGGCGCCGCCATGGAGATCTCCGACGACGCCTTCGGCGGAAAATAACCTTTCCGCCGGTCGGCCCGTTTGTAATTCCGTCATAACCCGGGCCGGTCCCCGAAGGTATTTGCGGACCGGAAGGGACCGGCTTTCATTTCCAACCGTTCGAACGTTTGCCATAACCCGGGCCGCTCCCCAAAGGTATTCCCGCGCCGGAGGGGATCGGCTTTCAGTTTCACTGCTCGAACGTTTGTCATGCCGCGTGCCGAAAGGAACCGGCTTATCCTTGCTGGGAATCGGTTTGGATCGAACTGCCCTATCTTACCGGGAAGAATAATTGTTTCGTAAGAGGGGGGAAGTGGGGGGGGGACAGGCTAGTTCTGAGTTGTGGGAATAAGGGATGGGATAAATCAGGGCGGGTATAATCGGGTTCCGCAGGGTTCGATAAAGGGAAAACAGCACTCTGAAAATTGACCGGAGAAAGGCGGGGCAGCACGGAATAAACATGAAAAATACTTTACAATCCGGGTAATGGGCATAGTCTGGTCTGGAAAAAAGGAAAATCCGTAAACACACAAAACCATCGAAAACCAGTGGAAGGGAAGAGGTCACCATGAGAGACGTTGTCATCGTATCGGCCTGTCGGACGGCCATCGGAGAGTTCGGCGGCACCTTGAAGGATTTGAACGGAGCGGTTCTGGCAAGCGTGGTCATGAAGGAGGCGGTTAAAAGGGCGGGCATCGATCCGGCCCTTATCGACGATATTCGCTTCGGCACGTGCCTGGAGCATCACGACACCCTGAACGTTACCCGCGTGGGCGCTTTGATGGCGGGCATTCCGGACTCGGTTCCGGCGGTGACCATCAACCGGGTCTGCGTGTCGGGAATGGAGGCGGTTCTTTCGGGAATGGCCATGATCCAGGCCGGCATGGCCGACGTGATCCTTGCAGGCGGCGTGGAGCATATGTCCGGCATCCCCTACACGGTGCCTGCCGCAAGGTGGGGCGCGCGCCTCCAGGACCAGGTGTTCGTGGACGCCATGATGCATGCGCTTCACTGCGGCTCCCATGTACTGCCCCTTGACGAGGAAGGCCCCCTGGACACCACGCAGGCGCCGGCGAAGTTCTTTGTGGGTAAGCCATATATCATGGGGCATACCGCCGAGTTCGTTGCCCAGCACCTCGGCATCACCCGGGAGGAGATGGACGAGGTTGCCCTGAGGAGCCACAACAGGGCCGAGGACGCGACAAAGGAGGGACTCTTTGCCGAAGAGATCGTGCCTGTTCCCGTTCCCAGGAGAAAGAAGGATCCCCTGATCTTCGACAAGGACGAGCATTTCCGGCCCGGCATGACCATGGAAAAGCTCCAGAGCCTTCCGGCCGCGTTTGTTCCCAAGACCGGAAAGGTCACGGCCGGCAACGCCAGCGGCATCAACGACGGCTCCTCCGCCATGATCATCATGGCGGCGGAAAAAGCGGAGGAACTGGGACTGACTCCCATTGCCCGCATCAAGGCGGTGGGCAAGGGCGCCTGCCATCCCGCCCTTATGGGCATCTCCCCGGTGCCGGCGGTCCACAACCTTACCGAGAGAAGCGGCCTTGCCGTGCCCGATTTCGACCTCGTGGAGCTCAACGAGGCCTTCGCGGCCCAGTATATAGGTTGCGAAAAGGAGCTTGGGCTGAATCGCGAACTCACCAACGTCAACGGCTCGGGTATCGGCCTGGGGCACCCCGTGGGCTCCACGGGATGCCGGATCATGGTTACCCTGCTCCATGCCCTCAAGGCTCGGGAAAAGAACCTTGGCCTTGCCACCATCTGCGGCGGCGGCGGCGTGTCCATGGCCTGCGCCCTCGAAATGCTCTAAATTTCCCTGCCCTCTCTTGAAACACCCGCGGTTCCCCTTCGGGGGGACCGTGACAATCCCCTCTCGGCGCCCGTCGCTTTCCGACCCCAATCCTATACGAATGACGGCGGGCGCCGTTTCAGATACCTTCCGCATCTTGCCGTGCGTTTCGCCCGTTGATCCCGCTTCCCGCATGGGACCGAAGTTCTATCTGAGTCAGTTCTTTTCAGCGCCGCTACTAAGTTCCCCGGAAGACGCTTAAAAGGGGAGCGATTCAGGATCACCCTTTTCTTGAAATTGAACGACCCATTGCGGCGGCATCTTCCAGAATTTTTGAAAGGTCGAGGGTGGTGAGCACGCGATCCCTCATGAGGATTTTTCCCCCGGCGATCACGTCCCTCACGTCCGAGCCCCTTGCCGCGTAAACCATGTGGGATACGGGCCGGTAAAGGGGAGCGAGGTGGGGCTTTGCAAGATCGATAACGATAAGGTCCGCCTCCTTTCCCGTTTCCAGGGTTCCGATCCTGTCCGAAAGCCCCAATGCACGGGCGCCGTCCACGGTGGCCATCCGCAATACCGTTTCCGCGTCCATGACCGTGGGGTCCAGGCGGTGAACCTTGTGGAGCTTTGCGGCGGTGTCCATCTCCGAAAAGAGATCCAGGTCGTTGTTGCTGGCGCAGCCGTCGGTGCCGAGGCCCACGATGATTCCCGCCGAAAGGAGGTCCGGAACCGGGGCGACGCCCGATGCGAGCTTCATATTGCTTTCCGGGTTGTGGGAGACCCTTGCGCCGCTCCGGGCAATGATCTCCATATCCTCTTCGTCCACCCAGACGGCGTGGGCGATCAGGGTCCGCTCGTCCAGTATACCCAGGCGGTCCAGGTACTGGATCGGGGTGCATCCCTGTTCCGCCAGGATCTGCCGGTTCTCGGCCTCTGTTTCGGATGCGTGTACCTGGAAGAGCACGCCGTGGGAATCGGCCGCAGCCTTGGCATTTTTCAGGGTCTCCCGGGAACAGGTATAGGGAGAGTGGCAGAAGATGGAAGGGGTGATCATGGGGGAACGCCCCGCGAACGCTTTCACATAATCCACTGCATGATCCACGTTTTTCCGGGGATCGGGCACCCCCGGTGCCGGAAAGTCGATGACCCCCTGTGCAAGCACCCCCCGCATTCCCGATTCAATAAGGGCGTCGGCCACGACGGCTTCATGGAAGTACCCGTCGCAGCAACAGGTGGTGCCGGACATGATCATCTCGGCGCAGGCGAGCAGGGCGCCGATCCTTACGGATTCGGGACCGACAAACTCGGCTTCCGCCGGGAAGATATGCTCGTTGAGCCAGGTCATCAGGGGCAGGTCGTCGGCCAGCCCCCTGAACAGGGACATGGGCAGGTGGGTGTGGACATTCACAAGCCCGGGCATCACAACGCAGTTTTTTCCGTCGATGATTTCCCCCGACTCTGCCTCCGGAAGCTCGTCGCCGCTTCCGAGGGCAACGATCTTTCCCGACCTTACTGCGATAAAGCCGCCTTGAATCTCAGGGTTTTCGGGGTTCATGGTCAGGATACGGGCGTCCTTGACTATAATATCAAAGGTGTTCATTGGGCATCGATCCCTTCCACCGCAGCCTGGATAAGCCTGTCCAGGTCGGGTGCCGATTTTTCCGCCGCGCCGATCACCCCTTCGAGGGTGGCGGGTTCGGGGTTGTCCGGGTCGTTGATATTGGTCACCATGGAGAGGCCGAGGACCCGCATCCCGGCATGGCGACCGGCGATCACCTCCATGATGGTGGAGAATCCCACGGCATCGCCGCCGATGCGACGCAGGTAGCGCATTTCCGCCGGGGTTTCGAGGGAAGGCCCTTTGAGGCCGGTATAGACCCCCTCCCGGATGTCCATGCCGAGGCGTTTTCCGGCGGCTGTCGCGGCATCCCCGAGGTTTTTGTCGTAGGCCTCGATCATATGGGGGAACCGGAGTCCCCAGCTGTCCTCGTTGGGGCCCACAAGGGGGTTCTCGCCGGTGAGGTTGATATGATCCCGGATCACCATGATGTCGCCGGAATCGAAGGAGAGGTTGAGTCCTCCCGCCGCGTTGGTGACGATGAGGGTTTCGACGCCGAGCTCCTGCATGACCCGTATGGGAAAGGTAACCTCCTGGGGGGAGTACCCCTCGTAAAGGTGAAACCTTCCCTGCATGGCAATGACCTCTTTTCCCGAAAGGGTGCCGGCAAGGAGCCTGCCGGAATGACTCTCCACCGTGGAAACCGGGAAATGGGGAAGGCTTTCGTATCCCCAGGTCGCCCGGATTTCGAGGGAGGAGAGGCTTTCCCCAAGGCCGGTTCCCATGAGGATGCCCACGATGGGCCGGGTGGGTGCATTGCTTCTGATGAATTCGGATGTTTCAACGGCTTTTGCTTTTTCGCTGGGCATCTCTTCTCTCCAAAACGGTTGAGGGGAGATCCCCCGACGGCGTGTTCGGGGGATAGATTTTAAGTCATTTTTGCCGGTTTCCATCGCGTTGTTTCCGGGGGCGCTCCGGCACGGTGATCAGGATTACTACATTACAGTCAATTGTCCCGTCGGGCAATTAAAACTCCAAATAAATTCTATTCGGAAAAAGTGAAATCTGGAAGGAAAGTCGCCGGCTTTCCGGGCCTTGGCTTTTCAGGGCAAGCATGCAAAGCGGGAAGTGCCTGAAGACCTTAAGAGACTGAAATGTGGCCGTAACGTAAAAAGGGATAAAACTTTGAGAAGGTTATGATTGGGCAAACGATGGAGGGAGGCCGGAGGAGAGGGGCTGCCCGGCAGGCTTAACCGAACCGACCTGCTTTAAAGAGGGGTGGGGGCGGTTCAGCCGTTCGGTTCGACAACCACGTTTCGCAATTCGATCGGGTAATAATTGTTGTAAGCCGCAGGTGAAGCGTTTATGCTTGGAAAAGAGCGTACGCCGGGAGTATTACGACAATCCTGTTTTCCGTCAAACGCATTGATCGATAAATGAAAAGCACTAGCGGCAGTGACCAGCATTAATGCCTGTGTTGCTGCATCGGGGATACCGGAATTATCCAACAACATTGCCGATGAGTATAAAAAAAAAGATACTGATAACCCTGATTCTGCTGAGTGTCGTTCCCATTTCGATACTGGGCCGCCTCTCCTATGTCAAGGCAAGGGAGGTGTTGATCGATGAGCTCGTTCTCACGAGTATCGCGACCCTTGAAAACACCCACGATATCATCTTTGACCATTATATCCGGGAGAAGGAGCGGTTGATCGAAACCCTTTCCCTTGACGAAAACCTCTCCCGCGCCCTTTCCGATCCCCGTTATCTCGAAAAACCCATGGCCGACTGGGAAACCTACCTGAGGCTGAAACCCAGGTGGTGGTGGATCTATATGGCAACGGACAGGGGGGAGATCCATGTAAAGCCCGCGTGGGAACCGCCTGCGTGGTATGATCCCCGGAAGCGCCCATGGTACAAGGCGGCCCTTGAAAAGAGGGGGCAGGTGGTCTGGACCGAGCCCTACAAGGAGCTTATCACCGATAAAATGGTGCTCAGCGTGGTCAAAGCCGTGGAAGGGGAGGACGGAAGCGTGGGCGTCGTGGGAATGGATACCCGCCTGGAGGAGATCGGCCGGCTGATTTCCGAAATTAAAATCGGAAATAAGGGGTACATTCTCCTTGTGGGGCGTGACGGCAAGGTGATTGCTGGCGGAAGGCCGGACCGATTCGGCGAGGATCTCACCGTTAAAAGCTGGTATCGCGAGATCACATCGGGGTCAAAGGGGGCATATTACCACGACGAGCGGGGGGAGGAATTTTTCATCAGCCATGTGAAGGTGATCGGGAAGGGGTGGAACCTCGTTGGGGTGACCTCCAGCAGCGAGCTGGAAAGGGGGCTCGACCGGATCAAGGCCAGAACCCTCTTCGTGGGCCTTGCCGGCGTTGTGGCCGCGATCCTGGTTTCCGTTCTGACCTCCGGTTATCTGGTGAGGAACATCCGGAACCTCATGGATTACATGGAGCGCGTGGAGGAGGGGGACCTCACCGTCCGCCCCGTGAAAAGCGGGGGGGACGAGTTCAACAAGCTGAACGTCTCCTTCGGCAGGATGGTGCAACGGCTTTCCGAGACCATGGGGCGCCTCGAGCGCCTCTCCATCACCGACGGCCTCACGGATCTTTACAACCACAGGCATATCATCGAGCTGGTGGAGGCGGAGATGGCCAAGGCGGAGCGCTACAAGAGGTCCCTTTCCATCATCATGCTCGATGTGGACTACTTTAAGAGCATCAACGATATATACGGCCATCAGTTCGGGGACAAGGTGCTGACGGCCATTGCCGGAAAAATGAAGGAGGAGCTGAGAGCCCAGGATGTTGTCGGCCGCTACGGAGGGGAGGAGTTTATGGTGATCCTCCCCGAAACCGATATTTCGGCCGCGTTCAAGGCGGCGGAGCGGATCCGCCTGGGAATCGCCGGCATCGACTGGGAAATCGAGGCCATGAAGGTGACCGTGAGCTGCGGGGTGAAGCAGTTCAACGATGAATCCCTGGCCGACTTTATCGACGATGCCGACAAGCTGCTCTACATGGCAAAGGAGAGCGGCAGGAACAGGACCGAAAAGTGACCGCGCACAAGGATGAAACCCTGGCCGACTTTATCGACGATGCCGGCAAGTTGCTCTGCATGGCAAAGGAGAGTGGCAGGAACAGGACTGAAAAGTGACCGCGTCCAAGGATGATGGACTCGTAAAAAGTCGGACGTTCAAAAAACGAGTACGGCATGTTGGCGTTCCGTATCGCGCACGGCAAACCATGGCGGTGTCGAAAAATCTACCTTGGACTTTTTACCGGTTCTTCAAGGATGAACCCCCGGCTTTCAGGAGCTGAAGGCGGGGGATGAAAAAATCTCTACCCGAGTGGATATTTGTAGATCTCTCCATTGCCGTTTTCCACGATCATCATGCCGTCCTCCGTCTCCCTGACGTACGGGGGAAGCAGGGGGATTTTCCCGCCGCCCCCGGGAAGATCGATCATGTACTGGGGAACGCACATCCCCCCCACCCGGCCCCTCAGGAAGGCCATGATGGAAAGTCCCTTTTTGACGGGAGTCCTGAAATGGCCGGTCCCCCTGACCAGGTCGGGATGGTGGAGATAATAGGGCTTCACCCGGATTGACCCGAGCTTCCGCATAAGGGCTCCCATGGTCTCCTCGTCGTCGTTGACCCCCTTCAGGAGAACGGTCTGGCAGCCCAGGGGAATGCCGGCGTCGGCCAGCAGGGCGCAGGCGCGGGCGGCCTCGGGGGTGATCTCAACGGGATGGTTGAAGTGGGTGTTGAGATACAGGGGATGATACTTTTTCAGAATCCCGACCAGCTCGGGGGTGATGCGCTGGGGGAGGGTGGCCGGTACCCGGGAGTGAATCCGGACCATCTCCACATGGGGGATCGCCCTGAGCCTTTCGAGCAGGCCGCCTAAGAACTCGTCGTCCCTGAGCAGGGGGTCTCCGCCAGAGAGGATCACGTCCCGCACCACGGGGTTGTTTTCGATATATTCGATTCCCGCCGCAACGGTTTCGTCCGTCACGGAAAAGCCACTTGCCCCCGGCCCCACCTTTCTTTTACGCATGCAATGGCGGCAGTACATGGCGCACCTGTTGGAAACAAGGAACAGAGCGGTTTCCGGATAGCGGTGGGTGAGGTTCGGCACCGGTGACTGGGGTTCCTCGGACAGGGGATCGTCCATGCCGGAGAGATCCGAGAGTTCCGCCGGATCGGGAACGGCCTGGCGCCAGACGGGGTCCCCCTTCTCCCGGATCAGCGAGAGGTAATAGGGGTTGATCCGCATGGGGTATTTTTCCGCCGTGCGGGCAATGCCGTCGAATTCGGCTTTGCCGAGAAGCGTCAGTTTGTCCGGAGAGGTGATGCTCGCCGACAGGAGTTCCCGCCAGTCGGGGGGATTATCGTTTCCGTGGAATTTTGTTGTAAAGAGTTTGCCGCTGATTGTTTTATTCCTCCGTTTGTAAAAACTCGGCCTTCAATATCATTTTCAAATTGTAATGTCGAACCTTGCCCGGTGTATGGGCGAATCTCCATTGCGCGCAGGGTATTTTTTCCGGGGAGCGGGAATAGATCAAGTCCGACTATTTTGGAGTGGGGGGATCTGAAGGCAGCTTTAAAGCCTTCCAAACTTCGCTATACAGAGCTTAAACACATTTAAAACCGTGTGTCTGAGAACTACGATGCCAATGAATAGATATAACTGCCTTTTTTTTGAATACGTTGAAGTAGCGTTTTGGTGAGGGAGGGCGGGCCTTGGGGGGCGGCATACCTCGTGATGTTGGTTTGTCGGTATTGGCCGGATTGAAAACGCTCTATAATTCAAGAATAGTCGCGGTCATATCACTATGAATATAATGTATTCACTCTTGATATATTTGAACTATATATTATTATACGTGGTATTAAGGAGGGAAAATTTCATGAAAACAACTACGTTCAGAGTCGACGAAAAGAAATTGGGACAAATTGATAAGATGGCGAAAAGCCTGAACCGTTCTCGCAACTGGATTATCAACGAGGCCCTGGATCGCTTCATGGAATACGAAGAGTGGTTCGTGAAGCAGGTGGAAGAGGGGATCATGGATGTTGATAACGACAACACCGTATCCCATGAACAAATGAAGGAAAAACTCCACAAGTGGGCCTCGGATGCTGATTAAATGGACCAAAGCAGCAGAGCGGGATTTCGATGACGCGGTAGAGTATATCGCTCAGGATTCCCCCGGGGCAGCAGCCGACGTGGCTCGCCGCATTATTGGGGCGGCCGACACGCTTGCATCACATCCCGGCATGGGGCGTCCCGGTCGAATGAAAGGTGTCCGCGAACTCATCGTTCCGGGGCTTCCTTTTATTCTTCCTTATAAGGAAAAAGCCAACGCTATTTTCATTCTGCGTGTGATGCACACGTCTCGGAAGTGGCCCAACAGAATACCGGAGTCTTGAGAAAGCCTGAAACGCCAACATAACCTCACCTTTACGAAACCCCCAAAAAAATCTCATAAGTCCGTTCCCGCGTCGCATCTTCCTGGGCTTGGGCAATGTTGAACTGCTCCCAGAATTGGAAACCATGGGAAACCGTGGTACTCATAAAAAATGACGGATCAAAAGGAAAAATAAACGATGGCCAACATAGTTTTCGTGGGAACAAGTCTTGATGGGTATATCGCCGACAGGGAAGGCGGGCTTGATTTTCTCCAAACCGTTCCAAACCCGGACGGCATCGACTTTGGTTTTTCCCAATTCATGGAGGGGGTCGACGCCGTGATCATGGGAAGGAAAACGTATGAAACGGTGATGGGTTTCGGGGGAGCGTGGCCCTACTCAAAGCCTGTATTCGTCCTGAGTTCCACCCTGGTCTCTGTTCCCGCAGGCGTTAAAGGCAAGGTTGAAATCGTGAACGGCCCCTTGCGTGAAGTCGTGACCCGGTTGAACGAGAAGGGGGTTGCGCGGCTGTATATCGACGGCGGGAATCTGATCCAGGGTTTTCTGGCCGAGGACATGATCGATGAACTGATCGTCACCCAGGTTCCCATACTGCTGGGCGGCGGCGTTTCCTTGTACGGCCGGCTCCCGAACCATCTTGAGTTCGAGCTGGTGAAAACCGAAGTCCTTTTGGAAACGATGATCCAGTCCCATTACAGACGAAAAAAAATTAGAGGCAAAGTGCAAAGCATATGATTCTTTGGTGCACGGGAAAAAACTTCAAAAACGTGAACCTTCCGATCCTGCCTTCAAGCCGATAAAACTCAAGGTTTAGCCTTGGGAGCAGTCACCATCCCGAAAAACATGCCGGTGGTTTTCACCGGCGTTTCGGGTTCGGGGAAGTCCACTCCGGGCCTCACCGACTCCCAACCGTTTATATATGTGTATGTCTGTCCAATGGAACATCGTTCGGGCGAAACCTCAAATTCGCTGAATGCATTTTATTTGCGTCCTTTTCAGCAAAACTCCGTCTACCAGGATATAACCAACCATAAATCCCAAGATCGGAGGCAGGCAATGACTCAGACAGCAGTTGAAAACACCGGCAAGAACACGATTGAAACATTTGAAGAAACGACCCCCCCAACAGGTTCCGGTTGTGGATGCGGTGGGGGCTCATGTTGCGGGGAATCCGGCGTTAAAACAGATACGGATGCTCCGTCACTGCCCGGCAGTGTCACGATAGACGGTCGGAAAATCGCGGTCGTTCCCGGAGACAAGAATATCGTCGATGTTGCAAGCCGGGCCAATATCAAGATCCCCGCCCCCTGTTACCGCGCCCAACAAAAAAAAGGCTGTTGCGGCGCCTGTGTGATTGAGATCGACGGCGAACAAAAATATGCCTGCGCAATGCCTCCTGAAAACGCCATGAATATAGTGGTGAACAGATCGGACCTGAAGGCCATCCGGAAACAGCGCCTGCAGGAGTACAAGGAGGGCGTGAAGAGTGGGAAGCCCCTTGAATGCCCACTGTCGAGCCGGCAAGGCTGTTCCGGATGACAAACCAACCCGCCCGGATACCGGGCGGCTTCATACCCCCTTGGTCGGGCGTACGAATGTAGACGGCGCCTCACCCGGCTCTGTTCGTATAATAACGGTAAGGGATATGGTAATATGGATGCCGTGATGACGATGCTCATGCCGGCGGCGGAGAACTCCCCGGGGTGATGGGTGCCCTGCCGTGGGGGGGGATGGTTCGGGAAGGCCTTAATCTCCGCGTAACGCGTGCCTGTTCATATATTTCAGAGGGGTAAATATGAAGACTGTCGAGGATATCTGGCTGGAATACCACAATAAATTATCGAATTTCATAAGGGCGAAGGTTGCCGACAACATGGCGGAAGATATTTTGCAGGAAGTATTCGTCAAGATCCACACCCGGCTCGCTACCCTTAAAGAGGATGCCAAGCTTGAGAGCTGGCTCTACCGGATCACCAGGAATACGGTCACGGACTACTACCGGGCAAAGAGGCCCACGGCAACGTTGCCCGATTGGCTCGATCAGGCGCGATCCGACGAGGATGAGACAACAAGGAAGGAGCTGGCATCATGTCTTGTCCCCATGATCGAACAATTACCCGAGAAATACCGCGTGGCCATAACACTCTCGGATATAGACGGGAAAACCCAGAAAGAAGTGGCCGAACGCGAGAACATCTCGCTGTCGGGTGCAAAGTCAAGGGTTCAGAGGGCAAGGGTCCTGTTGAGATCCATGCTGCACGATTGCTGCCGGATCGAGATCAACGGAAACAACCGGCCGGTTTCATATGAGCCAAGGGAAAAGAGTTGTAAACTCTGTTAATTATGAATTTTTTGCGTCCTTTTCGAATTTATCCCGTCCATAGGTATGAATCCCGCTTTTTTAACATCAAAACAGGAGACGAAAATGACGCACTTAACGAATGATGATATTCGCGGAGCCGTTCGTGAACACTATGGCAAGATAGCCGAATCGGGCAAGTCGGGCTGTGGATGCTCCATAACCTCATGCTGTAACGACAAGGGTTTGAATGCAGGCGCAACCGCGATGGCCCTCGGCTATTCAAACAGTGACGTCGAAGAGGTTCCCGAAGGCTCGAATATGGGCCTGGGTTGCGGGTCCCCTCAGGCCGTCGCTTCACTGAAAACGGGTGAAACGGTCCTGGACCTGGGGAGCGGCGGTGGTTTTGACTGCTTTCTTGCCGCAAGGAGGGTCGGAAAGTCCGGGCATGTCATTGGCGTGGACATGACGGCCGAAATGATCGAAAGGGCACGGGGCAACGCGGAGAAATCCGGCAATGAAAATGTTGAATTCCGTCTTGGGGAAATTGAGAATCTGCCGGTGGCCGATGTTGCAATCGACGTTGTTATTTCAAATTGCGTGATCAACCTCTCCCCTGAGAAATCAAGGGTTTTCCAAGAGGCTTTTCGGGTATTGAAACCCGGAGGGCGGCTGGCGATCTCGGATATTGTCGCCACCGCCAAACTGCCGGAGGAACTAAAGGCCGATATGGCCCTTTATACCGGCTGCATGGCGGGGGCATCCCCCATGCTCGACATCGAGGATATGCTGAAGAATGCCGGTTTCGAGGAGATAAGGATAGAACCCAAGAACAAGAGTGGGGAGTTCCTCCGGGATTGGGTACCCCATGGCGACATCGAAAATTATATTGTCTCCGCCACCATAGAGGCCAAAAAACCGGCGGTGTAATGCCAATGCGTTTGTTACCCGGACAAGGCGGAGCTGCATCCCCCCATCCTTCCCGCGCCTTCTCCAAAAAAAGTGTACATATCGTCCAAGGCCCAACCCTGCCGTTATTGCCCCGGGGGGGGAATGTCCGAATCGACCCCAATTTTGTCGGTTTCGGATCTTTTCACCTTCCCATGACCAGGGGTATGTTCGTGTCATAGGGAAATCCGCTGCTGCCGGCTTTCCCGCCTTTTGGGGGGCGCTTGCGCCTGGACTTGAAAAGGCCTGCCGGGGGAACAGTCTGCCCGGCAGGAGCCGAACGATCGATACGGAGAAGCGAAATGAAGATACATCACCTGAGAAACGCGACGTTTGTAATGGAATCAAGGGATCACTGTATTCTGGTGGATCCCATGTTGAGCAGGAAGGGACAGCTTCCCCCCTTTGCCGTGTTGCGGCATAAACCCGAGCGAAACCCGACGGTGCCCCTTCCGGAGAATGCGCCGGAGATTTTGAGCCGCGTCACTCATTGTCTCGTCACCCACTCCCAAAAATGGGGACTTGAACCGCTGACCCACACGGACCACCTGGATGGGGCCGGGAAAAAATTTCTGAAGGATCGCGCCGTTCCAGTGGTGTGCGGCGAAGGGGATGCCGCCTATATGAAAAAACAGGGCATTTCGGTGGAGCTTGCCCTTTACCACGGGCGGCCCGAGGAGTTTCTCGGCGGAAGGGTCATTTCCGTTCCCGCGCGCCACGGCCATGGGTTCATGCATCATCTCATGGTAAACGGTTCGGGGTATTACCTTGCGCTCCCCGGCGAACCGTCGATCTACATTGCCGGAGATACGGTTTACACGGAGGCGGTTCAACGGACCCTTTTAGAGCTTAAGCCGGATATCGCGGTGGTGGCGGCGGGCAGTGCGAGTCTGGATCTGGGAGGCCATATTCTAATGTCCCCCGAAGAGATCCTCTCCTTTGTAAAAGATGCACCGGGTCTTGTGATCGCCAACCATATGGAAGCGCTGAACCACTGCCCCACGCGGCGCGCCCGGCTGAAAGAGGAGCTCGGAAAAGCGGGGCTGCTGTCAAAAACCATGATTCCCGCAGACGGGGAAACCCTCTGTATCGGCGGGGATTAATTAAGGGGTGATCGGTTAATTAAATATTATCGGAGTGTTAAAGGGGGGCTGGATTAACGGGTAAAAGCTGAACCGCTTTTGATTATAACAGTTGGCTAAATGAAAGCCGGGCGCTAACCCCTTCCAACTGGTCAATTTTAGGTTATCAAAACTACCTGTCCTGTAAACCGGATGACATGAGAATCTCCGCTCCAGTTGAGAGTTGCTCGATAACCATAATCTTAGATCTTGACATGCAATGGTACAAATTGCATCATTTGTACAATGAGGGTTATAGATTGTGAAAAGAGCAGGCAACAGGCCACTGTATACGATAGAGCCTGAAACTAGGGGGAGTATGGAAAACAACACCGTAAAGTACCAAATATCTGAAGCCAGGAAGCGCCTTCCGGAGATATACGACCAGGTTGTAACGGGAAGAGTCGTCACTCTTACGCGCCGCGATAAAACGAGGATCCTGGTTGTGCCGGAAAAGTACGAAGCGTTGAGCAGCCGTAAGCGCGATTACGTCAAATGCCTTTCACTTATGATTGCCGAAAAGCTTTTACCCAATGCAGAACCCGATTTCCTTGATCCTCAGGTTGCCGAGTTCGAAAGATTGAGCCTGGATCAATTAAAGGCACTTCTTGATGTTTCCAGCCTTCCAATGGATACGGATCTTCGCTCACGTTTGATTGCTGTCGTGGGGGAAGAGTGCATCACCAGGTTGGAAAAGCGGTACAAGATTTCGTCACAAATCCATGAAGCTCAAATCGAAGGGCTTTATGAAGCGTCCGAGCATATGACAGGATTAATAGAACCATGATCCGGCACAAACTTGCTGTTATTAATTACAATACAGCTTTGGGGGAACCGCTTGAATGGTTGACTGAAGGTAAAGGACATTTTAAAAATATAGACGCGATTGATTTTCCCGACGATATTAAATCAAGGGCCTGGGAGATCTACAGAAAGGCATACAGCCGGATCACCGGCCCTCTTTTAAAGAACGATGAAGACGATCTTCTGGTGTATAGAAGGTGGGTTGTCATCGTTGACGAAAATTCGGAATGTGTTGCGATTGCATTATTGAAGGAACATGATCACGGCCTGAAACTGGGACTTACGGCCGCCGATATGGACAACACCGAGGCAAGGGGAGTGCTGGTGACCTTCCTACGCCGGATTTTCAATGAGCCCGGAGTATTCGGGGAGGTTTCTCCTCCACTGGAGATGGTTCTCCAAGGACATGTCCCGGTTGTGGAAGCCGAGAAGGCTGTTAGAATCCTTGGGCCTGAAAAGGGCGCCCTGAGTTTGGAGGATGGGATACATCACAAGCGAACCATCGGGAAAATTGGAGAGGTTGAAAAAAAGATGGTTGGAAGGCCGGTTGCGCCAACGTAACTATCACCAGAAAGTTGGGGAATGGTGTCAATTGATCACCGGCATATTAATCCTATTGGTTTTGCCCCTGCTATTTGGAGAGAGTTCCCCACCTATATGTTCCGCACCTGCCCGATTCTCGGTTTTAACAGGCCCCGCAGATCGCTGGAACGAGGCTCGTTGTTTTTCCCTATGGTGTTATCGAAGCACTGGGCTCATTACCAATTAATGCTTATAAAAAACAAACCTTTGGAGTACGATGATAACGTTTTAAGCGGCCCGAACAGACTTGTTAAGAATTACTGTAGGATCGTATGTCATTTGAGAAGGTGTTAGTTCTTTAAATATTGAATTTGCTAAAGAATCAAATTCATTTGAAAGAACTTCGAGAGCCTTCGTTTTTTCTTCATTATCAAAAATCTTGCGACTACCATCAGGAACATCAATAGACTCTCGATATTCTTTAACGGCTAGGAGAAATGACAAGTGACTTCTTGTTTTTTCAACCAGCCCAAGACGAATAAAAGCAGTAGGAAGACTAAGGTCTCGATTCATGTGATAACCAATCGCGGTTAAATCATAGCTGCTTAATTTTTTTGCAACTTGTTTCTTATAGTCAGGCATATCAGCAATCATATTTTTCATTAGCCTAATCACGCATTTTAAATTGCCTGAGCACATGCTGTCTCGGTCATTTACAAATTTAATGTGAGTAAACGGATAATTCAAAATAAACTCATGATCCATTTTATGGTAAATTTTAATCCCTCGATCATGATCGGACCCCGATCTTTGATACTTTATACTGTCAAACCATATAGCAGGAACGATATCAACTTTTCTAGCTAAACTTCCACCGCTCATTGCAATAGATTTATTGCCGGAACAATCAACTTCTGTTTTAGGAAAATTTACCGGAAGAATAATTTCAGACTTATTTCGTACATCTCTTGCAATGTCTATTAAGCTTCGCGGATCGGATGAGGGTAAATATCCATTTGGCTCTACCTCAGGCAGCTCAATGTTGACTGGATTCTTAACGATAATTAGCATATCAACGTCAGAATGCCCTTTAATGTGAATATCAAGTGCAACTGAGCCTTGTAGTCTTTTGGTAACAGTTTCACCTCTACCACTTAAGCTGCGAAGAAGGCTATCTGCTACTCGATGTCCCTCTTTTATTGAAACCTCAGTAGATTTTGGGTCAACAGGAGCCATCGCTCCAATGGCATATTTGACCCCCACTGGCTCCTTAAGATTTTCGTAATCTTCGGTTTCTCTAACATCGGAATCCTTTAACAAAGCTTTAGTAGCAGCTGTAAATTTCGTAGATTCAAATAATGCTCTTTCTCGAGAGCCTTGTCGGCGCTCTTTTAACGATTGCAACCTTTTATTAAAATCGATCATATTAATCCTTCTTTAAGGTCATAACACCAAAAGTTCTTCTTCCACCGCTATTAAAATAAGAAGCCTTAGCAATTGATAATGTCGAATCAAATTCAATCTCACAATAGCCCTTATGAGAGTTAAGCTCGTGAGATTGTTCAATCTCAGGCTCATTTTTATAACTATAGCTGAGTTGCCACCCTCCGGTTGGACCATGGCGTTTGGACAATGTAGCTGTATAGCTTGAACTTTGGCTACTTTGGGTTTTTAAATGAATTAAAATTGTTTTCCAGCTTTGTTCGATACCAATTTCTCCGTTCCAATTGAAACGTGTACTGCCATCTTCAACAAGTGTTTGCCCTGATAACATCCATTTACCATTCAAATCGGGTATATCCAGAAATGGGATTTTCCATGCATATTTATTGAAAAGCCAATGCAATGCAAAATAAACTACACCTGTTGTTATAGTTGCTCGGGTAAAGGCATCAATTCCGGTCAGGTTAGTTGCCCATGCCAAAAGCTGAGCTATTCCACCAGCTATAGATATTGCGGCAAATCCTAACCATCGCCCAACTGCTGCCCTATCATGACCAAAGATCGCGTAATCATGCATCCGCCATACTCCTTATACAGTCTGCATCTTTGCAAAATTGCCAAAATACTGTGGGGCCAATCTTAATGGTAGCCACCATTATGCCTAAACGAGGAGGCAAGTCAACACCACAGCCTGGCACTTTTTAGTGTTTCTCAAAACCAAATCCTCATAGATCCTCGATAATCGTCAACCTACAACATTCGCAACCTACCACCAAATTTTTAAATAAAACATTTTGATCATTCCCGAACTTTTAGTCAAAAGTTGGGAACCTGAAATGTGAAGACTGGGAACGAAAAGAAAACATTGGATGTATGGATACAGGAAAAGGGATGATGCTGACTGTACGGACGTTTGCAGATTTTGAGGGAGCCCGGTACGTTTTGTTTCTGGCTTGATCATATCATGGGCTGGATTGGTTTCGTGTGTCCTTCCGGTGAGCCGGTTTGAAAATAGGAAATTTATTTCGTAAACTGAAGACCATGAATCGATGAAGCATGTTCAGCAAGTGTCTGGATTTACAGGCTTGATTTGATATGCGCAAGCGATTGGCTGAACCTTATTCCGATTCGCGGATGATAATGCGGTTATTTTCGGTATTATCAAGCCTTGAGAGAGGCCACGGATTCCTCGTAGTTCCAAGGCATCCACCGTGAAGGCACCCTGAAGAGTTCGGATGAGTATGTCTGAAGGGAAAAACCGTAAAAAATGTTTCAACCCACCGCCACAGTGGGGACAAGCTATCGTGGGTAAAGATAGGGCCTCTGGCCCTGCTTCCGCGATTTCGATTCCGAAATTCGCTTCCATGATCGCCCGAGTCTCCTCAAGCGGGATCGTGGCGGATGGACTGAGGAACCCATAGTACCGGACTTTCACGAAGCCCGTTGGAAGGACGTGCTGGAGGAACCGTCTCATGAACTCCATGACGCCGAACTCCATGGTACGCCAACGTTTACTGCCGGTCTTTTTATATCGAACGTACACCCTTCGGCCATCCACTCGAACGATGCGGCTGTCGGATACAGCGACCTTGAATGCGTATGGGGTGAGATACTTGACGCTCCGTTCGCCGTCCCAGACGGCTTGACAATTCCTTTTTTGCCATCCTCTCCACCATTGCCGAAGCGTAATTCGACCAAAGACTTTCTTGGGCCTTAGTTTCGACGATCTCCTTGACATGGGCCACATGCTCAAGGTTCTTTTTAAAGCCGCGTGTAAGCCTACCTGCCTCGATCCCGGCGATGATTTCATGGATCTGCATTTCCGTGAGCAATTCGGTCTTCCTGGATTTGATGAAATCGATGAGTCCCGGGCGTAGGTGACGTTTTCCGGCATTTCGGTTTTGAAGGTGCTGTCCCCCACAAAGACGATTACGGAAGAGAGGGCGACTGGATTGATCCCCAAGCGCCTTCCAGGGGCTTGGGATGCTTGTGATTCTGGTGGAAGGGGGAATCTGAAATTACCTGGAATGCTTGAATATTTTATGGATCCATGGCGTCCAGTGATTTTCTCGGAATTTTGGTTGGGACGGGCATTCCGGGATTCCTTTTCAATTTTTAGAGGTTTGGGGTTCTTCGTGCTTAGGTGTTGTTTCCCTGAGTACCACGGGAAAAAGGGCGGCTATTAATAGTAACCGCAATGTTATTAGCGTGTTCGATCTCTCCTGAAAAACCTTTTTCCGGTTTCGCCGCCAAAAAAACATAATTCGGCCGCGATATCCCCGGACGGGAAGCGTGGATAGCTTATCATAATAGTATTTACCTATCATAAAACCCTTAAACTGCTTGTATTGTTGCCCGCCCCAATTTGCCGTATATTGAACTTAACAGAACGGAAAAACCAATTACAACAAACCGGATTCAAAACATATATAAGCGGAGGTGACCCATGAAAACCAACGAGAGAGTAGAAGACTACTTCGAGAACGATAAGGAAAGAGACCGGGGCCACGAGGACACCAGGGACAAAAACTTCACCTGCGAAAACCCCGATCCCCATCTGGGATGCGATCTCGGCATCGATGTCGCCGGCTAACGGCACGATCCCACCCACGCGGAGCACCGGAGAAACGAGCAACCAACTTCAAAATCAAGAGGTGACGCCATGAAGAAAAACGAAAGAGTCGAAAGCTATGTTGAGAGCGACAGGGAGAGGGAAGTGGGACACGAGGATACCAGGGGCAAAAACTTCACTTGCGAAAACCCGGACCCGAACCTCGGATGCGACCTGGGAATCGACGTTGCCGGCTAACGGCGCTGATCCCACCAACGCGGAGTACGGAGAAACGAGCAACCCGATTCAAAATAGAGAGGTGACGCCATGAAAAACAACGATCAATGCTATGTTGAAAACGACAAGGAAAGAGACCAGGGCCACGAGGATACCAGAAACCGGAACTTCAACTGTGAAAACCCCGATCCCCATCTGGGGTGCGACCTGGGTATCGATGTCGCCGGCTGATTAGTCGGAAGGTTCCCGTGAAACCAAATGTCGCCTGCGCTAAATCGGACCGGGACGGTTGAATCCATCGAATTGAGAAACGAATAGAAAAGAATAGCAAAACCGCCCGGACCGAACTCATTCGAAAATTCCCGCAGAGCTCTCTCCAGCTCTGCGGAGGGGTCTGTTCCGAAAGGGGCAGGCCTTTTTTCATAATGTCGATTCCATTTCGATGTACCGCCTCAATTCAATCGAAATCCGGATCGCCGAAAAGGGGGAACTCCATGGAAATAAAAGATTATTTCAACAATAAAAAAGGATTGGGAATTTTGTCCACCGCCGATTCGGACGGTAAGGTGGATGCTGCCGTGTATTCCAAACCGCATTTCATGGAAGACGGGACAATCGCATTTATCATGCGGGATCGCTTGACCCATCACAACCTGCAGTCCAATCCCCATGCAACTTTTCTGTTCAAGGAAGAGGGCAGCGAGTATAAGGGGATGAGGTTATTTCTCACCAAGGTCAAAGAGGAAAAAAACACCGAACGTCTCGAGTCCCTGCGCAGGAGGCGGGTACCCGAAGAAGCGGAACATACCCGTTTCCTGGTGTTCTTTCAGTTGGACAGGAAATTACCGCTTCTCGCTTCCCAAGCCTGATGGATGTGAAAAAAGCATCGTTTTATTCGGATTGAAATAAATTTTAGAATAGGGTCTGCCTCTGAAAAGGGCAGGCCTTTCTTTATGCTGTCGATCCTGCGCCTTGGCCTCCGAAGCCAACGCCCGGTTGTGGTAAAAATAAAAAAAGGCAGAGCCCCGAAGGACCCTGCCCTTGGTAATCATGACAAGCAGCGCTTACTTCTGGAGCTTTTTCCTGCCGAAGCCAACAAGCCCCATCAGGCCACAACCGAGGAGGATCATTGTTGAGGGTTCGGGGACGGGGGCAGAATTGGATGCAGAATCAATGGTAAAATTCATTCCATCAGGCCCATGGCCGTTCGGGTTAACAATGGTAATAATATTTTGCCCGGTTACAAAAAGGAACTCAGGGGACACAACTGTTTGTCTGTAATCGAGATCAAAGGTTATATCGGTGGAATTGAGAGATTCTGTTCCGTCGAAGGTCACATCATCCTTTGAAATTTCGACTGTGAGGCGAGGAAGGCCGTTGACGTTCGCACTCCAGGGCGAGTTGATTGTCGGGGTAAATACGGCCGGATTGCCTGGATCTACGGGAACAATAGTTGTTCCATTTAGTTCTACGTAAAAATTATGGTCGTAGGTAAGCATGTTGACCAAGATGCTTTGCGTATCCATCTCATTAACATCCGCGAGATCAAACGCTATATCATATGTACCGCCACCATTTCCGTTGGAAGCACCTAAAAACTCTTCTCCAGCATCAAAAAAACCGTCATGGTCGTTGTCGGTGTAAAATGTTAACGCCGATGAACTTCCAGCTAAACACAATCCTGTTGCCAGAACACATAAAAAACAAATCAGTTTTTTCATTAAAACACTCCTTGGTATTACCCAAGGCAACCCGGCCATCTCCCCATGAGATCCGTTGGCTTTCCGTCCCCGTCTTGCGGCGGGTTTGGCTTTATCTTTTGGTAGTCGAATGAGACTACTCTAATCGATGGTAAAAAATCAAGAATCTTAGGTGGTCGGGGAATAAAAAAATATGCATTAGCATTAGAATAATGCCCGAACAGCCATGTGCGTTATATGGTAACGCTCACAAACCCCGGTATATCCGCCCGATCATCTTCCCCGACCAAACGTTCTTTCCCCCGGGCGTAACCAATCCCAGTTCCGTTAGTTTCTCCGCGATTTGGCGGTAATTCAAGTCCTGTTCGTTCCTCATCTCCAGGATCAAATTCGCGACATGCTTTCGGTACCCCTCCTTGTCTTTTTTTGGATCGAGCAAGGGCTCGGTACCCCCTTTATCTCCATTTTCTCTTTTCCGCTGTTGAAGCGCCTCGTATCGATCCCGGAGATCTTCGTTGCCGGTGAGCAGGGGGACGGCAAGGCCTTCCTTCAGAATCCGCTTCCAGCATCTCCATGACGGTGAGCAGGTTGTCCCATGCCTTGAGGCCGGCCCGGGCCCTGGGGATCGTTTCCTTCAGGTTCAGGTGATTTCGAAGGGCGTCTTCGGTTTCGTCCAGGAGGGCCTTGAAGACGGGGGAGGACTCATACAGTGTGTCGAGGTCAAGCATTGGAATCTCTATATATGGGTTTTGAAATTGTGGTTATGGGGAAGGCATGGGGAAATACGCCGATGCCGATCAGAATTTGATATCGCCCGGGAGATCCGGATCGCCGAGCTGTGCTTGCTTTCCTTTTTCATGGGGCCCATGGATATCCAAAGGTGTATGGACTGTCAAATCAAAATACACCTTTCCCGTAAGGGCACACCTTTGGCGGGGCTTTTCCACGGATATACACCCGCGTGGCGCCCGGTCCCAGAAATATACACCGATAAATCCGGAGTGCGCTTGTTCGCGGGGCTTTGGCGAGTCGTAAAACTATTTAAAATGTTTAAAAATACGAATAAAAGGATCGAAAGGTGTAGGTTTCTGGGAAAACGGCCTGGGCGTAGATGTCGCCGGCTGATTGGCGGGATTATTCCCGTGAAATCACCTGTTACCTGCGCAAAAATGAACCGGGGCGGTTGAGCTGTCTCCAGCTCCACAGGAAGGTCTGCTCTGAAAAGGGTAGGCTTTTTTTTGTTACGTCCGTTATCGTGATATTGATGAAATCGGCAAAAATAGGCGGCTAAAATGTTTTTTCGATAAAAAAACGTGTTGACATTAATTGTTCCATCGAATATCTTGGTCACACATTGCCTTTCGCAAGTGAATGCGGAAGGAAACCTTTTTCGGTCACCGCCGACACTTCGAAAATCTTCCTTAATTACAATTGAGCGTTTGATCACAGAAATGGCTTGTGGCCGAAGTGATAATATATTCGGGTTATTGTTTCCCTTGTTTATTATCGACTTTTACGCGGCCGGCTTTATTTCAAAGCCTGCCCGGTTTCGCACTTAGGGGAAATAATAATTTGTCAGATCAGTACACCAGTGTGACAATTGCCTCGAGTTTGAGACATTTAAACTTTATTTTTTAGGAGATTGTCACAATGAATAACGGAATTGTAAAATGGTTCAATGATTCTAAGGGTTTTGGTTTTATCGAGCAGGAAGACGGAACGGATGTTTTCGTCCACCACTCCAGCATCAATGCGGCCGGCTTCAAATCCCTTGCAGAGGGACAGCGGGTAACCTTTGACATTGAACAGGGCCAGAAAGGTCCTGCCGCAACGAATGTAACTGCGGTATAGCGATAGATTACAGATCGCATCAAATTTTTTCCAAACGGATTAAAATGGATCTGTGTCGCATATAATTTAGAAAAACCCCTTTGATTTATTTCATTGGGGTTTTTTTATTGTTTCAAGCGGATATGCACGCTCTCTTTTCTTCTGGTTTAAAAAATCTTTAGGCTGGGATTCTTTGCGATCCATCGTAGGAGTGGGGGGCAAAGATAAACCTCCGATGAAACCGGCGGAGTTCAACGATCCGTCCGGATCTACGCACGACAGGCCTCCAAGAGTGTGCGTCCTGCCGTGGGAGCTGAGGGTTGGGATCAGTATACTTCAACAGCTTGATTACAGGCAAATCGAATCTGCAATTTCATCTCGGTTAATTTCTTCACGACTCCCGATATATCAATCTTGCAAGATTTTGCGGTGGTTGGCGTATTCGCAAATATGAAGATAAGTCAAGGGTAGGCGGGAAGCAATTTGATGTTGATCGAACGTGAATTTCCGTGGTTCCCCGGCAGTCGCGAAAGCATGTGAATTCGGTTGTTATGAAATTTTACAGGCAAGATTGATCACATAATGATTGTTTTCTCATTACAGAACATTTACAATTTCCAAAAATCGTACAAATAGAGCTATCATCGTCATACGACCCCCATGGGGACACCAAGGTTGGATTCCCATATGGTTTACCCGTGCAAATGCGTGTAGGAGGAACTGATGGCTGTTGAGGTCATGATAAAGCGAAGGGTCCCCCAGGGAGCCAAAGCAAGGGTGCTGATCCCCCTTATTCTGAGGTTACGGGCACTGGCGACCTACCAACCCGGGTATATATCGGGCGAGACGTTGAGAAATATGAATGAACCGGAGGAATGTGTCGTTATCAGCAAATGGCATAGCCTGGAGCATTGGGAAAACTGGCTGGCTACGGCGGAAAGACGGGAACTTCAGAAGAAAATTGACGAAGTGACCGGAAACAAAACGGAATATGATATTTACGAAACGATGATCTGTGAGAGTGATTGTGATATAAATAGATAATATTGCATCACAAACAGGTCAGTGGAAGTCACTCGATGAGTCCGACAACACATTTACTTATAAGCTGGTCTATTGCAAACACCGCTAATGTTTATCGGCGTGAACGAGCTCTTGTCACATTAGCAGGGGTTATTCCCGATTTTGATGGAGCAGGACTCTTTCTCGATATATTTCAGCAAGGTTCGGAACAACCATTCCACTTGTGGAGTAAATACCACCATATCCTTGGACATAACATTGGATTTTGTTTTTTTCTGATAGTTGTTTCACTGGTCTTATCCACAAAGCGCCTGACATCAGGACTACTTGTTTTTATTAGCTGTCATTTGCATCTTGTTTGTGACCTTTTAGGTTCAAAAGGGTCGGACGGTTTCCAGTGGCCGATACCATATTGGTTACCATTTTCAAATGCGTGGCAATTGACTTGGGATCCACCGCCAGTGGCAACTCAATGCATGGCCAAATTTTGTGATTACCATCGTTGCAATTTTATTTACACTTTACCGCGCCTGTAAACATGGTATATCACCACTTGAATTTATTTCGTTTAAAGCGAATAGAATTTTTGTAGGCACATTGAGAAAACGTTTTGGCGACCCGAACAAATGAGAACAGCGCAATTGGATCAGGGTTGAGCAAGGAATTATAATTGTTAACCGAAACTTGACCACCCCATTGTCCCCAACGGCCGATAACCCTCAATTATTTCATGCAATACCCTATAGCATGATATTGATCCCACCCTATTATCCATTGTAAATACTAATTTAGTTTTAACTAAACTAAAATGTCGGGTCCACCTATAAAGGGACTGAATTAAATGAAAATCCCTATTAAATCACCCGACCATAACGAAATCTTAAAGCACCTTGACCGCGAAGGGTTAACCAAGATCCTGACCGACGGCGTCCTGCCCTACGACGCCAAGGGCCGATACCTCCACTACGATAAGCTTCGGCACGTGCCCCCATCCAAGGGCCTGACACCCGACGAGTACTGGCTTGCAATGAAACTGGAACGCCAAAAGTACCGGAAGGAGTTCCCGTTTTTAGATAAGAAGGGGAGCCCGTTATATTTCGTGGAAACGGATATTCTGGTAAAGATGCTCCACGCAGTGGACGGGAAAGTCGCGGGCACGCCGACGCAGAGGGAGCAGCCGAAATATCGAAGCGGCAAAGGTTCTTTATGAAAAACCGGATCCGTCAACTTATCGGGGTATGAGGAAGAACCGGAGCTCATGGAAGTGGAAGGTGATAACATGGACCGTGCGGCAGGCTGCTGTTAAGACAAATATATAAAGAGGTGAATGATGAAGAGTAAAGTTTACTTTATCGATTTCAGGGCGACCCTGCGGGAAAATCTCATCGATAAATTGGGAAGGCTTCTTGAAACGGCCGGTGTTTCCGGCATTATCGGAAAAAAAGATCTGACGGCGGTGAAGATCCATTTTGGAGAGCTGGGCAACACGGCCTATATCAATCCGGTGATGATCGCCAGGGTCGTTTCGGCCGTGAGGGAGGCGGGGGGCGTCCCATTTCTCACCGATGCCAACACCCTTTATGCTGGGTCCAGGAGTGATTCCCCCACCCACATTTCAACGGCGGTAAAGAACGGTTTTGCTTACTCGGTTGTGGAAAACACCCCCATCATCATTGCCGACGGACTCAGGGGCAAGAGTGAAGAGGCGATTCCCGTGAGCGGCAAGCACTTCAGCGAGGTGTACATCGGTACCGAGATCGTCCAGGCCGACTCCCTGATCTCCGTGGCCCATTTCAAAGGCCATGAACTCTCGGGCTTCGGCGGGGCCATCAAAAACCTGGGCATGGGCTGCGCCTCCCGCAGGGGCAAGCTGGCCCAGCACTCCTCCGTGGGTCCCAAGGTAAAGGGAAAGCGGTGCGTGTCCTGTGCCATCTGCCTGGAGCACTGTGCCCACGGCGCCATCGCCATCGAGGAGGGAAAAAAGGCCAGGATCGATCAGGATCGCTGCGTGGGCTGCGGCGAGTGCATCATCATCTGCCCCAGCAATGCCGTTCAGATCCAGTGGAACCGGGCCATACCGACATTCCTGGAGAGCATGGTGGAGTACACGGCCGGCGTGCTCAAGGGCAAGGAGGAGAAATCCCTGTACATCAACTTTATCACGAACGTTTCCCCCGCATGCGATTGCCTCTCCTACAACGATGCTCCCATCGTCCGGGACATCGGAATCGTTGCCTCCAAGGATCCCATTGCGATCGATCAGGCCTGCGTTGACCTTGTGAACAACGAGCACGCCCTTCCGGGTACCTGCCTGAAATGCAACACCGAACCCGGAGAGGACAAGTTCAAGGGGCTCTACCCCAAGGTGGACTGGGAACTTCAGCTGGAATACGGAGAGGAGATGGGACTTGGAACACGCGCCTATGAGCTGGAAACCATCGACGTGCTCACCTGGGGCGACGAGCTGGACAGGGGCGGTTCCCACTGATCCTTTTCGGGGAACGCTACTTTCCCGTCAGGGGGGCTGTTGTCGTGGTTGTCGTGACTGCATCGAATAAAGAAACCGGGCGATAACCAACCGGGCAGTCGATTGTATTGGTATCCGATATCTGTAGAGTTATGCTGTTTTAACCGCCGGGCGATAAGAGTTGTTCGTACCCGGCACGGACTGTTTGCCCGTTGAGTAAAAACACCATCCTGTGCCGGCGGTTGCAGGGAAGAGTTTCAGAATGATGATACCGGCTTCGATTCCATGGAAGAATCTAAACCCTTGGTTGGAGCGATCAATGCTCCCGTAAAGCCATGGCTTTGGTGCAAGGATGGGACTGAGGTCCGAGGGCTAAACGGTGATAAGAGGCGTTGGATTATCCTGGGACGCAACGGTAAGTCGGGTGAGCGAAGGGTCCAGCGCCTGCCCCACCACTTCGGCCGCCCTAGCCCGGCAGTTGTTCTCGTCGCTGAGATGACCGATGATCACGTTGGCAAGGCCGGGATGGCCCACCTCGCCGGCAAGGTCCCGGGAGGCTTCGTTGGAAAGATGGCCGGTTCTGCCCTTGACCCGCTGCTTCAGGGGCCAGGGGTAGGGGCCGTTGGCCAGCATCACGGGATCGTGGTTGGCCTCCAGGATCAAAAGATCGCACTCACTCAGGTGCTGCCTTACCACCGAAGTTGCCGTTCCCAGGTCCGTTGCAAGGCCCATGCGGCTGTTTCCGTGACGGACGGTGAATCCCACGGGGTCTTCGGCGTCGTGGGGAATGGTAAAGGGGTGGAGATGAAGGTCTCCGAAGGTAAAGTCCCTTCCGCTCTCGAACTTCCGGATCTCCTTGATTTTTCCCAGCTTCTCGGCGGCTGCCGCGTAGGTGCCGTCGTTGATGTACAGGGGGATGGAGAGCTTTCGGCAGAGGATGCCGGCGGCGTTTACATGGTCCGTGTGCTCGTGGGTGACGAGGATGGCGCCGATGGATTCCGGAGAGATCCCCCTCTCGTTCATGCGCCTTATCAGCTCCTTGCCCGATAGTCCGGCGTCGATGAGAATGCCGGTGGAACCGCCCGAAATATAGACGGAATTTCCCCGGCTGCCGCTGGCGAGCACGCAGGTTTGAAGGCCGGCAATGTTATTCTCCGAAGCGCTCATATGGGATATACTCCTTTAATAAGGTCCCGTGAACTTTCGGATTCGACGTTTCGGTGGGGAACGGTGGTCGTGGGGGATCGAAATTTCTCGATCATGCCGGAAATGCCGGAAATGCCGATATTCCGCCGGGATTTGGAATATGCTTCAGTGGAAAAAAACGGAACACCGCTTCCGTTAAGCCCTCCCCGGAAGGGAGGCACAAGGTAACGGTTAAAGGTATCCGATTGTTGGATAGTTGAAAAATGGGCCATGGAAAACAGGTCCGTCGATCAGCGGTTCAGGATCTTTTCAATGGGACCGGGGTCCGACAGGGGGCCCAGCACCGTGAGTGCCGGCCTTCCCGAAAAGAACAGCTCCCCCGCAAGGCCCATGATATCGTCGGCCGTGACATTGTCCACCCCTTCGAGGACCTCCTCCATGGAGATCTCCCTTCCGAAGTGAAGCTCGTTCAGGGCGATACGTTCCATCAGGCTGTCGGTGCTCTCGTTGGAGAGGAGCATGTTCCCCTTGATATACTGGGAAACGTCCGAGAGTTCACTCGGGCTGACGGGATTGTCCTTGAGGGTCGTCATGTCCTTGAGGATCAGCTCGATGGACTGTTCAACGTTGGACGGTGCCGTGGCGGCATAGACGCCGAGCATTCCGGAGGTCACGTTGGACGCGGAAAAGGAGTAGACCGAGTAGGCCAGGCCCCTGTTTTCCCGGATATGCTGGAACAGGCGGGAGCTCATGTTGCCGCCGAGGATGGTGTTCATGAGGACGCCGGCGTAGCGCCTGGGATCGGACACGGAAAGACCCCGTACCCCCATTGCAAGGTGAACCTGCTCGATCTCCCGGGTGCAGAGGGAGAGGGGGGCGTGCTGTGGGGGAGAGATTCGCTGGGGAGTCGCATCCCCCGGGGGGATCGCCCCGAAGTTGTCCGAAAGAAGGGCCACCAGGTCGTCGTGGTCAACGTTGCCCGCGGCGGAGATGATGATTCGCTCGGGGCGGTAATGCTTTTTGTAAAACCGCTTGAGGTCCTTGGCGGTAAACCCTTCGATGTTTTCCCGGCTTCCCAGTATGGATCTCCCGAGGGAGTCGCTTCCCCAGAAGTTGCTCTCGAGGAGCAGGTGCGCGTACTCTTCCGGGGAGTCTTCTACCATGTCGATCTCGGCAAGGATCACCGGACGTTCGTTGTCCAGGTCCTCCTGCCGGAACCGTGAGCCGAGAAAAATATCGGAGAGGATCTCCACCATGGTGGTCAGGTGCGTGTCCATCACCTTTGCATGGAAACAGGTGTTCTCCATGGTGGTGAAGGCGTTGTTCTGACCGCCGATGGCGTCGAAATCCTTTGCTATGTCGAAGGCAGACCGTTTGTCAGTGCCCTTGAAGAGCATGTGCTCGATAAAATGGGACAATCCGTTCTCTTCGAGGGATTCGTCCCGGGCTCCCACGTCCACCCAGATGCCGAGGGACACGGAGCGTACATGGGAGAGCTTCTGGGTCAGTATCCTGACACCGTTGGCGAGGACACTTTTTCTAACGGTCTGATCCATTCTAATCTTCTTCCAGTGTTGCCTTGTGACTCAGACGGATCTTGCCGTCACGGGTGACTTCAAGAACCTTGACCTTGATGACATCACCTTCTTTTACCACATCGGTGACCTTTTTCACACGACGTTTTGCAAGCTCGGAGATATGGACGAGGCCGTCGGTTCCGGGCTTCAGGGTAACAAAGGCGCCGAAGTCGGTGGTCTTTGCCACGCGTCCCTCGTAGATGGTGCCCACCTCGGGATCGGTTCCGATGTCCTTGACGATGGTGGCGGCCGCATCACCCTCCTCCTGTGTAAAGGCGGAGATCTTGACGGTACCGGAGTCGTCCACCTCAAGGCGGGTGTTGGTATCCGCCTGGATGGCGCGGATCATCTTGCCGCCGGGGCCGATAAGGTCACGGATCTTGTCGGGGTTGATCTTGATAACGATGACCTTGGGTGCGTAGGGAGAGATATCCTCGCGCACGGTGTCGATGGTCTTCATCATCTCGCTCAGGATATGGAGGCGTCCGTCCTTTGCCTGGTTCAGGGCGTTGACCATGATATCCTTGGTGAGGGACTTGATCTTGATGTCCATCTGGAGGGCCGTGATGCCCTTTTCCGTACCGGCCACCTTGAAGTCCATGTCGCCGAAATGATCCTCGTCACCGAGGATGTCGGAGAGGATGGCAACCTTGTCGTCCTCGGACACGAGGCCCATGGCAATACCGGATACGGGTGCCTTGATGGGCACACCGCCGTCCATGAGGGCGAGGATGCCCGCGCAGATGGTTCCCATGGAGGAGCTGCCGTTGGACTCGGTGACCTCGCCTACCAGGCGGATGGTGTACTCGAAATCCTCTTTCTCGGGAAGAACCTTTTCGATGGCCCGGGTGGCAAGGGCGCCGTGGCCGATATCCCTTCTGCTGGGACCGCCCGCGCGCCTGCACTCACCCACCGAGTAGGAGGGGAAGTTGTAGTGGAGCATAAAGGGGCGCATGGTTTCGCCACTGAGGGTCTCGACGCGCTGCTCGTCCTGCCCGGAACCCAGGGTGAGGGTTCCGAGAACCTGGGTCTCGCCTCGGGTGAAGAGGGCGCTGCCGTGGGGCCTGGGCAGGTAGCCGGCCTCGCAGGCGATGTCCCTTACCTCGTCGAAGCGCCTGCCGTCGATACGGGTGCCCTCTTCGAGGACAACCTTGCGGCTCACCTTCTTGAGCAGGGCGCCGAACATATCCTTGATCTCGCCTTCACGGCCTGCGTACTCCTCGCCGAGGGCCGCGATCATCTCGGTCCTGACCGCCTTGATGGCCTTGCCGCGATCCTGCTTAACGGGAACGCGAAGGGCTTCTCTCATGGGCGCGGTGGCCTTGTCGGCAACCAGTGCCTCGAGTGCGGTGTCGGTCTCGGGGGGTACGACCTCGCGCTTGGCGCGGCCTACCGCCTCCTTGAGCTGGAGCTGGATGTCGATCAGGGGCTGCATGGACTCATGGGCGTGGTAGATGGCGCCGATGATCTCTTCCTCGCTCACCTCGTCGCCGCCGCCCTCAACCATGATAACGCCGTCACGGGAACCCGCCACAACGATGTTGATGTCGCATTCCTCGTACTGCTCGATGGTGGGGTTGAGAACATACTCGCCGTCGATGCGGCCGACGCGGAGGGCTGCGATGGGGCCGTCAAAGGGGATGTCGGAGATGGTGAGGGCTGCCGAGGAGCCTACCATGGCCAGGATGTCGGGGTCGTTCTCCTTGTCCATGGAGATGACGGTGGCCATGACCTGGGTCTCGGAGCAGTATCCCTTGGCAAAGAGGGGGCGGATGGGACGATCGATCAGGCGGCAGGTAAGGATTTCTTTCTCGCTGGGCCTTCCGATCTCCCTCCTGAAATAGTTTCCGGGGATGCGGCCGGCAGAGTAGATCTTCTCGGCCACTTCCACGGTAAGGGGCAGAAAGCCCAGTTCGGGCCTGGATTCGGAGGCACCGACAGTCGCCACCAGTACGATGGTCTCGCCGTACTGAACGATTACCGAGCCCGAAGCCTGCTTGGCCACCTTGCCGGACTTGATGCTGAAGGGTTTGCCTCCAACTTCTGTTTCAAACGAATATTCCATTATTATCTCCTAAGAACAAAGCGACTGCAAATCCGCTCCCGGTCAAATGTTTGGTGCGCAGCTTTTTCCGGGGGGTAGTGGGGTGTATGAGTTCAATGTCTGCCGCTTGTGGGATCGAGTGTGAGTTCCGGGGCGGCAAGCCGCCCCGGGATCGGTTTCTTATCTTCTAAGTCCGAGTGCTTCGATGATCGTGCGATATCTGTTGATATCCTTTTTCTTCGCGTAGTTCAAAAGCCTGCGGCGCCTGCCGACGAGGATCAGCAGCCCTCTCCTGGAGTGGTGGTCCTTCTTGTGAACCTTCACGTGCTCGGTGAGGTATTTGATACGATCCGTAAGAAGGGCGACCTGGACTTCGGGGGAACCGGTGTCCGACTCGTGGAGTTTGAATTTTTCGATCGTTTCTTTTTTGGCCTCAGATGAATAAACCATGTGTTACAGTCCTCCTGATTTTGGAATAATAAAAATAATTTGGGCCGCCTTCGGCTTATTCGGGGGAAATGCTCCCGGGGGAGTTTCGGACCCTTTGAATAGCGGCGAATAAACCCAAAAAAAACTCTGCCGGCAAGCTCGAACCAATATTCCACTCAGAACGGCCGCACACCATGGCAAAGTCATCGTATATTATAACGTACCCGTTAAGGCACAGTCCACCATAATAATATCAATTGTTAAAAACACAACAATAATCGTACACGCCTTCCGCTTTTTTATGCTCGATAACGGCGAGCAGCCTTTTTTCGGCGTTGATGAGCCGGATAAAGCCCTCGTCCGCATCATCCAGGCCGTCTTCAGGTGTGATGGGCCTGCCGTGGAGTACCTTCTCCTCGAGGGAAGGTGTGGCTGCGTGCCCGGGGAGGTGGGCCACCGCGTCGTTCAGGCTCACCAGGTGTTCCCCGAAGCTTCCTTCCTTTGCGGCTTCCTCGAGCTTATCGAGGGAAACGGCCCGCTCGATAAGAAAACCGCAGGTCTCCGTTCGCCTGAGGGCCGAGAGGTGGGCGCCGAAACCGAGTTTTTTTCCCAGGTCCGATGCAAGGGTCCGGATATAGGTGCCGGCGGAGCAGGCCACCTCGAAGGAGAACCGGGGCAGGTTCATTTCAAGGAGGCGTATGTCGTGAATATGGATATCCCGGGGGGGCTTCTGAACCGGGGTTCCCCTTCTGGCCAGCTTGTAGAGGGGAGTTCCCTCGTGCTTGAGGGCCGAGTACACGGGGGGGAGCTGCTGTTGGGGGCCGGCAAAGGCGGCGAGCGCCGATTCCACGGCCTCCCGGGTGAGCTCGGTGGGGTCCCCGTTTGTTTCCGAAGGTTCCAGGGGCGTGCCCGTGCAGTCCAGGGTATCGGTCTCGATTCCCAGGTGAAGCTCGGCCAGGTAGGTCTTGCGCTCATGGAGAAAGAAGCGCGACAGTCTCGTGCCGCTGTTGATTCCGCAGATCATCAGGCCCGTTGCAAAGGGGTCCAGGGTTCCCGTGTGGCCCACCTTTCTTGCGCCGACGGCGCGTTTCAGGCGTGCAACCACACCGGCGGAGGAGATGGAAGCGGGCTTGTCGACAATCACGATGCCGCTCTCTGTTAATCCCATATTTTTTTATATACCTTGTGTTCTATCGCGATTTCCGGCCGGGGGAGGGGCCTTAGAGGTTTTCCCCGAGGTTCATCATATGGTCCCGGAGGTCGTTGAGGCTGGACTCGATGGAAAAGCCGGCGGCCGTGACATGGCCGCCGCCGCCGAACATGGCGGCGATTGCGGCAACATCCACGGAGCCGTCGGATCTCAGGCTCACCTGGAAGCGGTTGCCGTACTGCATCTCGTCGTCGATGGAGGGCACGTCGAAGTTGAAGGTCTCCTTGATGAGCACGGCCACCTTCACATCCTCGATCTGCCTGGCATAATCGATCAGGCCGGTGACGTCGGAGGGCTGGGTGCGGGTCTTCTTGAGCATGGACTGGGTGATGGCCATGAAGGAGAGCTTTCCGTTCCTGGACACCTCGATGGAATCCAGTACCATGTTGAGGAGCTTGACCCTTCCCAGGGTGTAGGTGCCGTATACGTGGCTGGCAACGGTAAAGGGTTCCACCCCGGCGGCGATCATCTCGTTGCAGATGGAAAAGGCCGACTGGTTCGTGTTCTGGAATCGGAAGGAGCCCGTGTCCGTGAGGATTCCCGTGTACACGGCATAGGCGATGGTCCGGGTGATGGGAACTCCCATCTTCTTGATCAGGCCGTGGACGATTTCGCAGGTGGAGCATGCCGAGTGGTCGACGTGCTGGTAATCCCCGAAGAAGTTGTTGGTGATATGATGGTCGATGTTGATCAAAAGGGGGATTCGCCGGATCTTCCCGGCCAGGGCGCCGATGCGGTCCAGCTCCGAGCAGTCCAGGACGATGGCCGTGTCGTACTCGGAGAGGTCCTCTGTCCTGTCGGTGATGAGGTTCACCGACGGGAGGAAGCTGTAAACCGCAGGGGTTGCACTCTCGTTGTAAAGGGTGACACGCTTGCCCCGGTCCTTGAGGGCAAGGCCCATGGCGATGAGCGAGCCCAGGGCGTCCCCGTCGGGTCCCTGGTGGGATGCGATCAGGACGTTCCTGCTTTTATTCAACAGATCAAAAATCATGACTCCGGATCTTTTTTCAACTCCTTCAGTACCGAATTGATCCGCGCGCCGTAGTCAAAGGACCCGTCGTGGACGAACCTGAGTTTGGGCATGTAACGCAGCTTGAGTTGGCCGGCAAGGGTCTTCCTGAAAAATCCCGTGGAACCGGTAAAGGCGTCCATGGCATCCTTCTGACTCTTCTCCCCGCCCGAGGTGGTGAAGAAAATATCCGCCTCCCTCAGGTCCGGGGTTACCTTGACGCCGGTGATGGTGGCCATCTCGAGGCGCGGATCGTTGATCTTCCTGCGGATCAGATCCGACAGGGCGGATTGGATCCTGTTGCCGATTCTGTCGGATCTTGCAAAGGGCTTCATATCTGTATCTCCGCGGAAGGGCCGTTAACAGGCCCGCCCGCATGGTGTGTCGTAATATTAAACTGCGGCGGGTGCGGCGAAAATAGCCGCGCCCGCGCGGTTGTTAATCGAGGGAGGGTTTGATCTCCTCGAGGTAGTAGCACTCGATGGTGTCGCCCACCTTGATATCGTTGTACTTCTCGATGCCGATACCGCATTCGTAGCCGTGGGTGACCTCCTTGACATCGTCCTTGAAGCGCCTGAGGGAGGCAATATGGCCGTCCACCTTGATAACGCCGTCCCTGAGAAGGCGGATGCGCTGGCCCCTCTCGATCTTCCCGTCGTTGACGAAGGTACCGGCGATGGTGCCCTTCTTGGGAATAACGAAGGTGTCCCGTACCTCGGCACGGCCCAGCACGCGCTCCTCGAAGGTGGACTCCATCATACCCACCATGGCGTCCTTGATCTCCTTGATGGCGTTGTAGATGATGTCGTAGAAGCGCATGTCCACGTTCTCTTCCTTGGCGAGCTCGTGGACCTTGGCGCCGGGGCGAACGTTGAAGCCGATGATGATGGCGTTGGACACGGCCGCAAGGGAGATGTCCGATTCGCTCACCGTACCGGTTGCCGCATGGCGCACGTTGATCTTCACCTCGGCGTTCTCGATTTTGCTCAAGGAGTCCTTGAGTGCCTCGATACTGCCGTGAACGTCCGCCTTGATGATAAGGTTGAGGTCCTTGACCTCGCCCACGGAGAGCTGCTCGAACAGGCCTTCGAGGCTCACGCGGCTGCTCTTGGCGAGCTCCTTTGCACGCTGCTTCTGGATCCTGTGCGCGGAGACCTGCTTGGCGTTCTTCTCGTCGGCGATAACGATAAGCTCGTCACCCGCCTCGGGCACGCCGGCAAGGCCGATCACCTCTGCCGGGATGGAGGGGCCGGCATCGGTTATGGTGCTGCCCAGGTCGTCCACCATGGCGCGGATTCTTCCGTAATGGATACCGCAGACAACGGACTGGCCGACCTTCAGGGTACCGTCCTGGACGAGGATCGTTGCAACGGGGCCCCTTCCGGAGTCCAGCCTTGCCTCGATGACATGGCCCCTGGCCAGCTTGTCGGGGTTGGCCTTGAGGTCGAGGACCTCGGCCTGGAGGAGCACCATCTCGAGGAGTTCGTCGATGCCCATCTCCTTTTTCGCGGAAACGTTCACGAAGATGTTCTCGCCGCCCCAGTCCTCGGACAGGATGCCGTGCTCGGAGAGTTCGCGCTTAACCCGCTCGGGGTCGGCGTCCTCCTTGTCCATCTTGTTCACGGCCACCACGATGGGCACGCCGGAAGCCTTGGCATGGTTGATGGCCTCAACGGTCTGGGGCATGACCCCGTCGTCCGCCGCAACCACCAGGATGACGATATCGGTAACCGTGGCGCCCCTTGAACGCATGGCCGTAAAGGCCTCATGACCCGGGGTATCGATAAAGGCGATCTTGCCGTTGGTGGTGTCCACATAGTAGGCGCCGATATGCTGGGTGATGCCGCCGGCTTCCACATCCACGATACTGGATTTTCTGATGACGTCCAGGAGCGAGGTCTTGCCGTGGTCAACGTGTCCCATGATGGTGACAACGGGGGGCCTTGTGACCATGCTCTCGGGGGCATCGGGCTCGGAGGTCTCCTGCATGAGGAGCTCCTCTTCAAATGCCGCGCGCTCCACCTCGTAGTCGAACTCTCCCGCCACAAGGGCTGCGGTGTCGAAGTCGATGGTCTGGTTTACCGTTGCCATCACGCCGAGGCCCATGAGCTTGGCGATCATCTCGTTGGCCTTGATGCCCATGCGCTTGGCGAGCTCTGAAAGGGCGATGGTATCGTCGATCTTGACCCTACGCTTAATGGCCTTGGGGACCGTGATCTGGGTCTTCAGGCCGTCGGAGGGCGCCTTGTACCTGCCGCCCTTCTTGCCCTTCCTTCCGCGTCCGCCGCCGTAAAGGGCCTTGCCCTCGACAACGGATTTCCGCTTGAAGCCGCCCTTGCGCTTTTCCTGCTTTGCCGCGCCCTTCTTTCTGCCGCGCTGATCCGTTTCACCGGGTGCGGCTTCCATAACCCTGGGAGGTCCGTCGGACGGCCTGGGGGCTCCTCCACCGGGCGCGGGCCTTCTCTGGGGTCTTCTCGCCGCGGGCTGTGAGCCGCCGGGCTGACGTTCCCTGATCTCGGCGGGGGTAATGGGCTGATCCGGCAGCTTGATGATCTTTGCCGCCGTGGATTTCTTGGCCTTTTTCTTGGGTTTGACCTGTGTCTGGGGCTGTGGTTTAACCTCTTTGGTCGCAGTTGCCTTACCGGGCAATGTTTTCTCCTCCTTCTCTTCCGAAGGCGTGGGAGGCGTGGGCTCGGTCTTTGCCTCCGGGGCGGCTTCCGCCTCCCGGGGTTCCGGCTCCTTTTTCTCCTCGGGGGCCGGTTCGGGGGCCGCGGGAGGTTTGACCTCTGCGTCTTCGGTTTTAGCCGTTTTTTCGGCCTGGGCAGTCTCGGGTTCGCCGGACGGCTTCTCTTCTTCAGGTTCGGGCGGGGCCGGTGTCACGGGCGTGGATATGATGCGGGCTGCCGAAGCTTGTTTCTTGTCGGGAGCTTTCTTCTTGGGCGCGGGTTTTGCCGGTGCGGATACCTCTTCCTCGACAGGCTTTTCCGGCGCGGGAGGAGCTGCTTCAACGGGAGCGGGTTCCTCAGCCGCCTCGGGTGCCTTTTCCGCCGGTGCTTCCACAACCTTCTCGGCAGGTTCTTCCTCGGCCGGCTTTTGGGCTTCCGGCGCGGGTTTTGCCTCGGCAACCGGCTCCTCGGTTTTGGCCGCTTCGACCGCTTCCGGCTCGGGCTCGGCCACGACCTTCTTTCTTCTCCGAATCACCGTCGACTTGACCCGTTTTTCATCCGCTGCATCGACCTTCTTTTTGCCGAACAGTTTAGTCCTGATTCTCTGGACCGTATCATCATCCAGAGAGCTCATGTGGCTCCCCACCTCGATGTTCATGTCCTTCATCTTGGCAAGGAGCACTTTGTTCGTCAAATTTAGATTTTTGGCAAGTTCATAGACTCTGATTTTTGCCATTGAACACCCCCTGATTTTTAATCGACAAGGGGATGTAAAACCCCTCTTGCTCCCATTACAGACAACAGGAAAATTTGAATATTGAAAAGTGCCAAGGGCAAACCGATGCCGGAGCACTTAAACTTTAATCACAAGAGCCGTTATTGTCACACGGTTAAACCTCTTCCGGTGTCCCGTCGTCGGAAGCGTTCGGCTCTTCGTCTTCCGCGGGCTCTTCCCCGGATTCATCACCTGGGTCCGTATCAACCGATTCGTCCGGCTCTTCGCCTTCCCCGGGTTCATCACCCGAGTCAGTTTCAACCGAAGCGTCCGGTTCCACGTCTTCCCCTGATTCATCATCGAAGTCCGTCTCGACTGAACCGTCCTCTCCGGGCTCAGTCTCCTCGCTCGCGGATTCGGTTTCCCCGGTGGTCTCCACCGAGTCGCCGGCCTCTTCGGCGGGTTCATCGGAATCAGGAGCTTCGGCGTCTTCCGGTTCCTCGGCGGGCGCTTCCATGAATGCGGTTGCGGCGCGGATGATCTCCTCGGCCGACTCCTCGGTGATATCAATGGCAACGGCAAGGTCTTCCACCTCGGCCCGGGACACCTCCTCCGGGGAGAAGAATCCCTTTCCGTAGAGGAGATCGGCAAGGGCCAGACCCACGCCGTCGATGTTCATCAGGGAATCGAAGCCTGCCTTCATGGCCTGGCTGTACTTCTCTTCGTTTTTCACGTCCAGGTGCCAGCCGGTGAGCTTCGAGGCAAGGCGCACGTTCTGGCCGCGTTTTCCGATGGCAACCGATAGGAACTCGTCGGGGACGATCACCTCCATGGAGCGGTTGTCCTCATCGATGATCACACGGGAGATCTCGGCGGGGGCCAGGGCGTTGCAGACGAACCTTGCGATGTCGGGGTTCCAGGGGATGATGTCGATCTTCTCGCCCCTGAGTTCCTGGACCACGCTCTGGACTCGGCTTCCCTTCATACCCACGCAGGCGCCAACGGGATCGATATCCGGATCCGAGGACTTGACGGCGATCTTGGCGCGGCTTCCGGCTTCCCTTGCCGCGCCCATGATGGAGACGATTCCCTCGCTGATCTCGGGCACCTCGGTCTTGAAGAGGTTTGCAATAAAATCGGGGTGGGTTCTGGAGAGAACCACCTGGGGGCCGCGGGATTCGTGAAGCACCTTGAGGATCAACGCGCGGATCCGGTCTCCCCGGTGATAAGCTTCCCTGGGCACCTGTTCCCGCACGGGAAGGGCTGCCTCGGTCTGACCGAGGTTGACGATGATGTCGCCCCTTTCCATGCGCTGGACAATGCCGTTGATGATCTCGCCCTTGCGGTCGATGAAGCTTCCGTAGATCGCCTCCCGCTCCGCCTCCTTCATCTTCTGGATAATGACCTGTTTTGCCGACTGGGCGGCGATGCGGCCGAAGGTCGAGGTGTCCAGTTTCAGGCCGAGGCTGTCCCCGAGTTCGCACTGGGGATCGAGCTTGCGCCCCTCGTCGATGGTGATCTCGAGCTCTTCATCGTCGACCTCCTCAACCACCTCCTTGAACTGGAAAACCTCGATGTCGCCGGCGCTCTCGTTGTACTGGGCCTCTATGTCGATCCTGCTGCCGAACTTTTTTCTCGCGGCGGAGCAGAGGGCCTCTTCCAGGGTCTTGATGAGAACATCGGCGTCGATACCCTTGTCACGGCTGATCTGTTCCACAACACGTTTCATGTCTGTTATGAGCATGGGTCACTATCTCCGTTGTCAACGACGAGCCGCGCTTTCGTAATCGCGTCGAATGCAATTGCGACTGTCTTGTCACCGGTCATGATTTCGACATCCTCATCCTTGGTGCCCTTGAGAATGCCCGTGAAGTTTGCTTGACCGTTAACGGGTTTATCAATTTTAATCCGGACCTTTTTGCCGGCAAACCTGTCGAAATCCTGTTTTCTGGACAGGGGCCTGTCGACTCCCGGTGACGAGACTTCAAGCCTGTACGGGTCGTCGCCCTCCAGGGCCACGTCGAGCAGATCCCCCATCTGCCTGCTGATGTCGATGCAGTTGTCAAGGGTCACGCCGCCCTCCTTGTCGATGTACAGGCGGATAATTCTGCTGCCGTCGCCGTGTATGGATTCAACATGAACCAGTTCCATGTTCTCGGAACTTACGAGGGGTTCACCCACTTCCCATACAATGGCCGCGATGGCCTTGTTGGTGGCGGAACGCTTTTTAGGTGGTTGAGATCCGCCGCGGCGTTTTTTTTTCTTAATTCCCATTGCCCAGAACTTTTCGCTCCAAAAAATAAAAACGGGCAAATGCCCGTTCCCTGTACATTCAGGTAGTTTGTATAGCGGAAAGTGAATCGGGGTGGAAAATGGTACCAAAAACATCCGCTATTGATCCGGGCCGTAAATTCTAACCGACCCATATCCCTAAAAAAAATGAATCAGGGAAACTGCTGGAGCGGGCAACGAGATTCGAACTCGCGACACCAAGCTTGGGAAGCTTGTACTCTACCAACTGAGCTATGCCCGCTTACCAATGACACTTATTAGACTAAAACCACATTTATGTCAATAAGTTTATCTTTTTTGTTGATTTATGCGGAATCCAATGAAATTACACCTGATATGCGCCTCGCTCGGCCGTGGAAGCGCTTGGGAGGGAAAAAAAGCATTGTACTCGATGTATTTTCATGAATGAAAAAGAGTCGCTCCTTTATATATAAGGCGGATGGATACGATTGGGCTTGGGGTGGGGAAGGTCCGGGAGGTGGCGGTCACGCCAGAAGTTTCCGGATGTTTTCGAGCTCCAGGCGGATATCCTCGAGGAGGTTGTTTTCGGGAGTGGTTTTCGGGACGGTCGATGTTTCGGGGGAGGGCTTTTTTTTCCTGTTGGCCAACAGGAACTTGCGGGCGCCCTCGATGGTAAATCGTCGGGCGTGGAGCAGATCCTTGATGGTAAGGATCTGCTCCACGTCCTTTTTTCTGTAGAGGCGCTGTCCAGCCGGGGTTCTTTTGGGGCGAATGCCCTTGAATTGATTTTCCCAGAACCTCAGGACATGGGATTCGAGCCCCGTTATCTCGCCGACCTCGCCGATCCTGAAATAGCGCTTGTCGGGAATGGGGCCCGTTTCATTATTTGATTCCCTCGCCAAGGCGGGCCCTAGGAAGGAAGTACCGCTTCGAAAGTTTTGAGCAGCATCTCGGTGATCTTGTTGTGGATGCCGTTCACCTTCTTGTCCTTGAGGGTCTTGGTGGCGGAGCGGTAGGTGATGCGGGCGGAAACGCTCCTCTTTCCCTCGGGAATGGGCTTTCCGTCGTACACATCAAAGAGCTCGGCGCTCTCCACGAGAACCTCTTTCGTGTCCGTGATCGCCCAAAGGATGTCGTGGGCGGGGATGGACTTGTCGCAGATGATGGTGATGTCCCTGGTGATGGCCGGGAACTTCGGGATGGCCTGTGCCGCCTTTACCCCGGTGAGAAGGGGCAGGAGGGCGTCCAGATCGATCTCGAAGATAAATCCCTTCTGCTTGAGGTCGAAGTTCTTCAGAACCTTGGGAGCGATCTCGCCCACCAGGCCCACCTCCTTGCCGCTTACGGAGATCACGGCGGCATGGCCGTTTTTCACGTAGGGGCAAAGTCCCGCTTCCATGAGGGTGAAGGCGGTGTCCTTGATCAGGAGGGCGGAAAAGAGCGCTTCCACCACGCCCTTAAGGTCAAAGAAGTCGACTTCCGTTTCCTTGGCGCCCCAGTGGGCATCGCCCCGGGTTCCGGTCCAGAGGCCGGTGAGCATCTCGGTCTCGAGGGGCTGCTCCTTGCCCGTGTCGATAAAGGTCTTGCCCACCTCGAAGAAGCGGAGGTTCCGCTCCTGCATGGCGATATTGCCCCGCATTGTTGCGAGAAGGCCGGGGATAACGGAGGTCCGCATCACGGCCTGGTCCTCGGACAGGGGGTTGAGGAGGCGGACCATATTCCGACGGTTGTCCTCCTCGGCAAGGCAGAGGCGATCGCAGGCATCCTCGGCGATAAAGCTGTAGTTGATCGCCTCGGTGAAACCGAATCCCGTGAGGGTCTCCCGGATCAGGGCCCTTGTGCTCCGCTGCTTCACGGGGGGCACGGCGATGGCCGGGATCATGGGGTAGGTCACGGGGATGTTGTTGTACCCTTCCAGCCTTGCCACCTCTTCCATCAGGTCCTCGGGAATGGTGACATCCACCCTGTAGGGAGGAGGGGTCACCGAGAGGGAGTCCTCGTCCAGAATATCCACGGAGAACTCAACGGAGGTCAGGTAGCCCTTGATCTTCTCGGCATCCACCGAAAGTCCCAGGAGGCGGTTGGTCTTTGCAACGCTCAGGCGGATGTTGGGTACGTCCACGGGCTTGGGATGGTTGTCGATCAGGCCGCTTTTGACGGTGCCGCCGGCAACCTCGGCAAGGAGTTTCGCGGCCCTGTTCAGGGCGTTGACCGTTCCCTTGGGATCCACGCCCCGCTCGAAGCGGTGGGTGGCGTCGGTGTTCAGGGTCAGAAGCTTGGAGGTCTTCCGGATGCTGGAAGGATCGAAATAGGCGCTCTCCAGGAGGACCCGCGTGGTGGTCTCCTCGATCTCCGAGTTCAGGCCGCCCATGACGCCGCCCACGGCAACGGGTTTCTCGCCGTCGCAGATCATCACCATGTTGTCTTCCAGGGTGCGCTCAACATCGTCCAGGGTGGTGAACTTGTCGCCGGCCTTGGAGGCGCGCACGACGATCCTGTTCTCCGCCAGGCGGTCGAAGTCGAAGGCGTGAAGGGGCTGGCCCGTTTCCATCATCACGAAGTTGGTGATGTCCACCACGTTGTTGATGGGCTTGAGGCCAACTGAGTTCAGGCGATCCTGGAGCCAGAAGGGGGAGGGGCCCACCTTGACGTCGAAGATCAGCCTTGCCGTGTAGCGGGGGCAGAGATCCGGCGACTCGATGGTGACGGAGGTAAGATCGTCGATCTCGTTTCCGTTGTCCTCCAGGGTGTAATCGGGGTAGGTTACCCTGTTCTCGCCGAATGCGGCGATCTCCCGGGCCGTGCCGATGATGGAGAGGCAGTCGGGCCGGTTGGGGGTGAGGTCCACCTCGATGGTGGTGTCGTAAAGGGAGAGGGCCTCGATAAGGGGCGTTCCCGGCACGAGTGCCGCGTCCAGCTCCATGATGCCGCCCGCGTCGTCACCGAGGACGAGTTCGGTGCAGCTGCAGAGCATGCCCTCGGATTTCTCTCCCCGGATCTTGCCCTTCTTTAAAGGAGAGCCGTTGGGGAGTGGAAAACCGGGGAGGGCCAGGGGGACGGTCATCCCCTCGAAGATATTCCGGGCGCCGCAGACCACGTGAAACTTGTCGTCTCCCGCCGAAACGTCGGCGAGCTGAAGCTTGTCGGCCTGGGGGTGGGGGCGGATGGCGTCGATGCGGGCCACGATCACCTTTTCAAGGTAGTCGTAGCGGTCGGTTGTCGCGTCCACCTCGAGACCCGCCATGGTCAATGCGTCGGAAAGTTCCGAAACTTCCATCTCGACAGGGACATAATCTTTTAACCAGCTTAAGCTAACTTTCATTTTAAAACTGCCCTAAGAATCTGATATCGTTTTCGTAGAATTTCCGGAGGTCGTCGATCCTGTACTTCAGCATGGCGATACGTTCAACACCCATGCCGAAGGCGAATCCCGTGTAGCGGGAGGCGTCGTACCCTCCGCTGGTGAGGACCGCAGGATGAACCATGCCCGACCCCAGTACCTCGAGCCAGCCCGTCTTGGAACAGATCCGGCAGCCTTCGCCCCGGCAGATAACACAGCGGATATCCACCTCGGCGCTGGGCTCGGTAAAGGGAAAGTAGCTGGGCCTGAACCGGACGCTGGTCTCCTTGTCGAACATCCTGTGGACAAAGGTGGTGAGAATACCCTTCAAGTCCCCGAAGGAGATGTTCTCGTCCACCATGAGCCCCTCCACCTGATGGAACATGGGGGTGTGGGTGATGTCCGAGTCGCAGCGGTAGACCTTGCCCGGCGCGATGACCCGCAGGGGGGGATCGGTCTTCTCCATCATGCGGATCTGCATGGGGGAGGTGTGGGTTCTCAGGACGATATTGTCTGAAACGTAAAAGGTGTCCTGCATATCCCTGGCCGGATGGTTCTTGGGGATATTCAGGGCCTCGAAATTGTAGTGGTCGGTCTCCACCTCGGGGCCTTCGCCGATCTCGAATCCCAGCTTCGCGAAGATATCGCAGATCTCCTCGGAGATCTGGGTGATGGGATGGAGGGGGGCCTTTGTAACGGGCCTGCCGGGAAGGGATACGTCGATGGCCTCGCCCGATTCGGCCTCGGCCTCCTCGATTCTCGTAAACGCTTCCTCGAAAGCCTTTTCAAGGGCGACCTTGACCTGGTTTGCCGTCCTGCCGGCGGCGGGCTTCTCTTCGGCGGGGAGCTTCGCGATATTCCTGAGATAAAGGGTAACCTCACCCTTTCGGCCCAGGTACCGGATGGAAAGGGCTTCAACGGTGTTCCTGTCCGAAGCCTCTCCCAAAAGCTGAAGAGCCTCTTCCTGAATCTGTTTTATATTTTTTTCCACGTTGTTGCGCTCTGTTTTGTCTATTGGGTTACTTGATTCAGGTATAAGGCGGCAATGGGGGGCTTTGTGTTGCACCGAAGGGGGATGCGGCCCGCCGCGCCCGACACCTCTTGACATCCATGGCGGCCCTTGCCGGCCCCACGAAGGCAATGAAGGGGGTGGTGATGTGAGTTTAAGCTTGACGCCGGTGGGATCGCCGGATCCCGTGGGCGGCGGTTTAGGAGGCCGCTCGCGAGGATCAAAAGCAATGTTTCCGCCGGTTGGACCGGCGGAAGACATCAAGCTTATCTCTTTCGGCTAAAAACTGCTCAGGGAAGCTTAGAGCTGCTCGGCCGCAAGTGTCGCGATCTGGGTAAAACCCTTGGGATCGGAAACGGCCAGTTCGGCCAGAACCTTACGGTCGAGGTCCACGTTCGCAATTTTCAGGCCGTGGATAAACTTGCTGTAGGAAAGTTCGTTCATCCTCGCGCCGGCATTGATTCTTGCAATCCAGAGTTTACGGAAATCGCGTTTTTTGGCCCTTCTGTCACGGAATGCGTACATGAGCGCCTTGTCAACGGCGTCCGCCGCTGTACGAAACAGCTTGCTGCGACCTCCTCTGAAACCTTTGGCGAGTTTGAGTACCTTTTTCCTACGTCTTCTTGCCTTGAAACCTCTTTTAATTCTCAATGGTTTTCTCCTTGATATTTTAAGCTCGCCCCTGAGGGGCTGCTTTGGGTCATGCTGTCCGGGAGGGCGACCGGCCCCGAGGTGGAGTGGATCAATAGTTTTCTCCATGAAAACCCTGTCCAGACCCCGGCCAACCGGCTCCGATAAAATCCCGGCAAATAAATTAAGATGCCGCGTAAAGCTTGTCTTACCGGGGCCTTTTAGCCGTTGGGAAGAAGCCTCTTTACTGCGGGCAGGTCGGCCGCTGAAACAAGCTGGTCCAGGCGGAGGGATCTTTTGCGCTTACGGGTCTTCTTGGCCAGGATGTGGCTGGAGTTGGCCTTTCTGAAGACGAATTTGCCGGTACCGGTTTTCTTAAAACGTTTTGCTGCGGCTCTGCTGGTTTTAATCTTTGGCATTCTAACTCTCCTAAAGTGAGCGTGCTCGTAAAGGATGCGGGGCGCAATGATACGCCTGAGGTACCGCTTCCCGGAAAATAGGGCGCAAAAAAACGCTCCGGTTCCTTGGTCGTGAGGAACCGGCGCGGCCTTTACCCGTTGACTCGGGGCGGCACTGCATTCTCACAAACACATATGGCGTGAGTCCGGGTTACAGACCACGCCACCATAAAAAAACAGTCAATACTATCAAAAGTCTATGGAGAAACTTTCTCAAGTGGATTCAAATCGTTCAGGAGGATCTCCTGCGGCAAGCTACTTCGGGGCCAGAATCATGACCATGGTGCGCCCTTCGAACTTGGGGTGCTGTTCCACGACAGCAAACTCTACCGTCTCCTCCGCAATCCTTTTGAGCAATTCCCTGCCGAGGTTGGATAGGGTAATCTCGCGGCCCCTGAAAAGGACGGTGCATTTAACCTTATCCTTTTTGCCCAGGAATTTCTTGATATGGCCGACCTTGGTCATCAGATCGTGCTCCCCTGTCTTGGGACGCAGCTTGATCTCCTTGACCTGGAATGTGCTCTGCTTTTTTTTGGCCTCCTGCAGCTTCTTGGTCTGGTCGTATTTAAAACGGCCGTAATCCATGATTTTGCAGACAGGCGGATTTGCGTTTGGGGAAATCTCCACAAGATCAAGGTTGTGATCGCCGGCAATGGCAAGTGCCTTATGAATGGCCATTACACCGAGCTGCTCTCCGTCGGGGTCGATAACCCTGACCTCTTTGGCCCTGATCTTCCTGTTGGTATTTATCCTTTCTCGCCTAGCTATGCCGTAGTCCTCCCACAATGATGTTTCATTAATAAAGGCTGCCGTTCAGCATTCTCCGCCGCCGGATAACGGTTCGCGGTCAGCCGAATGATGATTAATCGCATTTATTATACGACGACGGGTGAAAAATCAAGAAAAAAATCCGATCCCATGTTTGGCCGCTCCCTTTCCGGGGCGTGGAATCGTGTCGGTTTTCCATGGGCCGTGTTTTCCGGCCATGTGAAATGTCGGCGGCGGCCGCCTCCATTACAACCCGATCTATTCCACGAGATTCGTTTATACTTCCCAATGCGGTCTAAAAATCGAGTTCGAATTTTATAATGGTGCGTCGTGTTTAATCCGCTCGCAAAAAGCCTTGGGTCGATTGTCGGGTTATACGATATGGATCGTTAAAAAAAACTGACGAATTCGTTTTTTTTTATGTTTTGTGTCGCGGGGTCGGCTTTTACGCATGCCGTCATGCCCGAGCGCGGCCCGTTCAGGGGGATGCGGTTGCAGGAGCCCCGATTTCGTCACCCTGCTTCGCGGCCTCCGCCAGGGTATACTCGGAAAGCAGGCTCCCCTCCCAGTAGGTGTTTTCATCGCCGGAAAAGAAGCGGCCGAAAAGGGCGAGGCTCTCGTTCCGCATGACCCCGGGAACAACGGTAAGGTTGCTTTCCCGGTAGAGAAGGGGCAGCCGGGTGAGGTCGCAGCCGGTTCCCCCGCCCATGGGATCCTCGTATGCGTAGACAATCCGCTTGATCCCTGAGAGGATGATGGCGGAAAAGCACATGAGGCAGGGCTCCATGGTGCAGTACAGGGTCAGTTCGTTCCGGGGGATCAGGGGTGCCGTTTCATTGAGGTTCCGGATGGCAACGATCTCGGCATGGTCTATTTCGCTGGGAGTCTCACCGGAAGAACCTTCCCGGGCGCCGCCGGCGATCACCCTCATGCCGTATACGATCACGCACCCCACCGGGAACTCTCCGACGGCAAGGGCTTTTTCGGCCTGCCCGAGGGCCTGCTTCATGAAAAATTCGTCTTTGTTCATCATCTCTCCAACGATTGCGGGGGTAGTTGCATGTGCCGGATCGGTTCCCCGGCAGGGTATTTTATACCCGCCCTAATAAAATTCCGCAAGCCTGGCGGCTCGGTATAATGCCGACCCGTGTTCTAAAGTTCGGGAAAATCGTGCGCGGTTTGTAGGTAGATCATAGACGGCAGATGGTGTCGTCGCAGGGGCAGGAACCGTCTATCTCGAAGGCGTGGATGATTCTGGCTTCCATTTCGGCCTGCCTGGAAGGGATCGGGTCGAGGTCCGCCCTGTCCAGCAGGCTTATGAGCTCCTTCCGGGTGGGGATGGCGTCGAGTCCCTCGGCAACGACCTTTCCGCTTGCGGTTTCCATGACGGCGGCGTCCTCCCCGTTGGTGGCAACGGCCAGGGGGATCGGATGGGGTGCGATGATCCTGGCGGCCGAGAGGGTGGGGCGTTGCCGGGATCGGATGGAGCCGGGTCCGTACTTGATCAGCATGGCGTTTTTTCCCTCGATGGAGACAAGGAGATCCGCGAGGGCCATGGCCTTTTTGTCGCCCGCGACAACAAGGAAGCGGCGGGCCGGTTCAATCTCCTTCTTTTGGTAACCCTTTTTCTCCACCAGCAGCCTTGCGATCTTCTGCCGGTAACGTTCGTCGTGGTTGTCCTCAATGGTTTTACCGGTGATAAAGTCCTCGAGGGTTCCCAGTGTAAGATGATGTCCGCCCATGCCGACTCCTGTTTCGTTGCCTTGAAAAAGCCCTGTCCCGTTTGGTTAATGTACCAATTAGTCCTTTACAATTCAATTGCCTTGTGAATAGTTGGAAGATCGCCCGTGGAAAACGCCGGTTCCGGTTCCAGGGCCTCGGATTCCGTGTTGATCCGCGGTATCTCGGTGTTTTTCGGTTGAGAGCGGGGGAGTGTCGGGGGGCATTCCCGGCGGTAGGTTTTCCGTGCGGCCTTTTATCTGTTTACCTGCTTCGAGCGTCCGGCCGCGTCTCTGCCCGGCTTGGATTCCTTTGCTATAAAATATATGAAATCAATGTAATGTCGATACGAGAAGAGTTTGAAAAGAGGGAAAAGGAGTTTATTTCGCCCTGTGGGTGTTTGAGTTCACGGACACGGGGGCGGGTGCGGCCCGAGGAGCGTTGCCCCATCCGCACGGAATTTCAGAGGGACAGGGACCGGATCGTCTACTCCAATGCCTTCAGGCGCCTCAAGTACAAGACCCAGGTTTATCTTTCGCCCCTGGGCGATCATTACAGGACCCGCCTGACCCACACCCTGGAAGTCGCGCAGATGGCAAGGGCCATTGCAAGGGCCAAGCGTCTTAACGAAGACCTGGCCGAGGCCATTGCCCTGGGGCACGACCTGGGGCACACCCCCTTCGGGCACAGCGGGGAAACCGCCCTGAAGGAGGCTTATTCAGAGAACTTCACCCACTCCAAGCAGAGTCTCCGGGTGGTGGATGTGCTGGAGAAGAACGGCAGGGGGTTGAACCTCACCTACGAGGTGCGGGACGGGTTGCTGAAACACTCCAAGGGGTACGGGAACATTATCCCCGAGAACCCCTCGGAGATGGCGGTCACGGTGGAGGGCCGTATCGTGCGGATTGCCGACGTGATGGCCTATCTGAACCACGACCTGGACGATGCTGTCAGGAGCGGCGTTATCGATAAGGATCAGGTGCCCCTCTCCTGCACGCGGGTGTTGGGGGAGACCCACTCCCACCGCGCCACGGTGATGATGCGGGATCTCATCTACTCGAGTACCCGGGAGGGTGCCGAAATGGGGCTTCACCTGAGCGACCGGGTCCACGATGCCATGACCACCCTCAGGTCGTTTCTCTACGACAATGTGTACCGCTCGGATCAGGTTCACGGCGAGTTCGTGAAATCCAAGCGGATCCTCATGGAGCTCTACACCTATTTCCTGGATCCCTGCAACAAGGGGCGGCTCGATACGGAACTCGCCCGCATGGAGATGGCCGGAAGCGACAACGGCGACAAACCCATCGAGCGGGTGGTTTGTGACTTTATCGCCAGCCTCACCGATCGCTATGCCCTGGACCTTTATACCGGCATCTTTTTTCCCTCGCCCCACGTTTAATGCCGCCGGCATGTCGAATACCTTTTCATGGAGATGGAAACATTGAATAATGATGAGATTAAAGAATGTCTGTCTAAACTGGAGGCGCTTTTCGCCTCCATGGACGCGGCCTATGATGATGCCGCCGACGGGTATGGGTTCAACTGCACGGGTTGTTCGGACAACTGTTGCCTGACCCGGTTTTATCACCATACCCTGACGGAGTTTTATATGCTTCGGGAAGGTTTTCGTTCCCTTGACCCGGAAACTGGGCACGCCGTAAAGGAGCGGGCCGGGGAGGTGGTGGTCGAAACCGCCGCTCAGGAATCGCGGGGGGAGACGGTAAGGGTGCTCTGCCCTCTGAATGTTGACGGGCTCTGTATTCTCTATGCCCAGAGGCCCATGATCTGTCGGATGCACGGGATACCACACGAGCTGAAACGGCCGGGGGCCGCGGCGGTCAGGGGACCGGGCTGCGATGCCTTTGACGATGCCTGCGGGGAGCAGGCGTATCGGCAATTTGACCGGACCCCCTTTTACGTGGAGATGGCCGGACTGGAAAAGGAGATCAGGGGGCTCACCGGCAATATGGAAAAATTCAGGAAAACGGTTGCCGAGATGCTGCTGGAGATGTAGCCTTCGCATCTGTTGCCGGGGTTAATGACATTTACAGGATAGAGGGCGCGAAGCCTGTTTCATAATAGGATGTTTTGGACAGCGCAAGCCGCCTCTCTTGAAAATAATTATATCATGCGAGGTTTTCGGATGATGACGCAAGGCCCTGCCCGTCGGGGAGGGTTTCTTTTATTGCCGGCCCCTGGCGTGGGCGGCAAGGATGCGCCGATTCCGAGAGCCGGGTTGGAAATATATGAAATCCGTAGAACTGGAAAATTTGGAAAAACTCCCGGGCAGAAAGCTCGGGCCGAGGGATACCTTTTCGTTTCGATGCCATCCCGAGGTCTCCTGTTTCAATAAATGCTGCCGCAACCTGAACCTGTTTCTCTATCCCTACGATGTGCTGCGCCTCAGGGAGGTTCTGGGAATGAGCTCGGGGGAGTTTATCGACACCCACGTGGACGTTGTGCTCCGGCCGGAAAGTTTTTTTCCGGAGGTGCTCCTGCGCATGGCCGACAACAAAGAGAAGACCTGTCCCTTTTTAACGGAGGCGGGGTGCACGGTTTATCAGGGGCGCCCGGACGCCTGCCGCACCTTTCCCGTGGAGCAGGGCGTGGCCTTTGATGAAAACGGTAAAAAGCCCCGGATGATTCACTTTTTCAAGCCCCCGGATTTCTGCATGGGGCAACACGAGGAGCAGGTCTGGAGCACGGAAACATGGGCAAAGGACCAGGAGGCGGTGCAGTACAACAAAATGACCACCCTGTGGGCCGAGCTCAAGGGAATGTTTCGGGTGGACCCTTGGGCGGGGGAGGGCCCGGACGGCCGGAGGGCGAAAATGGCCTTCATGGCCACCTATAACGTGGACAGCTTCCGGGAATTCGTGTTCGAAAGCTCGTTCCTCAAGCGCTACAAGGTCAAGGCAGATGTGCTGAAGAAGATCCGGAAGGACGATACCGAGCTCATGAAGTTCGGTTTTATCTGGATCAAGGCTTATCTGTTCGGGGTAAAGAGCAAGACCTTCAGGTTGCGTTGACAGCCCGCAGAGATCGCCCGGAACCGCATTGACGCGAGGCCGAAATTGGACTTTCGGTATTATATGCGAGCAGCTGCTTGTCGTGAAAAGGCGTGCGGGGACAGTGAAATCAAAAGCCCTGGGGCGGTATTGCCGCCCAAGGGCTTTTTAAATGGAAAGAAGATCACAGGGAATCGGACCGATTGTTGTTGGATAATTCCCTCGGGTATAGGGCATTGCGCTGCTCCTTTTTAGACAACCCCCTCGGGCATGGGGGCGATCTTCTCTCCCCCCAGTGTGTATCCCCCGTCCAGTCGCAGTACGCTTCCCGTCATAAAGGGCGCATCCTCGATCATAAAGAGGATCGTCTTGATGAGATCGCAGGCCTTTCCGGTTCTGGGGATCAGGGTGTGGTCGATGATCGCCTGTTTCTGGTCGTCGGTGAGAAGGCCCCAGCCCCTGGTGCCCTCTGCGTGACGGGTCTCGAACACCCCCAGCATGATCTCGTTGACCCGCACGGTTGGGGCCCCGAGCCTTGCCCAGGTCTCGGTGAGCAGGGAGATCCCCCTGTTGGCGGCGGAGTATCCTTCGTTGAAAAGATAGCTTGCCGGGCCGCTCCTGCCGACGATAGCGGAGATGGAGGAGAGGTTGATCACGATGCCGTCCCCCGATTCCCTGAGAAGGGGCAGGGCCGCCTCGAACACCCACTGCTTGGCCCGGAGGGTCGTGGCCATTTCGAGGTCCCACTGTTCCGGGGTATAGACGCCGTGGACCACTGGCCAGCCTCCCCGCTCGATGTTGTTGATAAGGATGTCCAGGCGGCCGAAGCGTTCCTTCACCTTTTCGATGAGCTCCGGGATCCTGTCGCAGGAGAGGAGGTTGATCTCGTGGATCATGTGCCCGGTGCCGGTTTTTTCGAAATCCGCCTTCATGTCGTCCAGGCTCTCTTCCCAGTCGAAGTGGGTGAGGGCCACCTTCACGCCCCTCTCGGCAAGGGCAAGGCCCATGGCCTTTCCAAGGCCCTTTATGGAGCCGAGTACCAGGGCAACTTTATTTTCCGATTTCATCTTTTCCAAACATCTCCATCGTATGATTCGTTGCCGGCTGAAAGAATCTTACCGGGCCGGCGGATTATTGGTTGTGGGGCGGCAGCGGCCGGAACAGCATTGGAATGCCGAAGAGGCGATGCTTGATCCACTGGATGCCGAAGGCAAGGAGTGCCTCGTCATCGTTATTGAGGGAATGGACAGTGCCTTCGGGAATATCGTCGGCATATTGACCCAGCAGCTGTTCCCTGAAGTTGTCCAGATCGTACAGGGCGAGGATAAAGAGATCCCTGGCCCTTTCGTCCAGCCGGCCGGGCATTATCCGGTTTTTGAGGCTGATCAACTCCATGAGCATGTCGCTCTGGCGATTGTACTCGCGGATCTCCTGGTCGTCGATCCATCGGCTTACGCTCCGGGGTTCTCCCCGGTCAAAGCCCTTGCAGTGGGGCTCTTTCATCAGCATGAAGTATTCGGTGATCTCTCCGCTTTCCCTTGAGCGGGAGATCGCCCTTGCTACGGGGTAGGTGCGGCACGATACCGGCCTTGCGGCATATACGGCGCAGCCGTCCGGCGTTGCGAAACAGCACCTTTTGGCGGGAGAGGCGTCGTCCACGAGGGTTACCACGGGAAGGCCGGATTCCGATCCTTCGTGAATACCCGTGTAACGGGCAAGGAACTCCGGGGAAGCGAGGCCCTTTTCCTGTTTGAGGCGAAGGATGTCGTACGGTGTCAGGTACTGGTGCATGTCCCTGCAGCATTCGTTGAGGCAGGGAAGGTCGCACGAACAGGAGAAGCAAAAGCTCTCTTCGAGCGAAATGGGTGTCATCATCGAGTCGTTCATGGGCATCTCCTGTTGGCCGCATGGGCATTGAAATAAAATTCGGGTAAACGCTACTTCATCATCCCGGCGGAGTCCACACCTTTTTTAATGCGGCGTTGGGGCTGCGATCTTCCATGGCGATTTTGGGGGGAGGGGTTTTGCCGGCGGCTTCAACTTTCGTGAAGGTTGCGACGGGGACTGTCGCCTGCCGCGTATCGCGAACGGGATCCGGGGAGAAGTCGGGGAAAACATTTACGATATCAGATATCAGATCTGCGATATCAGATATCAGATTTCTAGTCGCAATGCTTCACTCCCGTTTCCTGGGCCGGGCTCTCGAAACGGATTCGAGAATACCGGTGTCGGCCTGAAACAGGGCGTCGGGCGGCACTTTTCGAAATGGGGATGCTTTCCGCGCTTATATAATAAGGTGTAAAATATGAGTACTTTCAAGTAAATCGCCGGCGAGAGAAGAACTTCTTGACCCCGTGCTTGATAAGTGCTAGAAAGAACGTCATTGTAAAATTCCATTGTTCGGCCCGGGGTAGTCGAAGCGCCCGGGGCATCGTCGTTTTCGTTTCCCCCGCAAGGGGAAGATTTTTTTCAAGCGAAGAACAATCACAAGATATGGTGTAGGAAACGAAAGGAGCTTTCAACATCTTGAAATGCCGCAAATTCCAGAGAGTTTTCGTCAATAAGGGTTGCATTTCAAGCTAGGTAAAAGTTCTTGACAAGGTTAGGGGTCGGTGTTAATTCTGCAATTTAATTGATTATGAGTATCAATTTTATTGAAAAAGAAATGGGGGCGCGGCGGCTGTGAAGGGCGAAAGTACAGGCCGCAAGGGGTTTTCAAGGGGTGCTCCGAAAAGTTCTTGATAAGTTGAGGATAAACGGTCAGAAGAGTTTTTTGGCCTTTTTATAACGGGCGGTACAAGATTTATTAGATTGTGTGCCACTGGAATTAACAGAAGTTGTTGATGGAATCTATTTCAACGCTCAATTAGGGAGGTATATCAAATGCCAAGCTTTGTAATTCAGGAGAAGTGTGACGGCTGCAAAGGCGGCGATAAGACAGCATGTATGTACATTTGTCCTAACGACCTTATGGTCCTCGATCCCAACGCAATGAAGGCTTACAACCAGGAGCCCGATCAGTGCTGGGAGTGCTTTTCCTGCATTAAAATCTGCCCGACTCAGGCGATTGAGTGCCGTGGTTACGAAGATTTCGTACCCATGGGCAGTAACACTGTTCCCATGATGGGTACCGAGGACATCATGTGGACCTGTAAGTTCAGAAACGGTGTTGTAAAACGCTTCAAGTTCCCCATCCGTACCACTCCCGAAGGTCAGGCCAACGCTTACATCGGCGAGAAGGGCGCAAACCTCGAGGACGAGCTGCTCTTCAACGAGACCGGCGAACTCGCGAAGCCCATCGAACTGGCATAAGTCCACCTGTTCCTGTGCATTTTGATTAAGATAAAAAAATTTAGAATTATATATTTCTAAGGAGGATACAAAATGGCGTTACCTAATCAGCCTCTGGGAGAGCTTAAGGCAGTTAGAGATCCTGAAGTCTGCGAAATGGACGTAGACATTCTCATCGTCGGTGGCGGTATGGCAGCATGCGGTACTGCATTCGAGATCAAGAAATGGGCCAACCCCGACGACAAGATTCTTCTCGTCGACAAGGCTTCCCTCGAGCGCTCCGGTGCTGTTGCTCAGGGTCTTTCCGCGATCAACACCTACGTAGGCGAGAACACCGTAGACGATTACGTACGTATGGTTCGTAACGACCTCATGGGTATCGTTCGCGAGGACCTTATCTTCGACCTCGGCCGTCACGTTGATGACTCCGTACACCTGTTCGAGGAGTGGGGACTTCCCATCTGGAAGAAAACCGACGACAACAAGAACCTCGACGGTAAAAAAGGCCTCAAGCTCGGTATGCTCAAGGACGGCGCTACTCCCGTTCGTACCGGTAAATGGCAGATCATGATCAACGGTGAGTCCTACAAGAGAATCGTTGCCGAAGCAGCCAAGCTTGCCCTCGGTGATGAGAACATTCTCGAGCGTGTATTCATCGTAGAGCTCATCAACGACGCCAACAACCCCAACCAGATCGCCGGTGCTGTTGGTTTCTCCGTACGTGAGAACAAAGTATACATCATCAAGTCCAAGACCATGATGGTAGCTTGCGGCGGCGCGGTAAACATCTACCAGCCCCGTTCGGTTGGTGAGGGAAAAGGACGTGCATGGTACCCCGTATGGAACGCAGGCTCCACTTACACCATGGCTCTCAGGGCCGGTGCAGAGCTTTCCATGATGGAAAACCGTTTCACCCCTGCTCGTTTTAAAGATGGATACGGACCTGTTGGTGCATGGTTCCTCCTCTTCAAGGCTCACCTCGAGAACGCCCTGGGCGAGAACTTTGCAGCAAGCGACGCCGCCAAGGCCGAGCTCGCAAACTACGCTCCTTACGGAACCGGCGCGGTACCCCCCACCTGTCTCCGTAACCACCTCATGCTCTTCGAGATGAAGGCAGGCCGCGGTCCCATCATCATGGACACCGTTTCCGCCCTCGCCAAGCTCGGTGAGACCATGAGCAAGAAAGAGCTCAAGCACCTCGAGTCCGAGGCTTGGGAAGACTTCCTTGACATGACATGTGGTCAGGCCAACCTCTGGTGTGCAACCAACACCGAGCCCGAGAAGAAAAACTCCGAGATTATGCCCACCGAACCGTACCTCCTGGGTTCTCACTCCGGTTGCTGCGGCATCTGGTGTTCAGGTCCCGACGAGGAGTGGGTCCCCGAAGATTACAAGTGGGGCGCAAAGGGTAAGATCTACAACCGTATGACCACCGTAGTCGGCCTCTTCACCGCCGGTGACGGCGTTGGCTGTTCCGGTCACAAGTTCTCTTCCGGTTCTCACTACGAAGGTCGTATCGTAGGTAAGATGATGGTCAAGTTCCTCCGTGACCACGAAGACTTCGCACCTGCCTTCAAAGAGACCACCCAGGAGCTCGTAGACCTCGTTTACAAGCCCGTCATTACTTACCTGGACAACTGCGACTACTCCACGGCAGAAGCAGTTAACCCCAAGTACTGCAAGCCTTCCGGTATGGCTCTCCGTCTCATGAAGATTACCCATGAGTACGGTGCGGGTACCTCTACATACTACCAGACCAACGGTCGTTCTCTCGAGATCTGCATGGAGAACTTCCAGATGATGCACGAGGACCTCGAGCTCATCGCCGCCGGTGACCTCCATGAGCTCATGAGAGCCTGGGAGATCTTCCACCGTCTGTACACCGTAGAGGCTCACCTCCGTCACATCCAGTTCCGTAAAGAGACCAGGTACCCCGGTTTCTACTACAGGGCGGATTTCCCCGGACAGGATGATGAAGAATGGTTCTGCTTTGTAAACTCTTCTTACGACAAGGCCACCAAAGAGTGGACCATGAAGAAGCAGCCTTACCACAGACTCATCCCCATGTAGTAAAAACGGTTCAGTAACGACCGTTAGATAAAAAGGCCTCCAGGCGTCGAGAGATGCCTGGGGGTTTTTTAATAACCAGGGCCTTTTGCCTCGGCTAAAAAAAATGGGAACGGCTGTGTCCGCATTCTTGACTGTTTTACCGGTTATGTGATCTGACGTCATATAAAGGAAACAGGGTAGAGTGATCAAGAATATGGATGCGGAATCCTTGCTGGATACTGCACAAAGGTAAATATAGTTTCAGTTATTAATGAATCGTTTCAAACTAAGAATGCACGGAGGGATAGCATGACAGAAGAAAAAGCAACCCCTACTAGCGGAAGCATTTTGGTAGTTGGCGGAGGGATAAGCGGGCTGACCACGACCCTCGAAGCTGCCGAAGTAGGGTACGAAGTGTTCCTTGTTGAAAAAAACCCATACCTGGGTGGACGGGTATCTCAGCTTAATCAGTATTTCCCCAAGCTGTGTCCTCCTACCTGCGGTCTCGAGATCAACTTCAAGAGAATCCGCGACAACAAGAACATCAAGACTTTTACCATGGCGGAAGTCGAGAAGGTCGAGGGTACCCCCGGCAACTACGACGTAACCGTTAAGATCTCTCCCCGTTACGTGAACGAGAACTGCACCTGCTGCGGCGAGTGCGCGAAGGTCTGCGAGGCGGAAGTTCCCAACGATTACAACTTCGGCATGAACAAGACCAAGGGCGCCTACCTCCCCAACGACATGGCGGTTCCCCAGCGCTTCATGCTGGCTCCCGAAATCGTGGGCACCGAGGACGGCGAAAAATGCAAGGAAGCCTGTAAATACGACGCCATCGACCTGGACATGGAGCCCCGCACCGTGGTCCTCAAGGTGGGCGCGGTTGTATGGGCCACCGGATGGCAGCCCTACGACGCCACCAGGATCGACAACCTGGGCTTCGGTCGCTACCAGAACATCATCACCAACATGATGCTCGAGAGAATGGCCTCCACCGACGGACCCACCGGCGGCAAGATTGTTCGTCCCTCCGACGACAAGGCTCCCGAGACCATCGCTTTCGCGCAGTGCGCGGGCTCCAGGGACGAGAACCACCTCCCCTACTGCTCCTACATCTGCTGCATGGCCTCCCTGAAGCACGCCACCTACATCAGGGCCCAGTACCCCGACGCAAAGGTCTACATCTACTACATCGACCTCAGGGCGCCCGGACACAAGTACGAGAATTTCTACAAGAAGCTCAAGGAAGATGAGAACGTCTTCTTCATCAAGGGCAAGGTTGCCGAGGTCGGCGAGGGTGCTGACGGCGCCGTCAAGGTTGTGGCCGAGAACGCCGTGACCGGTGAGAAATCCACTGCCACCGTCGATATGCTGGTTCTGGCCACGGGCATGCAGCCCACCATGGCCGAGTCCAAACCCGAAGCGGATCTCACGTTCAACGAAGACGGCTTTGTCGTGAACGACTTTGACAAGGGCGGCATGTTCGCCGCGGGTTGCGCCAACAAGCCCGCCGATGTTGTGTCGTCTAACCAGAATGCAACCGGAATGGCACTCAAGGCCATACAGACACTGGTGAGGAGGTAGAATAACCATGAAAAAGTATGGTGTATATATCTGTACAGGCTGTGGCATCGGCGAGTCCATCGACCTTGAAAAACTTACTGCTGTTCCCGACGAAGAGGGGATCGCGTACAAGGATCACCCCTGCTTCTGCGGCAAGGAAGGCCTCGAGATCATCAAGGCGGACGTTGAGGCGGGCACCAACATGCTCTCCATCGTGGGTTGTTCCCGCCGCGTGAACTCCGACGTGTTCAAGTTCGACGGCTGTCTCATCGACAGGGTCAACATCCGTGAGGCCGTTGTATGGGCCATGGACAGGGCCACCTACCCCGCGCCCACCGAGGACGACGACGAGTACTTCGTTGATCAGATCCAGATGGCAGCGGACGATTACCTGAGGATGAGCCTTGCGCGCCTCGAAAAGGTTGAGCTTCCCGAGCCCTTTAAACTGGATGCCACCTGCAAGAAGATCCTTGTCATGGGTGGTGGTGTGACCGGTATCGCGGCAGCCATCGACGCCGCCAAGGCGGGCTACGAGGTAACCGTTGTGGAGAAGGAAAACGCATTGGGCGGTTACGCCGCGAAGATGCGCAAGAACCTTCCCGTCGCGGCTCCCTTCGAGGACCTCACCCCCTCCATCATCGCCGACAAGATCACCGAGCTCGAGTCCTACGAGAACATCTCCGTCAAGACCGGAACCATCGTTGCCCGTATCGCGGGTCAGCCCGGCGAGTTCACCGTGACCTTCAAGAAGCCCGGCGAGAAGATCCCCTTTGACGTACCCTTCCCCGTGCCCGAAGACCAGAAGGTTGACGAGAACGGCAAGGAGCTGGACGTTGAAAAGATCGCCGAGATCTACGCCCAGATCAACGAGGGCCGCGAGGATATCCTGAGCCTCGATCCCGAAGGAGAGATGTTCGGCGCCGTTATCCTGGCCGCCGGATGGCGTCCCGCCGAGATCGCGGGCGAGGAGTTCGCTCACCTCGGCGCCGGCGAGATCGAGGATGTGATCACCAACGCCCAGTTCGAGGAGATGGCCAAGGCCGGCAAGATCAAGACCAAGGCAGGCAAGGAAGCCAAGAACGTTGTATTCGTCCAGAGCCCCGGCAAGGACGAGGACGACAGGGACTTCGATTACGCGGGTTCCGTTACCTCCCTCGTTTCCCTCAAGCAGGCCAAGTACGTTTGCGAGGATTACGAGGACGGCAAGGCTTACGTTTTCTATACGCACATGAGAACCCCCGGCCTCACCGAGAACTTCTACAAGAACATGCAGCAGGAAGACGGTGTTTTCCTCTCCAAGGGCGAAGTCACCTCCGTTACCAAGAGCGGTTCCGGCCTCCTTGTTGAAGCCAACAACACCCTCCTGGGCGAGAGCGTTCAGGTAAAGGCGGACCTCGTGGTGCTCGCGGGCGGCATGGTCCCCGTGACCGTTGACGATCCCGTCGTGAACCTCGCTTACCGCCAGGGTCCCGGTTTCCGTGACAACGACATCTTTGCCGGCTACGCGGACTCCAACTTCATCTGCTTCCCCTACGAGACCCAGAGAACCGGTATCTACGCGGCAGGCGCCATCCGCCGTGCAATGACCATGGAAGAGTCCATGGAAGATGCAACGGGTGCTGCCCTCAAGGCGATCCAGTGCATCGAGTCCGCCGAGCGCGGAACCGCGGTTCACCCCAGGTCCGGCGATATGACCTACCCCGACTTCTTCTTCCAGAGATGTACACAGTGTAAGCGTTGTACGGAAGAGTGCCCCTTCGGCGCACTGGACGATGATGAGAAGGGTACCCCCAAGCCCAACCCCACCCGCTGCCGTCGTTGCGGTACCTGTATGGGCGCATGCCCCGAGCGTATCATCGGTTTCTCCGACTACAGCGTGGACAGCATCGGCTCCCAGGTTAAAGCCATGTGGGTTCCCTCGGAAGACGATTTCGACGAGCCCCCCATGCGCATCGTTGCCTTTATCTGCGAGAACGATGCTCTGCCCGCACTGGATATCTCCGGTATGCACAGGCAGGGAATCGATCCCCAGATTCGTTTCATCCCCGTTCGCTGCCTCGGCTCCATGAACGTGGTATGGATCAAGGATGCACTGGCCGGCGGCGCCGACGGCGCATGCCTCATCGGCTGTAAGCACGGTGACGATTACCAGTGTCACTTCGTGAAGGGATCCGAGCTCGCGGCCATCAGGATGAAGAAGATCGGCGAGGCCCTCGAGAGTCTGGCCCTGGAGAACGAGCGCGTGGCCCAGTTCGAGGTTGCCATCGACGAGTACGACAAGCTCCCGGAACTCATCAACAACTTTGCCAACGAGGTTGTTGAACTGGGACCCAACCCCTTCAAGGGCTTCTAATCGCCTTCACCGGGTTTTGTAAATAGAGGCCCGAGGAGGTCGGATTGAAATAAAATAAGGGCACGGACGCATCGGCGTCCGTGCCCGGTCCCCTGATTACAGCTATCTTCGTGACCGATCCGATCTTCCCGGGATTCCTAATTCAGTTTTGATAATTTTGCTTACTAGGAGGTCGTAAGATGAGTCAGAAATACCTGGTCGCGCCCGATCTGGATTTCATCAAGGAAGTCAGGGAACTCGGCGGTGATTCCGTCAAGAAATGTTACCAGTGCGCAACCTGCGCCGTAGCCTGCCCGATCGCTCCCGAGAACAGCCCCTTCCCCAGGAAGGAGATGCTGGCAACCGCATGGGGTCTCAAGGACAAGGTCCTCCCCTCCGCCGACCTGTGGCTCTGCCACGAGTGCGGCGACTGCTCCACCCTCTGCCCTCGAGGTGCCAAGCCCGGCGATGTAATGTCCGCCGCCCGCTCCATGGCCACCAAGGAATACTCCGTATCCCCCAAGATCAACGACCTGGTCAGCAGCTCCAAGGGACTTCCCGTTCTCATCGGCGTGCCCGCCGTATGGTTCGCCATCCTCGCGGCGATCACCCTGTTCGGCGCGGAGCCCATGACCAAGATCTTCCACGCCATCGGCCTCGAATGGTCCCATGCCCACGGCAACGAGCTGGCCCACGCCAACTTCGTTTCCACCTGGCTCGTTGACCTTACCTTCGTGCCCCTGCTGGGCCTTATCGTTGTCGCCTTCTTTTTCTCACTGAAGCGTTTCCTCTTCGACATGCACGACAACGCCGTATTGGAAGGCAAGACCGACAAGGCGGAGCTGGACCTCAAGGCATTCGCTCAGTCCATCATCAACGTGATCCCCACCATCCTCAGGCACGACAAGTTCAACGAGTGCGGCGAGAACAGGGACCGCACCACCGTTCACATGATGGTACTGTTCAGCTTCATCTCCCTCTTCGTCGTGACCAATATCTTCTTTGTCACCATGTACGGTTTCGGCATTCCCGGCCCCTACTCGCAGCTCAACCCCGTGAAGTGGCTCGGCAACATCGCCGGCGTGACCCTGATCATCGGCGCGCTTCTCATGATCAAGAACCGTCTCACCAAGGAAGATGCCGTCAACGCTTACAAGGACTGGTACATCCTCGGCCTCGTTCTGATCCTGGGCGTCACCGGCCTCGGCGCCGAGATGAGTCGTCTCGCGGACGCCAAGTTCGTGACCTACGCCATCTACTACGTGCACCTGATCGCCATCTTCAACCTGTTTGCATTCCTCCCCTTTTCCAAGATGTCCCATCTTGTTTACAGGGTCGTGGCCATGAGCTACGCGGATTACGCAAACAGGAAGTAGCTTCTGATCTTCTTCGGGTTCGCCCGGTTTGAAATCAAGATATGAAAAGGGGAATCGGTTTCGGCCGGTTCCCCTTTTTTTATTCCGTCCTGTAAAGGACATGGAATTATATAGATCAACATTTCCGGACCATTCTTCAGCATGTTTCAAGGCGCTCAAGTTGCGCTGATGCCGACGCGCACCTGCTTCCTTGGTTGATATTCTGATTCCCGCATACATGACGCCATGATCCAACGGGCCGTTCGTTTGCTCCGTTGCTGGAACTGTTTCCTTGGGGCGGTTGGTGTTGATTGTGTTGCGTTGCTCGTTTTCAATGTTGCTGAATATTTGCCGGGATGTCCGGTTTGCTCGGCTGTTTGTGGCAACTGAACGGGCGGCGGGGGGGGTGTCGATTTTCGTTTTGGGGTATGGAGGGGAAAGTTGTTGGGGGCCGGTTGAATGACATTCGATGTGTGGAAGGAGTATGTCCAGGGATGCCGGAGACAGCGCCCGCCGAAAATGACGGACGCCGTTACAGGGGATAACCTGAAATGCCGTCACCCCCTTAAAGATATGGAAAAAAGAGGGCTACTCTTTTACCAGCAACTCACCGATGAAGCCGACTTTTGCCGCGCCCTCGATGGCTTCGAAAATCTGCTTTGCATCATCCGCCTTGAAACCGCTGCAAAGCTCGATGAGCTTAACCTCTTTTTTCACCAGATCCATGGCCGCTTCGCAGGCCTCTTCAACCGATCCGACGCCCACGATGTTTGTTTTGAAGGCCTCGGACTCAAGAACGGCGTTTTCATTTCCAAGGGCGTATCCCGGTGCTTTTACAATAAAACCATACTGAAATTGAGCCATTTGCATTACCTCTGGGGTTTAATCGTTCCAAGTATGAGGACAGGGTCAAGGACCTTGTCACGGTTGATATGAAAAAAAGGGCAGTTGTTTGCAGATAACAAAAGCCCTTTTTTCATTGTAGCCTTTAACGAGTTGTCTCTTTTCTGAGATGCGATATCTGATATATCAGGTGAATTGCGCAAGTCAAGTGAAATACGAAGCCCCGGCCCACCCCGGTCCGTAAATCCTCATAATTCCGTTACCTGCAAAGTCCTGCATGGTGCCGGATTACAACTCTTGAACGGCGTCCAGGGGATACACGGGGCGGCGCAGAAGCTCATGGTTCAAGAGGTCATAGTTCGCGTGGTGACCCCTTCGCCGTCGCAATGAATCGTATGCTTGACGATGGGGGAAAAGCAGGCCCGGTGATGAAGCCTGGATTTCAGCAAAATGTACCGCATACCCTCCTGCTGCATGCCCACGGGCGTGATGATCCTCCCGCCTCATTTGCAAGGGCGATGTAGGCCGCCATGGGCATGGCGGTGTTTTCATAGGCACCAAGGGCATCCTTCCCGAAATGGGCGCCCCACGCCACGAAGCGGGACCAGTCCGTTGCAACGGGAGAGAAGGTGTTGGTTTCATGTTTCATCATGGCGATAACAATACGCAAGACAAACCTGCTGAAAAATGTGTTGTGTATAGCCTTTGGTAGATTCCGGAAAAAATGGGGACGACTGTATCCTCCCCATTTCATGGATGGTTGAGTTCGAAATCTCTCGCCGGGTTCAGCTGGATTCCGGTGATTTATTGGCAGGTATACGCTTTGTTGGCCGAAACCAGTGTTATTCTGCTGTCCAGAAAAAACTCATCGTCCCTTGTATGATGGTTATGGAAGTGGCAGAAAGGGGCAATCCACCATTGCCGGTCCGTTCTTCGATCCGTGGAGATGACATGCGCGCCCACCATTGCGGCGCGCCCGCATCCAAGTACCGCGCACGATTCCCTTGCCGAAAAGGCGCCGTTCCGCCAGTGGGCCAGCCAGCTGCCGCAACCGCAGGTCAGTCCGGTGGTTCCGTGGAGGTTCTTTACGATATAATGGGTGTTTTTGTTGGGATTGTTTGCCATTTTTCCCCCTTGGTTTTTCGAGGTTGTGATGAACAACGGTGGGTTATTTTACGCATCCATCCCTGGGGCACCATGGGCGGAGATATTTCCAGGTTTATCGGATATTACTTTGACCGGTTCGCGTCAGGTTGCTCTGAGACGACGGGCGGACTCCGCATAGAGCGGAATTCCCAGTTCCGGATATATGGATAACCGCAACTCAGCCTGGGGAGCCGGACGGGTTCTTCGGGTTGCCGGTGTTGCTGGCCCGGCCCGCCGACACCAACAAAATTCATGCCGTTCGATAAACCGGGGCAAATAGCCGGGATGTAAACATTATGGTTACGGCAATCATACCGCCAATTTGGAGATTGTTTGGTTCCGGGTGGGGATCACCCTCGAACGCTGTGCCCCAACGACATGCCTGGACTCTTTACCCGGAAAGTCTCCGTGTTTTTGATGCCGGATTTCATTATTGCAAATTGGGCAGCGTTAAATCAAGGCCGATATCCTGGAAAAACGACTAAGCCTCGGAAAGAGAGGGGAAGGGGGTGAGGTTGAAAAACTTAATGTGCTGTAATGCTGTATAATATTAGAGCCTCGGCCACGGTTCCACCATATTTCATGGCGGCCATCGACGTATGGATGGAGGCTTCGATAAACTTAGAACGCTAATTTTGCCCTCAAAAAGAAGCCTCTAAAGAAGAATATACGCTCAGAAAAGACCAATTATTCCAAGTTATCAGATACTTGATTTGGTCCGACCCCACGACCCGGGGAGCCGGACGGGTTTTTCGGGTTGCCGGTGTTGTGGGCTCGGAGCGCCGACGCCAACGGAATTCATGCCGCGCGGGAAGCCGTGCCAAATGGCCGGAATGGAAACATTATGGTCACGGCAATCATACCGCCAATTTGGAGATTTGTTTGGTTCCGGGTGAGGCAGCGATTACCCTCGAACGCCATATTCCAACGGCATGCCCCGCATCTTTAACCGGAGATTTTCCGTGCTTTCGATGTCGGATTTCATTATTGCAAAATGGGCAGCGTTAAATCAAGGCCGATATCCTGGAAAATCGACTAATTCTCGGAAAGAGAGGGGAGGGGCGCGCGGTTGGAAATCTTAATGCATTGTAATGCTGGAAATTAATAGGGCCTCGGCCCCGGTTCCATCATTTTTCATGGCGGTCATCGACGCATGGATGGGGGCTTTGTTAATCTTAGAACGCTGATTTTGCCCTCAAAAATAAGTCTCTAAAGGAGAAAATAAGCTCAGAATATACCAAATATTCAAAGTTATCAGATACTTCATTCGGTCCGACCCCACGCCCCCGCCCCACGCCCCAATCCCGTTCAAATCCGGTCAGCGTTGTTACTTCAGTCGATTTATTGTCCTTGAAAACAGTATGTTAAATGGTGCTTTTCGCGAACCTCCTATTTGGAGCGATGCAGAGATGTCAAAGTTATGTGGAAATACTGCCATTTGGAAGTCCTCGAGTTCAAAATGTCATTTAATATCATGTGGTTGAGAATGTCAAATTCTTTTCCGCTAAGCTCATCCAGTGAATGTGGCGGAAAATGTTCGCCTGGCAGGGGGGATGGTTAATAAATACAGGAATATGGCATTGGGAAGGGTAGTGCTTTTCAAGGCGGGGCATGAAAAGCAGCTTGAGGTTGGCGAAACGTGCTGAAAGGTTGCGGGCGGAGTCCCATTTGCATCATGGTTCATATTGGCAGAATTAGTCGCGTGGGGTCAAATTAACGATGTGATATTAAGTGTAGCTGGTTTGATGGGGGACGAATCGCTGGGGATTTGTGGTTTCGTTGTTGTAACGGTGGGGCGGGGAATAAAAAAAGGGGGGAACGAAACGCTCCCCCCTTGGACTAGCTAATGTGCTTTGGAGATGTAATTAAATTACATTGCCTCTCCTGAAGCCGCGCCCTGCATCTTAACTTCTACCTTCTCGGTCAGGCTGCCGTAGTACTCGCGGAGGATAACGAGAACCTCGTCACGACCGAAGTGGTCTACAACCTCGGCACCCTCGGAAAGCGCCTTACGGAGCTTGGTACCGGAGAGGATTACGCGGTCGTCCTTGCCGTGGGGGCAGGTTCTGAGGGAAGCCATGCCGTCACACTTGTGGCAGTAGAAGGTCCAGTCGATCTTGAGGGGGGTGCAGAGAAGAGCCTTGCCTTCCTCGGCGGGTGCAGGGATCTTGTCGAAGATGGTCTGAGCCTCGAACAGTCCGTAGAAGTCGCCAACGCCTGCGTGGTCACGTCCGATGATCATCTTGTTGACGCCGTAGTTCTGACGGAAGGTGGCGTGGAGGAGACCTTCTCTGGGGCCTGCGTAACGCATATCGAGGGGGTAACCGGCCTGGATAACGTTCTCTTTTACGAAGTAGTTCTCTACGAGGCAGTCGATGGCCTTGACGCGAACGTCCGCAGGAATATCGCCGGCTTTGAGGTTACCGATGAGGGAGTGAATGAGAACACCGTCACATACCTCGATGGCAATCTTTGCCAGGAACTCGTGAGACCTGTGCATGGGGTTACGGAGCTGGAGAGCAGCAACGTCGGCCCAGCCGTTGTCGTCGAACATCTTGCGGGTCTCGGCGGGGGTCAGGTAAACACCCTTGTACTTCTCGGGGTACTCGCCCTCGGAGAGAACTTTAACGGTACCGGCCAGGTTGAACTCTTTCTGGTTCATAACCATGATAACGCCGGGGTGATCTTCGGGAGCGATCTCCCAGAACTTACCGTCAACGGACTCTTCGCCTTCGCCCAGGAATACTTTCTCGCACTCCCATTTTTTGTCGGCTTCGGTCATCTCGTACTTCTCGGTGACCTTCATGGTAGCCATAACCTCGCCTTCGCATACGAGAGCGATCTCGTCGCCTTCGGTGATTGCGTCAGCGTCGGCTTTTGCAGCGTCGAGGGTTACGGGAACAGGCCAGAAGGTACCGTCAGCCATGAGGAACTCTTCACAAACGCGCTTCCAGTCTGCTTTACCCATGAAGCCGTCGAGGGGGCTGAAACCACCGATACCCATCATGATCAGGTCGCCTTTTGCACGGGCACTGATCTCAAGCTGCTTGAGGCCTGCTGCTTTTGCTTTTTCTGCTTCGAGCTCCGCGCCTTCGAGGAGGCAGCAAACGAGACCTTTTCCACCGTGGGGTGCAACTAATTTAGACATTCTGTTATTCTCCCTTTAAAAAATATTGATCTGATAAAAACCTTGGTCTTCTATATTGCCTTCATAAATAAATGCATCAAAAACATTTATTTTGTTAATCAATAAATTTAATGGTTACCATTAGTCGGGAATATCCGATTTGTCAAGATTATTCGAGAACTAAAGTTGGACATCCAACAACGGCAACAAGAACAGGATCACGGTCGATCCCCTGAAAGGACCCGGAATATATGCTTTTCTTATTAGATAAAGTATATAGCTATGCCGATCGCCCACCGGCATCTCCGTTGTTCCGTGAAAATCTGTTCTTAAATCCCTCCTTCTACCATCACAGAAGACGTCGGGAGTCAACAACAATCTGCGATTTTCGCGGGAAGAGCGCCCCGCGGAAACAGAGAATATTACCGCCTGCCTTTGCCTTGATTACCGGATATTGTATTCCTTTTTTCTTTGAGCACCTGCATATTGTGATCGGTGATAGGATCGTTTTTTTCGAAAAAAGCGCGAGAAAAGCGGAGCGTTCGCTTCGGTTTCCGGGGCTGCTCGGAAAACACTTCTGAAAAACCGTCGGCGAAAAATACCCCCTTTGAACCGCGTTGGGGGATGGCTTAACGGGAAATTCGCGGCGCATGCAACGGATGTTGCGCGCGCTTCGAAAAATACGCAGCGCTTATTATATAAGGTACGATTGTTTAGAAACATGCCGGTGGTTGTGTTGTTACGGTTAGGTCGGCAACGGGGAATCCGGTTCCTAAATGCCGGCATCGGCTTGTCTTGATGGGTCAGTGAAATCCATTTTACCGAGAAGTGCATGCTTGTTTTGGTGGAGCGGTGAAATTTATCTAACCGGTAAGCGCATGCTTGTTTTGGGGGGGCGGTCGAATCCATGAAAGCGGGAAGCGTATGTTTGTTTTGCTGGAGCGGTCGTATTCATGTAACGGGAAACATAAGTTTCGGGGCAATTCGATGGGGGAATGGGGGCTGGGGGTGAAATTGCGGTACTTTTTTGCCGCGCTTTCTGATAATAACTGTCGTTTGGTGAAAATCAGGTGAAAATCGACCATGCCCGGCGTCCGGCTTATCGGCGGCGTTCGGGATTGGGACCGGCTTTGATGCCCGGACGCATTCGGGGGGGAAAGGGGGAGTTATGGAAGAGGGGAAGAAGAGCGCCGAGATCGACAGGAAAACACAGGAGCTGCTGGATAAGTGGAAGCAGCAGGCGGAGCTCCTGAAAAAGCAGCACCCCAAGTGGAATTCCGCGAGAATCCAGGAGGAGATGAAAAAGAGGATCATCCGTCAGGCAAAGGAGGCGATTCCCGAAAAGAGCCGGAAGGCCTATCTCGAGGAGTTGAACACCCACCTGAGGAAACTCGAGCTCTCCCGAAACACCGCCATCGACAAGATCATGGCCCATATGGGCAAAACGAGCCCGGAGTCGGTTGCAGTGGCCCTGTTCGAGCTGAACTGCGGGTGCATCCGGGCATGTGCCGTTGGTAAAGAGGGGGGGCCCATGGGGGAGATGGTCATGGTATCGGGCATGCCCGTTGAAAAGGGATATGAATGCGGCATCTGCGCCGAGGACGGCGGGGCGGACCCCGAGCGTTTGGTGCGCAAGGCAATGGTCTGGCCGGGGGAGGAATCTGAAATGCCCGACGAGGAGTACAGGCTTGCGATCGGCAGAAAGGTCTTTGGAGACGATTACTCCCTGGACGACATCTGATCGGTGAGGATATCCAAAAAAACGGTTCCCTTGATTTGTCGACCGGTTTCAGAGCGCTGCTTTTGATCCGGGGAGGCATCGGCGCGGGGGGGGCTGCCGGCGCCGATGCCGTGAATGCCGAGTCAGGGGCGGATCGGTTTTCAGGGGGAACAGGGGGGCATTCGTAAGCGTGGTTCGACGGTTTCCCCAAATAAAAAAGCCGTTCCGCATTAAGCGGAACGGCTTTTCTTATTTGTGGCGGAGAAATAGAGATTCGAACTCTAGATGGGCGTTAACCCATACGCCCTTAGCAGGGGCGCGCCTTCAGCCACTCGGCCATTTCTCCGAAGTCACCTGAATTTGGCGGAGGAGGTAGGATTTGAACCCACGGAGCTGTGACACTCAACGGTTTTCAAGACCGCCGCCTTAAGCCACTCGGCCACTCCTCCCGGCAGATAATGGTGTCATTTATCATCACGATTCGGAGGCGTCAATCATTTTCTTCATGAAAGTTAAAAAAATGCTCGAAGCCGTTTTCACGTGATTTGCTCGCCGAAGGAGTCCGGTAAATTCCTCGATTGCCCATGGCGCGGAACCCGGCAAATACCCTTGCCGGGGATTCCATGTTGACATGGCAATCTTTTTGTTTATTATAGGTGAGTTTGTACGGAATTTCGAGTGTTAATTATGAAACAGCGGTTGCCGTTCCGGCGGTGAACCCGAAAACGCCCTCGGAATGCCGCCCGCTTCTTAGATTCCGGATCTTGTTTCGCCTGTTCGGGGCGTTCCGGCGCGGCCGGTAAAACCATGAACGGAGCGGTTCGATTGTTTGACCCATATTTTAAATCAAAGGCTTTACCACATCCGGTGGATAATCAGCCCGTGAAATACTGTTCTGCACCAGTTTAAGCGAGAACCGCTGTTGGTGGGAAAGGATGATAACAGATGAAACAGAAATATCAGCTTTTTTTTAGCGATGATAAAAGCAAACTGATTGTCAAGGAGATGGCCGAGACCGACCCCGGCATTTTCATGGTGACATGCGAGGAAAATTTCACCATGACGGCGGTGGAGGCGGCGGAGCAGGAGGGGATGACCGCCGTGATCGAATTGCTTCGGACCGACAACATGTTTCCCCCCGCCCGGTTCGTGGAGCAGATGGCCGACGCCGTCCTTGCCCTGATCAAGGGGGATGAGGAAAAAACCGAGCTCCTCTTCAACGACATCGACATGATCGAAAAGGCTAAGGTTGAAGAGCTGGTTGTCGAGGAGGTCGCCGAGGAGGAGGAGGAGGTTGAGCTGGACGACCTCCTGGGAGAAGGGGATGAAAGCGAAGCGGACCAGAAGAAACCCGCCGCCATTGATGCGGAGATCGGGAGCCTGGACGGTGAAGCCGACATCACCTCGGTTATCGATGAGAAAGGTGCCATAGAGCCCGCCGAGTAGCAAGCCCGGGAAGAGCGTCGGGAGCACGAGGCCGCTTTCGCCCGAAGGGACGGAAGGGGTGCGGGCTTGGCCCTTCCGGGGTGTTCGTCCGGTTCATGCCGCCCGGCGGATCGAATTCCGCGATCCTGAACGTGAAAATAAGCCGCCATCACCGAAACCGGGGATGGCGGCTTTGATTATCGGGTTTCCCGGGCACGGGCCGGCGTGAAGCCCCGAGACTTTACCTGAACCGCCGATCATATTGTCGGGGGGCGCGGGCGGCCCTCGCGGCCCGGTCCCTTAAAATCATATCCATGGAAACAACGAAAAATGAAACTAGTTATTAAGGAACTGATACTTCGCGCCGCTGAAAGGGCCAATGAAAACGGCGTCCTGCCGTCATCCGAATTTCCCGCCGTCGAGCTGGAAGAGCCCAAGGCCAAGACCCACGGCGACCTTTCCACGAACATGGCCATGATCATGGCAAAGTCCCAGAAGATGGCCCCCCGGAAGATCGCCGAGGCGATCCTGGCGGAGCTGGGGGACGGCGGCGGCATCATCGAGAAGACCGAGATCGCGGGCCCCGGATTTATCAACCTCTTTGTCCGGGGAGAAGCCTGGCACCCGGTGATGAAGACGGTCCACGAAAAGGGCGACGCATACGGCGCGTCCACCGTGGGTGCCGGTCGCAGGGTGCAGGTCGAGTTTGTCAGCGCGAACCCCACGGGCCCCCTTCACGTGGGCCACGGCAGGGGAGCCGTGGTGGGCGACACGGTTGCAAATATCCTCTCCTTTTGCGGTTACGACGTCCTGAAAGAGTACTATATCAACGACTCGGGTCGCCAGATCAACACCCTGGGCCGTTCCGTCTACCTGCGTCTCCTTGAAAAGAACGGAAAAACCGTCGACTTTCCCGATGACTGCTACCAGGGGGATTATATCCGCGACATTGCGGCCGCCGTAGCGGAAAAAGAGGGCGCGGGCCTCGTTGATATGGAGGAGGATGCGGCCGTGGCCGTGTGCGCCAGGTTCGCGGCGGACAGTATCCTTGACGGTATCAGGGACGACCTCTCGGTTTTCGGCGTTGCCATGGAGGAGTGGTTCAGCGAGCAGAGCCTCTACGATTCCGGCAAGGTGGCCGCAGTCATCGAGCGGATGAAGAAGGAGGGGCATATTTACGATGCGGACGGCGCGTCCTGGTTCAAGACCAGCGAGTTCGGCGATGAAAAGGACAGGGTGGTGGTGCGGAGCAACGGCCAGACCACCTACTTTGCATCGGATATCGCCTACCACATGGACAAGTTCGACAGGGGCTTCGAACGGGTGATCGATGTATGGGGCGCGGATCACCACGGTTACATCCCCAGGATCAACGCCTGTATCGACGCAACGGGCAAGAACAGCGATCAGTTCGACGTGATCCTCATCAAGCTGGTGAACCTCCTCCGGGGCGGTGAGCCCGTTGCCATGTCCACCAGGGCCGGCGAGTTCGTGACCCTCCGGGACGTGGTGGACGAGGTGGGTTCCGATGCCGCGCGTTTCCTCTTTCTCACCCGCCATTACGAGAGCCCCCTGGACTTCGACCTGGAACTGGCAAAGAAAAAGACCAACGAGAACCCGGTGTTCTACGTTCAGTACGTTCACGCCAGGATCGCCTCCATCGTTCGGAAGGCGGCCGATGAGAAGGGGATCGACACGATCGAGTGGGATGACGAGAAGATCGCCCTCCTGACCCAGCCCGAGGAGATCGAGCTGATCAAGGCCCTTTCCCGTTATCCCGAGGTGGTGGAGGGAGCGGCCGAGATGCTGGCGCCCCACAGGATTACCTTTTACCTCATGACCCTGGCTTCCCTGTTCCACAGTTATTACAACAAGCACAAGGTCCTGACGGACGATGCCCTTCTCACGGGCGGCAGGCTCTACCTGATCACGGCGGTGAAGAAGGTGATCCGGAACGGCCTCGCCCTCCTGGGGATCGGCGCGCCGGAACAGATGTAGGAAAGCTGGAAGGCGAAAATGGGGAAAGTCGATAAGCCAAATGCGGGAGGCGGTATCACGGGAAGTTTGCTCCGGGGCTGCGTTCTCCTGGTGGTCATGGGCGGCATGTTCGGCCTCGGGGTACTCACGGGCAGGGGCACGGCACCGGTGCGTTTCGATATCCAGCGCCTGGAAGAGCGCCTGATGGAAATCGCGGGAAATGCGCCCAGCGAGGAGTCGGGCGCCGGAGTCGAGTATCAGTTTTACGACGAGCTGAGGAACAACGAAGGATCCCGCAGACCCATGCGGGTGAAGAAGGCCTTCCCCAGGAAGATGGAAAAAAGAATTCCGGGCAGGAAAAAGAGTCGGCCGGAAGAGGGAAAAAAGAGTTCCCGGACGGTTGCCGCAGCCCCCGTGACGCCCCCTGAAAAACCGCCGGCCGCAAGGCCCGTGAAAAAGGTGGAGAAGGCGCCCAAACCCGCTTCATCGCCGGTAAAGACCGTGACCTCTCAAGCAAAGGGCGGCGCCTATGCCGTTCAGGTGGCCGCCTTCAGTGAAAAAAAGGATGCGACCGTGATGGTGGTGAGCCTCGGGAAAAAAGGGTATGGCGCCTATCGGACGGTATCGGCCGACGGAAAATGGCACAGGGTGCGCATCGGTTCCTTCAAGGATAGAAATGACGCGGGCGCCCTCCTGGCCCGGCTGAAAAAAGACAATATAAAAGCGTTTCTGGTAAACAGATGATTTAGGAGCTTTTCATGAAGATTTCAAAAGAAGAGGTGATCCATGTGGCGAACCTGGCCCGCCTGAAGGTGGATGATGCATCCATCGACAAGTTTGCCGACCAGGTGGGAAAAATTCTGGAATACGTGGATACCCTGGAGTCGGTGAATACCGAGGGCGTTGAGCCCACCTCCCATGCCGCCTTCCTGACCAATGTGTTCCGGGAGGATGAGGTCAAGGAATCCATCGGAGTTGAAGCCGGCCTGTCCAACGCCCCTGAAAAAGAGGACGGCTGTTTTATCGTTCCCAAGGTTATCGGTTAGCTAAGGAGCCCTGAAATAATATGAAACTGCATGAACTTACCATACACGAGGCCCAGGAACTCCTTGGTTCAGGGGAGATCTCCTCAAGGGAGCTGACCGTCGCCGTAATGGACAGGATCGAAGCCGTGGAGGAGAAGGTGGACGCCTATATCACGGTGGACAGGGAAGGTGCCCTTGAAAGGGCCGACGCCGCCGACAAGGAGATCGCGGCAGGCGATGTGAAACCCCTCACCGGTATTCCCCTGGCCGTCAAGGACCTGATCTGCACCAAGGGGCTCAGGACCACCTGCGCCTCGAAAATACTCGAAAACTTCGTTCCCCCCTACGATGCGGGGGTAACCCGCAAGCTCAGGGAAAGCGGGGCGGTGATCACCGGAAAGCTGAACATGGACGAGTTCGCCATGGGATCTTCCAACGAGAACTCCGCGTTTAAGGGAACCCGGAACCCCTGGGACCCGAGCCGTATTCCCGGTGGGTCCAGCGGCGGGTCCGCGGCATCCGTGGCGGCCGATATGTGCCTGGGCTCCCTTGGGTCGGACACGGGCGGTTCCATCCGTCAGCCCGCCTCCCATTGCGGCGTCGTGGGTATCAAGCCCACCTATGGGCGGGTTTCCCGATACGGGCTGGTGGCCTTTGCCTCCTCCCTGGACCAGATCGGTCCCCTCACCAAGGATGTGACCGACTCGGCGATCCTCATGAACGCCATCGCGGGATACGACCCGGCGGATTCCACCTCCATCAAGAAGGATGTGCCGGATTACCGCTCCTTTCTCACCGGCGACATGACCGGCATGACCGTGGGAATTCCGGTGGAGTTCGGCGCAACGGACGGGCTGGACCCCGAGGTTGCCGCCGCCGTTGAAAATGCCGTTTCCGTATACCGCTCCCTCGGGGCCGAAGTGGTGGAGGTTTCCCTGCCCCATACCAGGTACTGCGTGGCGGCCTATTACGTGATCGCCCCCTGCGAGGCCAGCTCCAACCTGGCGCGCTTCGACGGCGTGAAGTACGGACTCCGGGACAAGGAGCAGACCAACCTCATCGAGATGTACCGGAGCACCAAGTCCATGGGATTCGGCCCCGAGGTCCAGCGCCGCATCATCATCGGAACCTACGCCCTTTCCGCCGGGTATTACGATGCCTACTACGGAAAGGCCTCCCAGGTGCGAACCCTGATCATGGAGGATTACAAGAAGGCGTTTGAAAAATGCGACTTCCTGGTATCCCCCGTTGCGCCCACGCCCGCATTTCCCATCGGCGAGAACGTGGACGATCCCCTGACCATGTACCTCTCGGATATCTTCACCCTTTCGGCCAACCTCGCCGGTATTCCGGGAATGTCGGTTCCCTGCGGATTTTCCTCGGCGGGACTGCCCATCGGCATGCAGCTCATGGGCAGGCATTTCGACGAGGGCACCCTGCTCAAGGCGGCTCATGCCTTCGAGCGGGCCACGGAGTTTCATACAAGCAAGCCTTCGCTTTAAGAAAAAAGGGGAGGCCCCGGCTTCCCCCGGTACCTGCCTCGGCCGCCGGATCGATCCGGCGGCCGTTTTTATTTTACCCCCACCGTTATTGCCAAAGCCCGCGCCGGGTAAGGGATGCATTTAAAAACTCGACTGAGCTTTCCTCCGCCGGCCGTGAAGCGTACCACCGGTGACCGGCCGACGTTCCATAATAACAGGCTGTGCTCGATTCCCGCTAAGGAACGCAAACCAAATTACCTGAACATAATTGTACCCATGCTCAGGCTGTCCTGTAATTGTCGCTCGCCGATGAAAAAGGCCGGGCGGCTACCTTGGTTCAGGTTAATAAATTTGTATTCCTAAGGTGAATGTCGCGCTCCCTGCCTCGAGGGGAATCCGAAATTCCCCTGCGGGATCTTCGGCCTGTACTGATGATCGCAACCGTACGGTGCCCTGTCGGGGAAATCCCGTATGGGGATGCATGGCTTGCGGCGCTTGCCGCAGGGCGGCGGAATGGGTTGACAACAGCGGGCTCGATCCAACGCTTTGTAAGCAAATAAGCGGCGCGGTAATTGGGCTTTTGATTTTTGGCCCGCAACGGTATAGTGAGTCAACGACTGTCCCTGCCTTTTCAGGGGGGCGAGCTGAATAAACGGTGCCCTGGTGAAAAAATCCGAAACAAAGTTCCGGGGCGTGTGATCATGGTGTTTGGAGTCGGGCGGGGCATATCCAACAGGCGCCTTACGAATTTTTCGTAAGGCGCCGGGGGCAAATGATGCGGCTGTAAGAAAACGGGCACTGAAAAAGCGAATATCTTGAATATGGGCTACGGCGCGGTTTGGAGTTCAACCGCAGGATTATCAACGGAAGCATCAGGAAATGGCGATACCTTATATATAAAGGAGTGTGTGATGGGAATTCAACCGGAAGGCGATGCAATAAAAAATGCGGTAAAGTGGATCGGGCAAGCCCGCAAGGATAACCCCGACGTGGATCTTGCAAAACTGGTGGACGAGGCCTCGAGCAAGTTCGACCTGAGTCCCATGGATTCGGAATTCCTGACCCGGTTTGTGCGGAAAGCTTAACAATGGCCAGGATATCCATACTGCCGGAGATTCTTTCCAACAAGATCGCGGCCGGTGAGGTGGTGGAAAGACCCGCCTCGGTGGTCAAGGAACTGGTGGAGAACGCCCTTGATGCGAAAAGCACCCGCATCACCGTGGAAGTGGAAAAGGGTGGGCGCTCACTGATCCGTGTGTCGGACAACGGCATGGGCATGGGGCAAGACGACGCCCTGCTCGCGGTGGAGCGGTACGCCACGAGTAAGATCCGCAAGGACAGCGACCTCTTCTCCATCGCCACCCTCGGTTTCAGGGGGGAGGCCCTGCCCAGTATCGCCTCGGTTTCGCGTTTTACCCTCGTGACCCGTGAAAGAAAGTCGGACGAGGGGGCGAGCGTCCATATCGAGGGGGGAAAGATCAAGAAGGTGGCCCACGCGGGCGCGCCCCCGGGAACCATGATCGATGTGAAGCAGCTCTTCTTCAACACCCCGGCCAGGAGAAAGTTCCTGAGGACCATCAACACCGAGATGGGGCATATTGGGGACACCGTATCCACCATCGCCCTGGGTTGGCCCAAGGTGCAGTTCCGGCTGATCCACAACGGAAGGGTAGTGAAGAACTGGCCCCGGGCAAAGGACCCCTTTGACCGGGCGGTGGATGTGCTGGGGAAAGAGATGCGAAAGGAGCTGGTGGCGGTTACCCATTCCGGAAACGAGCTTTCCATTTCCGGCTGGACCTCCACCCCCTCCCTTACCAGGAGCACCTCCCAGAAGATCCACCTCTATGTGAATGGACGGTATATTAGGGACAGGGGCCTTTCCCACGCCCTTTTCCAGGGTTACAGGGGCAGGATCATGAAGGGGCGCTTTCCCGTTGCCGTGCTCTTTATCACCCTACCCTATGATCAGCTGGATGTGAATGTTCACCCCACCAAGCACGAGGTGCGGTTTTCCAACCAGAGAAGGGTGTACGATGCCCTCAAGGATTCCGTGATGGCGGCCCTTGCCGCCGCCGACCGCCCCAGGTGGGCGGAAAGGGGGGAGGCGGTTCAGCCCGTTCCTCCGGAAGAATCCATTTTCAGGCGCAACACCGTTGAAAACCCGGGAAGCCCGGGACCCGGTGGAAATGCTTCCCCTGGGAACGGTGGAAAGTCAGGGGCGGGCTCAAGGAGCGCTTTCCCGTCCGCCGGCTTGGCTGGGGATGCGGGACAGTTGGTCGAGGGGGCCCATCGGCCGACTGGGGAAGCCGGCCCCGGGGGGATGTTCGGTTCATCCCGGCATACCGCAATGCCGGCCGCCGGCCCGTTCGTTACGGAAAAGGAGGACAGGGGAGAGCGTATCCCGGCGAAAGCCCCTTCCGTGAAGGGAAGCTCGCCTGGGAATGATGCCCAGAGGGATTCCAGGAGTACGGTTTCGCGGGAAACGCCTGCGGGCGAGAGAAGGAGCGAAGACCCTTCGGGAGGGGAGGTCGGTGTTGGGGAAACGACTCTCTTTCGAAGGGAGGGCGAGACCAATGTCTCCGGCAAAGCCGCCGGAGATAAGCTGCCCGGAGGAAGCGGTGCGGCCCTCGAAGCCCCTGTTCTGGAAGATTGTGCCGCTGCCGAAGGTGATGCAGTTCAAGATGCCGGCATGGATTACCCTCTGCCCGGGGCATCAAAGATGGTCGTCCGGGAGAGGGAATATCGAGCCGCCGGCGGAGCCGGTTATGGGGAGGCTCCGGAGATTGGAACGGTAACGGCAGGCCGAAACCGGGCTGGAAACCCGTCGGCGGTGTTTGCCGGGAAATCCGATCAACCCATGGGAGCGGATGTTGCCGGCGGACACGCTTCACTCGAAGAAGCGGTGTTCGCCGCGGAAACGAGCCCCGGAGGGAACTGTGCTCCCGATGGAGAGGCGAATTTTACCGGAGAAACAGGCCTTGCCGGAGAGTGTGATTCTGTTGGAGAAACAGGCCTTGCCGGGGAACGCGGCCCTGTTGAAGAAACGAGTTTTACCGGAGAAACTGACCCTGCGGAAAGGAGCCCCCGGAAAGAAGCGGCCGAAGATTCGGAGATCGCCGGCGGAAGCGAAGCAGGGGAACCCCAGTCGGAAATCTGGGAGAAACGGTTCTTCTCCGACCTCACGGTTATCGGTCAGTTCCGGGAGACCTATATTCTCTGCGAATCCCGTGAGGGGTTGATTCTTATCGATCAGCATGCGGCCCACGAGCGCGTTGTTTACGAGGAACTGAAAAAATCCGGGGCGGGAGGGAAGGGCGCCTCCCAGCGGCTCCTGATTCCCGAAACCGTTGACCTGAACTTCAAGGAGGCGGATCTCCTCGCGGGGATGATTCCGGAGCTTGAAAAACTCGGGCTCATGATCGAACCCTTCGGTGGCAACACCTTTGTGATCAAGGGTGTCCCGCCCCAGCTTCCCCAGGGGGAGGTGAAACAGCTTGTGGAGGAGATCGTGGAGGAGATGCAGGAGACCGGGTTTTCCCCGGGGCTTTCCGAGGCCATTGATCGGTGCATCATCCTCATGGCCTGTCACGGTGCCATCAGGGCGCGCAGATCCCTTACCCCCGCCCATATCAAGCGGCTCCTGGAGCAGCTGGACCTCTGCGAAAACCCCTCCCACTGCCCCCACGGCAGGCCGATCTGGCTGAGCTGGACAACGGGTTTTCTAGAAAAATCCTTCAGGCGGATTGTGTAGCCGGCGGCGGTATGGAGGAGGGCGGCGCCATGGCGTGCGCGGAAAATATGGGGAAAGTGCGGATATGAAAAAGGGCCTGCGGGATCATCCCGCAGGCCCTTGTTGTGTTTACCTACTGGAGAGGCCTCTGCCAGGAAGCCACAAAGCTCTTCTTGCCCATGGTCAGGTGGCCGCCCTTTTCCAGGACGGAAAAGATCAACTCCTTTTGTCCGTCGTTGTTGATGTCGTCGACGGTGTAATCGGTGATGTTGCCGGTCACCTTCTGAAGTTTCCACTTCTCCTGGAGACCGATGGTATTCCACATGAGGGCCTCTATGTAACCGTTGTCAAAGGATCTCAGTTTCGAGAAGTTGCGGCTGACGATGTTCTGGTTGTTCACCACCACCACCTCGTTTTTCCCGTCTCCGTCGATGTCCCATACATGGATGCGGCTCTGGAGGTAGAGGTTGTCCATAACCCGTTCCCCGGTCAGGTTGATGGAAACCTCACGCTCGGAAGGATATTCGATGTAGTTGATGCTGCCGCCGTAACGATCGCTGCTGGTCCACAGGTCGATGCCGGCGGCATCGAGTACCTGGATCTTTCCGTCGGGGAGGAGGAGGAGATAGTTCTCCTGGCCGTTGTTCATTACGTCACCCTTGGCAAGGCCGTAGACAACGGTTTTGGCGGGCAGTACCAGGCGCCTGTCCGTAACATAGGCACCGCCTTCCCATTTCATCTCGTGGATACCGCGCTTGAAGACATCGGAGTCCTCTTCGGCCCTCTGGCCCTGGGCCAGGAGTGTCCGTTTACCGTCCTTGGAGCCGATGACCCTGAAGAACCATTTTTCCTTGTCGGCGATCCTGGTAAAGGCGGAGCCGTTCCACTCCATTACAAAGGAGCTGAGGCGCCTGTTGCGCTCTCTGTAGGAGGTGACGAAGATCTCGGCCTTTCCGTTGTCGTTGATATCACCCACGTCGATACCGAGGTATCGGTCGGAGGGCCCCCCTTTTTCGTCGGCGATTTTAACAAACCTGCCCTGGTCCATTCGGTACACGAGGACGCGGTTGTCGCCCATGAGAACGGTCTCGTTGGCGCCGTCCCCATCCACATCACCCACGGCGAGAGCCTTGATCCTCTCCTCTATCTTCCCGCTTTTCCAGATGGCGGCATTGAAGTTGTTGAAGGGCATGCCCATTCCGCCGCCCATCATATAGCCTGCGGCCGGCATGGGAGACGCGGTTCGCCTGGGGGCGTATCCGAAAACCTTCTCCCTGATCCGGGTGGCAAATTGATTGATATGGGCCAGTGCGTCCCCGTGGCTCTCTCCGAAATCACCGAAGGTCACCGCGGCAGTCCCTTTTTTCACATCCAGGAAGTTGCAGTCCGTGCTCACGCTGTCGCCGAAAACGGTGAGGTTGCCCATTACCACGTAATCCGCGGAAAATTTGTGACCCAGCGCAACGGCATCGGCGTTGTTCTGGGGAAGGGAAAAGGCTTCACCGCTCTTCAGGGGATCGATCAGGGTGCCCTTCCCCTCCATGGAGAGCCTGGAAAACAGCATGTTCTTGATGCCCCTCTGGAGAAAGGAGAGGTCCTTGTCCGCGTTGATGGCAAAGGGCAGGACCAGAATCCTTGCGGGCTTGGCCGCCGAGGCGACACCGCCCAGGCAAAGGACCAGGAGCATGGTGACGATTGCAATGGAAAATATATGCTTTTTGTCGGGTTTCAATTTGGGTACTCTCCTTCGCATGCCCGTTGACGGGCTTCCTACCGGCAGTTTCCCGGCGGGTCTTTTGAAGATTTACAGTTTGAAACAATAGATTCGCGGGTTTATTTTGTGGTTTCCGAACAGAAAACCGCTGTCTGAAGACAGAACACACAACCACCTACCATATATAGGAAACGATGAAAAGCTATTTGTCCAGCTCTCCAGGCGAGCTTTCACCCCCGGAAAACGTGTGTTTAAAGGCCGGGAGTCCCCCTGTTCGCTTTTTGACTAAAACAAATAAAAAAGTTTGACATTTCGATTGCTGACTGCTAACAATACTCAAAATTTTTCTATAACAGTCGAAAAAAAGCGTGGTTTCAGTGCTCCCGAAAGACTGGAAAAACGTTCCCGAACGGGTGCTGTGTGGAAAAATTTAGTACTGTGTGCATTGATGATTTAATTATTAGGTATTTAGAAAAATTGATGCACTGACCCGGCAGACGGTCTGCCAAAAAAAAATTTATTAGGAGAAAAAAAAGATGAAAAAATTATTGGTTGCAGCATTCGCGGCAGTTCTCTCTGTTGCATTTGTTGTTCCGGCCTCCGCGCTGGAAAATGATTTCGGTGGTTACTGGCGTACAAGAGCATACACAAACCAGGATTTCTCCGGTGACGATACCGAGAGCAAAGACTACACCGTTGTGGACACCAGAACCAGACTTTACTACACCGCAAAACTCAACGACAACCTGAAATTCGTGAACAAGTTCGAGTTCGACGCAACTTGGGGTGACGATGTTCTCGGTGATGTTGGCGCGGACGGTAAAAACTTCGAGATCAAGAACTCCTACGCGGACTTCAACTGGATGGACATCAACTTCAAGATCGGTATCCAGGGTCTTCAGCTCCAGCGTGGTTTCCTCTTCGACAACGATCACTCCGGTGCTCACATCACTTACAAAGCCGGCGCTTTCACCCTTCCTTTCGTATGGGCCAAGGTTGAGGAAGGCTACGACAATGCCAGCGGTAAGGATGCAAACGACTGGGACACCGACTTCTACGTACTGTACCCCTCTTACGCCATCAACGACAACATGGTCGTAAAGGGTCTTCTCGGTTACATGACCGAGGAAGAGCGTGACATGGACCTCTTCTTTATCGGTGTTGACTTCGACGCTACCTTCGACGCTCTCAGCGTCTGGTTCACCGGTATCTACGAGACCGGCGACATCACCGTTGCAGGCTCCATGGACGCCCACGATGTTGACGCTCTCCTCCTCGCGGTAGGTGGTGCTTACGACTTCGGTTCCTTCGACATCCACGGCCAGATCTTCTACGCTACCGGCGATGACGACGGTACCGCCGACGGCGACATCGACTCTTTCGGTCAGACCCCCGGACAGTCTTACTACTGGGCTGAGATCATGGGTTACGGTACCTTTGATGCTCAGGTTTCCAATGGTTCTCCCGCAGACGCCATCTCCAACATTATCGCAGCCAACATCGGTACCTCCTTCAAGCCCATGGACAAGCTGAAGCTCAGCGCAGACCTCTGGTACGCAGAGCTTGATGAAGACGATGCAAACGGCGAAGATGATCTCGGTGTTGAGGTTGACCTCAAGGCTTCTTACCAGCTCATCGAAGGTCTCAACCTCGACGTTGTTGCGGCTTACCTCTTTGCAGGCGACGCTACCGGCGACGAAGATCCTTATGAGATCGGTACCCGTCTCTCCCTCAGCTTCTAAGTTTAAAGATATTGAAGTACTCGAATATCTATAGATGCTAATAAAACCGGCGAAGCCAAGTGCTTCGCCGGTTTTTGATTTTATGGCCCCCGCTTCATAAGCCGGCCGCCCCCTTGCAATTCTGCGGGCCTTCCGGTTTTCTTCGCTGCTTCCCCTTCCCCGGGTTATCGCTTCTAAATTCCTTGCAGGCACAGCCGGACCAGCCAACCGACTGCATAACGGTTGTTTTCGCGGAAGGGGAATTCGGGCGTGAGGTTTGACTGTACAACCTCTGGTCGTTTCCCACCCCAGTGATTAAACCTCCCTCCATAAATCCATTTTCCATCCCCCGGTGAACGTTGCTTCAAGGGAATCGTTTCATCATGGAATGGCTTTCGCGGGCTCCCCAGGGGAACCCACTCGCGTTAATGTGTTGACACCGATTTACTCCCCGGCTTCTCGACAACTCGCTTGTAACCAGACGGACTATACCGAAGTTGGGTTAATTGCCTGATCACGTTCCCTCCGGGGAAACCGGGCGGGGCAGTCCCCTGACAGTTGCTCTTAACATTGAAGGTCCGGTAAAAAGGGCGGTGCTGATTCTTAAAGCTCCTGTCACATGCCCTGATATTCAATGTTGGTTTGTTATTCTGTTTAAAACAGTGGCTTAGGGAATAAAGACGATATCATTTCAATTGGTCGGCACTATAGGTCATGGCCTGATGTATTCAAGATGCTTTGAGCATGACTCATGTTGTCT